>Ga0116183_1006050_pt1 | contig 11228 bp, 18 predicted proteins | sample AD_UKC078_MetaG_FD_89753 | JGI IMG/M metagenome (GOLD analysis project Ga0116183, IMG submission 89753) | Active sludge microbial communities of municipal wastewater-treating anaerobic digesters from USA - AD_UKC078_MetaG | ecosystem: Engineered > Bioreactor > Anaerobic > Digestate | place: USA...
CTTATCTTATATCCTAAGTCATACTGCCTCAATTCTCTGAATTTATTTTTTACTTCCTTTGTTCTATCTACTGGCTTATCAAAGTTATCCTTTATAACACTATTTTTCTCCATATCTCTATTGGATGCCTGAAGATAAACTAAGAAGTTTGCTATGAATCTGAATAGTGCACTCATATCGAACTTTCTTTTTACACCATCTTCACACACGATTGGTTCTATATCCTTATTTGCAAATTTAAACCTTATAGGTGTTGTATTCTCTTCAATTTCTTTTTCTGTCATATTTCCTAACTGTAACCTACTAGATGCAAATATTGGCATTATCCTTCCATGCTTGCCCTTTAATATACAAGTGGCTACTATGAATAAGTTTCCATTCTGATTAGTGGTTGATAGAAAAATACCATATAAGTCCTCACATATATCATTTACAACGTCTGACAAATCTATGTATATTGTTCTAGCAGGTAGATTTGTATAGCATCTACAATAAGCATTTTTAGGATAGTCCATATTTATTAGCTGTTTACCTAAATAATCACTAAGTTTATATGATAACTTATGAAATCTCCAATCATAATATATAAGCTGTTGCATCATTTGAGTAAAGAAATCATAGTCAGAGTCAGGTGAGAAGTATCTTGCACCCCTGTCCTTTACCAATTCATCAAATTTATTATCGTATGCTTTTCTTATGTCTCTGTATTTCTGTAAGTCCTCAAAGGCTCTAAAGTCAGGTACACTCATTAGAGGATTAAAGTATGTACAAAAATCTCTTATGAATCTATCTGCTACTTCTTTAGAATCAAAGAGCTCTTCAGAAAATGATATGTTTGTCTGATTCATTACTTCGTCTGTTAAGTACTTGTCTATGGCTCCTGCCATTGTCTTTATCTGTTCCATAAAATCTAAAGGTGCATACATTTAATAGTCCTCCTTATATGTTACCAACCTATCTATAATACAAAAATGCAGTAATACATAGTATCACTGCATTTTAATTACTTGCTTATCTTATTTGCTATGCTACATGCTGTATATGAGTCAGGCTTTATCTCACAATCATAACCGCAACTCTTTATCCAACCTACGAGTTCTGGTATAAGTTGCTTTGTCTTACCATTATCAGATAGACCTGCATCTATATCAATACTAAACATGCAATTCATAAACAATTCCTCGTACTGTTCTGTTTCTAGTAGTTCAATTAGCCTATCTGCTATGTCAAGACTCATATTTGTTTCAGTGTGTAGTTTCTTTCTTACGTCACTTATTCTAGGTAATCTTGTTATCTCGAAGAAGAATATACCGCCGTGACCTTCACAAGTAATTGTTATTACTGATACTATTTTTGTATCACTGAAATTCTGTGAGTCTGTTCCAATAGTTATATGAAATTGTGTTTCATACTTTTTGTTATCTTCATAATACTTCTTTAGTTTCTCTGGTATTTGCTCTAGTTCTAGCTTACCATATGTTGGACTTGTAAACATTTTAACTGTTATCCTCCTTACCGGAATAACAGTTACCTCAAATAATGCCAAATGTACTTAGTGCATAAGCAACTCCGACTAAAATTACTGCTATTCCTATTATTTTTCCTATGACTTTCTTAACTAACTTCAACACTAAAATTATTGCAATGATTGCAATTATAGCTGTTAAATAAATTTTCATAGATTATCTATACTACTCATGTTTTTATCTCCTATTCTTTATTGTTATATAGTATACCAGATGGGAGTCGAACCCATAAAAATACGGTCCTTAACCGTACGCGTATGCCATTCCGCCACTGGTACTTAGTGTACCAGATAGGACTTGAACCTACAACCTTCGGTTTAAGAGACCGCTACTCTGCCAATTAAGTTACTGGTGCATTGTTATTCTTTCTTTTTACCCCCTGTAGTATGATTAAACAGAATGCTACTAAGAAGGTTAATTCCAAATGCCTGAGCTAAAGTTATCTTAGTCAAGCCAAAGATATCTGGCATAAGCCAATTCCAAAGCCACATAGTCGGAAGTGCTAATATCAGTGCTAATCCAAAAATAATTCCGATGAATACAACAATTACTCCTACTGCTTTAAAAAAATCTTCCATGCTTTAATTCTCCTTTGAGATTTAGTATTTCTACTGCTTTTATTATGCTACAACTATGTCATAGCGTTTCGTAAATCCGGTTGTTACCTCACCATTAATGTCGCCAAATACCTCAGTAACGAGTGCTGAATATCTTGACTTTCCGGAGTACTTTCTAATTAACAGCTTGCACTTAAAATTCTTACGACTTTTCAGGTATTTTTCAAGTGCCTTTTTTGGTGTAGCTGCATTTACAAATGCCCCAGATTCATCTTCCATGAACAGTCTGATTATAAATGTTCTCATTATTTTTCCTCCTTGTATCTTAACGTCTGCAATGTAATTACCTACTCTTATTTCTTGTAAGTCAACATTTCCATTTGAAACCACCATCTTTGCATGATGATGTATTGCCTTTTCATTAAGTTCACCTATACTATTCATTGATTATCTCTTAATATCCACCAGAGCCAGGTACCCATACACTTGTATCAGTATTTAACTCTTCATACTCTTTCCTAAGTTGTTCTTCTTTACTTAATATGTCATCTTCTGCAATAGAAAATATATCTTCAACAGTTTCAACTGCTTCAGCAGGTTTTGTATTAGGTACTTTTGTGCCGTAAACCTGTTCCCACATTTGAACTTGATAAAATTCTTTATCTATGTTAAATTTAACTATATGACCTGCTTTATTTACTAAATTTAATATCTTTACTATTAAATCTTTACTGTTACACTTTTTTGGTTGTTTGAATCCTAATGGAAATTTACTGTATATGTTTATAATACAAGGCTCTTTTACATGTTGTAATGCTAGATATAATGAGTATAACTGTGCCCTAGCTGGTGAGCCTTCTTGGTATATGTATTCAACTTTCTTCATAACGGCATCTTTGTAGGATAGGTAGTAAACTGTTCTTATAGTCTTAAATTTATAGTCATATTTACCATCTACATGGATTCCATTTCTTTCATATAAGTTTTTACTCCAAATACTACTTGTATTGTGTTAAATTACTCAATGAATCCTTTTCAGTACCTCGTAAAATTAACACACCATTATTGTATTGAACCTTTGCATTTACTATTCTTCCATCTTTTGCAAGCTGTAAAACAGTATCTTTTGGCACTTTAAACATTTTCTCTGGGTCAGATATACATACAACTACATAGTCTGTAATGTTTTTACCACAGTGTACCTTACCTACAATTCTGATATCCTTAACTACTTTCTTTTTCTTTGGCTTGTCTGATTCGTCCAAAACATTGCAATCATCATCATATTTAGGTAACTGACTTAACTTACAATTGATACCCTTTAGGTTAACCAAGTCCCCATAAATCTGTGCCTGACAGTTATAAATCTGTTTGTTGAGTGCTAACTGCTCAACTACTGCCTTTTCCATTTTATGTTCAGTATCATCAGTTCTGTCTTTGATTATATAGTATTTTACAGTTGTACCACTCTGTATTCTACCAATTATCTCATACTGAGCACCAATGTTGTAATGGTATTGCATTAGCTTTCCCTCTCTTAGTTTAGTGTTTCTTTATTATTTCTCAAAATTCTTTAGTTTATTCCTTAGTAAATCTTCCATGGTTTCTTTAAGATTTACCCTATTTATTATAATGTCCTCATTATAATATGTGAAGACTGTATCTACAAATAAGTTTGTATAATTTTCTATTGTCAGCTCTTCATCACAGTTTATGTCTACATACTTGTTATATTCCTCGAGCTTTTTCTTAATATACTTAGTATCTTCAGATTTAAGAAATGCTTTTATAAAAACTTCTGAAATTATTACGATGTCATTAAATTTTGGTGGAATTGGTATATCTTTCTTTCCACCGATTGCTAAATACAATCCCTTGTATATTGATGCCTCAACTAGTGCATAAGAAACATCGTTATCGAAATATTCAGATTTTTTATTGTCTATAGCACTCCTTAAAAGTGCTTTACTATACATGATATCTCCCCTTATTTTACATTCTGTTTATTAAAATTGTTATGCCAAGACTAATTATAAAAGCAGCTATGTAATAAACCAGGAATGCTTTGTGAAAGTTTCTTCTTGTTTCGCTGTAACTGTAATTCTTCATTATCATAATTGAATATACAATTCCAACAATAGGAATTACAGAAATAACTAATGCAATCATCCACTGAACAAAGGTTGTTTCCTTTCCACTTGAAGCTGTAGTGTTAGCATTGTTCTGCTTATTTGTAATGTTCTGTGCAATCCACTCGTTTTCAAATGCTACTGCATCAAATGGTTGACCAGACATTTGAGCCTGCTTCATTGCGTTCATCATTGCCATATCTTTTGCCTGTTGCTGTTTCTTATTAAGTTTAACAGGCTGATTTGTCATATTCATCTGTGCATTTTTCTGGTTCTGCATGTTCTGCATATTACCCTGCTGATTATTTGCACGATTCTGACCTGCGTTTCTAAGCTGTTCAGCGTTCATTTGATTACTTACAGGAGCCTGCATATTTCTATTAAACTGCTGACCATTATTCTGCTGAGGTCTCTGTTGCTGAGGTCTAGGCTGTTGTGGTTTGTTTAAGTTTGGTTGCTGTGGCTTAGCCGGCTGCCCATTCTGATTATTTTGTGTAGGTTTAAATTTAGTTCCGCCACACTTTGGACAAAACTGCTCTGCATTGTTCTGAACAACTGACCCACATCGTATGCATTGTTTCATCTTACAATCTCCTCCTTAGTGCCTTAAGTACATCAGACACTACTTTGTTTTTATCTTGATTTCCGTCTATAGTAATATCTGCTAATTGTTCTGCTTCTCTTATTAACTCGATATCACTCTTAATTCTTTTCTTTGCTAGGTTTACAACACCGTCTCGTTCTTCTGCTCTTTTAAGTGCTACATCTTCATCACAAGATAGATATATTCCTATTACCTGTTCACCATATATCTGTTTTAATGCTCTAAACCCATTTGCTTCTACAACCGCTACGTACTTTCTTGAACCAAATGGTCTAGCCATTCCATAAAGTTCTCCGTTGTATTCTACAGATTCAATGATTTTTCCATTCTTCAATAAATCATTAAACTTATCTCTACTAATAAAGTTGTATTTATCTCCGTCTTTCTCTAATTCTCCATGTTCCACTCTAGGTTCTCTAGTTGTATAACTTATATTTCTTTTAAAGCCCAACTGTTCAAGAGTTCTCTCAAGTGTTGACTTTCCAGAGCTTGTTCTACCCATAATACAAACGAATTTCATCTATTTATTCTCCTGTGTATTCTATTATTTTATTATTCTCAAAAGATTTTTTAGTGTCTATTATCCTTTGATTAGTACTGCCCCTAAATGTGCAATTTAGTGACCTACGTTCTATTTTAAAAGGACCATCTACAACAACATCTGCTATTTTTAGCAGCTCTATCATGCCGTTCGTTATCCTCTTATCAGCTTTTTCATTATTCACATATTTAAGAAATTCATCGAAAACGAAACCAGTATATATCCAAATGCTTAATCCTTTATCTTTAATCTGTTTAGCAAATTCTATCAAGTTATCTGCTTGAAATAGTGGGTCCCCACCACTAAGAGTGACTCCATCAATTATAGAGTCCTCACATATATTATTTAAGAGTTCATTAGTATCTATTTCAGTACCATCATTAAAATCCCATGTTTCAGGATTATGGCATCCTTTGCACTCGTGATTGCATCCCTGTAAAAATATTGTATATCTAAGTCCTTCTCCATCAACGATTGAGTTCTTTTCAATTCCTGCTATCCTAACTTTCATAGATGCACTCCGTATATTTTTTGTAAATTTGTTTTTATTATTTAAACATACATTATATAATTTAATGTTCTGATAAAAGTTGTAACAAAATATTGTATTGTTGTTAACATATAGTATTTATTGATAATGCAAAAAATAATGAGCGACACATGACCATTTACATATGCCGCCCACCATTATAAGCTTGTATTAAAAATTGTTACCTGTCAAGCGTGCTTAACTCTATCATGCTCTTCAGCTCTCTTTGCACTGTTCCAGGTATTTAATGCCCCTGTTAAGTACCCTGTAATTCTACGAATTCTCTCAAAACCTACGCCTTTACCTCTTGTTTTTTCTGATACTACTGGCATCTTCAATGACCTCCTATTATTTTAATGTTTATTTTAATAAATTACTAATTTATAACAAATTAGAATATTTACTTACAATTTATCTATATGTACCTATATAGGACCAAGAAGTATAGGCACTCAATATTATAGAAATTTTTGAAATTTTTTATTTTTGTAATGATTTCTTATCACTAGTATATTCTTCTATAAAAATTCAATAGAGTATTGCTACTCTATTGAATTTGTTATACCGAAATTTTATAAACTAGTTCTTGTTTTGTTTACTGCTTAATTAATATCTTCTATTGAGTTTGAAATTCTGTCCATTTCCTCATTAGGATTTCCTGTGACACCGAGTGTATCAGCATTGCCTACATTTGCATATCCCTTGAGCTTCATCCACATTTCCATTGGCATAGCCTCTCCCTCTTTACGACCACATCTAGGACATACATCGTTGATAATTCCAACATAACCGCATACAGGGTCTCTGTCAACTGCATGATTAAGTGCGAAGTATCCTGCACCCTTGTCATGCATGTAGTCAACAATCTTCTCAAATGCTTTAAGATTCTTGCTAGGGTCGCCATCCAATTCAATGTAAAGTATATGACCACCATTTTCGTATGCGTGGTAAGGAGCCTCAATCTCAATCTTCTTAAATGCAGATATAGGATATGATACAGGTACATGTGAACTATTAGTATAGTAATCTTTATCAGTAACACCAGGTATTGAACCATAAAGTTCTTTGTCTATTCTTACAAATCTACCTGACAATCCCTCAGCAGGTGTACCAATTACAGAATAGTTCATGTGCTCTTCTTCAGACCAAGTGTCTGTGAGTTCTCTCATGTGCTTGATAATAGCCTGTCCAAGTTTCTGTGAATCCTCAGACTCTGCATGGTGCTTTCCAGTCAGTGCTTTAAGTGTTTCTGCTAAACCTATAAAACCTACTGTTAATGTACCATTTTTAAGTGCTTCTCTGATATCATCATTAGGTCCTAAGTATTCAGTTCCAAGCCAGTTACCCTGCCCCATAAGGAATGGATAATTTAATGGATGTTTTCTGCACTGAACTTCAAATCTCTCAAGCAACTGCTGATGTACTAACTCCATCATATTATCAAGTAATCTATAGAACTTATCAATGTCGCCCTGTGCCTTAATACCAAGTCTAGGAAGATTTATAGAAGTAAATGACAAGTTACCACGACCAGGTACAATCTCAAGGTTCTTATCATGCATATTAGTTGCAACTCTTGTTCTACAACCCATGTATGCAACCTCAGTTTCAGGATGTCCTTCCTTATATATAGCAGCATTATAAGGTGCATCAAGGTTACCAAAGTTAGGATATAGCCTCATAGCACTTGTCTTAATGACTAACTGCTTTAAGTCATAGTTAGGGTCACCTTTCTTAAAGTTGACACCATCTTTTAACTTGAATATCTGAATAGGGAATATAGGTGTTTCACCATTTCCTAAACCGTCAATTGTTGCGTTAAGCAGGCACTCCATAACCATTCTACCCTCAGCAGAAGTGTCTGTACCATAGTTAATAGAGCTGAAAGGTACCTGTGCACCTGCTCTACTATGCATTGTGTTAAGATTGTGAATAAATGCTTCCATGCTCTGGAAAGTTTCACTATATGTTTCACTATAAGCAAGATTGATTATTCTATTCAACTTTGCCTTTGTTATCTTAATATCATTGTTTTTAAAGAAATCTTTAACGAGTTCGCTTATTTCTTCAATATGCTTGTCATCCATAATAGTATGATTCTCAATATAATCATCATCGCCGACAAGTCTGAAGTGTTTCTCCCAATATTTTACGAGTCTATTATTTAACTGTTTATGTAACTTAGAATTACTCTTTTCTGCATCTGTAATTGTGTCTTTGACAATAACCTTATCAGGAGCAGCATACTGTAATTTCCACAGGTGTGCTATTTCCTTTACAAAAGTTAATGATACATAATTTGCTAAATAATAATCAAACAGAGGTACACTCTGTCCACCGTGCTGGTCATTCTGATTTGACTGAATTGCAATAGCCATAAGTGCACCAGCTGTTCTAATTCCACCAGGCTGTCTTAAGAAACCATGTCCAGTATTAAACCCATTTTTGAAAAGCTTATCAGCGGGAATTTGACAGCAAGTTTCTGTTAAAGCTAAGAAATCCAAATCGTGAATATGTATATCACCATTTCTATATGCATTAGCTACACGCTCACTCATTAGATATAAAAGGTTAAAATTCTTAGCCGCCTCTGAACCATATTTTAACATAGTGCCCATAGCAGTTGAAGAATCAATGTTTGCATTTTCTCTCTTTGTTTCACTTTCTTCTTCAGACTTAAATGTGATTTCCTCAAGCTCTTTCATAAGAGCATTGTCCATTTCTCTTACTCTTGCTCTGCTATCTGCCTCAATGATATATCTCTCAGCAGTAGATGCATGACCCTCTTCAATAAGAATTTTCTTAACTATTTTCTGTAAGTCCTCAGCCTCTATCTCATTTAGCTGACTTTCTTCTATGATATCATACACCTTTCCAGCTAATTCATCTGCAAGTTCATAGTCCTCTCCGCCGACTTCCATAGCTGCACCCATGATAGAGTTTGATAACTTATCTAAATCAAAGTCCTCTTCTCTACCATCACGCTTAATTACAACAATCTCCGCCATTTTAAATCTCCTTTATGCTAAATGTATTTATTAAAAAGCTTTCCCTTTTCTATTCCTAGATATTTTGTATTCTTGCTAAAAGCTATAATAAACATAAATATATGTGGTATTAAAAACATCCCAACATAATTTCCTACTGTATCCTTATTATAAACTTTGCCATTTATTTACCCTCTCTTGTTTAATTATATATTTTATTTGCTATATTCATAAATTCATCTAGTGCTTTAGGTGATATTTCTTGTTGTATTGAATCTATATATTGTTTCTGTGTTTCTTTATCTTCTACTATAGTGTAATTATCTCCAAAATAATGCTTCAGGAAAGATTCCTCGATTATTGATGTGTTTAATTCCTCTATACTTTTGTCTATTTCATAATTACTTAAAATATCCAACAATTTTCTCCTATCCTACTATATTTGTTATAATGCTAACTATATTTATATTAAATGCAAAACATATTGCATATATAAGTAATGCACAAACTGGTAGTCCTTTAAGTGCACTCTTAATGTCTTGTATACTCATTGTCATATGTATAAATATTGAAACTATAACATATACAATTAGCCATATAATTTCACTTTGTGCTGGAAAGAATTTTAATAAAAGACATTCAGTTATTAAACCTTGAACTGTTGGTGCTATTGCTGACATACATAACTGAAATGAACGAAGTACTGCATTTCCTCGTGGTACTAGCTTAACCTGCCCTAATGTCGTTCCAGTTGGTTTAAATAATTCTATCTTTATAATCTTTGCTCCAGTTATAAATCCATATAGTGCATGAGATAATTCATGATGAACTGTTCCAATGAATGTTAAATAATTCATTACAAAGAGTGTCATACTTACTCCAACTGTTTTAGCAAGTGCTTTTGCTATGCATTTACTAATTCCATCTATGATTAACCCTATCAGAGGTATTATAAATATTATAATTGCAGTGCTAATTAAAGCAACTGTTAGCCTCTCATTCATTATGGTTATCCTCCAAATGCAAAGCAGATGTCATAGTATTCATCACTCTGTATTTCATCGCCATTGGTAGCTGCATATGTCAATCCCCCACCAATGAACATTCCATAACCCATGAAGAATGTTAATATAGAAATAATTTGAATTACACCCCAAAATCCCATGTGTTTTTCCTCCTTGTATATTTAATCTTCAAATATTTTATATACAATTCCAGGTGCCATCATTAAAAAGAATACTATCATTAGCACACCAAAGTTAACTGATACAGTTGGAAGTACGGATGTCATTCCAAGGACTACAAGTACTATACCAACAATCAGAGATGCAATTATAAAAGCAATTATAAGCTTCTGCTCTTTATTAAATTTGTTCTTCTTCTCTTTACTCATAACCTCACCACCTTATAAAATATATAACTGAAATATTTTAATGTATATTTTTATGAATTAACTGTATTATATTGAATGCAAAAAATCTCTGACAATTGATTTCAGATATTTTCATAAACGTAGTATCAATTACTAATTGAAAGCATCCTTTCTATTCTAAACTGTTTTAATGTATCTTTGTTATCTAATTTGCATACCTCTATATCATAATGTAACTCTTTATTAGTTACCTCTGTTACTTCAACATTATAACCGAAGTCCATACATACCTTTTTGATTGACTGAATTTCATTCTCAGCCATAACGTTTAACTTTAATGCAACGCCAATTACTTTAATAAACTGACCCTCAAGTTTTAACGTATAGTATTCCATTATTTGTTTTTCCTTGCTCTTTCTACATATTCTCCTAATGATATTATATCGTTATCTATTGATTTAGCTGTTGTCAACAGACTGCCAAAATTGTTATTCTCAATTTTTATTGAGTCTCTTATAACAAAGGCTACTGTATATGTGTTCTTTGCCTTGTTTTTAAATATCTTTGGCATGTTGAACATAGATACATTTATACCACTATTATTGAGGCATATAGCCAAAGTATTTATGTATTCATCTAAGTCCCTAGTTGTTATATTAGGTCTTATTAATGCTTTTCTACCTTTTCCGTGAAGTATTAACAATTCATTATTGTTAATATAACTATACATAGTTGTTATCCTCCCTATATTTCATTAAATTGGCTTCTGTACCTCCAATGTATATCATCTTATGTTTAATATTTCAATTATATTTTTAACGAAAAATTATTGAATGTATTTATTAGTTTTCAGAAGTTACCTAAAATTCATTTCTTCTCTCTACACTCTTACACACCACTTTTTAATGAGGGTGATTTTACCCCACTGTACCTCTAAATGCTTATAAATTTTTTCCCTAATGCATATTGATTTTCAAAATCCA
>Ga0116183_1006058_pt1 | contig 11215 bp, 10 predicted proteins | sample AD_UKC078_MetaG_FD_89753 | JGI IMG/M metagenome (GOLD analysis project Ga0116183, IMG submission 89753) | Active sludge microbial communities of municipal wastewater-treating anaerobic digesters from USA - AD_UKC078_MetaG | ecosystem: Engineered > Bioreactor > Anaerobic > Digestate | place: USA...
CAAGTTCTTTGCATACTTGAGGCAATGAAGATGGAAAACGAGATAATGGCAGGGGCAGACGGCACAGTAGCATCAGTAGCTGTAAGCCAGGGGGATTCTGTAAGCACAGGACAGGTATTGATTACATTTGCCTAGTGTTATTGAAACAGGGGAATTAAGAAAATTCCTGCAAAGTTTAAAGAATGATTGGGGGAATCCGGGTGTCATTATTAGATGAATTATTAAACTTTTATTATAGTATGGGATTCGCGGCAATAACCTGGCAGCAGGCAGTCATGCTTTGTTTATCCTGCGTGCTTATGTATCTTGCATTGAAGAAGGGATTTGAACCGCTTCTGCTGGTGCCCATAGCATTTGGCATGCTGCTGGCGAACCTTCCCGTGACAGGGCTTATGGCAGGTCCTGTATATGAAATCGCAACAGATCCGGTAACAGGGGAGCATGTGCATCAAATGAAACAGGCGGGAGGAGTACTGTACTATATGTACCAGGGTGTCAAGCTGGGAATATACCCGCCGCTGATATTCTTCGGAGTAGGTGCAATGACAGACTTCGGCCCGCTTATAGCAAATCCCAGGAGCATACTTCTGGGAGCAGCAGCACAGTTGGGTATATTTACAACCTTTATCGGAGCAATACTATTGAATCTTGTTCCGGGATTATCCTTTACCCTCCAGGAAGCAGGCTCCATAGGCATAATAGGGGGAGCTGACGGACCGACAGCCATTTACCTTACGGCAAAACTGGCCCCGCATCTTTTGGGACCGATAGCAGTAGCTGCATATTCGTACATGGCTCTGGTACCGCTAATCCAGCCTCCTATAATGAAAGCACTGACAACTCCTGAGGAAAGAGCTATAGTAATGGAACAGCTGAGGCCGGTATCAAAGATTGAAAAGATAGTATTTCCAATACTCTGTACCTTGGTAGTATCGATAATACTTCCATCGGCAGCAGCGCTTATCGGGCTTCTTATGTTCGGCAACCTGCTTAGGGAAGCAGTCGATCTGCAGAGTGTATTGAACAGGCTTTCCAAAACAGCCCAGAATGAGCTTATGAATATAGTAGTAATATTCCTTGGAGTTGCGGTAGGTGCAACTGCAAACGGTGAGATATTCTTAAGGGCGCAGACGCTGGCAATAATCGCATTGGGGCTTGCGGCATTCTCCATGGGAACAGCCGGCGGAGTAATATTCGGAAAGATAATGTGCAAAATGTCAGGCGGGAAGGTAAATCCACTGATAGGCTCCGCAGGAGTATCGGCAGTGCCAATGGCGGCAAGGGTATCACAGAAGGTGGGGCAGGAGGCAAATCCAAGCAATTACCTTCTCATGCATGCAATGGGACCAAACGTAGCCGGAGTTATAGGCTCTGCAGTTGCAGCCGGAGTGCTTCTGGCCATGCTGGGATAATAGCAGACAATGTATAAAATCAGACAAGAAATTGTCTGATTTTTTATTGAAGTTATAGTAGAATATAATATATAAGACTCGAAGAGCACGAGCCAAGCTTTGAGCATGGACGGGCAATGAGGTGAAAGTATGAAAAACAGGATACTTGAAGAATTAAGGGCAAATAGCGGTCAGCCGGTATCCGGCGAAGAGATAAGCAGAAGGCTGGGGGTATCCCGTACTGCAGTTTGGAAGCATATAAGCAAGCTTCGCAGTGAAGGCTACAGCATAGAATCCCATACCAACAGCGGGTATAAGCTGGTAGGGAGCCCTGATATCCTGTCATCAAGCGAACTTGAACCTTACTTACATACTGAGTTCATGGGCAGGAATATAATTTATCTCGACAGTATTGACTCTACCAATACATATGCAAAGAAAAAAGCTGAAGGTTTATTCCGGGAAGGTACCGTAGTTATAGCTGATGAACAGACCGGCGGAAGGGGAAGGCTTGGAAGGCATTGGGTTTCCACTAAGGGTAAGGGAATTTGGATGACCCTTATGCTGAAGCCTGACATATTGCCTTCCGATGCACCAAAGCTGTCAATTGTCGCCGCCCTTGCTGTTACTAATGCAATCCGAAGCTGCTGCCGGCTGGATGCAGAAATAAAATGGCCCAACGACATAGTCGCAGGAGGCAAAAAGCTTTGCGGGATACTTACCGAAATGAGTGCGGAGGAAGATGAGATAAAATATGTTATTATAGGAATCGGAATAAATGCAAATATGGATAATGATGACTTCGGTCAGGAAGTATCAAGCATTGCCACATCGGTAAGAATTGAAAGCGGCATGCCTGTATCCAGAAAAGCCCTGGCAGCTTCCGTGCTGTTCGAGTTTGAGCAGATTTACAGGGTTTTTACAAGAGATGGAAGCATCAAGGCCTTTCTGGAAGATTATAAAAGTAAGTCTGCGGTATTGGGAAAAGAAGTAAGGCTGATAAGCAAAAAGGAGGAAATTAAAGGGCTGGCGGTGGATATATCCAAGGAAGGCCACCTTGTTGTAAGGCTTGCAGACGGTTCATACAGGGAGATAATGTCCGGAGAGGTTTCGATAAGGGGCATGCATGGATATATATGAGTTTGATGCAGGTTGTTTATTGGGCAGAACATATTTGTTGAAAAAGTAGTGAAGCGGTGCTAAAATTAATGCGGAACTGGTGCCCTGCAGCTTTATGCAGGATAATAACCAATAGATATGGGAGGATTTATATGATACTTGTTATAGACGTTGGAAATACCAATATTGTATTAGGAATATATGATGACAGGAAGCTTGTCAGTTTTTGGAGAGTAAAAACCGATGCGGAAAAGACCTCTGACGAATACGGAATGATAATAAACCAGCTGTTCGAATTACAGGGACACAAATTTTCTGATATTGAGGCAGTGGTGATATGCTCTGTTGTACCTCCCATCATGTATACCCTTGAACACATGACAAGGAAATATTTCAACAGGGAGCCGCTGGTTGTGGGACCGGGTGTAAAGACAGGCATGAACGTAAAATATGATAATCCCAAGGAAGTGGGAACCGACAGGATAGTCAATGCCGTTGCCGCATACGAGCTTTATGGCGGGCCCCTTATAATTGTTGACTTTGGTACGGCGACCACATTTTGCGCAGTGTCAAAAAACGGAGAATATCTTGGAGGTGCAATATCCCCCGGTATCAGAATATCTATGGATGCACTTTTTGAAAGGACTGCCAAACTGCCCAGGGTTGAGCTTGCAAAGCCCAGTACTGTAATATGCAAGAACACAATAAACAGCATACAGTCGGGGGTAATATACGGATATGTGGGACAGGTGGATTATATTGTAAGGCGTATGAAAAAGGAGCTTGGGGACATGAATACAAAGGTAATAGCAACCGGAGGACTTTCGAAGTTAATAGCTTCAGAATCCGAAACCATTGATATAGTGAATGGCTTGATTACTCTTGAGGGTTTGAGAATAATATATGATAGAAACAGGGAATGATAGTGGGCGTTATGCAGATAGGGAATGTAAAGCTAAAGAATAACGTTTTTTTAGCTCCTATGGCAGGAGTTACAGACATGGCCTTCAGAATTCTGTGCAAAAGGCAGGGCTGCGGCCTTACCTATACGGAAATGGTCAGTGCCAAGGGGCTGCATTATAAAAGTGACAATACCGCTGTGCTGTTAGAGATAGCAGAGGAAGAAAAACCTGCAGCAGCACAGGTTTTCGGAAGCGAGCCGGATATAGTGGCAGAGGCTGCAAGGCAGGCAGAAGCCGGCGGAGCGGCAATAATAGACATAAATATGGGGTGTCCCAGACCTAAGATAGCCAGAAACGGTGACGGAAGTGCGCTAATGAAAAGTCCGGTGCTTGTGGGAGAAATAGTAAGAAGCACAGTTGCGGCTGTCAAAGTGCCCGTCACCATAAAGATCAGGAAGGGATGGGATGAGGAATCAGTCAATGCAGTAGAAGTAGCATCCATTGCCGCTATGGAAGGTGCTGCGGCGATAACTGTCCATGGCAGGACAAGAGAGCAGTTCTACAGCGGCACTGCCGACTGGAATATAATAAAACGAGTCAAAGATGCCGTTGATATACCGATAATCGGAAACGGTGATGTAATAACACCCCAGGATGCAGGAAGAATGCTCGAAGAAACAGGTTGTGACGCGGTAATGATTGGAAGGGGTGCCCAAGGGAACCCGTGGATATTCGAGAGGACAGCAGAGTATCTTAAAACTGGTGAATTGCTGCCGGAGCCTGACTTTGAGCAAAGAATTCTGACAATCATGGAGCATATGGATATGGTCACTGAGCTTAAGGGAGAAGGAACAGGAGTAAAGGAAATGCGTAAACATGCAGCCTGGTACCTTAAGGGGATGCCGGGTTCCGCCAAAGTAAAGGCGGAAATATTTAAGCTGACCACCTGCAGCCAAGTGAAGGATATATTATCGCAGTATTTGGATTATTTACAAAAGCATATATCATCTTAGTGAAAGGGAGTGTTGCGGCACTCCCTTTTCACATCTGAAGAATAATGCGACGGGGACATGGGGACGGGGACACGGGGACGTTTCCCCTGTCCCACTTCCAGTGGGACACGCGAAACGTCCCCGTGTCCCCGTCCCCATGTCTCGCGTCGCATTCTTCATATATTGTGCACAAATTCCGCCGTTTATTGGAAAAGCTGTGGATAAATTTCCATATTGAGAATAAAATATATAAGTACTAAAATGAAATTGTACACAACATTGTGCACATAAATAAAAAAGTGTATTTGAGGTGTTGCTATGGATCTTGTAAGGATAGGGGAAAAAATAATAAGTATTCCCAGGATAAACAACAAAATAAATGAGATTCTTCAGTACCGCATGCTTGGAATGTCACAGCAGGAGGCAGCGGATAAGCTGGGTGTAGAGCGCACTTTTATATCACGGCTTGAAGGCATGGGGGAGATAAGGAGGGGTCAAAGCATAGCGGCTATAGGTTTTCCCATAAAGAACAGGACAGAGGTGGAAAAGGTGCTGAGGGCTTTTGGAGTCGAATACTTCTTTCTCATGTCTGAGGCTGAAAGGACAGATTATGTAAACAACTGTACCGGAGCACAACTGACCAACAGGATAATTGAGCTTGTCAACAAGCTCAGAAACTTCGATATCGTAATTGTCATGGTTTCCGATTATAGGAACAGATTGGCCAGAAACTTGCTGGATAACAAGGTTATAGAGATAGATATAGGAAAATCGCCTATAAAGGAAGATGTCAATGTGAACCTGGATAATTTAACAGATATATTAAAAACATTGAAAGGATAGATATGGTATGAAGCATATAGTGAGTATAAGTATAGGCTCATCCAGAAGAAACCACAAAGTGTCCATGAATATCAACAATGAAGAGATTATTGTTGAAAGGATAGGCACTGACGGGGACATTCAGATGGCAATCAAGCTTATACGCGAATTGGACGGAAAGGTCGATGCCTTTGGAATGGGAGGAATCGATGTTTACCTTAGCGCCGGGAAGGCCCGTTATAGGATAAAGGACGCAGTTCCAATACTGGAAGCCGCGAAGATTACACCAATGGTTGACGGCTCCGGCCTTAAAATGTCTCTTGAGAAGGATGTACCGGGCTTTATTAACGACAATGTGGAAGATATCACGGGTAAGAGTGTATTTATCATGCCTGCCATTGACAGGTACGGCATGGCCGAGGGCTTTCAAAACCTGGGCTGCGAGCTTGTGCTTGGAGATCTTATGGTTGCCTTGGGTATAAATATACCGATAAGATCTCTGAGGATGCTGGACAAAATAGCAAGTATCATTGCACCGATTGCCTGTCGGCTTCCCTTTGAAATGCTGTACCCTACCGGGAAGGAGCAGAATAAAGGAACCAGCAGGGCGGGCAAAATAGACAGATTCTTTTATGAAGCTGATATTATTGCAGGGGATTTTCATTATATAAGGCAATATATGCCCGGCGGGATGCAGGGGAAAATGGTTGTTACAAATACCGTCACCGATGAAGATATAGAGTGGCTTAAAAAATGCGGGATACGTACCTTGGTTACATCAACGCCGAATCTGGGAGGCCGCTCCTTTGGCACCAATGTCATTGAGGCGGTGCTGGTGGCTTTGATAGGCAAAAGCATTGATGAAATAACCGGTGAGGATTACTTGGGCATGCTGAAGGAGATAGACTTCAAACCAAGGGTGGAACAATTTGAAGAAGGAGAATTGTTTAAGGAAGAATATATCCGATAGGCAGTTAATATTATTATATTAGCAATTTTCAATATATTCGGAGGGGATGCAATGAATAATGCGGCAATAATTGTTTTTAGGAAAAGCACTCTTCCGAAAATATTGAAGTTTTTTGCGATACCCCTGGTAAACCGGATTATTGATTCAAATAATGAAAAGGACAGCGTCAGGGTGTACATTATTGAATGCCCTGTAATGAAGTACCCTTTAGATAACAGGAGGGTGGAAAAATCCCTTTGCAGCTTGTGCATTGAGAATAACATCAGTTTCTTCATAGGAAGGAATACAGTGTATTATTCGGGAAGCGGCCTTGAACATATGGAAAACAGAATAGAAAGGGGAGATATTGACGAAATTAAGGGGATGAAAGGCCTGGCTGCCCTTATTAAGCTTTCTGTTATTAGAAACTCTAACCTTCTGAATAGAAACATGTGCTTTATCGGGAAGTCATACAACTATGGATATATAAGTACAATGCTGGAGGAAGCGACAGGGGTTTTTATTTATGAGCATGACCAAGTGACCAATAGCATTAAGAAAACAATTTTTGAAAAGCTGATGCTGGAGAGGGGAATATCTGCGGTGTTTACCAAAGATCTGGGCAGAGCGATTTCTCAGTGTGATATTATTGCGGCAGATGACAGTGTAGATCTGGAATCATATAAACCGATGCTAAAAGGTAAAATATTAATTGGCGAAAATACTGTATCAGGGGATTTTGAAAAAATAGAAAGAGTGCTGTTATGGTATGAAAGCCTGGAAGGAGTGACTGAAGACAACAGCATTATTTATTATAACGATGAACTGCTTGGAATATTGAGGCATTTTTACAAAGAGAGGAATATTATAGATTTTATAAGGAGGTTTCCTTACATTTTAATGTCTCGCAGCTAGTGCTTATTAACATAACAAATTACTAATCTTTCAAAGTATTAACAGGCATATCAGCCGGAGCATGCACCTCCTTGCTTATTTTAGCGCTTTCACTAATGCTTGACATAAGGAAAGCACTACATTATAATAAACAAATAAAGAAAAAGAATGCTGTGTCTTCATTGAAAATTTATAATTATGGAAATACCTGCACAGCATAAAAAAATTATTTAAGTACATATTATCATAAATAAAAATATTATAGGGTTTCATTGTACTGGCTGGGGAACAAGCCAGATTTTATCTGTATAAGTAATTTTTATGGAACGGGAGGCAGGAGACATTGGGTAAACAAAATATACTAACAATAGAAGGTCTGGCTAAGCTTGAGGATGAATTGGATTTTTTAAAGAGCAAAAAAAGGGCCGAGATTGCGCAGAGAATAAAGCAGGCACTGGCTTTTGGAGACATAACCGAAAATTCGGAATATGATGAAGCTAAAAATGAACAAGCATTTGTAGAAGGAAGAATAGTACAGATAGAAAACATCCTTAAGACTGCCAAAGTAATAGATGATGAGGACATCCAGACGGATATTGTAAGTGTAGGCTGCAGGGTAACCCTGAGAGATGTTGAGCTGGGCGATGAGGTTGAATACTTGATTGGGGGCTCAGCTGAGGCGGATCCCATTAATCTCAAGATCTCAAACGAATCTCCCGTGGGCAAGGCCTTGATAGGCAAGATTATCGGCAATATTGTTGATATCGTTGTACCTGACGGAGTTATCAAATATGAAATACTAAACATAAAAAAATAGGGGGAGTAAGCATGGCTAATGACGAAATGAATCTCAATGAGATACTGAAAATTAGAAGGGAAAAGTTTGAACAGCTGAAGGCAATGGGACGCAATCCCTTTGAGATATTGAAGTATGATCAGACCCATCACTCTAAAGATATCAAAGGCAATTTCGAAGAAATGGAAGGAAAGGATGTTTCCATAGCCGGAAGGATAATGTCCTTCAGGGATATGGGAAAGGCATCATTTTGTGATATACAGGACAGATACGGAAGAATTCAGGCATACATAAAGCAGGATGAACTGGGTGAAGAGGAATATAAGATTTTTAAGACCTATGACATAGGTGATATTGTCGGTATAAAGGGTTTTGTGTTCAGGACCAAAAGAGGCGAGATATCAGTACATGCAAAGCAGGTAACCTTGCTGTGCAAGTCGCTGCAGCCGCTGCCGGAGAAATGGCACGGGCTTAAGGATACTGAAATCAGATATAGGCAGAGATATGTGGATCTGATTGTAAATGAGGATGTAAGAGAAACATTCTACAAGAGGACCAAGATAATAAAGGCAATACGGGAATTCCTGGATGCAAGGGACTTTATTGAAGTTGATACTCCAATACTGGCTACAATTGCGAGCGGAGCTGCCGCAAGGCCTTTTATCACCCACAGCAATGCGTTGGATATAGATTTATATCTCAGAATTGCCACCGAGCTTTATTTAAAGAGGCTGATAGTCGGCGGCTTTGAGAGAGTATATGAAATGGGCAAAGACTTCAGAAATGAGGGTATAGACGTAAGGCACAATCCGGAGTTTACGATGATTGAGCTATACCAGGCCTATGCGGACTACAACGATATGATGGAGATTACCGAGAATCTTATAGCATATTGTGCGGAAAAGGTTCTGGGAACAACAAAAATCAACTATCAGGGAACCGAATTGGATTTGACACCCCCCTGGAACAGAATGACCATGGTGGAAGCTGTCAAGAAGTATTCGGGTGTTGACTTTAATGAAATAAAATCTGATGAAGAAGCAAGAGAAACAGCAAAGAAGCTTAAGGTGCTGGATGAACTTAAAAAGAAGCTTAAGGACTGCACCAAAGGCGATATATTGAATGCGGTTTTTGAAGCATACGTTGAAGAGCATCTTATTCAGCCGACTTTTATATTGGATTATCCGGTTGAAATATCACCTCTTACAAAGAAGAAGAATGACGATCCTACAATGACAGAGAGGTTTGAAGCGTTCATATTTGCCAGAGAAATTGCCAATGCTTATTCCGAGCTTAACGACCCCATTGACCAGAAGGAAAGGTTCGAGCAGCAGGCAAATGACAAAGAGCTTGGAGACGAAGAGGCATATGCAACGGATGATGACTTTGTTAACTCCCTTGAAATAGGGATGCCTCCTACAGGAGGACTTGGGATAGGGGTGGACAGAATAATAATGTTCCTTACAGATTCCTATTCTATCAGGGATATAATACTGTTCCCGACAATGAAGCCTATAGAGAAGTAAGATGGCCTAAAATCAAGCTTTTCGGGTAGTCAAATTCATACTACCACCACCAGTTTACGACCAATTTTTATAAGATGATGGAGAGCCGATGTGAAACCGGTGGGTGACTGCCGGTTTATATTTTTGATAGAGTTATTGATAGCACCCTTACAATCAGTTGTAAAGGTGCTTTCTCATTTCTTCATATGTTGCTTATAGTCCGTTGCTTTAAAAACAGTTAACTCTTATATTCTAATTGGGGAGGTGTGCGACTATGATTACAAGAGATTTAGGTATACGGATACGTGCATTGCGAACAGAAATAGGCCTTAGTCAAGAGAAATTTGCATTAAAAATAGGTATGGATAGAACTTACTTTGCATCTGTTGAAGCAGGCCGCAGAAATATATCTATTAACAATATTAAAAAAATAGCTGATGGATTAGGAGTTTCTTTAGGTGAACTCTTTGAAGAATTATAATTGTTATGATTGGGAGGAAGGTATGATTAGATTTAGAAACCCAGGAACGCAATATTCAACACAGGTACAAGTGCTAAAACAGTTATATGGTGAGCTAAGTAATAGAAGAAACTTTACACTTGATGATATGGCTGTTGTGATTGCAAAAGGACGTTTAATGACAGCATATGGTTATGCCGGAGACGATGCGCTAAAACTAAGTAATACAGATCAAGAGAGCATGAATTCAGCAAAAATGAATGCAAAGATGTATGCTGAAGTCTTTCGCATGCTTGGCTGGGTAACTCCATATAGTGAAGATGCATCTTATCCGTTGGTTTTTACTTATATTGGTGCACATATTGCATTATCTACAGGGGATTGCACGCGTTTATATGAGCAGTGTGTTTTAGGAATTAACAACCCCAATCAATTCTCAGGCAACATGAGTTATACTGAGAGACTTCGTTTTTTCAAGTGTGCTTTACGTACTTTCATTGATTTAGGCGGAATTATGTATAAACATGAGCTTTGCCTTGGACCTATGAGCATTAACGATGAAGATGAGCAAATGTACCAGAAAATGCTGCGTTATATAAAATCTATTCGTGGTGATAAAAAACGTCTTGATGCTGAATTTACAAAACTGGCTGATAGTCTAGGAATGAAACCTACACCTGTTGATAATTGTACACGCTTGCCAATAGCATTAATGAAAAGCTGTGGATGGATTGAAAGCGTTAGTGATAGTACTTTATATGGGCGTTCTATGTCATGCTTGAAAATTACAAGGCATGGGATAGATGTGTATAATACAGTTAAAGACATGTATGATCTCCGTCTTGATAAATATTTGAAATTTGATGAACCAATTCAGGAAGCACTAATTAGGCTTGGTACTTATTCTATGTTGAAGCGTTCAGGATATGATATGACAAGTGTATCTGATATAATGGACGAAGATTGGCATATTTGTGAAGAAGTTTTGCGCGGAAAAGATTTACTTTTTTCACCCTGCCAAACCTTGCATAGAATTTTTGTAGAGAAGGCACTTGGGATTGAAATGGGGATTGGAGAAAATGTGCACCACGACTTTAGTGAAATAGAAAGTGCCGTGGCTGAAAGAGAAAGCTATGGAATGTTTGAAACATTTGATTTGGACATTGATAATGAATTTAATTATGTACCCACAGATACAGACCATGAATCGAATTTTTTGAAGATGGTTAATAATTATAAGTCAGAAGGAGTTACAAGTAGTCAAATAGTGAACAGGCTTTTTGATTTTTATATCGATGCTACACAGAGCAGTTTTTATCCATTGATAGCAACTCTATTCAGGATAATGGGTTTTGATTGTTCTTTCTCTCGTCCTGGCGATAATG
>Ga0116183_1006070_pt1 | contig 11195 bp, 8 predicted proteins | sample AD_UKC078_MetaG_FD_89753 | JGI IMG/M metagenome (GOLD analysis project Ga0116183, IMG submission 89753) | Active sludge microbial communities of municipal wastewater-treating anaerobic digesters from USA - AD_UKC078_MetaG | ecosystem: Engineered > Bioreactor > Anaerobic > Digestate | place: USA...
ATAAGAATTTAAACCATTTTTATCTGCAATTTCTTTAAAATAAGGAATCATCCCGAATACACCGATGGAACCGGTTAAAGTGTTTGGCTCAGAATAAATTTTATCTGCAGCCATTGCAATGTAATAGCCGCCGGAAGCTGCGTAGTCGCCAAAAGATACAATGAGCGGTTTTTTCTTTTTCAGTTGTTGAAGTTCAAAAAGAATTTCATCAGAGGCATTGGCGCTTCCTCCTGGGGAATTAATTCGAAGAACAACTGCTTTTATTTTATCGTTTTCTGCAATTTTTTTAATTTCTTTGATAAAATTTTCGGAGTAAATATTATCATAACCTTCACCGTTATAAATAGCACCAGAAGCGTATAGAATTGCAACTTGATTATCTTCGGTTTTGTTTTCGTCTTCTAAACTTGAAATATAAGTATTAAAAGATATTTTATTTAATTTGTCTTTTTCATTCAATTTTAATTGAGATCGTAATAAATCATCATATTCAGATTTCTGTATAAGTTTGTCGGCTAACTTATATTTAATACTTAAATCAGGAATTATTCCGTAAAGGCTATCTACCACTGTCCGAAACTGTGCGGTATCCATTTTTCTGGCGGTTGCCATTTTTGTGGCGTTGGTGGTCCAAATGTCTTTTAATAAAGTAGAAAGCTGTTCTCTGTTTTCTGGCGACATGTCTTCTCTCATAAATGGTTCTACGGCAGATTTGTACTTTCCATGGCGAATAATTTCTATACCGATCCCATATTTTTCAGCAAATTTTTTCATGTACAAAACTTCTGTACTGAGTCCTTTCAAATCAATTCCGCCCGAAGGATTCAGAAAATATTGGTCAGCCACAGATCCTAAGTAATACGCGGATTGGGAAACTACATTACCATATGCGTACACGAATTTGCCACTCTTTTTAAAGTCTTGCAGTGCAGTGCGAATATCATCTAGCTGAGTCATTCCGGCTTTAATTCCGTCGGTTTCTATACTGATGCCCTTAATTTTCTCATCGGTCTTCGCATTTTTAATTGCTTCGAGAATATCAAAAACCATAATGTTTTTTTCCTTTTCATTCAGCGAAAATAATTGGGGGTTATCTTCGTTAGGACTGTCTATAATTTGCGTTTTGAAATCTAATATTAAAACGGAATTGGTTTTTATATGGGGTTTTGAATCTGAGCTAAAAGTACTTGCTGCAATTATTACCACCAAAAATAGGAGAAAAACTGCGCCAACAATCATAATTGCGACTATATTTGCCAAGACATTCTTAAAAAAACTTTTCATAATTTTTTAAATATTTTCTAATATGTCGCAACATGAGGCCACTTTGTTACTCGGAAGCAATCTCGGGGATACAAAAAAAAATATCGAAACTGCATTGCATTATATCGAAAAAGAATTTGGTCCTATATTAAGGAGAAGTGATATTTTATTAAATAAACCCGTAGAGTTTGCTAGTAATAATATTTTTTGTAATATTGCAGTATTAATAAAAACACAATTTTCTCCTATTAAACTGTTGAATTTCATAAAAAAAATTGAATTCGATATGGGGAGGATAGAAGATTCATCTGTTACAAATGCTTATTTAGACAGGATTATCGATATTGATATTGTTCTATATGGAGACCTTAAGTTTTATTGTAAAACTTTAAATATTCCTCATAAAAAACACTTGTACGAACGTGAGTTTTCGCGAAATTTATTAATGAGTATAAAAAGACATTAAAAACAACAAATATGAAATTAGGTTTATTTTTAGCAATAGCCTTGCCTATTGCTTTCTATGCGCAAGATCGCTCAGGAGTTGCCCCTAAGAATGAGTATCCCAATGCATACTCAAATGGTTCGGCGAAGGTAAGCTCTTTTACGAATTCATCCAGATTGTTCAAGGATTGGTCAATATCAGTAGGAGGTGGAGCTGCTGTTTTTCAAAATGCAGATTTATCATCTTTTTATGATGGTAAAGTTAATCTTGGCTGGAACGGATATGTGAGTATCGATAAACAAATCTCTCATACTTTCGGAATAAGTGTACTTTACCAAATGGGTAAGCTTAACCAAAAGGGTCTTTTACCAGGAGCAGGCGGCGTTGCAGCAGGTGTCGCAACTGCATGGACAAAATATCAACAAGTTTCTATTTTGGGAGACATTAATTTTTCAAATTTACTTCGTCGCGTAGACAACCATTCTCCTTATAGATGGGCTCTACACGGTTATGGAGGAGTTGGTTTGCAAGGATACAACACCTTGTTGTTAGACAATGACATGTCTAGATACAGTACAGTTCCAAAAAGAATTCCTATCGAAATTGATCAAAAATTAGGTTTTGATACGTTCTTTTACCAAGTTGGAACAGGAGTGAAATATAATGCATCAAAATTAATTGATATCGAAGCGCGAGCGATGTATATTATTACTGGAGATGATTCGTTTGATGGCGGTGGAAATGGCAAAAATGCAATTCCTCGTTATAACGCAATTACAACAGGAAATTCTGACAATTTTGTTACTGTAAATTTAGGCTTGTCAATCAAGTTAGGGAAACATGATACACATCTGTCATGGTACGATCCATTGCAAGATATTCACAACCGCATCAATGTTTTGCAAAATTCACCTGATGAATTCATCGTTTGCGAAAAAGGTGATAAAGATAATGATGGCGTTTGCGACGATTGGGATCGACAATTAGATACTCCTGCAGGTGCGAGAGTTGATGGTGCAGGTGTAGCTTTGGATATGGATTTAGATGGAGTTATCGATCTTTATGACAAGTGCGTAACAGTTGCGGGTCCTGTAGAAAACAATGGATGTCCGATGAGTAGTCCGTCAAACAAATAATAACAGCGATCCTATTTTTTTAGTGGGTTTATTAACTGATAAATTCCGGGCCTGAATTAGTCAATGAGATTTTGCAATTCAGGTTATTATTCGCAAACATTTATAACTAATAATTACATTACAAATTAAAATACACATTATGAAACTAAATTTAGCAATCGTGGCCTTAGCTGTAGCTTTACCTACTGCTATCTTCGCGCAAGATTCGACAGCAGTTTCTACCGGAGGATATCCTAACGCATTCTCTTCAGGATCTGCAAATGTCTCACCGTTCACACAATCATCCAAGAGATTCAACGATTGGGCGATATCTGCAGGTGCAGGAGTACCATTGATGCAGTCATCCGATCTAACTTCAATAAAAGGTTTTGGGGCAGGTAAAAACTTGTACGGATGGTCTGCTTATGTTAGTATTGATAAAGCAATCACTCATGCTTTTGGTTTAAAATTGCAGTATGATAAAGGAGAAACAAGACAAGGATTTGTAAATACCAATGATAAAGTAGCTTCACCAACTGGAGCGGGCGCTAGAACTCAATATGATGCTATTTCTGTTTTGGGAGACATCGATTTTTCTAACCTTCTTCGAAGAGTAGATAATCACTCACCATTCAGATGGGCTCTACACGGTTATGCGGGAGTCGGAACTTTAGCGTACAGAGCATACAGACAAGATGCAGGTGCAGCTTACAATCAAAATTTAATTACAGAGGTGAAACCTTTTATTTTAGGAAGTTTCTTCGGTCAAGCTGGAGCTGGTATTAAATACCGCGCAACAAAATCAGTAGATTTAGAGGCGAGAGGAATGTATATCTTATCTGGTGATGATAATTTTGATGGAGCAGGTGGAACATCTTACAACGGAAAAGTAAATGACAATCCTTCAGATAACATCATTAATCTAAGTTTAGGGGCAACTTTAAATTTAGGAAAACATGAATCACACCTTTTCTGGCACGATCCATTGCAAGAAATCTACTACAAATTAGATGTATTGGCGGATAAAAACCAAGATGTTGAAGTTTGTAAAAAAGGAGATGCAGATAATGACGGAGTTTGTGACGATTGGGACAGACAATTGGATACTCCTGCAGGTGCAAGAGTTGATGGTGCAGGTGTAGCTTTAGACACAGATCTAGATGGAGTTATTGATCTTTACGACAAATGTGTTACTGTTCCTGGTCCTGTAGAAAATAATGGTTGTCCTAAAAACGAAACCTCTGTTATTACCGACAATACAAGAACAATGGAAGGAATCGAATTCGATCTGAATTCTGACAAAATGCTTCCATCAAACACCCCAATTTTGAACAATGCAGTGAGTTATATTAACTCTTCTACTGGTTCATATAATGTAATTGGTGCTACAGATACAAGAGGTTCTGATGTTTACAATCAGAAATTATCTGAAAGAAGAGCAAATAGTGTTAAAAATTATTTGACCAAAAACGGAGTAGAAGCAGGTAAATTAAACGCAATTGGTAAAGGTGAAAAAGACCTTAAATATCCAGAATGTGAACCAGCTGACAAATGTCCAGAATGGAAAAACAGAGCAAACAGAAGAGTTTACTTTGAAGCAAAATAATTGATAAAAATTATATAATAAAAGTCACGCATTGCGTGGCTTTTTTTGTTTTCTGAAATTTCTTTACCTATTTTTACTCCATGATTTCTCCACAGGATTTTCAGCAACTCAAATTTCAAACCCTTAAACATTTTTGGGGATACGAAACATTTCGGGATTCACAGGAAGAAATTATCAATTCCCTTATTGATGGCAAAGATACATTGGCGCTTCTTCCAACTGGTGGTGGAAAATCGTTGTGCTACCAATTACCTGCTCTTATTTTAGAAGGTACTTGTCTCGTTATTTCGCCACTTTTAGCCTTGATGAAAGATCAAGTCTATCAACTCAAAAATAGCGGAATCGAAGCCGAATATTTATCTTCTGAACTCGATGACTTTGATGCAGAAATCATTTTTAACCGGTGTAAAAATGGATTAACAAAATTATTGTACGTTTCCCCAGAACGCCTTACAAACAGGACTTTTTTGCAAAATATCGAAGAAATTCAAATCTCTTTTTTAGCGGTTGATGAAGCGCACTGTATTTCAGAATGGGGACAAGATTTTCGCCCGAGTTATCAGAATATTAAGCAATTTCGGGAGAATCTAAAAAATATTTCTGTGTTGGCTCTTACTGCAACGGCAACAGCAAAAGTTTTGGCCGAAATTCAGCAGAAATTAAGTTTAAAAAATGCCAATATATTTCAGCGCAGTTTTCGTCGAACGAATATTAAAATGATCGCAGACAAAATTGCAGATAAATACGAAATGGTTTTAAATATCATGAAATACAATAATTCTTCCGGAATTATTTATGTCAGAAGCCGCAAAGAAACAGAAGAACTGACGAAATTTCTGCAAAGAAACCAAATCCAAAACGTTGATTTTTTTCATGCAGGATTACCTTTAAAAGAAAAAAATGCCAAACAAAAATTATGGATTCAAAGTCCTAATCATGTTTTGATTTCTACCAATGCTTTTGGGATGGGAATCGATAAAGATCAGGTTCGTTTTGTAATTCACTTTTCGCCCGCACAGTCGATTGAGAATTATTACCAGGAAATTGGTAGAGCAGGTAGAGATGGTTTAGAGTCTTATGCTTATTTGCTGTGGAATGAGCAGGAATTAACCAATTTTGATCAAATTCTAAGAAATCAAATTCCCTCGAAAGCAGAGTTTTTAAAGATTGTATCTTATCTATATTCCACGTTTCAAATTGCAGAAAATGATCTGCCCGAAAATATTTTTCAACTTCATATTCAAAGGATTCAAAATTTCACGAAAACTTCTTTGGCTAAAATTAGAAATGTATTGAATTTTCTCCATAATCAGGAATTTATATTTTTTAATAGCAACCAATCGCTTTCTTCTTTGGATTTAAAAATGGCTCCAGAGGAACTCGAGCTGCTTTCCCAAAATGACTCTTATTTCATCGAACTTTTACTTCGTACATTTTCGGGTTTTACGACACACAAAATTATGTTCAGTGAGAAAACGCTGAGCAATAAAATAAACTCCGATCCGCATTTGATCAAAGAACGCCTCAAGGAACTGCAGCGAAAAGGCTATTTAGAATATATTGATGGCGCTTTATCAAGTATTAAATTTTTGAAACCTCGTGAAGACCGTCATTTTAATGGTAAATACTGGAATCTTTTTGAGCAGATTCAAAAAAACAAATTGCAGAAATGGGAAGAAATGAAATTCTTTGTACAAGATTCTGATTTTTGCAAGATGAAATTAATTCTCTCTTATTTTGGGGAGAAAAATGTGAAGAACTGTGGTCAATGTTCAGTCTGTGAAAAGCAGAAAGAAAGCGTTTTTGGCAGAAACATTTCTGCAGAGATCCTGCAAGTTCTTCAACATAAACCATCTAATGTAGAAGAAATTGCCATTAAACTCAATTATTACGAAAAAGAAAACATTCTAGAAAATCTTATTTTTCTTTTAGATTCTGGTCAGGTGAAAATGCTGAATTTCCGAACGTATATGATAAGCTGATCGATTTTGAAATCAAACCTTGTTATTTTTGATAACAATTAATTTTTTATTCTCCTTTAAATTTATAATATCCTTTATTCCTTTTAAAAATGAAACCATTAAAAATAATATTCTTCGGAACTCCTGAATTTGCAAAATCGTGTTTAGAAGCAATTCATCATTCTTCGCATGAGGTTGTAGGTGTGGTAACTGTTGCAGATAAAGCAAGTGGTCGCGGACAAAAAATGAATCAATCTGCGGTGAAAGTTTTTGCAGTGGAAAATAATCTCACCCTTTTTCAACCCGAAAAATTACGAAATCCAGAATTTTTAGAGGAGATTGCCAATTTAGATGCCGATGTTTTTGTGGTTGTCGCTTTTAGAATGATGCCCAAAATTTTATTTGAAAAACCAAGGTTGGGAACTTTTAATCTTCACGCTTCCCTGTTACCGGATTATCGTGGAGCTGCACCGATTAATTATGCGATCATTAATGGCGAGAAAAAAACTGGCGCTACAACATTCTTTATCAATGAAAAAATCGATGAGGGAAATATTTTATTGCAGGACGAATTAGAGATTTATCCGGATGAAAATGCGGGTGCTCTTCACGACCGTCTCATGGCAATGGGTGCGCAACTTATTGTGAAAACATTAGATGGTTTGGCTGCAAACACCATTCAGGAAAAACCGCAACCAAATGTTGAACACCCCAAAAATGCTTTTAAAATATTCAAAGAAGACACAAAAATTAATTGGAATGGTAATTCCGAAACCGTTCATAATTTTGTTCGTGGTATGTCGCCTTATCCATGTGCTTTCACCAATTTAAAGATTGGCGAGGATGAAAAATCATTAAAAATATATCGCGGAAAAATTGAAATTGACGCGCATGAAAATACTCCCGGAACTTTAGAAATAGATAAACATCGATTTAAAATTTTCACAGAAGATGGTTTCTATCTTCCCGAAGAAGTGCAACTTGAAGGAAAAAAAAGAATGTCAGTGAAGGATTTTTTAAATGGTTTTCAGCATTTCGACCATATTTCTATGGCTTGAATCAGTTGCGGTTTTTAAGTAAAATCCAACCTTTATAGGAAACCGGTAGATTCGTGTCTGGTTCAGTCCAGTTCAGGATGTACCAATAATTTCCTGTTGGCAACGCACGTCCTTTTGATTTTCCGTCCCAAATAAACTGTTGGTTTTGTGATTGAAAAACGCGAGTTCCGTACCGATCATAAATCGAAATACTCACGTCTTTTTTAATGTTAAGATCTGAGTAATCGAGATGATCATTGTACCCATCATTATTTGGGGTAATTGCGTTGATTAAGTTAATAATTAAGAATTCTTTTTCGACAATCTCACATTTTGCAAAATCTCTCACAAAAATCTTGTGAAGTCCACGTGGAATATTTGTAAAAACATTTGAAGTCTGATAATTGCCACTATCCAAAGCATATTCATACGGAGGATTTCCCCCAGTTACAAAAATGGTTGCCGTACTTCCCGTTACTTCAATATTAACAATTTGCGGGAGTTGTGCGGCGAGTACTTTTACCGGTTGAATGAGTGAACAACCATTCATCGAAGTTAATTCTACCGAATAATTCCCAACCGGAATGTTATCTACGAAATTGATCGTCGCGCCTTGAGCGATGCTGGTTCCGTCTTCGCGCATCCATTTATAATTTTTAAATCCTAGTTCAGCTTCTAATTTTGCGGTGCTATTTTGGCAGATAATCTGATCACGGAGAATTAGGGATTTTTTAGGGGTATAAAAATGTAAAGTTTGTTTTGTCTTTGCACAACTTCCGCTTTCAACTTCTACATAAATATTGGTATCTGCAGTGTAAGAAAATGAGTCGGAAAGAGGGATTAGATGATCTGAATCCTGATAATATTTAACTAAAAAATAATCTTTAAGATTAGGGATAATTTGCGCATTCAGGTCTTGCAATTTGACGATAATCGGATTTCCATTATTATCATTACAAAATGTTTTTTCTAAAATCACTGGCTTTTCGGCAAATTCAATTTTAATGGAGCCTATTTGTTTGCACCCAGAATCGTCGATCATTACCTCGTAATTTCCCGGCGTCGTCACGGTATAAGTTCCGAAAGTTGCGCCTGGAATTAAAACGTTGTTTTTAAACCATTGATAAGTTGCACCCGGAGTTGTGGCATTTAATGGTAAGGTAGAGTTTTCACAGAGTGCGGTTCCGGTGGAAAGAAGATGGTCTGTTCCCAGATCTTTATTCCCCAGAAAACTTCCAGCTCTCAGAAAAACTGCGGAATCAAAAAGTCCTGTGGTGTCACCATGGTCTGCGATGACTAATTTAATATGGTATTTTACGCCAATATCAACATTTGCTTTTGCAGACAGAATTTTAGTTTGCCCATTGAAATTTGTTGGAGTTTGTACGTCGTTGTAACTTCCGAAATAATTGCTGTTTTGAGGACAACCAGCAGAAGCATTGATGGTAAGCGTAGAAACTGGGATGTTGGTTCCAGGAACTACCGCGATATTCAAGTATGGATCTGGAGTGTTGGCTTTTTTAATAAGAAAGGCAAAAGCATCGGAATATCTGCAATTTCCTTCTCGGTATTCTTCAGAAAGAAACATGTAATCAAAACTGATTTTATTGCTTTTCAAAGCGGTAAAATCGAATTCTAAAACCGTTGCATTGAGAATATTATCGTAATTCAAATTAGATTGCGCGAGGACATCGATTAAATCTTGATCTCCGCCCCAACTCGAATTAGCAAACGGGCTGTTTCGATCTGCGGTTTGAATAAAGGAGTTCGGACCAACACCTGCTAAAGCGCTTCCAGTGGAAAGAATAATTCCTTCAGACATCTCAAAATTGGTCCCGTTTTTATTAAAGTAACCGAAACTTTTATCTCCAAAGCCGAAATCAAATCCAGTAACGGTGACATTATCTACAGCTATACATGTGGCATTTTGGCTGCCAAAAAAAACATCTTTCACCAGCTGATCTGCAGTGTAATTCGTATTTACACTGATGTTTTGTGCATGTAATATCGAGAAGCCCAATGTGAAGATCAGGCTGAAAATAAAAGTAAAAATGGCGCTAAATTTCATGTGTGAAAGTGGAATGCAAAAATACGCCTTATTAACCGAAAAAAAAATCTCTCCTTCTATTTTTAGAAAGAGAGATTTTATGATTATTCTAATGTAATTAAGTAAGACTTACTCTTACGAAACCAACCACTTTTAGATCGCCATTTACAGATTTTACATAATCTGCAACAGACATGTTTCCGTCTTTAATAAAAGCTTGGTGAACCAAAGTATTGTCTTTGTAGAATTTCTGCATTTTCCCTTTTAAGATATTATCAATGATGTTTGCAGGTTTTCCTTCTTTAACCAATAATTCTTTTTCGATTTCTAATTCCTTGTCGATCGTTTCTTGAGAAACCATTGTTTCATCCAAAGCGATTGGATTCATTGCAGCAACCTGCATAGAAACCGCTTTTGCAACTTCAGCAGCACCATCTACATCACCAGAAAGTGAAGTAATTGCAGCAATTTTATTTCCTGCGTGGATGTAAGCTCCTAAAAATGGACCTTCAATTCTTTCGAAAGATCCGATTTCGATTTTCTCTCCGATAAGACCTGTTTGTTCAATCAACTTATCTGCAACAGTCATTCCGTGAAAATCAGAAGCGAAAAATTCTTCTTTATTAGCATAAAAAACAGCCTGCTCAGCAAGTTCGTGAGCTAACTCAACGAAATTGTCATTTTTTGCAACGAAATCTGTTTCGCAATTCAAAGCGATGATCGCACCCATGGTGTTATCTTGGTTTACTTTTGCAATTACAGCTCCTTCGTGAGAATCTCTATCAGCTCTGTTTGCAGCAACTTTTTGTCCTTTTTTTCTAAGGTTTTCAATTGCTTTATCAAAGTCTCCTTCAGCTTCTACCAAAGCTTTTTTACAGTCCATCATTCCTGCTCCTGTAATGTTTCTTAATTTCGCTACATCTGCAGCAACCGGTGTATACATATAATTATTTTTTTATATTAAAATTTTGATTAATTTAGCTTTTTTAGGGCGGTGCAAAGATAATAAATTTCACACAAACTAAAAAGAAGATTTACTCGTTCTAACTAAAATTGTATCCGCTAAAAAATCCTTGTTTTTATGTACAAATATTTATTCATTTTCGGCCTGTTTTTTTCTTCGTTGGCTTGTGCGCAATCTACCTATACTGCTGAACAAGTTGAAAAAAGTACAGATCCACAAGTTATCGCTAATTTCATTAAATTCAATCCAACCCATCCCAGAACTCCAGAATTTAAAAGAAAGTTATTAGCAGTAATCAATAATGATAAATCACCTGCTCAAAAGGCTGCAGTGGCAAAACCTACCGTGAAAGCCATTAATACAGAAAAATTGGAAAAGGCGGTTAACCGAGGCAATGCAAAAGGGGAACCTTCAGAAAAAAATAAAAGAACTGCCGAATTGCTTACGCATATTTTCAGTAACGATGTTTCCGGAACAACTGCGTATGTGCAGATTATCAACAAATCGAAGTGTAATTTGATCGTAAAAATCAGCGGAAAAAAATTCTACAATTTAGATGTTCCTGCTCGCAATCAGAACTTTGTTTTAGTTGATAAAGGAAATTATATTTTGACAACTTCCGTTTGCGATGCGAAATATTCTTCAAGCAAAAATATCAACAAAGATATTGTTGTAACCCTGAATCCTCCCAAATAAAAGGATTTTTCTTATTTTTGAAAGTGATGAAAATCTTTGGTCAGTTCCAAATATTCCTCAC
>Ga0116183_1006080_pt1 | contig 11179 bp, 8 predicted proteins | sample AD_UKC078_MetaG_FD_89753 | JGI IMG/M metagenome (GOLD analysis project Ga0116183, IMG submission 89753) | Active sludge microbial communities of municipal wastewater-treating anaerobic digesters from USA - AD_UKC078_MetaG | ecosystem: Engineered > Bioreactor > Anaerobic > Digestate | place: USA...
AGGCCAAAGCAAAGCAAAGCAAACCAAAGCAAGCTAAAGCAAAAGGAAAAAAGCTGACTAAAAAGTCAGCTTTTTACATATATGACCCTACCTTCTAAGGCTGATATATTATTTTAAGTAAAATAGACAATCCGGACCGTCTGAAAAGCCGGTCCGAATTGTCAGTTTGCTTTGTGAAGAATCAACTTTCCTTGGGAAAGAATAATTGAAAAATCTCCAGGATTGCTGATAAAATCGACACGATGAGTGACAGCCATTTAATAATGTTTGCTGTATCCATGGTCTTGTTTGTTTAATACACTTATTAGGCTGCGACGTTAACTAAGCTGTCGATCCATTCAATGATCCAAGCTAATCCGCTTACAAGTGCGTTGAAAATTGCTTCAATAATTTGTAAAAAGAAATTCATATCAAATAAGAGTTTGTTATTCAAAAACAAAAGATTCTAAAATGCCAAGAATGGCAGGAAAGATAATTAAGCAAAAAGTGCAATTATCCAGTCAATAATAGTTTGGAAAAAATCACCAAGCCAAGCAAATACATTTTGGAAAAATTCAACAAAAGCGTCCATGATTTAAAAGATTAAGGTTAGTATTAAATAAGGTTATATGATACAAAGATAATCAATCTTGTGAAATATCCAACTCTCTGAGCAAATAATCTGCTCTTCCGATCTTGTCTATAAGGAAAAGAACGTACCTGATGTCTACCGAGATATTCCTGCAAACAGAGGGATCAAATTCAATATCGCTCATGGTTCCTTCCCATACGCGGTCAAAATTCAGTCCCAGCAGGTGGCCGTTGGCATTCAGGACCGGTGAGCCCGAGTTTCCTCCGCTGGTGTGGTTGGTGGCAATAAAACATACCGGGACGGTTCCGTCTGTTTCCCACCGTCCAAAATCACCTGCTGCATGAATATCACGCAGTTCCTGCGGGATGTTGTAATCAAAGTGGTTGGGATCGTCTTTTTGCATAATGCCTTCTATAGTGCTTACCGGTTTGTAAACAACAGCGTCTACCGGGCTATAGCCTGAGACGGTTCCGAAAGTAACACGCAGGGTGGAATTGGCGTCGGGGTAGAAAACCCGGTCTTTGTCAAATTCCATGATGGCCTGCATCCACGTGCGGTAGAGCAGGTTAAGCCGGCGGTTGATTTCTGTGATTTGCGGCTGGATGTCGTTCCTGTTTTTTTCGACAAACGGGTGGACCAGCCGGAAGGCTACGTCCTGCCGGATGAGTTCCAGTGCCTGAGCCGAGTCCAGAGCCAGAATTTCCAGGGTTTGTTGTTCGTCCAGGAAAGCCGAGGTGGAAAAGAGGCGCCCGGCGAGTGCCCGGATTTCTTCAGGGGAGGGGGCTGCCTCGTGAGCTGACGCAGACGCGGGCACTGCTGAAGCTGCTGATGCTGCAGCTGTGGGCGCTGTTGGTGCAACACGAGATGCTGCTTTGGCCGGTGCTGCGGCTGTGGGTGCTGCTGGTGCTGCAGCTGCAGACGCTGCCGATGGCAGCAGGTGCGGGGTGGGTTGCAGGGCGGTGTGGAACTCGGCAAAGAGGATTTCAAAAATTTCCCGGTCGATGGGCCGGTAGTAGTCTTTGAAGAAAGCCTGGGCCAGGGGGAGGGCGGCCTGGGGGCCCCGGCGCGCTACCTGGCGTTCCAGGTTGTCTGCGAAGCGCAGGAGTTCCACGGCCAGGATGGCCTCGGTATACATTTCGGAGGCAAACTGCAAGGGTTCCAGTTGCTCGTATAGTTCTTTCATGCGGGGAACCAGGGTGATGTATTCCTGGCGGCCTGTGTTTTCTGCCCACTGCAGGAACCGTTCCTCAAAGGCTTGCTTTTTGGCAATGGTGCCCGCATTGAGGATGCCTCGGCTTTCTCCCTGCCATTTTTTCCAGGCGTTGGATACGCTGGCATTTTTGCTGGCATACTGGATGCGAACTGCCTGGTCTTTAGCTTGCTCGCGGTTCATCACTTCCAGCCGGAGGGTGCGCAGGTGAATTTTCTGCGGGTTGGAACGGAGGGCCAGGTATTCCACAGCCGGTGAAAGGACGTACTGCTGGGTGCGTCCCGGATAGCCGTACACCATGGTGAAATCGCCTTCCTGTACGCCTTTGGCGCTGATGGTAAAATGATACTTAGGTTGGTAGGGCACGTTGTCGGGGCTGTATTCTGCGGGCTGGTTGTCTTTGCCGGCATAAATGCGGAACAGGGAGAAATCGCCCGTATGACGAGGCCAAATCCAGTTGTCGGTGTTGCCTCCGAATTTACCAATGGAAGAGGGAGGTGCGCCAACCAGACGTACGTCGCGGTAAATTTCGTTCAGGTACAGGAAGTATTGGTTGCCGTAATAGGTGGCGTTGATTCGTACCGTATTGAATCTTTTGTCCAGTCCTTGCAGCGTTCTTTCCGAGATGCGCTGTATGTTATTGTCTATAATGGTTTGGCGTTCTTTTTCGTCCATCGTGTCTGTTACACCTTCCAGAACTTGTTGTGTAACGTCTTCCATGCGGCGCATGAAAGTGACGGTCAGGCCTTCGTTGGGCAGTTCTTCTGCACGTGTGCGTGCCCAAAAGCCGTCTTTCAGGTAGTCGTGTTCTACGGAGCTGTGTGCCTGAATCTGGTCGTAGCCGCAATGGTGGTTGGTCAGCAACAGGCCTTCTGCCGAGATGACTTCGCCTGTACAGCCTCCGCCAAAGTGGACAATGGCGTCTTTGAGGCAGGCTTGGTTTACGCTGTAAATATCTTCTGCCGAGAGCTTAAAGCCCAATTGGTGCATGCGGTCTATTTTTTGTCCAATGAGCATGGGCAGCCACATGCCTTCGTCTGCCCGTGCAGGGGAAATTTGTATGCTTACCAGGAGCATGGCGCTACACATCAGGTATAGCGCGCCACGTAATGTTTTTTTTGGGTTGAACATAATGTATATCAGGTGTTTATTTTTTGGCTGTATTTGTTTTTTTTGCTGTTTTTAAAACGGCGGGAGGCATATAGAGTATTCTGTATAAGAGGCGGTTTTTTAAGGTGTGGTAGCGTTGTTCGCTGTTAAAGGGCCTGAGTGTTGTGCGGATCCATTCCTGCATGATGTAAAAGTTCTGGTGGGTTTGGCTGTACAGCAGTTCTAAGAACCAGGCCGCTGTGAAGTAGATGTAGCCTTGCTGGAGGGAGCGCAAAACCCTGTTGTCTGACAGTTGTTCAATCTGACGGGTGATGATGGATTGGATGCTTTCTATTTGTTGGGGTGTGACGCGTTGGCGTGTGAGGCCTGTTTTGTTCAGGTGGTACAGGTAGGTGATTTGACGGGTAATGGCCAGGTTGTGCATGTGGGGCGCAAGCATAAAGCTCCAGAGGTTGTCTTCGTGGATAAGCCCTTCTTCAAAAAACAGTTTGTTGCTTATGAGAAATTCTCTGTCTACGAGTTTGTTACATGCCATAATAGGGATTTGGCGCGTAAGGATGGTACGGGAAACGGCTTTGTTTCCTTCTACGTAAGCAGGTGTTTTTTCACTGATATGTTGTGCGTGCGGGCTCGCCGGAACAACATCTACGGCTCCGCATACCATGTGCGGGTGGCTGTAGAGTGCTGCTGTTTTTTGCAGGTTTTCCAGGGCGCGTGGTGGCAATTCATCGTCACTGTCCAGAAAAAAAACGTATTGCCCGGTGGCGGCCCGCAGTCCGGTATTGCGGGCAGCGGAAAGGCCTCGGTTTTCAGAGTGCGAAAAAATTTTAACGGTTTTTGCCGAGGCGGGGCCGGCTCCCTGCAGCAGGGCCGAGACGAGCTGCATGCTCTTGTCGGTGCCGCAGTCATCCACCAGGAGGATTTCCAGGTTGTCGCAGGTCTGCTGCAGTACGGAGTGCAGGCATCGCTCTATGTAAGGCTCGGAATTGTAGATGGGAATAATGACGGATATTTTCATGGTTTTTTAAGAGCTTGTTTTATGTGTTTCTTTTCTGACGGTTTAAGTCCGAGAATCCATATTAAAACGCCGGTTGCTGCCAGGGAAACCAAGGTGGTAATGAGCAAATCCGGTAACAGGGCCGCAGGCGCGTGGTGGCTCAGCAGGGCAGTCGCTGTCTGGTTGCTAAACAAGGTAGTCGCTGTCCGGTTGCTCAGCAGGTAGTGGGTGAGCAGGGGCAGGGGCACGGACAGGGCTGTTACGGATACTACAGGCAGAACTACTTCCTTAAAGTAGGGGCGCAGGGGTATTCCATTGTGCTTGTTGGCATACAGCAGTCTGTAAATATAACAAATTCCGTTGAGAAGTACCCATATTACAAGTACCCAAAAGGGTTCCATTCCGTATTTGAGGAGTAGCCAGGTAGCGGGAAGTGTGAGGATGCGGATAAGGGATACGGTGATTTGGTAGTTGCGGATGTTGCCGGTTGCCCAGGTGGTGGTCCACAGCGGGCCGCTGAGCGATTCTACCAGGTAATACAGCAGGGTGATACTGCAGAAGGTGGCGGTGTAGTCCGGGACATCTTTGAGCCAGATGGAAAGAATGCCCTGCATGTTCAACAGGATGGGCAGGGTTAAGGCAAATACCATGAAGTAGGAAAATTTGGAGGTCTGGTTGACCAGGTCTTGCAGGTATTTTTGATTGTTTTGGGCCGAGGCCTTAGTTATCTGGGGGTTGAAAGAGGATTGGAAATAAATCACAAAATTGTAAACAGCGGTGCTTACCTGCGTGGCAATGCTCATGGCCGCGTTGGTTACGAGCGGGGTGAAAATATTGAGCAGGAATACGCGGCCCTGGGTTACGGCCAGCTGGGCTCCCGAGTCGCACAGGGTCCAGCCCGAGAAAGCGGCCATCTGTTGTAACAGGGACTTGTCCCATATCAGGCGGAAGGTGCAGACGGAGAATTTCCGGCGGCTGTAGGCTCGGGTTATAAAAAAAATGACGAGGGATACGGCAAACAACAGGGCGGCGTAAGAGGCCAGTTTGTCCACGGGCGATACAGTAAGCAAAAACACTACGCCCAGTTTGAGCACTACGTCGGCTATGCTGATCCAGGCGTAGAAGGACATTTTTTCGTGGGCAATGATGCTGGCGTTGTAAGGTGTCTGGATAAGGTTGACGCAGGTGGTCAGGAGGGTGAATTGGAAGACCCAGTTGGCGGCTTGCAGGCGGTCGGGCGGGATGACAAGCTGGGTGTTCAAAAACCACAGTCCTACAGTCTGTCCCAACAGCACAATGAACAGGGCTACCAACAGGTACAACGTCATGCTGACGGAGAAAACGCGTGATAGGCGGGCTTGATCGCCTCGGCCTAATTCCACACTCATAAAACGTTGGGTGGAGGCATTGAGGGCTGTTTGTATAAAGGTGAAGAGGGTGACAATACCGCCTACAATGCCGTAGAGTGCAAAGTCGTCAAAACCCAGTACGTGCAGAACAACACGCGAGGTGTAGAGCGTAACGAGCAGTCGCACCAGCATGCGGGTGTAAAGGGCTGCCGTGTTTTTGGCAATGCGGCGTTTGTGCTCAAGTTCCGTCATAAAAAGTGCGTAGTCTATTGTGCTGTGTTGCTGTTGCTTTGCTGATGCTGTGTCAGGCTCCAGTATTATTTGTCCCTATGCCCAGGTAGGTGAAGCCTTTTTCTCTGAGTTCTGCGGGTTGGTATATGTTGCGGCCGTCAATGACCAGCGGGGTGCGCATGGTTTCCAGGAGTTTGTCCCAGGAGGGCATGCGGAATTCTTTCCATTCAGTGACCAGTATGAGGGCGTCTGCATTTTGGGCTGCCCGGTACATGTCGGTGGCATAGTGTATGGTGTCGCCCAACAGGGTGTGTGCCCGTTCCATGGCTATGGGGTCGTAGGCTTGTATGCGACAACCGGCTTGTAATAAGCTGTCTATGAGGACAAGCGAAGGGGCGTGCCGCAGGTCGTCTGTTTGCGGTTTAAAGGAAAGTCCCCAGATGGCGATGGTTTTCCCTTTCAGGTTGCCGTTGTAGTAGTTGTACAGTTTTTGGAAGAGGATGTTTTTCTGTGTTTCGTTTACGCGGTCTACGGCCTCTATAAGGTCCAGGGGGTAGCCCGTTTCCCGGCCTGTTTGTATGAGTGCTTTTACGTCTTTAGGGAAGCAACTGCCTCCGTATCCGGCTCCGGGGTAGAGGAATTTTTGTCCAATGCGGCTGTCGGACCCGATGCCCATGCGCACGCTGTTTACATTGGCACCTACGCGTTCGCACAAGTTGGCGATTTGGTTCATGAACGAGATGCGTGTAGCCAGCATGGCATTTGCGGCGTATTTTGTCATCTCGGCCGAGGGGATGTCCATGAAGAGGACCCGGAAATTTTTGAGCAGGAACGGCCGGTAGAGGTTTTCCATGAGCTTTTGGGCCCGTTCGGTTTCTACGCCTACCACTACGCGGTCGGGGCTCATGAAGTCGCGGATGGCGTCTCCTTCTTTGAGAAACTCGGGGTTGGAGGCGATATCGAAGGGAATCTCGGCTTTTCTTTTGTTCAATTCGCTGGCAATCACCTCCTTTACTTTGGCTGCCGTTCCTACGGGGACGGTGCTTTTGGTGGTGAACAGCAGGTAGCCGGTCATGTGCTGACCTACGGTGCGTGCTACGTCCAGTACGTGGCTTATGTCTGCGCTGCCGTTTTCTTCCGGTGGTGTGCCTACGGCGCTGAATACAATCTCGGCATGCTTCAGGCAGGTGGTGATATCTGTTGTGAAGTGCAACCTGTCTGCCCGGACGTTCCGTTGGATTATGGGTTCCAATCCGGGCTCATAAATGGGTATGACACCTTGTTGTAGCTTCTCAATTTTTTCTGTGTCTATGTCTACACACGTAACGTGCGCGCCCATTTCTGCAAAGCAGGCTCCCGACACAAGCCCCACATAACCCGTTCCTACAATCACTATATTCATAACACTTAACTAATTAATTACTCATTACTTCTCACTCTTCACTCTTCACCCATCACTTCTCACTCTTCACTCTTCACCAAATAGCTCCAGGTACCAGCGGATGGTTTTTTCCAGTCCGCTTTCAAAGGACATTTGGGCTTGCCAGCCCAGTTGGGTCGCTATTTTTGTGGTGTCTATGGAGTAGCGCAGGTCGTGGCCCGGGCGGTCTGTTACGTAGGTGATGAGCGGCAGGGAATGGCCTTGCGGACGGCCCAGCAGGCGGTCTGTGATTTCTATCAGTTTTTGGACCAGTTTGATGTTCTGCCACTCGTTGTTACCCCCAATGTTGTAGGTTTCTCCCGTTTGGCCTTTGTGAAATACCAGGTCAATGGCTTTTGCATGGTCTTCTACGTACAGCCAGTCGCGTATGTTTTCTCCCTTGCCGTAAATGGGCAGGGGTTTGTTGTGGACAATGTTGTGAATAATCACCGGGATGAGTTTTTCCGGGTACTGACACGGTCCGTAGTTGTTGGAACAGTTGGAAAGCTTCACGGGCATTCCGTACGTGTGGTAAAAGGCCCTTACAAAATGGTCTGCCGAGGCTTTGGATGCCGAGTAGGGGGAGCGGGGGTCGTACGGCGTGGTCTCCAGGAACGGCGTGCCTTCGAAGTCCAGGGCTCCGTACACTTCGTCGGTAGAGATGTTGTAAAACGTATGGTTGGCGTAATTTTCTTTTTTCCAGAAGGTTTTGGCGGTCTGTAGCAGTGTGAGCGTTCCCATCACGTTGGAGCGGGCAAAGGCAAACGGGTCTGTTATGCTCCGGTCCACATGGCTTTCAGCTGCCAGGTGTATGACCGCATCGATGGCGTACGTGCCGAAGATTTCTTCCATTTTTTGGTGGTCGCACACATCGGCTTTTACAAATACGTAATTGGGAGCGTCTTCTATGTCTTTGAGGTATTCCGGATTGGCCGCGTACGTAAGCTTGTCTGCGTTTACAATCAGGTATTGCGGGTATTGTTTTACGAACAGCCGCACCACGTGCGATCCAATGAACCCACAGCCCCCGGTGATGAGGATTTGGCGCAGGTACACATCAGATGTATCGCGCCAAGTGGGTACTGTGTTTTTGCTATTTTTCATAATCAACATTTCCAGGATGTATTGTCCGTATTCGTTGTGGCGCATGGGGTGGGCGTGGGCGCGGAGCTGGTCTGCGGTGCGCCAGCCGTTGCGGAAGGCGATTTCTTCCGGGCAGGCGATTTTAAGGCCCTGACGTTTTTGGATGGTTTCCACAAAGTTGCCGGCTTGCGCCAGGGAGGTGTGGGTACCGGTGTCCAGCCAGGCAAAGCCTCGGCCCAAAGTGGTAAGGTGCAGGCGTTGTTGCTGCAGGTAATGGTCGTTGACACTGGTGATTTCCAGTTCGCCACGTGCTGAGGGGCGTACCCCGGCGGCTACTTCCAGTACGTTGTTGGGGTAGAAATACAGACCGGTAACGGCCAGATTGGAACGGGGATTTTGCGGTTTTTCCTCAATGGAGACGGGGATGCCGTTGAGGTCGGCTTCGACAACGCCGTAGCGCTGCGGGTCTTTGATGGGGTAGCCGAAAATGTGTGCAAAGCCTTTGCTTGCCGAGTCTGTCGCTTGTTTAAGCATAGCTCCGAAGCTTTGTCCGTAGAAGATGTTGTCGCCCAGCACCAGGCATACGTTGTGGGTGCCCACAAAGGTGCGGCCGATGATGAAAGCCTGGGCTAGCCCCTCCGGTTTGGGTTGTTCTGCATATTGGAATTGTACACCAAAAGCTTCTCCCGTTCCCAACAGACGCCGGTAGGATGGCAAATCTTCCGGGGTAGAAATGATGAGGATTTCCCGGATTCCGGCCAGCATAAGGACTGAGAGCGGGTAATAGATCATGGGTTTGTCGTAAACGGGCAGCAGTTGCTTGGAGACGCCCAGGGTAAGCGGATAAAGACGAGTACCTGAGCCTCCGGCCAAAATGATTCCTTTCATGGTTGGATGTGTTTATCAAACAAAGTTAATAAATCTACATGATACTGTGCCTCTCATGACCTTCGACATAGATTGCACGGAACGGTCTTGCCGGGCAGAAGTTTTCACATGCTCCACAACCTGTACACAGCTCGGCATGGACAACCGGAATTCTAACAGAATTAACGTCATTATTATCTGACGGAACCATCATGATCGCTCCTGACGGGCAATGACGTGCACACTCTCCACATTCAACGCCATCGGTCAGCGGAATGCAATTTTTCCTTATCCATACGGCATGTCCAATACGGGTAGATGACTTCTCTTCAATCGTTATCGGACGGATGGCTCCGGTCGGACACACATCGGAACAACGTGTACATTCCGGATGACAATAACCTCGTTCATAATACATTTCAGGCTGCATCAGCTTCGTCAGTTCGGTTGAAGGACGAAGTACGTTATTGGGACAAACTGACACGCATAGCTGACATGCCGTACAATGACTGGCAAAATTACGCGCACTCCATGCCCCCGGCGGAACAATCGGTGTAGCACGTACCGGTATCTTTTTGTCCCCGATAATTGCAAGCCTTTCCTTTACTTTCCTATTCTCTGCTTTGAGTGCTGATGTAGTTACAAGCACAGCCGTTGCAGAAAGAAAACTTCGACGAGTTATGTTTATCTGTTCGGCACTTGTCTGCTGCATGGAGCCAGCCTTACGCTGATTCCTTTTTTTTAGCCTGAACTGCAAATGTAGCGCATCATGCTTGCAGATTTCCAGGCAATCCATACACGCCACACAACGGCTGTAGTCAATCTTATGATTCTTATAATCAATACAGGCCGCTTTGCAACCACGTGAGCAAAGACTGCAATTTGTGCATTTTTCCACATCTATTACCGGACGAAATAAGGAAAAACGAGAGAAAAATCCCAGTATCGTTCCCACAGGACAAATTGTATTGCAATAGGTTCGACCATTGCGCCAAGCCAATGTAACTAATGCAATACATGTTACGGCAGCTATAATGAATGTAGGTAAACTTCTGTCTGCACGTTCGGAGAAGTTAGCAAACAGGTTGTGCCCCCAACGATATATTGGGGCAAAAAGATTGGAGACAATACGCCCGTAAGAACTGTAAGGAGCTAACAATGCCACGAAAGAATTGATGCCGAATATCATGGCAATGATAAACAATCCCAGCATCCCGTAACGCAGCCACTTCACTTCGGGAGAATAAGAGAAACGGTATTTTTTATTTTTTCGTCGTCCGCTTATCCACGATACAATATCCTGGAAGACACCCAACGGACAGATAACTGAACAATAGACCCGGCCTACAAGAAGTGTTATCAAAATCAATAGAACGACAATTCCAATATTCAAGGCAAGCAGGGCAGGTAGAAATTGTATCTTTGCCGTCCAACCCAGCCACGAATGTACGGTTCCCGTAAAGTCAAGAAACAGAGCCGTAACTGCTATGAAAAATAGCGTGGCAACTATCAATCTTATCTTTCTCGGCATATCGTATTCACTTTACCGGTTATTATTTTTTTTGGTTATTTGCCAGTTTGAGATCCATCAACGAAATATGTTCGTTACGGTATCTGGCATTTGGGTTCTTTTCCGTTCCGTCGGGGAATGAACCGTCTTCCAACTTGGTGAATTGGATGGCTCGTTGCGGACAGTTCTGTATGCAGGCAAAACAGAACTCGCAGTCACCGGAAGTCTTGACACTTCTTGCTGTCAGCTCATAATTACCACGTGGACATACATAAGTACAGATACCACAGCCAACGCAAGCATTGGTCACGGTAAAATATTTCTCGCTTTTCATCAGGAAACCCACTTCGGGGTTAAGCCCGCTCCTTGCAATAAATTCACGGTGAATTTGTCTTTCCTCTTCTGTTACCGGTTCGTGCCAATGTTTTTGCTGACTTATGTCTGTCTTTATCTTTTGTAGATTTTCCGGAATGTGCTTATCTATTTTGATTTGTTCGTTCATATCAAAGCCGGGCAACCAGTTATTAACCATAACGATAGTTCCGATGTAGTCGAATGTGTTACCTGCTTTTCGGGATATGCGATCCCAAATCTCTACAGCATCACACTTCATTTCACCATACGTGAGAACGGCAAATTTATATTTAGCATTCAGTTTCGCTTTTTGAATGAACTGCCTTACCATATAAGGCGGCATGTGTCCGTAAACAGGATAAACAATGCCAATCTCATCTGCTTCGAATTCATACTTTCCTCGTTTTACCATTTGAGGAATACTCAACAATTCCGTATTTTCTCCAGCCAACTGACGGGCGATATACAGACAATTCC
>Ga0116183_1006081_pt1 | contig 11177 bp, 13 predicted proteins | sample AD_UKC078_MetaG_FD_89753 | JGI IMG/M metagenome (GOLD analysis project Ga0116183, IMG submission 89753) | Active sludge microbial communities of municipal wastewater-treating anaerobic digesters from USA - AD_UKC078_MetaG | ecosystem: Engineered > Bioreactor > Anaerobic > Digestate | place: USA...
CCTCGTATTCCTGTCTTATTAATGCAGGAATGATGACCGCGTATACCGGCATACTTCTCATGGGAAGAATCCCTTTTACTGTAAGTGTCCGGACTTTATGCAGGAATGCAGAGAGCCTGCTTATGACTATGACACCATGGAAGAGTTTTTTATTTTATCTTGATAATTACAAGCCGTTTGCCGATACACAATTGTGTAGTCTTCCGATGCAGGCGCAAGATCCAGGAGCCGGCAGAAATGACAGACCACTAACAAAAACCACTCCCGGCACCCCCACCTTAAAATCGGCCCAGACATATCCCGAGCGACATATTACCCGCTCCCTTTTTATGTTTATATTCTCACCAAATTTACTCGATTTATAACTCACAATTTTTTATATGATAACACAATCGCAACTTTGAATACTCATTTTTTGAAATAGCAGGAGATTTGAAAGAAATAAATATTCGTGTAAGTAATAATTAAAATTTACATGCACTTTAAGCGGATCAAGAAGGGAAATGCAGTATATCTCGCAGAATATGAGACATATCGAGAGGGAGGAAAAGTGAAAACCAAATTCATACGTTACTTGGAAAAAGAAAGCAATGAAAAAAATGTCCCATTACCCAGGAAGTAAACTCATATAGAGACCCCCATTTATCCAGAAAAATCCAAACGAGCTGGAGATGTAATTTTGTTTTGGCACATTGCTGAAAATATACTCAATATGCCCAAAATTATTGATTCGATTTGCTGCGGTCATGACAACATTTATGGAAAATCCCCATGTACGATTTTAACCGCCTGGGCAATTAATAAGACCTTACATCCAATTAGCACAGTTAAACTCGGAGAATGGGTAACAAATAATGTCACTCCAGAATAGTCGGGCTTACCTGGAGAATATTTTACGAATAACGCTTTTTATTCAGCGTTAGATCGAGTATGTTTCAAAGATACAAACGCTAAAGGATATACCGATTTTAGTCAACTTATTTGTGATGAACTTTATCAATTTTGGAGATTGAATCACCCAATACCTCAAAATAATACCGAAATACTTGCTTATGATCTTTTACCCGTGCTCATTTTTGGAAGTGGTGATGATTTGGGGGAAAAGGGATATAATCCTAAACATGTGAACAAAAAGCAGATTAATCTCTGTATTTTAGTCTCAAAATTTGATAAAGCAGTTGTTTCCTATTTTTTTAATTCCCGGCAATTTCAATTCTATGTCATCAGTGAAGGAATTGTTAGTGCAATTGACTGACTTGTCTTTTAAGCCAGGGACACTGATTTGGGATCGAGGAAATACGTCAGAAGAATCAATACGAGATATTGAATCATTAGGCTGGAATCTAATTTGTGGAATGCAAAAAACTTCTGAAGAAGCCATTGCGATAATCAAAGAGACCGATGTCAAAACTCACTATACTAATCGTGTAAAATTCACTAATACAAATACATTAAAAATCCTAAAAAAATATATAATGAGTACCAATGGATAGTCTTAAGAATAAACCTGCCCCTCTATCAGGCCTGAATATGACGGCCAGGAGCCTGGTTCAAAGAACAATTGCAGGTTACCATGATGCCTACAGCATTTTTGACTTTTATTCACGAGGGTTAAAGATTCAACTGTTTATTCTCCTGTTTTTTAGCATAGCACTTGGAATCATGGAAACAACTCAGATTATATTATTATACCCGATCCTTAACGCCTCGTTTGATTTTAAAGGTTCAGGGCTTGAATTTTTCGATCCCCTGTATTCTTTTGTCCTCACTTACTCTTCACTTCCGGAGGTCGTGACTTTTTGTTTCCTCTTCATGGCATTTGTTGTTCTGACATTTCTTGTAACGATAATCTATAATGGCCTGTCTCTCGTACTTACGAGGAATATAATCGTCAGAACAAAGAGGATGATCTTTTCAAAACTTGTATCCAACGATTACAGGTTCTTTGTCGACACAAAGCAGGGAGAAGTCCTCTTTAATACAATCACATCTCCTTCATATATTTACCAGTTTTTAGACAGTGCGACAACGCTTTTTTCAAATGTTGTGGTTATCCTTACGATCATATTAGTTCTCTTTTTTATCAGCCCGCTTGGGATGGTCGTTCTTCTTGGTGGCGGGCTTATTTTTCTTATTATCGTAAAGGAGATAGGAAACCGGGTATCCTACTCGATAGGGGTTGTCCAGATGCAATCCGTAACATCGGAGAATGCCATCGTCTCCCAGTACCTTCTTGGAATCCGACAGATCCGTTCGGTTCACAATGACAGTTTTTGGGAGAGGCAGTACTCTTCTGCACTTAATACCTACTGGGATAAGTATGTAAGATATCGTTTTACCGAACGGCTGCCTTCTGCCCTTTTGATGATGGTATTCTTCCTTGGGATAGCAATGCTGGTCATTATTCTCTATTACATGTATTCTGACCGGTTCCTGACAATTGTTCCGCTTATAGGGACTTTCGCCTTCTCTGCACTGAAGATTTTACCAAGGCTGATGACCTTTAGTTCGCTCAATTTTATTATGATGAACAATTATCCAAGCCTTAAAAAGGTTTATTCTTTCCTGAACGATGACAGGTACTCCACCATGCAGAATGGGACAAAACAGTTTAAAATGCTTGAATCAGACATCGTGTTTGATGATGTCGGGTTTAGTTACCATGACAGGCAGGAGTTAATTGGGAATCTGGATCTTACTATTCATCAAAATAAGGTGACTGCCCTTGTAGGGCATTCGGGGTCAGGAAAATCCACCATAATCTCTCTCCTTCTCCGCTATTATGATGTATCTGATGGAAGGATTCTTTTTAACGGGACTGACATCAGGGAATATGACATAGAGACCATTCTTGCCAGGGTGGGGTACGTGAGCCAGGATACGTTCATATTCAATGCTTCGATCAGGGAAAATATCGCGTTTGGCAGTGATTATTCAGATGAACAGATCATCACCGCTGCACAGAGGGCGAATATTCATTCATTTATAATGTCTCTTCCTGACAAGTATGATTCAATGGTTGGCGAACATGGACTGAAGCTTTCTGGTGGAGAGAAACAAAGGATCGCGATTGCAAGGGCTCTTGTTAGGGAACCGGAGATATTAGTCCTTGATGAAGCGACAAGTAACCTTGACAATGAGTCTGAAGCGATTGTTCAGGACTCAATTAACCAGGTTGCTGAGACGGTGACCACTTTTATCGTTGCACACCGGCTTTCAACGGTCAGAAATGCAAATGCCATCTATGTTATGAGTAAAGGAAGAGTTGTTGAATGTGGGACCCATGAGGAACTTATGGAGAAAAGAGGGAGATATTTTGAGTTATATGAGAGGAACGGGTAAGCAGGGTATATTCTCTAATTTCTGTAACTATCATCCGGCTAATGGGACTGGCAGGGTTTGCATAGGATATCCATAATTTACTTATCTTTTCTGTGGGAGATCTCGATCTCTGATTTTCATCAGACAGGGCTTTGTGAACTTTCTGACTCCGGTATAAAAGAGCCCTGAGATATTTCCAGCTATAAATGATTTGGATATGGAGAATTTGAATCAAAAAGAGATTTTATTAATTATCAGGGGGAGATGCTTGTTGCCAGATCTGTTATTGAATCACATATAGTCACATTGAACTGGTCTGCAACTTCCCTTGCCTGGTCTTCCACAAACGGGGTGATCATAATCATCCGGTCTATTTTTTTCCCGGTTATTTTCGTGTAATATTCTCCTTTCTTTAAGAAAACAAATACGTCACTCTTGCTAACTGATGCCTTTATCTCGACTACGAGTGTTTTACCACCGGTAACAATAACGTCTATTTCGATCTCGGAAGGATGTCCAAATACGAACCCTTCTGTGTCCCTGACAATATAATTTAAGACTTCATATCCGGTATCAGAGAGGATTGTAGTAAGGCCGTTTCTAAATGATCGCTCAGATTCTACTCCCCATTTTCTCCCAAGACCTCCAATTTTAAATTCGACGGTCCGAGCGAGATCTTTTAAGGCAAGTTCCGTATTTTTCTGTGCATTAGCCAGTTCTTCAACTTTAATTTCTGTTCTTTTCTGCGCTTCGGCCAGTTCTTCTACCTTAATTTCTGTTCTTTTCTGTGCTTCAGCCAGGTCAAAAACAACATTTTTCAGTTCAGTAAAGTCTTCTTTCTTTACTCCAAGCGATTCTTTTACTGCACCCCAGAATTCTAACATCGGGTTTTGAAGTTCATTGGGAAAGCTGTCGATGACTTCCTTTATGGTGCTCATGAGACTGTCCTGAAAATATTATTTCTCTTTATTATACGTTAATAGTATCTTTATTATGGATTCTTCATTGTGAAATCTTCCCAGGCCTATTTTACACCAGGAACTTGCGGAGGTCTGCGATCTGATCAGAACTAAACATATCGCACCAACAAAACCACTACCAGCAATCATTCCCCTGGTGCTCTACAACGGGGAGATTCCATGGGAGGTTCCTGCTAATATCCGGGACGCTATTGGAGAGATGCCAGGAGGACTTACGCATATGAGACCATCTGTCCCGTATATCTTACTTGATAAACACAGGTTTGATGTGGACAGGCAGGTAGAAGAGAGGAATCTTACCGCATTTCTGTTTAACTTGAGCAGTCATCCACGAGCCATGAACTGTATGAACTTGGTGAACGGCTGAATGCATGGAATTGGCAGAAGTTTTTAAGTCACCATGTTCAGTTATATTGTGGGCCAAAATTTGAGAGATTTATTGATTTATAGATAACACAATTATGGAATAGAGATTCATGTCTCATTTTGGAAAAAATGCATTAAGAAAATAATAATTTATCCTGAAATAAATAGTACAGTCTAAAAACATCCAATATACTATTAATTTTGAAGGTACCATGCAAGTTGTAATTCTTTGCGGAGGTCTCGGAACCCGTCTGAAGGAAGGAACCGAGTTTCGTCCAAAACCGATGGTTCCAATAGGAGGAAGGCCCATCATCTGGCATATAATGCAAATTTATGCAAAATATGGCCATAAAGAATTCTTTCAGGATTTATGGCCCGGAATCTGTCACTGCCCTGTGGTTCACCCGCAGGCGTTTCATGAGACCCGGATTTTGCGGCTTGATGCGAAAAAAAGCGAAAGTCTGCTTGGATGGAGGCCGGTATGGACAACCCGGGAGGCGGTAGGGATGACTGCGGGGTGGTATCATGACTATTACTGTGGGAGTATCTTGTATTTTACCACAGCGTTTTATGCACCTGATTATGAGGGGGGAATCAGATTTAATGATCCAAAAATCGACATTCACTGGCCCTTACCGGTGAGAGGTGTATCTGAACGGGATATGAACCATCCTCTAATATCTGATTCTTTTAAAGGTATATGAAAAGATGTTTTACGAATTATTTCTCCAACGAGATCAATGTTTCAGATACTAACCTGTCTTACTACTCCCAACGATCAGTCAACCGATGAAATTTTCATGGTTTCGGGTGTGAACTGCTAAGCGGTTCATGTGATTTTCCCATAGACATTAAATTATAAATTATTATTATGGTGCTTTTTCAAATGGGGCATGACTTCCGGAATGAAGATTGTGGTAAATTTATCTTTTCTACCTCTGATAGTATATTATGAAATTTGATATCATTCTTGAAAAAGAAGAAGATGAAACTTTTTCAGTACATTGCCCAGTTTTAAAAGGATGTCACTCTCAAGGAAACACAAAGGAAGAAGCGTTATTAAATATCCGTGAAGCCATCGATTTATATCTTGAAACCGTCAAGGAGATCGCATTACATACTACATCCCGGCAATCTGGCTGTTCTCTTGTTGAGATCACAGTATAACAAAACGCCTTCTGCCTGTTTCAGGGATGGTTATGGTACGGGTCTTTTCAAAGGTGGGTTTTGAATTTATTCGTCAAAAGGAAGTCATATTGTTTTATCCCGTGGTGAGGAAATACTCATTGTCCCAAATCATTCACAGATAGCAAAAGGCACTGAACGCGATTTAATCAAACTCTCTCATTTCGAAGATACCCTTCCTGCTGATTACCGGTTTATCAGAAGAATGGTGCTTGCAGGGGTTAAACAGATTCTTGTGACCGGGACCTGCTTTGAGTACGGGCTGCAGAACGGGTGTCTTTCAGAGGAGATGCCGACCGTTCCGGTTACCCAGTATGGGCTTTCGAAGGATACGCTTCGAAAGTCCCTGGAAATGCTCCAAACAGTTCATCTGTTTACTCTCCAGTTAATCACTTCAAATCTACTCTTTTCGGACTGGGTGAATGTATTTCAGAACAATTTGCTTACTGCAGCTTTATTGGACCGAATTACTCATAAGGCCGTCATTTTGAACATGTCTTGATTAAGTTACAGAAGAAGGGAAGGATAAGTACTATTGTCGACGATTGCCGGTAAAGGGCTGAGCATTCTTAGCTGGCGCTACTGAGCAGTTTTAAGCTGGCACAAACATAATGATATTTAACTTCAAATAATTTACCCGAACGAATGTCAGATCAATCAATATCTTTCTCCCAACTCGAATCTCATCTCTGGGAGGCTGCAAATATTCTTCGTGGACCTGTTGATGCAGCCGACTTTAAAACCTATGTCTTCCCTCTGCTCTTTTTTAAACGTATTTGCGATGTTCACGATGAAGAATATCAGGCCGCTTTGGAAGACTCCGGCGGGGATGAGGAATATGCCCTGTTCCCACAAAACTATGGATTTCAGATCCCACTGGATTGTCATTTCTCCGAAGTCCGGAAAGTTACAATCAATGTAGGGATTGCTCTCCAAAAGGCAATGAGATGTATTGAGACTGCCAATCCTGAAGCCCTCTATGGAATATTTGGCGATGCACAATGGACAAACAAAGATCGTCTTTTTGATGTTCTCTTCCGTGATCTCATAGAGCATTTTTCCAAAATAAGTCTCAGTAGTCAGGCTGCACAGGCTGATATCATGGGACAGTCCTGCGAATATCTCATCAAAAAATTTGCCGAACTCACCAATAAAAAAGCCGGCGAGTTCAATAATCCACGGGCTGTTGTTCGGCTGATGGTCCAGATTCTCATTCCTCATGAAGGAGAAAGCATCTATGATCCGGCCTGTGGTACCGGAGGTATGCTTCTTGAAGTGGTTCATCATATTAAGGAGAATCATGGTGATGACCGGACATTTTGGGGAAAACTATTCGGACAGGAGAAGAATCTGACAACCTCTGCTATTGCCCGGATGAATTTATTCCTTCACGGTATGGCAGATTTTCAGATAATTCGGGAAGATACCCTCCGTGAACCAGCATATTTTTCTGGAGATCACCTTGCCACTTTTGATTGTGTCATTGCCAATCCCCCGTTTTCATTAAAGAATTGGAGAGAAGAAGTCTGGACAGCTGATCCATACGGGAGAAATTGCGCCGGTATGCCTCTAAAAACAAGTGGGGACTCTGCCTGGTTTTTGCACATGTTCTCTTCGATGGCCAAGAATACTGGCCGAATGGCGGTAGTTTAACCTAATGGGGCCCTGTTTCGGATGGTAAAAGAAGGAGCGATTCGGAAAAAGATCCCTGATATGGATCTGCTTGAGGCAGTTATTGGTCTTGGTCCGTTCCCTTTCTATGGTACCGGTTTTGCTGCATGTATTCTGATTTTCAGAAGGAAGAAAGAAAAGGTAAGAAAAAAAAAGTTCTGATTCTTGATGCTTCAAAGGAATATAAGACAGGTCGTGCACAGAATGAACTTCTCACGTCCCATGTGGACAAGATTTACGAGTGGTATCAGGATTTCCTGGATGTTTCCGGAGTAGCCAAGGTAGTTACCCTTGATGAAATTGCGGTCAATGAATATAATTTGAATATCCCAAGCTACGGTGAACCCATTATTGAACAGGAGACTCTGTCGGTTGAGGAAGCGATGAAACAGCTGAGGGAGAGTGCTGAACTAGCATTCGCTGCAGAGGAAAAATTAATTGATATACTGAAAAAGGAGGGTCTTCTGATATGAAAATAATTTATCTTCCCGAAATGTATTTTGATATTTTTGTTATTTGGAAAGAGGTATTATGACAGGTAAAAGACTCAAAGTCATGGTTTCTTCAACCGTTTATGGCAATGAGGAATTATTTGAATTAGTGTATACCATTCTTACCCAAACCGGGAAATATGAAGTCTGGATGTCACATAAAGGCACTATGCCTGTGTTTTCTTCTCAATCAGCGTTTGAAAATTGTCTGAATGCAGTAGAGAAATGCGATGCAATTTTAGGATTTATTACTCCCTATTATGGTAGTGGGAAGAATGAGGATAGGGATAATTTATCAATTACACACCAAGAACTAGTAAAAGCGATAGATCTCGATAAACCCCGATGGATTTTAGTTCATGATCATGTAGTGTTTGCACGGTCATTATTAAAGTACCTCAATTATGAGAAAAAAGAGGATAGAAGAATCCTTAGTCTTAAACAAAATAAAGTTTTAGATGATCTCCGGGTCATTGATATGTATGAATATGCAATCCGTGATATTGATGAAATTCCACTGATGGAAAAGAAAGGTAATTGGGTTCAAAAATATCAATCAGATGATGATGCACTTCTTTTTGCAATTTCACAGTTTTCACGCTTTCAGGAAGTGAAGGAGTTTGTTGAAAAAAATTGTAATAATGTTGACGCGATAATTGAAAAAATTACTCGAAAAAGAGGTAAATCGTGAACAAAGAGAATATAATAAAACACCTCAACCTCGGAGAAAATCATAATATAGAGTTCAAATCAGATTGCAATAACCTAAATGCGATTGGAAATGTGGTCTGTGCTTTTCTCAATACGACAGGTGGATATGTTATCTGTGAAATGGTTGAAAAGGGAAGAATAATTGATTTAGATGACACAGATGCGTTCATTAAAAATCTAGAAGAATTTTTTTGGGATAACATACACCCAAAAGCAACCATTTTTTGTTCAAAGCAAAAAATTGGAGATAAATATACCATCGTGATTGAGGTTCCCTCTGGAAAAGATGTTCCTTATGCTTTTCATAACAATATTTACATACATGATGGTACACACACCAAAAAAGCGGATATAGACACCATCAAGGATTTGGTACTCCGAAAGCAGATTGAACCAGAAAGATGGGAACGGTGTTTTTCTTTAGCGGATATTAATAATGATTTAAGTGAAAAAGAAATTCGCTCATTTATAAAGGCAGCAAAAGGGAAATTACAGTCAAATAAAATTGAAGTTTCGGATAAAATTTCGTTACTAGAAAAACTTTCATTGGTAAAATATGGACGACTTACTAATGGAGGTGATGTTCTCTTTGGAGAAAATCCGGCAATTCGGTATCCCCAGGTTCGTGTCCAGGCAGTCAGATTTGAGTCTGATCAAACGGATGATACATATCTGGATATGAAAATTTATGAAGGTCCCCTTGTATCAGTATTGGAAGAAGTTTTTAATTTTATTAAAAGAAATACCCCAACAATATCACAATTTAATAAAGATTCATTGTTTAGAGAAGACAGACCCCTATACCCATGGGATGCGATAAGAGAGGGTCTTGTTAATGCATTTGTCCATCGAGATTACTCTAGTTTTTCAGGGGGTATTTATGTAAATGTTTTCAAAAACCGAATAGAAATAAAAAATTCTGGTAGATTACCCGAAGGGATAACTCCTGAAAACCTTCTAGATAAAGGACACATATCAGTGCTTCGAAATCCCGATATTGCTCATGTTCTCTATCTTCACGGTTTAATGGAAAAACTGGGAAGAGGGAGTCTCTTAATTAAAAAGGCGTGTGAAGAAAATGGAACAGCTCCTCCTCAATGGATAGATGATCATTTCGGTGTTACATTAACCATATATTCCCGGTTTATCCATTTAGAGATCTCATTAGGTAACATTCCAAATACCGGTGGACAGGTCACCCCGGAAGTCACCCCGGAAGTCACCCCGGAAGTCACCCCGGAAATTATGCGCCTTCTCAACATTATGCAGGGTGAAATGTCAAGAAAAGATCTTCGAACCAGGATGAACTTAAAGGATGATGAACATTTTAGAAAAGCCTACTTGCTTCCTGCTATTGAGGGTAATTTAATCGAAATGACCATCCCGAACAAACCAAGGAGTAGGAATCAAAAATATCGGTTAACTGAAAATGGTCGAGTATTCCTATCTAAAGGTCAGTTATGAAACATTTCTCATCAGATTTGCTTAAACATCTTCATTTCCTTATCGAAGAGGTATTCCTCCTATGACCTCCCGGATCACCATTCAGCAACTCGAATCATACCTCTGGGATGCTGCGGTTCTTCTCCGGGGAACCATCGATGCCGGTGATTATAAGCAATTCATCATGCCTCTTCTCTTCTACAAACGACTCTGTGATGTCTTTGATGAAGAAACACAGGTAGCCCTGGAAGAATCAGGTGGGGATACCGGATATGCTGCATTCCCGGAGAATCACCGGTTTCAGATACCCCCTGAAGCTCATTGGCGGGAGATCAGAAAAGTCTCCCGAGATGTCGGACAGGCATTGCAAGTTGCTCTCCGGGCCATCAGAAACTGCCAATCCAGATAGACTCTATGGTATATTTGGCGATGCCCAGTGGACAAATAAGGATCGGCTCTCGGATGCTACTCTCCGGGACCTCATCGAACATTTCTCTTCCCTTGAACTGACGGTTGCCAACCTTCCTGAAGATGAACTCGGGAACGGGTATGAGTATCCGATCAAGAAGTTTACAGACGATTCAGGTCACACGGCCGCTGAGTTTTACACAAACCGGACCGTGGTGCATCTAATGACCGAAATGCTGCAACCACAGCCAGGAGAATCGATCGATGATCCCACCTGTGGATCGGGTGGCATGCTCCTGCGTTCTGTTGCCTATCTTCGTCATCATGGACAGGATTGGAGAAATGTGAAACTCTTCGGTCAGGAACGCAATCTGATGACCTCGTCCATTGCCCGGATGAACTGTTTTCTCCATGGAATTGAGGATTTCAGGATTGAACGGGGAGACACCCTGTCTGAACCGAAATTCGTTGAAGGTGATAAATTCAGGTAGTTTGATGTGGTCCTTTCCAATCCTCCATATTCCATTAAGCAATAGGACCGGAGTATGTTCTCCCAGGATCCCTGGGGTCGAACCTCATCTCCCGGAAGCTATTAGACACA
>Ga0116183_1006093_pt1 | contig 11163 bp, 7 predicted proteins | sample AD_UKC078_MetaG_FD_89753 | JGI IMG/M metagenome (GOLD analysis project Ga0116183, IMG submission 89753) | Active sludge microbial communities of municipal wastewater-treating anaerobic digesters from USA - AD_UKC078_MetaG | ecosystem: Engineered > Bioreactor > Anaerobic > Digestate | place: USA...
GATCTCCCCGGCCGTCTCCTTGCCATCAGGGGTGATGAAGTACGCTTTGTTCTCGATGAGGTTGATGATCCCCTTGAAATCCTTGCCGCTCTCCATCGGGATGGCGACTGGGACCAGGGTTGCCTTGAAGGACTCCTTCAGGTCATCAAGCACTTTGGTATAGTTTGCATGCTCTCGGTCCATCTTGTTGATGAAGATCGCACGCGGGGTATTCGAATCATCAAGTCTGCGCCAGAGCTTGATCGTCTCGATCTGAGGCCCGACGCGTCCATCGACCAGCATCAATGCCGCTTCGGTAGCCCTGAATGCCGCGATGGTCTCGCCGATGAACCCACTGGTACCCGGGGTATCGACGATATTCAACTGTTTGCCCTGCCACTCCATGGAAGCGAGGGAGGCGTGGATGGAGATCTGGTTAGCTATCTCCTCTTCGGTGTAGTCACTGGTGGTCTTGCCACTTGCAATTGTTTCTGCCCGGGAAATCACATCGGCGTAGTACAACATCTGTTCTACCAATGTGGTTTTCCCGGTTTCGTTGTGGCCGATGATGGCGACATTCCTTAGCATACTGCTGACAACGCTCATAAATCCTCCTCTGATCTGCACCCATTTTGTGCGATGATCATAAACGCATGCAACAATGGTACGCTTTGTAGCAGCATAAGTCAAAAGAATTATTTTTTAGGGAGAAAAAAAGGCAGCTACCACGGGCTGGTACCTGCCTTTGTTGATCATATGAGGGAATAGCCGGGGTGATTCAGCGCGCTTGGCTGATACTCACATCGATTACGTGGCTGATGTCTTGTTTCAGCTTGTAGGCGAACTGGTCTATTGAAGAGACATCGTTGGGGAGCTTGTCACCATCCTCACAGAAGAACGTCCAGCACGGTACATCCAGTGCGTTGCTGATCTTTTCGATCGTAGCGAAGGACGGAGCCTTTCGCGATGTCTCGATTTCGGTGACAAATGAGGTGGAGACGCCAATCTTCCGGGCAAGCTGCGCTTGGGTCAAGCCGAGCTTTCGTCTCCGCTCCTTCAGGTTCCTTGCAAAGATATCCTGCAAATTGTAAGTTCTAGCCATGTTGTACTCCTCGTAGGTAAATCCGTTGCCGGATGAACCGGCGTTAGTCTAGCTTTCACAGTTGTTTCAATACATACTAACAACGAATCATATTCCAACGCAAGGTTATATCAAGCCAATTCCTTACTATCAGTGTGTTTTTTGTGCGTAGTGATCAAACTCCATGGAGAAGGTTCCCCGTCCCTGCGTCGCCGAGCGAAGGACCGTCGAGTAACCGAAGAGCTGCTCGAGCGGCGCCTGGGCGTTGATTTGCTCGGTCGCAGTACGGCTCTCGATCGAGGTCACGATCCCGCTGCGGCTGGTGAGGCTGCTGATCGCCTCCCCTACGTAGAGGGAGGGGACGACGACGATGACCTTCATCACCGGCTCCATCAAGATCGGGCCCGCCTGGCGGGCGACCTTGTCGAAGCACATCGCCGCACACGCCTCGAAGGCGAAGAGTGAGGCGGTCAGTTCATTGTATTCGATGGCGGTGACCTCGACCTCGAGGTCGCAGACCTCGTAGCCGAATTGGATGCCGCCGTTGAAGGAGTTCTTCACCCCCCGTTCGATCGCCTCATAGAAGGAGTCGTCCATCCCCCTGACCTTTGCCGAACAGAGGTAGCGGTTTCCTTCGCCCATCGCCCGTGGGCGGATGGTCATCGAGAGACCCGCCTCATTCTCCTTGCCGGCGAGGACCTTGGAGAAGCGCTCGCTGTCCGAGGCGCTGGTACTCACCGATTCACGGTAGGTGACCTGGGGCTTGCCCACCCGGGCCTGGATCTTCATCTCCCGGGTCAGCCGGGTGACGAGCACGTCGAGGTGGAGCTCGCCCATCCCGCTGATGACCAGCTGGCCGGTCTCCTCATCATCCTTGTAACTGAAGGTCGGGTCCTCCTGGGTGAGGGTCGAGAGGGCCATCCGCAGCTTCTCGCTATCACTCTGGGTCGAGGGCTCGATGGCGATCGAGATCACCGGGGTCGGGAACCTGATCTCCTCGAGGAGGATCTGTGAGCCTTCGCTGGCGATCGTATCGCCGGTGCGCCCCTCCTTGAACCCGATGATCACACCGATGTCCCCCGCCTCGAGCTCATTGACCTCCTCCTGGCGGTTTGCATACATCCTCAGGATCCGGTTGACCCGTTCCCGCTTCTTCTTGCTGATGTTGAACATCGTGCTCGCTTTCTTGATCGTCCCGTTGTAGACCCGGACAAAGCTCATGGGTCCCGCCTCGCGGTCCACCTGGATCTTGAAGATCAGGGCAAGCGGCGGCTTCTCCCTGTCGTATGAGACTGCAACCTCATCTCCTCCCTTTACCTTGAGACCCATGATCGGGGCTGCCTCGCTCGGGGAGGGGAGGTATTCGATGATGCCATCGAGCAGTGTCTGCACCCCGATATCCTTGAGTGAGGAGCCGACGAAGACGGGAAGCGCCTTGCGCTCGAGGGTCGCCTTCTTGAGCACCTTCACAATCAGGGCGGGGGGGATCGGCTGGCCGTCAAAGTAGAGCTCGGTGATCTCGTCGCTGAAGGAGGAGACACTGTCGATGAGCTTCTCATGCCACGCGTCAGCCTCTGCCCTCATCGAGGCGGGGATCTCCTCCTCGCTGATCGTCTTGCCCTGGTCCTCCTTGCTGTAGACGAGGTAGGTGGACCTGATCAGGTCGATGATCCCGCTGAACTCCCCCTCCTTTCCGACGGGGATGAAGAGCGGGACCGGATTGGCGGAGAGCTTGGTTGCTATCTCATTGACAGCCTCGGGAAAGCTTGCACCGAGGCGGTCCATCTTGTTGATGAAGGCGATGCGGGGGACATGGTAGGTGTCGGCTTGCCGCCAGACCGTCTCGGTCTGCGGCTCGACTCCACCGACGGCACAGACGACCATGACCGCGCCGTCGAGGACCCTGAGCGACCGCTCCACCTCGGCGGTGAAGTCGACGTGACCCGGGGTATCGATGATGTTGATCTGATGGTCCTTCCAGTAGCAGGTGGTGGCAGCACTGGCGATGGTGATGCCACGGTCCTGCTCCTGCTCGAGGAAATCCATCGTGGCCTCGCCGTTATCGACTTCGCCGATGCGGTGGCTCGCCCCGCTATAGTAGAGGATCCGTTCGGTGGTCGTCGTCTTGCCGGCATCGATATGGGCCATGATGCCGATGTTTCGTGTCATTTTTTCGTTCATTGCAACAATCCTTCGTCAATCGGGGCAAGCGTACCATACCCGACTTCGAATATCAACGAGAGCGGCGCATGAGCAGGATCCGCAACGCGTTGAGCACCGCAATGATCGTCACGCCGGTATCGGCGATGACGGCGACCCACATCGATGCATAGCCGAGGGCTCCGAAGAGGAGGGCGAGGCCCTTGATGACCAGGGCGATGGTGATGTTCTGCCTCACGATGACCCCGGTCTTGCGGGCTACCTCGACCAGGGTCCCGATATTGGCCAGGTCATCGCTGAGGATGACGACATCGGCGCTCTCCATGGCCAGGTCACTGGCTCCCTGGCCCAGGGAGATGCCGACCTTGCTTGCCGCCAGGCTCGGTCCGTCGTTGATACCGTCGCCCACGAAGGCGAGGTTCGGGTACTGCTCGCTGAGGCGCAGGACCTCGGCCTGCTTCTCATGGGGCAGGAGGCCTGCGTGCACCTCGTCGATGCCCACCTCCCGGGCCACCCGCTTCGCACTCTCCTCGTTGTCCCCGCTGATCATCACCAGGTGCTGCACCCCCGCGCCTCTCAGGTACTCCATCAGCGCTGTGGCCCCGCTCCTCGGCTCATCGTAGAGGTGGTAGGAGGCGAGGTGGACGCCATCGACGGCCAAAAGGATGGTTCCGCCGGCTGCAAGGCGTGGCGAGCATGTGATCGACTGATCTTCCAGCAACAGGGCGTTTCCAGCTACGAGGCGCTTGCCATCGACAATGCCCACCAGGCCTTTGCCTGCAAGCTCGGTCACATCGCTTGGGTCAAACGGTGCCTCGAGGGGTGCAAAGGCTTTGGAGAGGGGGTGGTTGCTCATCCGCTCAAGTGAGGCGATGAGCGCATTGAGGGTGGCTTCGTCGTAGGGGGAGGCACTGTCGACCTCGACCGTGTCGATGCTGAAGCGCCCGCTCGTCAGCGTACCGGTCTTGTCAAAGACCACCGCATCGAGGCGGCGCAGGGTCTCGAGGTAGTTGCCCCCCTTGACGATGATGCCGCTGCGGGCACTCTTGCCGATCCCGGCAAAGTAGGAGAGGGGAACGCTGATGACCAGCGCACAGGGGCAGGAGACCACCAAAAATACGAGGGAGCGGTAGACCCAGGTCTGCCAGGTCCCGGTGATGAGGCTCGGGATGATGGCCAGGGCCGCGGCCAGGGCGACAACGATGGGAGTGTAGTAGCGGGCGAACGTGGTGATGAAGCGCTCGCTTTCGGCCTTCTTGGCCGATGACTCCTCCACCAGGTGGAGGATCTTGGCCGCCGTCGACTCCTCAAAGGGCTTGGTGGTCACGATATCAAGGCTGCCGGAGAGGTTGACCGACGAGCTGAACACCTCGTCGCCGGGGGCCTTGTACTGTGGCAGGGACTCCCCGGTGAGGCTCTTCATGTCCAGTTCACTCACCCCGCGGATGATCGTGCCATCGAGGGGGATCTTCTCGCCGGCGAGGACCCGGATGGTGGAGCCGACCGCAACCTCTTCACTCTTGACCATGCGCACCCCATCACCGTCGACGAGGCGTGCTTCGTCGACCTTCAGCTCCAGGGCAGCGAGGACCGAGCGGCGGCTCTGTATGACGGCGCTCTCCTGGAAGTACTCGCCGATGAGGTAGAAGAGCATGACGGCGCTCGCCTCGCCCCGCTCACCGATGAAGAGGGCGCCGAGCGTGGCAACGCTCATCAGGAAGTACTCGTCAAAGAGCTTGCCTGCCAGGATATTCTTCACCGCCTTGTAGATGACGTCATAGCCGGCGATGATGTAGGCAGCCAGATAGAGGATCGGTTGTCCAAAGAACGCTGCGGATGCAAAGAGGAGCAGGGAGGCGATGATGCGGTAGAGACGGCTCTGCAAGAAGGGGGAGCGCTCACCTCGCACCTCGAAGGGTTTCACCTTCAGGGTCGGTTCGACGGCCTTGGCGCTCTCGATCAGGTGGCTGAAGAAGCCCTCCTCTTCGGCCGCCTCACTGGTGATGCGGATTGTCCCGGCTGCCCAGTCGACACGTGCCGAGGCAACCCCCGCCCCCTGGGCCAGGTGAGACTCGACCTCGAGGGCGCACGCGGCGCAGTCCAGGCCGCTGAAGGAGTAGATGCGCTCCCTCGTCACATCCCCGATGGCCACCAGCCTCACCGTTGGCTCGGCCTTCTGTGCCGCCGCTTCGATCCCGCTCCAGAAGTGGTCATCCTCGACCTTCTTGCTCTCCACGGTCAGCTTTCCCGCCAGATAGTTCATCGAGGCGGAGGCAACCCCGTCATGGAGGGAGAGCGCATGTTCCAGCTCATTGGCACAGGCGGCGCAATCGAGATTCTCTACGCTCCAGCTTCGGGTCTTGGTCATGGTCTGCTCCTATATATCATTATATGATGATGTATTCATATAATAAGAATTAGCCCATCTCCTGTCAAGACGGAATTGTATGTTTTTTTCCGCTTATGTGCTGCTGCTCTTGTAGATGGAGGCGGGGCCGCTGATGAAGTAGCTCACCGCACAGACGAAGAAGAGCATCGTGGGGCTGGAGAAGCCGAAGAGCTCGAGGCCGAGGGCAAAGCAGGCGAGGGGGAGTTTGGTCGCCCCGCTGAGCATCCCTACTGCCCCGAGCATCGCAAAGGTGGCAGTCGAGAGGCCGAAGGTGGTGGCCACAAGCGAGCCGGTCGTCGCCCCGATGACCAGGATGGGCACGACCTCGCCTCCGATGAAGCCGCTGGCGATGGTGAGGATCGTGAGGACGAACTTGTAGAGCGGGGAGAGCGCTGTCGTGGTGCCCAATGCCGCTTCCTTGATGAGGTGGGCCGAGAGGCCGTTGAACTCAAAGTTGCCGTGGAGGAGATAGATGATCAGGGAGGCGGCGAGGAGGAGCGAGGAGGTGAAGAGGCTTCGCAGGTATGGGTTGGCGGTCAGGCGGGCCGTGATGCGCCGCACCTGGTGGGTCAGGATGCAGAAGAGGCGGGAGATGAGGCCGAAGAGGATCGAGACGAGGAGGAGCTGGAGGAGGATGGGCAGCGTGAACGGCAGGCTTGGGCATGCCACCGTCTCGATGACGGAGATATGGAGGGCCTGGGAGACCATGGTGGCGGTGTAGGAGGCGACGAGGGCGGGCAGGAACGCATCGATGCGGTTGATGCGGGGGTTTGAGAACTGCAGGCCGAAGAGGACTCCCGCCACCGGTGCGTTGAAGAGGGCAGCAAAACCAGCAGCCGCCCCTGTCATCAGGTAGACGCCCTGGATGTGGAGGTCGAAGCTGCGCTTCCGCAGGCGGCTCTCCGCCTCCCCCACATAGGAGGCGAGTGAGCTGCCGACCTGGACGCCCACACCCTCCTTGCCGCCGGAGGCGCCGACGAGGTGGGTGATGAAGGTGGTGATCAACAGGAGGGGGGCGAGGGTGGTGGAGATGGGTCTCTCCTCATCGGCCACGTTCTCGGTGTAGCTCCTGAGCCGTGCTTGGTCAGCTTCATCCTCGCTCTTGGTAATCAGGCTCATGATGCGGATCGTGCCCTGTTGCAGCTGTGGCCCGAGGCTATAGAAGAGGTAGGTGGTCAGTAGCGCCCCGACGGGGATGGCGAAGATGAGCCACTCGTTGGCCTGACGGGTCTCTGTTGCCGCCTTGATCATCGCGGCAAGGAGGGTGATTACCACTCCGGTGATGAGACCGACGATGAGGGCCCTGATCGTCCAGGCTGCCGCCTTCTTGATGTGAATCTTCCATGTCGTGCCCATACCCCCCATCTTAGAACAAGAGCGCGGGTTTGAGAACCAAGATTGAGCAGATTGTTGCCTCTAATCGATCAAAACCCTCCGCGGGGAGGGTTTTGACGGTGGCTGGTCAAATCCAGGAGGAGCGGAGCGCCTCGATCTCCTCAATCTCGCGCGTATCGGCCCGCTTGATCGGTGAAAAGACCTTGTACTTGGCCAGTGCATAGGAGAGGAGCATCTCCGCCTCCTGGCGGTCGCTCATCTTGACGAGGCTCACCGAGGAGTAGAAGGGGATGGTGCTCCCGCCATCCTTGCCCTCATAGTAGCGGTAGCGTTCAAGGTTGGTGGTCGCCTTCTCCCAGCTCTTCTCCATCTTCTTCATCTCCTTGGCGCGTTTGGATGCACTCCAGTTGCGCGCCCACAGCTCGGAGGCAACCTTCTGGTAGTGGCCGGGGTAGAGGAGGTGGGCGGGGATGTGCTCCAGGGCCTTGCGCCCGTAGCTGATCGCCCAATCATTGTTGCCGAAGGAGATCACCGGTGGCAGTTCATCGTAGAGGGCGCTGAGAACATACCACGTCTCACTTGAGTCGAGGGTATCGAAGTCATTGACGATGACGGTGAGGTCATCGAGCATCCCCTTTGCCTTGGCCAGGGAGTTGAGCGGCCCCTTGGTCTGTCCCCAGCGTCCGACGTTCGAGGCCTTCCAGAGGTAGCCATCCGCCTGGGGGTGGATCTCGATGGAGCGCAGCGCATACGCCTCCCCCTCCTCATAGGCGGCAAACCGCCCCTCCTTGTCGCTCTTGTCCAGGTCATCGCCGATGGAGACCATAACCCGGGACAGGCGCCAGAGGATGTCGCTCTCCTCCTTGGGTGTACCGGCCTTGGCCAGCTCGTCGAGCAGGAGGGTCCGAGCCTCGATGAAGTGGTCGGTGTCGAAGAGGTGGTCGGCTTGAACAGGGTTGAAGGCTCCGAAGAGGGGGCTGGCCACCATGATAATGGCAAGGGCGATGATCGAGAGGGTTCGTCTCATAGTCTCCTCCAAGGCTAGCGTAAGAGTTTTTTCAGCAGGCCAAGCGAGCTGGCAAACGGTGCGTACCGCACCGGGACATCTATCAAGGTGGAACTCTTGTTGACCGACTTCACGTGGCTGAAGGAGAGGAAGCCGGCCTTGCCGTGGTAGGAGCCCATCCCGCTTGGGCCGATGCCACCGAAGGGGAGGCGGGGATTGGAGAGGTGGATCACCGTATCGTTGATGCACCCCCCGCCGAAGATGAGCTCACGTTCAAAGCGCCGCTGCTCCCCCTTCTCTTGGCTGAAGAGGTAGGCAGCCAGCGGGTGGGGCCGCTTTCCTATGAAGGCGAGGGCTTCCTCGTACCCGTCGAACTCGATGATCGGAAGGATCGGGCCGAAGATCTCCTCCTGCATCAGGGGGGAGGAGAGGTCGACGTTGCCCATCAGGGTGGGGGCAATCCGTCTCCTCTTGGGGTCGATCTGCCCGCCCCAGAGCAGCGTGCCATCCTCAAAGAGGGCGATGAGGCGGTTGAAGTGGCGCTCGTTGATGATCGAGCCGAGGTCGCCACTGGAGAGGGGGTCGGAGGTGAACATCGCCGTGATGGCCCGCTTCATCTCCTCGACCAGGGGGCCCTTCATCCGCTTGTCCACCAGCACGTAGTCGGGGGCGACACAGGTCTGTCCGCTGTTGAGGAACTTGCCCCAGGCGATCCGGCGCGCGGCGAGGGGGATGTTGGCGCTCTCTGTGACGATGGCGGGGCTCTTGCCGCCGAGCTCGAGGGTGACCGGGATCAGGCGCTCGGCTGCGCGTGTGGCCACGATGGTCCCGACTTCACTGCCACCGGTGAAGAAGATGTGGTCCCACCCCTCGTCGATGGCACTCCGGTCACTGGTCACCTGGATATAGGCCGGGTCGAAGAGGGAGGTGACCAGCTCCTCGAGGACACTGAAGGTGGCACTGCTCTGCGTCGATGGTTTGATCACCGCACAGTTTCCGGCTGCGATGGCACTGACGAGCGGCATGAGCGAGAGTTGGAAGGGGTAGTTCCAGGGGCTGATGATCAACACCACCCCCAAGGGGTCGACCGTCGTGTAGGCGGAGGAGGGGAAGGAGGAGAGCGAGGAGCGGACCCTGCGCCGCTTCGCCCATCGGCCCAGGTGGCGCAGATGGTCGGTGATCTCGCCGTATACAATACCGACCTCGGTGAGGAACGCCTCATAGGCGCTCTTTCCAAGGTCGGCTTCGAGGGCTTCGAGGATGCGCTCCTCCCGCTGCTCAAGACCCTGGCGCAGCCGTTTCAGCTGCTCCTGTCGAAAGGCGAGATCGCGCGTCGCGCCGCTCTCAAAGAATGCTCTCATCGCTTCAAAGTCTTTCATGGGTGCAGTATGACACTGCAACTATGATTTGTCAAAATGAAGCGATCGTCTCCTCATCAAGTTTGGCGATGATTGCCAGGGCGAGCTTGACGGTGGTCTCCACATCCTCTGCGCTCGCCACCCCCCAGTGGGTGTGGGCGTAGCGGACCGGGATACCGAGGACGATGGTCGGAACTCCCTGCTGTGAGAGGTGGATCGCCCCGGCGTTGGTCCCGCCCCCTTCGCGCACCCCCTCCTGGACGGGGAGGCCCGCCTCCTCTGCCACGTCGAGGGCGAAGCGCTGGAAGCGGGCATTGGTGATCATGGTGCGGTCGATGTGGCGCAGCATCGGCCCGTGTCCCACCCTGGTCTGCTGTTGGTAGGGGGGGAGGAAGGTGTCGTCGGCCGGGCTGCCCTCAAAGCAGATGGCGACATCGGCCTTGATCCGGTTGGCCGTAAGGCCCGCCCCCCGCAGACCCACCTCCTCCTGGCTGGCAAAGCCGGCGGCCAGGTCGACGTCGAGCGCCTTCCCCTTCAGGTGATCGAAGACATCGAGGATGGCGGCGCAGCCGAGGCGGCAGTCGAAGGCCTTGCCGAGCAGGAGGCCGCCCTGCATCTCCTTGAGCTCGGCCTCGGGGACGACCGGGCTTGCCACGGCAACGCCCCACGCCTTGGCCTCATCGCGGCTCTGTGCCCCGATGTCTATATAGAGGGATGAGAACTCCGGCGCACTCTTGCGCTCCGCTTCGCTGGCATAGTGGGGTGGCTTGCTCCCAACGACCCCCACGATCGAATTGCCATCCCGGGTCATGACCCGCACCAGATGGGCGGGGATGTTGGTGGTCACCCATCCGCCGATGGGGATGAACTCGAGCATGCCGTCATCACGGATCGCCTTGACCATGAAGCCGACCTCATCGGTATGGGCATCGAGGTGGACGAGCGGGCGGTTTCCGGTGTTGCCCTCCCTATATAGATAGAGGTTCCTGAGGTGGTCCTCCTCAAAGCGGCCGAGGCCGTCCCCCTCTTCGCGAATGATCGAAAGGACAGAGTCTTCAAAGCCTGAGATGCCGTTGGCATTAGAGAGGCGCTGGATTCTGGAATAGTGGCTCATTGTGTTCTCCTTGCAGTTGTCCCTATTATCCACTGTTTTGCACCCTGTGCAACACGGGGACATGAAAAAGGGAACCTCTTTCGAAGTTCCCTGTCATCTCCTAGGGGAATTGAACCCCTGTTGACGGGATGAAAACCCGTTGTCCTAACCACTAGACGAAGGAGACATGGTGGTTTAGGTGTTGAAATACCTGTACCGGAATGAGCCGCACAGGATTCGGACCTGTGACCCACGCCTTAAAAGGGCGTTGCTCTACCTACTGAGCTAGCGGCCCGGCAACGTAATGGACTATAGCAAGGAATAATAAAAGGTGTCAACTCCTCTCCAAAGTCCAACGTAACTAATTGCATTACAGAGACTTTCACCCATTTTTGGCTGAGATTGCCCCGATAGTCGGCGATTTTGCAAAAAGGGCCTTGACTGAAGGGCGGAAAATCGGGTAACTTGTCCGAGCGCCTCGAGAGAGGGGCACGAAGCGAAAGCGCTTCAAATTGATTTATGAAAACAGAGCGTAGGGAAGAGAGAGATATGAGAAGGAAGCATCCACAGAGGGCTTCCTAGTCAATTCGGGCATAGCGGGGCCAGCCTGCTGTGCCGTATTGCTGGGGCGAACTTAACAGTTGATTGATCCGGTCCTTCGGGACCGGGATTGATATGACGGAGAGTTTGATCCTGGCTCAGAACGAACGCTGGCGGCGCGTTTTAAGCATGCAAGTCGAGCGGCAAGGGGGGCTTCGGCCC
>Ga0116183_1006095_pt1 | contig 11160 bp, 6 predicted proteins | sample AD_UKC078_MetaG_FD_89753 | JGI IMG/M metagenome (GOLD analysis project Ga0116183, IMG submission 89753) | Active sludge microbial communities of municipal wastewater-treating anaerobic digesters from USA - AD_UKC078_MetaG | ecosystem: Engineered > Bioreactor > Anaerobic > Digestate | place: USA...
CAGAAGTTATCGCAGAGGCGATAGACGCGCCTGCGGAGGAAACCGCGCTTGACGCCCTGACAATCAGCCTTCCGCTGGCCGGACATACTGCCAACAGCCTACGCAACCTTGTGACCATGATTTACAGTCGAGGCCCGCTCATCTCTAAAGTAACGGGTGGGCATTTCGCCTGCCCCTTGGAGCAGGTTGATGCACTGAAGAATTGCCTGACCGTTTCCGATGCAGTCACCCGAATCACCGACGCTCTCACAGGAATCGTTATTACCACCGACAAAATCACATTTACCTTTCCAGCAACGGACGATGCCGACAAGGTCAAAGCCTTCACCCAGCTTGCGGCGCAGATGAACAAGGCGGCAACAGCACAGAAGCGAGTTATGGCAAAATTGACCGACGCTTCCAACGAAAAATACATCTTCCGCATTTGGCTCTTGGCCCTGGGAATGGGTGGCGAAGAATTCAAGACCTCCCGGCGGGTGCTGCTCCATCCCCTGACCGGCTCCGCTGCCTTCAAGGATCAGACCATGGAGGATCGTTGGAAGGAAAAGCAGGCTGCGAAGCGGGACGCACTGAGAAAGGCAAAGGAGGTCAATGCAGATGAAATGTCCGAGTAAAGAAACAGTGCGCACACTCCGCAAGCAGTATCTATAAAAACGCTGTCTTTGATACAAACAGAAAAAGCCTTCTCCAGCACATAAGTGCTGAAAAAGGCTTGAAATAAAGGGCTTTCGAGGTTCCACTGTGTTTTACAGCAGAGCTTCGGAAGCCCTTTTTCTGTTTATTCGATTGTCGCTGGCCGGTTCTGTGGCTTTTTGAACTTACCCCTCAAAACCGGCTGCCAGAGGAATAATTAAAAAGTGTGGAAAAATTAAAAGGTTCAACCAAGCCACAAAAAAATACACTTGATTTCTATTTTAGTATTGACATACTAAATTCAATGTGATAGAATACCAACAGAAAGCTAAAGGAGGTATCTTTCTATGAGTAAGAGCTCGATGAGCGATAAAGCCCTGTTCAATGCAGCCAATGTAATTCGAAGTTATGGTTTTTTGGATCAGTCAAGCATGATTGACCTCCTCTATAGAGTCGTTATGACGAAAAAGGCTCTCCCCGGCAAAGAAGATGACTGCGATACTGTTTATCGCACCATGCAAGAAGTATCAGCTACGCTTCCTCGCTTCCCCGGAGATGCCGATCTGTTTTTCACTATTTACAATGCTCTTTCTCCGCTGGACGAGCGAGGTATTCTTTCCTTTATAAATATTGCGAACGATGGCAGAGAGCTTTTTGCTCCGGATGTACTGATCGAAAAGTTTTCTGAATACATCGAAGCTGGCACCAGCAAGGTTCTGGTTACCGAGTGTGAGCAATACGGGCCTTCTCTTCTCGATGTGATTGAATCCAACCCAAAGATCCAGTTTACACTGACCTCTCGCCAAGCAATAAAGACAGAGCTTCTTTCGGTCGTATACGCTGGAATCAAAAACGTGAAATTGCTTGCCGCTGATATTTACAGTTATGGCTTCACCACCGAGAAATACGATCTAATAGTCTGCATACCGATCTTCGGTGGACGGGTGCTTGTAAATGGCGAGGATTTCATTAGCCGAGAGCCCGACCTGATTGCTGTGCAGAATTTGCTATACCACATTAACATGGACGGCAATCTTGTGATGGTGCTTCCTGCAAAAATCACATTTGGTGGCGGCAGTACAGCTGCTCTCAGAGAATACATCGAGCGCAACTATAAGATAAAGGAAATAAGTGCTCTGCCCGCCGGTTTGTTTACACCGTACACGTCCATTCGTACCTATCTGTTTGTGTTCTCGACCGGCAGAACAGACGATGTGGTTCTAAAGCAGTATGAGTCTGACAAACCTATCCGCAAGAGCTCGCCATGCAAAAGCCTCGTGGTAAAAAACGAAATCCTTCTCTTCAGCGATGAGTTTGCCGACCTCAACGGCTGGAACGTAGACATGGCTTTTTCCGAAGAGGATGAGGACATCAAGGCATTTTCTAATTCTCCGGTAAAAAAGTTGCGCTTGAAAGATGCAGCAACAGTATTCCGTGGTAAGGCCGTAAATGCGAAAGCCGAAAGTGGTAATGTGGCGGTTATCAACATCTCAAACATCACCGACACCGGAATTGATTATGCGCACCTCGACCAAATCGAGGAGGAAGAAAGAAAAGTCTCACGCTACATTCTGGAAGATGGAGACGTTCTTGTAACGGCCAGAGGCACTACGGTCAAAATCGCAGTCTTTGAGAAACAACCGATGATCTGTATTCCGTCTGCGAACATCAACGTAATCAGGCCAAAAGACATGCTGCGTGGAGCTTACCTGAAACTCTTCCTTGAGTCGCCGGTAGGAATAAAGATGCTTCAAAGTCTGCAGAGAGGCACTGTGGTGGTAAACATCAACTACAAGGATATTATTGAGTTGGAAGTTCCGGTGTTACCGCTTGAAGCGCAGGATGCACTAATCGAAGAATACAATACCGGTCTGAGATTCTATAAAGAAACTATCGCCGCAGCCGAGGAAGGCTGGCGAGGCGTACAGCAAGGAATCCAGTCAAAGCTGTATTGAGTCCGTTTTTTGGTACAGCTAATCTGATACGATATAATCGACAAACTATGGAGGAAATAATATGGCAACTACTTTTAACGAAGATAACACCATTGAGCAGATGATTATTACAACCCTGAAAAGCAATGGTTGGAAGTATATCCCTGCCGAGGAGCTCCCTCGTATGCATTCGGATGTGCTGGTCGAGCCTATGGTGAAAGAAGCCCTGATTAGATTAAACCCCGAAATCGCAGAGGACCCGTCTCGTGCAGACGAGGTCATATATAAACTGAGAACCGTTATCCTCTCCGTCCAGCCCCACAACCTCGTTACCCAGAACGAGGTTTTCAAGAAGATGATATTTGAGGAAAACTCCTATCCCTTCGGCAAGGATGGCCGTATGATACCTATTCGTTTTTTCGGAACAATGCGTAAAGAGGACCTTGCTCTGAACGAATACGTTGTCACAAATCAGTGGGTATACCCGCAGGCCGAAGGTGGAAAGCGACTCGATATTGTTCTCCTTATCAATGGTTTCCCGATTGCAATTGGTGAGCTGAAAACTCCTGTACGAAGCGCAATTACATGGCTTGATGCTGCCGGTGACATTTCTGCATACGAAAAAAGCATCCCCGCTATGTTCGTGACCAACGTTTTCAATTTTGCTACCGAAGGTAAATGCTATCGCTACGGCTCTATCAATATGCCTATCAACATGTGGGGCCCTTGGCACACAGCCACTCACAAGGTTGAAGGCGGACTGGCTGACGTAAAAATCAGTGTCGAAGATATGATTACGCCTGAGAACGTTATGGATATCTTCCAGTTCTTCACCATGTTTGCTACCGACAAGAAGTATCGAAAGTACCAAATCATCTGTCGATACCAGCAGTTCGAAGGTGCCAACATGATCGTGAGCCGTGTTGTGGCCGGGTATCCCAAAAAAGGCCTGATCTGGCATTTCCAAGGTTCCGGAAAGTCGCTGCTGATGGTGTTTGCAGCTCAGAAGCTGCGTATGATTCCAGAACTCAAGAATCCGACAGTGGTTATTGTGGACGACCGCATTGACCTTGAGACACAGATTACTGCCACGTTCAACGCTTCCGACATTCCTAATCTTACAAGTGCAGCCACGAAGGAAGAACTGCTCTCCTTCTTCCGTGGCGATATGCGCAAAATCCTGATTACCACCATCTTCAAATTCGGTGAGGTAAGTGGCGAGTTGAATCCTCGTGATAACATTATCGTAATGGTTGACGAGGCCCACAGAACTCAGGAAGGTGATCTTGGCGAAAAGATGAGAATTGCATTGCCGAATGCATTCTTCTTCGGTCTTACCGGTACACCAATCAATCGCATTGACAAGAATACCTTTGCTACCTTTGGTGCTGAGGAAGACCGTACAGGCTACATGAGCCGCTACTCCTTCTCCGATTCCATCAGAGACGGTGCTACGCTGCCTCTGCACTTTGAGCCCGTTCCTGTAGAACTTCATGTCGATAAGGATAAACTGGATCGTGAATTTGAATCCATGACCGACGAAGCCGGTCTTTCAAGAGACGAAAAGAATGAACTGTCCCGCCGAGTCAATATGAAAGCCATCATGTACAACCCTGCTCGTATTCGCAAGGTGTGTGAACACATCGCTAAGCACTTCAAGGAAAAGATCGAGCCTAACGGCTATAAAGGTCAGGTAGTTGTATATGACCGTGAATGCTGCCTGATGTAGAAGGCCGTCCTTGATGAGCTCCTCGGAGAAGATGCTACCACCATTGTCATGGATACCAATAACGATAAAGAAGATCGCTACAAGAAATACCGCAGAGACCGTGATGCAGAAGGTAAAGTTTTGGACACCTTCCGTGACCCGGCCAGCCCGCTGAAACTCGTTATCGTTACTGCTAAGCTGCTGACTGGCTTCGATGCGCCTATCCTTCAGGCTATGTATTTGGATAAACCTATGAAGGACCATACTCTGCTGCAGGCGATTTGCCGTACAAACCGTACTTATGATCAGGGCAAGACTCACGGATTAATCGTTGACTATATTGGTATTTTCGATGATGTCGCACGTGCGCTGGATTTCGATGAAAACAGCATGCGTAAAATCATCACCAACATCGAGGAAATCAAAAAGCAGCTTCCGGCCCTTTTGAGAAAATGTCTCAGCTACTTTATGGGCGTAGACAGAACAATCGAAGGCTGGGAAGGCCTCATGGCGGCGCAGGAATGTTTGCCTACAAATAAAGAAAAGGACGCATTTGCTGCAGACTACCGTGTTTTGAATCGTGCTTGGGATGCCTTGTCTCCTGACGGATTCCTGAATGCCTACAAGACTGATTATCAGTGGCTGTCTCGTGTGTACGAGTCCGTAAAACCTACCGACGGACGTGGCGGTTTGATTTGGGCCTCCCTTGGCGCTAAAACCATTGAGCTCGTTCACCAGAATTTGACCGTTGGCGAAGCTGATGAGGATATGGACATTCTTGCTATGGATGCTGACCTGATTGATGAGTTCTTGGAAAAGCAGAAGGATTTGAAAAAGACCACGAAGAAGGTCGAAATTAACCTTGTCGCTAAAATTCTGAAGCATGCCAACGAACCGAAGTTTGTGCATCTTGGGGAGAAACTGGAAACACTCCGTGAAAAGCACGAACAGGGACTTCTGACAAGTATTGAATTCCTGAAGCTCCTTCTCGAACTTGCTAAGGAAGCTGCTCAGGCCGAAAAAGAAGTTGTACCTGAAGAAGAAGTTGATAGAGGCATTGCTGCTCTTACTGAACTTTTTAACGGTTTGAAGAGCCGCAGCACTCCTGTTATCGTAGAGCGTATCGTGGCCGATATTGACAGCATCGTAAAGATAGTCCGCTTTGATGGCTGGCAGAGCACTACAGCTGGTAAGCAGGAAGTCAAGAAAGCCCTCCGCAGCGTTGTTTGGATTAAATATAAAATCAAGGACAAGGATGTCTTTGATAAGGCCTATAACTACATCGAGCAGTATTATTAATACCGGCTCAACAGAAAGCGAGGAAATTAGATGATTGGAGCTATTATTGGCGACATCGTCGGTTCCAGATTCGAGTGGGATAATCACAGATCAAAGGATTTTGATTTTCTGACGCATAAATGTTTCTTTACCGACGATTCCGTCATGTCTCTGGCCGTGTGCGATGCACTGCTGCATGCCAAGCCAGACTACAGTGACTTAAACAAAATGGCTGTTGAATCCATGCAACGCATTGGACGCCCATATCCACATTGCGGGTATGGCGGGTCTTTCCACCGTTGGATGTATTCGGATAATCCGCAGCCGTACAACAGCTATGGTAACGGCGCAGCAATGCGTGTCAGTGGCTGCGGCTATGCGGCCAACTCCATCGAGGAGGCCATTCAGCTCTCAAAAGCTGTTACCGAAGTAACCCATAATCACCCGGAAGGCATCAAAGGCGCTGAGGCTACTGCCGTTGCAGTATTTATGGCAAAGACCGGCAGCAGCCTGATGGAAATTCAGGATTATATCGTGAAGCATTACTATCCGATTGATTTTACTCTGGATTCCATCCGTGACACTTACCAGTTCAATGAAACCTGCCAAGATACAGTGCCGCAGGCCTTTGAAGCATTCTTCGAATCCACCAGTTTCGAAGATGCCATCCGTAATGCTATCTCCATCGGCGGCGACAGCGATACTCTTGCAGCTATCACCGGAGCCATTGCGGAAGCCTACTATGGTGTACCTACAAATATAAGAAAACACGCTCTCACCTTCTTGGATGAGCGCCTCCTGAAAATTCTGCTGGAGTTTGAAAATAAATACCCAGCCAAATTCGAGAAAGTTCAGGAAACCGGTAGTGTTGGCGTAAATCCCTCCACCGGCAAAAAAGTAAAGACAGGAGGTCGTGCAGAAATGATGCAATCTGCTATGGATGTTGCGGACATGGAACTGGAAGCCAGCGTTGCGCATCCCGAAGAAACAACAAGTCAGAAGCTCTTCTCGCACCTGTTCGAAGCCTGCAACATTTTGCGTGGCCCTATCAATCAGGACGAGTACAAGAGCTACGTAACGCCTATCCTCTTCTTCAAGCGCCTGTCCGACGTTTACGATGAGGAAACCCAAGCAGCGCTCGAAGAATCCGGTGGCGATGAAGAATACGCCAGCTTCCCAGAAAACCACCGTTTTGTAATTCCTGAAGGCTGCCACTGGCAAGATGTCCGTGAGGCCAGCGAGAATGTCGGTGTTGCCATCATCAATGCCATGAACGGTATTGAACGTGCTAACCCTGATACCCTTAGTGGTGTATTCAGCAGCTTCGACGATGCCAACTGGACTGATAAAACCAAGCTCTCCGATGAACGCTTGAAGGACCTGATTGAGCACATGTCCAAAATCAAGGTCGGCAACGGAAACTACTCTGCCGACGTTATGGGCGATAGCTATGAGTTCCTGATTAAGAAGTTTGCGGACCTTTCAAAGAAGAATGCGGGCGAGTTTTACACGCCTCGCCCCATTGTAAAACTGCTGATTATGCTGATGGCTCCAAAAGCCGGAGAAACCGTCTATGATCCAGCCTGTGGCACGGGAGGTATGCTCATCGAGGCTATTCGATATATGCACGATGACAAGTTGACCTATGGTAAGATTTACGGCCAAGAGAAAAACCTTGCTACTTCCGCAATTGCCCGCATGAATCTCTTCCTCCACGGCGCACGTGATTTCAAAGTGACTCAGGGCGACACGCTTCGTTCTCCTAATTATCTGGAGCGTGGCTCTTTGCAGACCTTTGACTGCGTGGTCGCAAATCCTCCGTTCTCACTCAAGAACTGGGGCTCGGAACAATTCAGCAGCGACATTTATGGAAGAAACATCTGGGGCTGCCCGACAGACTCCAACGGCGACTTCGCATGGCTACAGCACATGATTAAATCCATGAATCCGGAGACAGGCCGCTGTGCCGTTGTACTCCCGCAGGGCGTTCTGTTTAGAAGTGGTAAGGAAGGCGAAATCAGAAAGCACCTCGTAGAATCCGATAAGCTGGAAGCCATCATCACGATGGCAAGTGGTGTCTTCTACTCCACGGGTGTTTCTGCTTGCATCTTGTTCCTAAACAATAATAAAGCACCTGAGCACAGAGGCCGCATCTGTATGATTGATGGCTCCGGCATCTATGCACCTCAACGTGCACAGAACATCATGACTGAAGATGACATTCAGACCGTTTATAGCCTTTATACCGCCTACGAAGACGTTATTGAAAAGGTTAAGGTCGTGACCATCCCGGAAATCAAAGAGAAAGACTATTCTCTTGCTATTAATAACTACATCGAAAAAAAGGAGCAAGAAATCGTTCCTCCGGCAGAAATCCGCAGACAGTATTTTGAAGCACTCGAAGAAATGATTGCTGCCGAAGAGAAAATGCGCCAGCTCTTACTGGAAGGAGGCTACATCAGTGAGTAAAAGAATAACCATCGAAGAACTGCAGTCCTACCTCTGGAACTCGGCAGTTCTGCTGAGAACAAACATTGATGCCGGTGCCTACAAACAGTACATCTTCCCGCTGCTGTTCTTCAAGCGCATCTGCGATGTGTATGATGAAGAAACCGCACTTGCAATCGAGGAATATGGCGAAGATGCCGCTGAATTTGATGCAGACGAAATTCACACCTTCGTAGTGCCGGAAGGCTATCACTGGAACGATGTCCGTGCAGTATCCGAAAATGTCGGTGTTGCCATTGTTGAAGCATTCCGCAAAGTCGAAAACGCCAATGTTGATAAATTACAGGGCATCTTTGGTGACGGCGCATGGACCAACAAAAACCGTTTGCCCGACCGCCTTCTGAAGGATCTGCTGGAACATTTCAGTACCAAGACACTCTCTATTGCCAACTGCCCGGAAGATGAACTTGGCCAAGGTTACGAATACCTCATCAAAAAGTTTGCTGACGACAGTGGCCATACTGCACAGGAGTTCTATACCAATCGTACCGTTGTGCATCTGATGACCGAAATGCTGAAGCCTGAACCCGGCGAATCAATCTACGATCCGACGTGCGGCAGCGCCGGTATGCTTATTTCGGCTATCGCATATCTCAAGGAAAAGAATAAGGAATGGCGTAACGTGGCAGTTTACGGTCAGGAAATCAATGCTCTGACCTCTGCTATCGGCAAGATGAATCTATTCCTTCACGGTGTTAAGGATTTCAGTATTGTCAACGGCGATACCCTCAAAACTCCTGCTTTCGTTGAGAACGGCAGACTGCAACAGTTTGATTTGTGCCTCGCAAATCCGCCTTACTCCATTAGCCAATGGGACCGTGCGGCATTTGAAAGTGATAAGTATGGTCGTAACTTCTTAGGTGTGCCGCCACAGGGCCGTGCAGACTATGCTTTCCTCCAGCACATTATTGCCAGCTTGAAGGAAGCTACCGGTCGATGTGCTATCCTTTTCCCTCATGGTGTTCTCTTCCGTAACGAAGAAAGCGCTATGCGTGAAAGACTGATTCGCAGCGACAAAGTGGAATGTGTCATTGGCCTTGGTGCCAACCTTTTCTACAACTCTCCGATGGAAGCCTGCATTATGATTTGCCGTATGACTAAGAGTCCTGAACGCCGTGGACAGGTATTGTTCATCAACGCAGTCAACGAAGTAGAGCGAAAAAACGCACAGAGTTATCTGGAGGACCGTCATATCGCAAGAATCGCAGCCGCATACGAAAGCTATGCCGATGACAGCGATTTTGCAAAGGTGGCGACCATTCAGGATATTGCAGACAACAACTTCTCCCTGAGCATTCCGCTTTACGTGAAGCCGGAGGTCAGCGAGGGCGATGTTGATACACGCACTGTTCAGGAACATTACGATAGTTGGCTCGCTGCTTCTGAAATGATGAAGCTGAGCTACGAGAAATTAAACGCACTGTTGGGAAAGGAGGCCGATGACAATGAGTAAAGTGTTACTTGGCGATGTGGCTGTAGAACATAAAGAAACATGCAAAGACAGCAAGGATGGCTATCCTATCGTCGGTCTGGAACATCTGGTCCCGGAAGAAATTACTCTGACCGCATGGGACGAAGGCAGCGAAAATACCTTCACTAAAATGTTCCGTAAAGGCAACGTCCTCTTTGGCCGTCGTCGTGCTTACCTAAAAAAGGCTGCTGTTGCTCCTTTTGACGGTATCTGCTCCGGTGACATCACTGTTATCGAAGCAAAACCGGACCGCATTCTGCCGGAACTGCTGCCGTTCATTATTCAGAACGATGCGCTGTTTGACTTTGCCGTTGGCAAGTCTGCTGGCTCCCTCTCTCCTCGTGTGAAATGGGAACATCTGAAGAATTATGAATTCGAGCTCCCGGATATGGAGAAACAAAAAGAACTGGCTGCACTGCTCTGGGCTATGGATGACACGAAAAAATCCTATCAGAAGCTGATTGCTGCTACGGATGAACTGGTGAAATCTCAATTTATCGAGATGTTTGGAACAGAGGAACAACCGAAGGAATACTGTGAGTACGTTTCCTTAAAGGTGATTTGTGATAAAGACAGTTCAAACATTTCTATGAAGAGTGTAGAGAATGTTGATGGTGAATATCCTCTATTTGGTGCTGCAGGATTCATAAAAAATATTGATACTTGCAAGATGGAAAAACCTTACGTTGCTATTATAAAAGATGGTGCCGGTGTGGGAAGAGTTCAGTCTTTACCAGCATATTCGTCGATAATTAACACTATGCAATACATTATCCCCAAAGGTGGTATTACAATCGAGTTTCTTGCGCATCTTCTTAGCAGTATGGATTTAGGAAAAGATTTTACTGGATCTACGATACCTCATATATACTTCAAAAATTATAGTGAACGTATTGTACCCAAGCCACCTTCAGAAATACAAAGACAGTTTGCAGCTTTTGTGCAACAGAGCGATAAATCAAAATTTGCTGCTCTGAGATGTTCAAATCTCAATTTATGGAGCAGTTTGGCTCAACCGAAAAAGTGCCGCTTATACAGCTGACCACCATCGTCATGGGGCAATCGCCGTCGTCAGATTCATATAACACCGTAGGAGAAGGTGTCCCGTTTTATCAGGGCAGCGGCGAATTTACTGACAAATATGTCGGTGATGGCATGTTCTGTACCGCACCTACAAGAATGGCCCAAGCCGGTGATGTATTAATGTCAGTACGAGCTCCTGTAGGTACAGTCAATATAACTACTAAAGATTGCTGTATTGGCCGTGGCCTCGCAGCCATTCGAAGCAAAGTTTCTGCTGAATATAACGAATACTTTTTGTATGCATTCCGTGCGATGGCTGATGAATTAGGTTCTATGGGGCATGGCAGCACCATTTTGGCCATTAACAAAAATGAACTCCACAATCTACTGATGCCAAACGCATCATTGCCAGAGCAAATGAAGTTTGTTAAGTTCGCCCAACAGAGCGATAAATCAAAATTTGCTGCTCTGAGATGTTCAAATCTCAATTTATCGAGATGTTCGGAGAACCAAAGAAAAATCCGAATGCTGTAGGTTTTGAAACAGCTTTTACCATTCGTGACGATTTACGCAAACCGATAAACGATGCTGTTCGTTCTGAAATG
>Ga0116183_1006100_pt1 | contig 11151 bp, 5 predicted proteins | sample AD_UKC078_MetaG_FD_89753 | JGI IMG/M metagenome (GOLD analysis project Ga0116183, IMG submission 89753) | Active sludge microbial communities of municipal wastewater-treating anaerobic digesters from USA - AD_UKC078_MetaG | ecosystem: Engineered > Bioreactor > Anaerobic > Digestate | place: USA...
ATAACGGTCACGGCAGGGATGACCATCCGGGTGATAAGCCGTCCCATATTTTTTCTTGAAGTTCCTGTTATCTCCGGACTTTCTGTTTTTTCATGCTTGAGCGACGGTTCCGGTGAAGGTTTCCTTGAGAACAGGGTTTTTCTGAACGATCGCCATGCTTCCATCGGAAATTGTATGCCCGGCATATTAGGCAGTGTTTCGCCTGATGAGTGAAAATCTGATCCTCCGGAAACGGTAAGACCGTGTTTTTTCACAATATTTTGAAGGAATTTCTGTTGTTCATCTGTTGCACTATGATGAAAAACCTCAACCCCCTCAAGTCCGGTATCCGCAAGATCATTTATGAGTTTCTCAACTCTTTCATTATCCAGTTCATAGGCAAACGGATGTGCCAGAACTGCGATTCCCCCCGCACGGTGAATTCTTTTGATTATTTCCGCGGCAGGCAGTATTCCTCCTCCGACCGGAGCAAGAATGCTCGTAAAAGCGTCAGAAGTTCTGTCAAAACCGTATCCGAGCAAGTGGATTTCTGTGTTTCCGATGACAGATGTAAGCTCAATTCCAGATATGAAACCTATTCCGTGATGTCTGCATGCAGATTCGAACTTGTCAAGTCCTGCGGTTGTGTTGTGGTCGGTAAGCGATGCGAATCTCACCCCCGATCCTGCACATTCAGAAGCCAGATCTTCCGGTGTCAGCAGTCCGTCACTTATTGCAGAGTGACAGTGAAGTTCTATTTTTATTGAAGCGGTGTCATTCATTGCAAGTCCATCATTAAAAACACCGGAAGTATCCATTTTTTAAGATTTTTTGTCAAGCGAAAGTATTCACGACACCATTTTATAAATGAACAATTGAACAAATATTCAAGTAAATGTCAGGGTGACTAAAACGAAAATCCCAGCGCAAGTCCGTAAGTTTTTGAAACCGGATCGATTATCGGGGCAATGCTGTTTAAAGTCAGAATTGTTGGTTCTGTATCCAGTTTTTCCCATTTTGATGCTTTTGCAAGCATTATAATTCCACCGGTTAACGATAATACTGCCGGAAAAAGGGTGAGAACCTGAGCAACACGAGTCACAAGCAGATCACTTTCAATATTGCGACTTACGGAATCACCGGAATCTTCATTTTCGTATTTTTTGTAAATATATTTTTGACTGTCCACAAATCCGTAAATTGCAATAACAAACATTGGAATGGATAAAGCAATTAAAACAGCACCATGAGTTTCAAAAGATTTTGCGATCTCTTTTCTGTTTTTCGCCTGAATTCCTGAGTTAGAATAATATTCTTCGAGTGTAGATCCGTTATCACCCGTATGTTTTTCAGCTATCTCTTTGTATCCTTTCGATATAACTAATGATTCCGATGCCACATTGCTGATCGCAGTGCCTCCGCCTATTAGCGAAAGTCCGCCGAGCATAAGTGTATATTGAGCAGACAAAGAATTTTCTCCACCTGTTTTGTCATGTATAAATAAAGAAAGACCAGTAGCAAATGCAATTGAACCAATTATGTGAAACGCTGTTGCGACAGATTTATTTGTTTTGTAGAAATCATGATATTTTGCCGCCTCAAGATCCGCAGATGCCTTGAACTTTTTTTTCCTGAATCTTTCCTGGTAGATAATTATCTCCTGCATTCTTTCCTGATCACTGTCTTTGTAAGATTCATCCAGCGGATCAGAACCTTCCAGATTTTCAACTGGTTTTACAGCGTAATTTATGTTTCCGTTCGTTTCATTTTTATCTTGCGGGTAAACAACCCCGAATATCATAAGAACTATCAGAAAAACAACCGTTTTCACCATAATCCGCATTCAGAAACTCCCGAATCAAACATTCAACCGATATAGTGACTTTTAACACGGATTTTTATTTATTGGAAGGAAAAAGTTTGTAAATTTTTTGTAAAATCTTTTCTTGACACTTGACAACAATTCAATACAACATGAACAGAATTTTGGTGGAGCAAAAATGACAAAAAATTCAAATAAAGCTTGCTTTTCCTGTTTTAATCGCATGATTTTTCAAGACAAGACAAGACAAGACAAGACAAGACAAGACAAGACAAGACTTTAATTTTTTCAGATACATTACAGAATATTTCAAGAGTTTTTCACGGGATATTTTTATTATTTTTTTGATGGGGTGTGTGATGAAGAAGGTGTTTATTTTTGTTCTGTTTATTTTGTTTTTAAAGGGCTCTGTTTTTGGGTTTGAAGCTCAGTATTTTTTTGCAGGATATGACCTGCCCTTTTTCACACAAAGCCCAAGACATGAGCTAATAACTGCACACGGGTTGGATTTTTTATGTAAAAAAATTGACGAGTCTTTTATAAACGAAAATCTTAATTCTTTTGTTGATGAAAACATTTCAACCTGTGGGGACTATGATAATAATATTAAATCATTGTATATGGGGGTAGGATACAACGATCACCCAGAGATGGATGGTTTCACAGCAATAGATCAAGACGATCTACACACTTTAAATTGGATTCTGGGAGCTAGTTGCTTAGCTTTTGTCCCGTGTGCTGGAGGAGAATTAGCCCTTTCAGCAGGTATTCCTTTCACAACGGCGTGTCCTCCATTCACCGGATTGATGGATCAGTACAAAGGATTTGAAATTTGTGATATTGCTTTTGGCGGGTTCACTGTAAACGATCAAGCTGATTTAGGCAACGAAGATCGATATTCCTTAATGCATGCAGGAATGAATGGAAAAAATATTGGAAACAATCCATCTGTTTTTATTGAAGTTACAAGAAACTATATTCGTTCATATTTTTATGAATTAGTTGCCCTTGGATTAACAGCAGAAGAGCAGGAGCCAATTAATAAATTTGTCCATTTCAATGATGTAACGCAACATTCATCAACAGACACTGATGATTTCATTAAAACAGTTGAATTTAGAAAAATATTAATGGGAGAAATATTTCACACAATTGAAGATAGTTTTGCACACAATTTAAGATATTTTGCCGAAAAAAATGGAAAAAAGGTTTTAAAAATCGGTGCTGTATTGAACATGGAAACCAGGTATTATGATAAATTCTCTCATGACAACAATTTCCCTGATCAGTTAACATATGGACAGGACGGCTGTGTTATTTGTCCTACATATGATGAATGTATAGAAGAGAGCACATTCGTTTGGAATGCAAAAGAAGTTGATGACAGGGGATCTTTTATAAATCTTTCAGAAAACTTAAATTTTCCTGTTAATTTAGACATTTTGAGTGAAAATGGTGAATATTTTACATATGATGCAGGGTTTGTGCCCATGAGTTTTATAAACATGAAATATGCTTCAACATTCGCCGCAATAGCGACAGCTGATTTCCTCTGGTCGATAGGCACTACTATTGAAGAAATTAATGCAGAAGACTTTAATGGAGACTATAAATCTATTGCTGAAGAAAAAATTGAGAGTTTTCTGGAAAGATGGTTCACTGATGGAACAGAGGTTTTTCAGCCAATTTTCACATCTAACATAAATTACTTTGGTTTGGATTACTTAGAAATTGCAGACAATGCACAATGGGAAAATTTCCACAACATTGATCTGTGGGTTGAATCCAGAAATGCTGATGCTGTTGATCTTGCGGCACTTTATCTTCCATGGAAAACAGACAAAGACTATCATCGTTGGGTATTCAAAACAGTCGAGAACAACCCGAGTCATCCTGATTTTATTGAAAATTCTGAAACTTCATACGATGCTGCAAAAAAGATCATGACTTTTCAAAAAAGCAGCATGAGTATAATGTGGTCATGGCTAAACGGCAACAACAGGGGGACAATTGATTTTACGAATGAGTTTTTAATTAATACTTTTCAAGACTCACAAGAAGTTCTGGTTTATAAAATACCAGAAGGAGACATCAGTCCTGCAGCAATTTATATTCCGAGGGGATTTAGGGTCTGTCTGAAATATTCCACAGAAAATGATGTAATACATTCGGAGGACGATAATGATGCCGCAAGATTCTGGAAGATGCCGACTTACCGTTGTTTTTATGGCGGAGATAACGGCAGACTTATAACTGGTGGAAAGGAAGATGCACTTAAGCCGGGAACGGAGATCTGGGCAAAATCAATTGATATGGACGGGGATGGCATTATTGACTGGAAAGACAATTGTTTTTCAATTTTCAATCCAGATCAGATTGATAAAGATGGCGATGGACTTGGAGATCCCTGTGATGCAGACAGGGATGGAGATATGAGACCGAATGCCACGGACAACTGTCCTGATGTTTATAACCCCGGTCAGGCCGACTCGGATATTGATCCGCTTACAGGACTTACGAGCGGCGATGGTGTAGGCGATGTCTGTGATGCATGTCCTTATGTCAAGGATACTTTGCCGGGCAGACCTATTGCAAATTATGACCCGGGATTTCATCCGGATATACTTCCTATCGGGTACAGACCATTGTGGTACCAGTTTTATACCGATACTGACGGAACTCAGAAAATGATAGATTCTGATCTTGATGGCGTTCCGGACGCCTGTGATAACTGTGTTCAAATTCCCAATCCGAGGATAAGGGTTAATCATAATAAAGAAATATTCATTGCACCGTGTGAAAATCAGGCCAATCCGGAAGAATGTGAAGGGGGTCATGCAGCAATGGCTGTTTCAAGAAACGGTGGAATGATATATAACGGCGGATATCATTATCTCGTTCCCAAATTCAACTGGACGACCGGTCAATACAACTATTTGAGAATACAGATGAATCATCTGCCATTTTATGCGTGGCAGCCCGATCACGACCTTGACGGAATAGGTGATGTGTGCGATTACAGTGGCGGATCATACGGCAAAGACACCAGCAATGATCCAGGAACTTCAACTGCAAGAGTTATGAATGTTAAAGGAATTCCGAAAGATAGCGGAACAACAAGGAGAGTTAATTCATTATATCAGCTTGATCTATGGGCGGCAAAAACAAATGTTGCTAATAATCAGAATGTTGAAACAGTTTCAAGCACAGTTCACTTTTGCGGAATGCCGACAGAGGAATATGTTGATCCGCAGGATGCTTCTTTAAACAGATGGGGAAAACCCGGCTTCTGCACAATGGGAACTGCGGAGGTTTTTGCAGAGTTTTATGATAGAAATGATGATACCAGACTGGAATGTGCGAATCCTCCCTGCAACATAACCAGATACGAATCAAAAATTCTTCCTTTCGGATACAGTCACGGAACAGACCCTGCACAGGAAAACTTGTTTTCTGAAGATGCAAAACCGTGGACTCATATTGCATGGGCAACATCTCAGGATGATGCGGAAAGCATTCCCAAAACAGGCGAAGACATTGATGAATACAGAAAAACGATAGACATCGCCGGTTATGCCCCTTCTCATTCAAACAACAGCTGTGCTCCGACACTTGAATCAAGCGGTAACATCTGCAGAGTGTTCCCTTACTGGAGTTGGAGAAAAGATGCACTGGATTATATGAATTGCATGAGTTTAGATCCGGATAAAAAACCTGTTTTATGTAATCAATTGGAATATGACAATGCTCAAGAAAATAATGCTGAAATATTCCATTATGTGCTTTCCGCCGGAGCAAAAGGCCCGAGTGACATTCATATAACTGAATTTAACGGTCTCAGACAAATTAATCCGGGATATTTTCATAATGCAAGAAAATATGCCCGCTCATTCAGAAACTCGCTTATAGACATTCATGCAAAAACATATATTTCTGCAAGTCCTCATTTCCTTTTTTCAGCTTTCAGAAATTTTCATTTTTCAGACATTCCGCATGAAACAATACAGATCGAATACTGGCATACCGGAAACGGAAATTTCAGGGTATCAGACAAATCGCTGCCTCAAAACTTCATAGCGATAACTTCAACTGATCCTGATATACTTTATTCGGTTGTTGCTGAAGAGGATGGAACAAAGGCACTTTATGTCAACTATCCGGAAGATGTCAATGACTGGCAGAAAGTTGTGAAAATACCAGACTGGCCGGCAGAACTTGAAGTGATGGGAATGGATATAATTGATGAAACGCTTTATGTGGCAGGAATTGACAAGGAAATAAATCCTTCACCGTTCAGAGTTTATAAATATGACATGAATCCTGCAAAAATGATATTTACTGTCACTCATGAGTTTGAAGAGCCAATGACGCAGATCAGATTTGTTAAAACAGGAAAAGAACTGCTGATGACAGGAATTAACGAAAGTTCGCTAAAGGTTTACAATCTCAAGCATAACAGAATAATTGAAAAGGCAACTCTTCCATTAAGGATCGGTTATACTGTTGAAACAAACGGAGAAGATCTTTATATTTCAGGCGGATTCAATGCAGACAATGCTGCCGTAAACAATGTGATATTTTCTACAGATTCAGGTATGAACTGGAATGTTCTGGCTGATTTCAACCTTGCACAGATTGATATTTCAACAAGTTTTGTCCATATTTCCGGGGATATGATCTATATTATCAATCCTTCATCAGATATCGGAAACAGTGTGAAAAAAGTTGTATCAGTTGATATGACAACCGGAGAGGCAATCATCGGAAACATGGTTCCGGAAGGATTGAGTTACGGAGAAGATTCAACTGAATTCTGTCTTGTGGAAGATCTTAATTTCCTTATAAGCGGAATGACAGTTTTCGGAACATGCAGTCAGTTCACTGATAAAAACTATGCATCAATTCCGATGGGGAACACAGTCAACACTCTTGCCGGACTTGGTGACAAGCTTGCTGTGGGAGTCGGAAATCAGGTGAGAATATATGACATAACAAATCCAATATCTCCGGCACTTGTTCATACGAAAACAGTTTACAGTTCCGCATATGACATGGTTATTTACGGGAACAAACTTATAATAGGAGTTGAAAACGGAATTGATACAATAGATTTAACAACTTATGCATATTATCATAAGGCAACTTACGGAACAACAAGGGCACTCAGAATTTATAATGACAAACTTTATGCCGGTGACGGACAGGGAATAAAAGTATTGAATCCTGATACTCTGGTTGTAACACAGCAGAAAAACACAAGCGGAAGCGTGAAGAAACTCGAAATAATGGACGGTGTGATTTATACTGTTGAATATTCAGGTCTTAAAAGGTTTAATGCAGAAGATCTGAATACGATCACAACAAACAGTTATTCAATGAGCAGTCCGGAACTGAGGGCGTTTGACGGAGTTCTTTACGGCTCGAAGAACGCCAATGTCATGAAACTTGAGTTCAATGGAAGTGCAGTTGTCGCAACGGATCTTATCGGTGACAGAGTTGACTTAAGAAACACATATTCGAAAGGGAACCACACTTACTTCCCGAATGGAAATTCAATAAGAGTCAGCACGATCGGCAAAGTGAATACAGCAATATGCGGAAACAATTTAATTGAAACAGGCGAAACCTGTGACGGAAACAGTGTGCAGTGTACAGCACTAAGTCCTGATTACATAGGCGGCACTGCAACTTGCAATTCAACATGCAGCGGATACAATACCGGCAGTTGCGAAGAGGATGGATGGTAGATTCCAATTTTTGTAGGGGCGGATCACCGTATCCGCCCGGTTTTCTGGGCGAATGATTATTCGCCCTTACGGAGGTATTTAATGCGTAACATTATAATTATATTGTCATTGTTTCTTTTCTTCTCCTGTACTTCATGTACTTCTGATAATCCTCAAAACGATGCAGATAATCTTTTACAAAATGACAGTGACAAACTGATTCAAACTGACAAAGATTCTGTTGAAGAAGCTGATGCTGATATTATTGAAGTTGTTGATGAGTCTGATGATTTTGACTTGGTAAAGCAGGATGAGGACATTTCTGAAGACAAAGATACCCAACCTGACGAATCTAACGACACTGAGCTTCCTGATTACGATTATCCTGCAGGGAAAGATGGAGATCCCGACTGTCCGAGTCTGCTGAATGCAGGATTTCCTTATAAAGACGGTGATGGAAAATTAACATTCTGCAGAAAATGTGATCTTCCAGCATCAGCAAATGATCCCCAGTGTGTCAGAAATCTATGGGAAATGAACAATCGCAGAATTGTTGAAGAGGCTCCGGAATACTATTGTTATCCGCTTCCATGCGACATGACTGAAAGAGCTGCTCCTGCACCGGCTTGGGTTGGTGAAAAATGTGATGTAGATGCATTGGGAAAAATATACCATAACTCCACTGGAATTTTCAAGCAGGGTGATATTTCAGATGGTAAGATAGGTATGTATGCAATTAACAGTAAAAAAGTTGATGGAAAATATATTGTTATTGGAAGTCTGCATTATGACATCGCCACACAGAAATATACAATGGTTGCACATTCAGGAGATAGACAGGCATATAGATATGGAAGATTTCTTTTCAGGGTTGGAAACACATATGACAACAAGACATATATCGCTTCTGCATCCAAGATTGAAAACGGTTGGAAATATGAAGCGGTTTATGCGAATGAGTGGAACAAAATAGAGTTTATATATCCACCTGCAGTTGGTGAGAATTTTGTTCTGATGAATGTTCAGAAAGCAGTGAATGTCGGAGAAGATGCGGGACCGCAGAATATACTTTATGCATCTGTAAAAGACTGGAACTGGAAAAAACTTGGTGAAGGGCAGATCATTTATCCTCATGTTGAAAATGATAAGGCGATATTTAACTACAATAAAAACATCTGGGCTTGTGATCTGACCAAATCTCCGGTAAATATTGAAACAGAATGCAGAAAAGTGAATAGAGATGGAGAGCTTGCATCAGCTCCTTTTCCCAAAAAAGGGAACAGCGATTTCATAGCTTACATTGGAGGAGCCGGATTAAACAAGCTTGTAATTGCAGATCTGTCAAAAGATCCTACTGAATATACTGATTTGAATGTTCAACCGCAATCACCTGATCTGCTTCTGTTTTCTTCCGGTCAGTGGGACGGAGACATAATAACATTTTCTGAAAAATACCAGTTCTCAGAAGTGGATATAGATTTCCGGATGTGCTATTATTCCATTTCAAAGGAAAAGAAGGTCTGTTTTCCTAACCCTGCAAGCAGTAAAATGGGTTACATATTCGGCGGAGTGGAAGGGAAGTATATCACCTATCAGCCGACAGGAGCGATAATACTCAAAGACATGGAATGCCAGTGCAAAGAATATCCTGACCAGTGCCTTTATAATGAATATATGCCGGAAACACCAGTTTTGAAGAAGAAATAATCTAAAACGAAAATCCCATGCTCAGCCCGTAGGTCTTTGAAACCGGATCAATTATCGGAGTAATGCTGTTTAAAGTTAAAATGGATGGCTCGGTGTTGAGTTGTTCATATTTTGAGGCTTTCGCAAGCATGATGGATCCAAACACAATATTCAGAAAGTTCTTTTTACATATATTTGCAAAAAAGAGTCTATTGTAATATATTTTCCGGTCTTTTTCTGTTCTGTGGAGGTTGTATGTTCCGTCCGGTTTCTTTTTTCCTTATTCTCATAATTAGTTGCCCCTGAAAAAGTCGTGAAAAAATTCAATGAAGTTTAAGGAAGAGAAATTTTCAGGAAGAAGCACTGTTTTTTTGGAAAAATCGTTTTGAAGATTGTTCCTGCGGTAAAAAATAAGTGGATGGCAGGCAGAATTTCCGGCAGAAAAAATAAAAAAGAGATCTCCCTGAGGAGAATTCTCATGTTTTTACCGATTGCGGCAAACGCCGCATTAGTCTGATCACCCGTAATTCCTTTGAGATAATTGCACCCTAACCGGTTTTCCCGTTTCATAAATCCGATGTCAGCCTCAACTACACTGCGGCGTTTCATCCATTTTTTCAGGGGCTGTTTCTGTTTCCCGATGTTCTTTACGATATGCACTTTGGTTTCACCGGCATAGCCGTGTCCCCGATATCCTCTATCCGCAAACGCTTCTTTAATAGCCCCTTTCCCTTCAACTATCTTTTCGGCGTGGCTGAGGTTTTCATTCAGAGTGTGACCGTCATACGGATTGCCGTGAAATGCTTTCGCTGAAAGAACAAAGCCTTCTTTTGAAGTGGTCACAAATCCGACTTTGCAGCCAAATTCGTATCTTTTGTGCGCCTTTCCCTTGCTGATGCATTCAACATGCGGTTCATGAAGACTGTAGATCTTGTTTTTCGTCGTACGGGTCTGACCGAGAAGTCTTTCGGCAGTTTCTTTTATGACAGCAAATGATTTTGCAGCTTTTCCTTTAACCTGTTTAGTTACCATCCGGATCAGCTGGTTCAGATTAGTTTTCAGCTTGCGGAGTTCCCGTCTCGATTTCTTCATCTTGCGGCTGTGAGCATACCTCTGAATCATCAGAAGCCGTTCCTTCCCAACCCGTTCAAATGTCTGTTTCAGCTTCAAGCCATGATCCCGTGCAAAGCTGTTGATGTGCTGAATGCTTTTGTACAACAGCTTTCCATCTGTCGGAAAACTTACATTCTTTTCCATCACCGTTGTATCAACATTCACATGCTCAAAACTTCTTTTTGTCAGAACCTTAAGTGTCAATCCGGTTGCTATGGTCTCCTCAAGAAGTTTGTCCAGGTGACGACCTTTAAGGCGGTTACGCCATTTCGTCATCGTCGTCGGATGAATCGGAAACTTCTTCTGAAAATATTCCTCACCGCAAAAGTACTGCCAGTACGGATTTTCAACCCAGTGTTCAATAATGCTTTCATCACTGAAATTATGCATGTACTTCAGAAAATGAAGTCCAACCATCAGACGGACTGATTTCGCAGGTGCTCCCATCTTCCACGAATAAACTTCCGCAAAAACCTCCTCTAACGAAGCCCAGTCAATTTTCCCGGCTAAAATTATCAGAGCGTGATTCCTGTCTGCAAATTCCAATATCGGCGTTTCTAACAAATTTCCCTGTTTCGGTCCTTTTTCCAACATCTCAAACTCCCGTGTTTTTACTCGTTTTTTCAATAATCACAGGAGTTTATATCACATATTTTAACCAATTTCAAGAATTATTTCAATTAGTTATGTCGTTTTTCAGGGGCAACTATTTCTTCTTCAAAACTGGTGTTTCCGGCATATATTCATCATAAAGGCACTGATCTGGATATTCTTTGCACTGGCATTCCATATCTTTGAGTATTATTGCCCCTGTCGGCTGATAGG
>Ga0116183_1006106_pt1 | contig 11141 bp, 8 predicted proteins | sample AD_UKC078_MetaG_FD_89753 | JGI IMG/M metagenome (GOLD analysis project Ga0116183, IMG submission 89753) | Active sludge microbial communities of municipal wastewater-treating anaerobic digesters from USA - AD_UKC078_MetaG | ecosystem: Engineered > Bioreactor > Anaerobic > Digestate | place: USA...
CGGGGATGTAGTAAACCGTTTTGTAGTTGGCATTGCGCTCAACTTTCTCTATGTCGTAGAAGTTCTTCTGAAAATCGTTGTCTTTAAACTGATGCACAATAAGCGCCTCGTATCCCCACTTGGTTACCATAAACTCAGCAATAAGGGGGACCTTGCTAATGCTTCCAACGCTCCGGTTTAGCTTGTCGAAGCTAAACATGGCTCCAGAAAGAACCATCATCGGAATCATTATAAGGGGAATTACTATGTAAATAGTTACGGCCGAGTTAAAGGTTGCAGATATGTTTAGACCAAGCATGTTGGCAAATATCGCTGTGGAGAAAAGCACTAACCAGTACTCAAAGTACATCCCTTTTATTGCCAAAATGGAGTTGGCGATAAGTACAAACGAAATTGTTTGAATGGCCGATATGGTGAGCAGTATAGATATTTTTGAGAAGAGGTAACTTGTGCGGCTCAGGTTAAGGAACGACTCCCTTTTTAGTATCTTCCTGTCTCTAAAAATCTCTTCGGCACTAACGGTTAACCCAATAAATAGGGCTACAATTAGCGACATGAAAATGTAAATGGGGATATTCTCGTTTTCCCTAAAAATGTAAACACTAGAGTTAGGGTCGGCAATATACCTAATTACGTAGGCTAGAATGAATGCCAGTATTGGTGTTTCAAGGAGGTTAAGGGCAATGTACTGGCTGTTGCTTATTTTGGACAGGAAGTCTCTGGTTGTGTATATAAGAAACTGCTTGAACCGGGAGGGTATATCAAGCGATTTTGGAGGCTTAACATCCTCCGTTGCCACTTTCTTTATTTTGATATTCTCATTAAAGTACTCGCCCCATTTTGGTGGCGAAACTTTTCGCGTGGGTGTGTACTGCCCAAACTCATCAACTACCTTGGCTTCAATGATGTTGAATATAAGCTCTGGGTTTACGTTACCGCAGGTGGGACACTCGCCAACATCGCTGTTAATCTGCATGTCGAGGCGCTTAAAGTACATAACCGCTTCAACAGGGTTGCCGTAGTAAATCATGTACCCGCCAGTATCCAGAATCATCATATTATCGAACATCTTGTATATGTCTGATGATGGCTGGTGGATTACAACGAATATTAATTTCCCTTTTTGTGTGAGCTCACGCAAAAGGTCCATAACGTTTTCTGAGTCCCTAGATGAGAGTCCCGAAGTGGGTTCATCTACAAAAAGAATGGACGGTTCTCGAATAAGCTCAAGGGCTATGTTTAGCCTTTTGCGCTGGCCTCCCGATATCATTTTGTTAAGAGGAGAACCAACCTTTAGGTCTTTGCGTTCAAAAAGTCCAAGGTTGCTCAGCGTTTTATGTACAAGTTGGGTTAGCTCCTCGTCCGATTTATCCTTAAAGCAAAGCTTTGCGTTATAGTAAAGGTTCTCAAAAACGGTAAGTTCCTCAATGAGAAGGTCATCTTGAGGAATAACCCCAATAACACCTTCCAGTTGATCTTTCTCGGAATGGAGGTCTATACCATTTATCAGCACTTTGCCGCTTGTGGGGCTTTCTATGCCTGCCAGAACGTTTAGCAATGTGGTTTTTCCGGCTCCACTGGCACCCATAATTCCAATGAGCTTGCCATGGCCTTCGGAGAAAGTGATGTCTCTAAGTCCTATACCGCCTGTTTTAAAGGTAAAGCCAACGTTTTCAACTTGGTATGATATTCTGGTTGCGTTGGTATCGGCAAGGTAGTGAGAGACTACATCGGTATAGTATATGGGTTTGCCCTTAGGCAGCTTAATGGAGCTGCCATTGGCAAACAGGTAAATTCGTTTGTTGTTTATTGGTAGCCCATTAAGGAAAACATCCTCGTTTCCTACATAGCGAAGGAAGTAGAGATCGACGCTTTTATTTGAAGGATGTAGATGTAGCCATCTAGCGCTTCGGTTGGAATATGCTTGCAGTTCTCGCCTTTTTCGGGCTTATCATGGATTGCGAGAATGCTTGCATAGTCAAGCGTTTGGGGGTCGTTGTTAATAACAAAAGTTTCAATGTCGGTAAACTCCTCTTTGGAGAGTTTGAAAACTTCTGCTACCGTATTGATAATGGCCATACGCTGATCGGTAAATTTCCGATCAGCATTTACCAGTTCAAAAAGGCGAACAAGAACAACAACCTTTTGCTTCTGGGTAAGGGTCTTGTTAATCTTCTTGCAAATACCAAGAATCCTTACCGAGTCTTTAACCGAAGTAAGCTTGCGCTTTTTTGGCTTACCGTCAGCCTCCTCCTCTTCGTCTTTGTCGTTAAGCCCTGCATGCTCGTCAAAAAGCGTGATGTATTCCTTAACGGCCTCATCGTTTAGCTGTTGAGTGAGGAAGTTAACAACGTAATCGCGTTCGTTAGATTCAACACCTTCGTCTTGCTTTGCAATAATTGCAAATAGCTGCATTAACGCTTTCAGAATCTCTTCACTCATTTTCTATGCAGGGTTGTGTTTGCCTAAAGGGTAATAGTGCTGTTAGTTAAGTGTGTATCCAATTTGCTCAAAGGGCACGTCAACTATGTCGGCATACTCTTCGCCCGCCTCTTGCATATCCTCGTCATCTTCGGGGTAGAACCACTTAACAACAACGTCTTTGCCATCTTCGTGCATTTGTTCAAGCTTCATAAGGATGTCGAGCAGCAGCTTAGAGCTAGCGGTATTAAAGTACACCAGCTTAAAGTTGAATGCAGTTTTGGCATTTGGGCTGCTAGCGTACTCATCGAGCCAATTTAGAATCGGATCGTAAAAGGCAGTAACATCCTCGGGGAGCGAGCGGCCTGAGATTTCAAAAATGTCATTTTCAGCGTCAAGAATAACCGTTGGGGTGTCGTCGGTTCCCATTATTTTTATGGTTTCCATATCGAGATGTGTTTTATCCGTTTCTAGAAATGGTTGATGTTAAGATAAAAAAGTGAGTTTCCTCATCAATAGGAAGGAAGTGGTACTCCAACTTTCTTCCAGTTTTGCGTGCAATGTCAATAAAGCCAAGCCCTGCACCTCCCTTTTCGGAGAGCCTACCTTCGCGCATCTGGGTTTTGTAGAGCTGTTTTAGCCCTTCCTTATCCAGCTGGTTGATGTTGTCGAGAATCCTCGAGAGCTCATCAATCTTTGAGTTTTCGATAACGTTACCTGTTGTAACGTGGTAATCATCCTCGCCTTTGCTTACCATGAATATGCCGCGTCCAGCAAAAAGGAAATCGTCTGACCCAAAGCTATCAGCATGCTTGCTGATGTTTTGGAGGCACTCTACCATTACATGGAATACCTTTTTTTGTACAGAGTTGGATTCCTCCTCTTTGGCCATATTCGACTCGGTGAGTGAAGTAAAGGCCTTGGTGATTTGGTGCGTGATTTCTCCCTCGTAAACAAGGGTTATTTCATGAGCTTTCATCGACTTGTAAAAGTCGTAAACGAACTCAAGAAATCCTCTGACATTTTTCTTATCCATAGCCCGTAAAACTATATAATTTGCAAGTAATAATCAATTCTAGAATTCAATACCAATTAGCAATACATCGTCAACCTGTTTGTTGTCGCCCATATGCGCTTCAAAGTCATTAGAGAACAAATCTGAGTACTGTGGCATAGAGTATTGCTGGTTTGCCATTATCAGTTCCCTTATGCGGCTTGGACTGTACTTCTTCTTGTCTTCGCCCCCCACTTGGTCTGGTAGGCCATCGGAAAAGAAGAATATCTTATCGCCTGGCATAATCTCTAGTACATGGTTTGTGAAGTCAACCTCTCCTTTTTTAGGATGAGGAATACCTCCAATTGCTTTCCTGTCGCCCTTATACTCTATTAGTTCCCCTTTTCTTAAAAGGTAAAGAGGTCTGTGTGCTCCAGAAAATTGTAGCTCGTTTTGCTTTAGGTTGATTTTGCACAGAGCAATATCCATACCATCCCTTGCGTCGGCATCGGGTCTATCCTGTTTTAAGGTTTTACGAACGCCATAGTGCAGGTTGTCTAGAATTTGCCCAGCGGTGTAGCTAACATCGTGGTCAACCACGTTGTTTAGTATAAAGTAGCCAATGAACGATAGTAGCGCACCCGGAACGCCATGCCCTGTACAGTCCACGGCGGCTATATATATATTATCCTCCTTTAGGAAGAACCAGGGGAAGTCGCCGCTTACTACATCGCGTGGCTTGTAAAGTATAAACGATTTTGGAAGGTATTGCCTAATTATTCTGTTGTTGGGCAGAATAGAGGTTTGAATACGCTGCGCGTAGTTGATACTCTCTGTAATTTTGCGGTTCTTATCCTGAATCTCCATCTCAATTCGCTTGGCCTCTGTAATATCGTGGCTAACAAATAGGATGGTTTCCAGCTCATTCTCATTAAACTCTGGGATTGCCTTAATGTGCATTATGGTTTCTCCCATTTGAGAATCAAAGGTTAGCTCTCCTTCAAACTTCTCTTTGCTGGTTTTGATGTTTTTTATGGCATCCTTAAAGAAATTGGAGAGCGTATCCTGAATGTTTATGGTATTCAGGGTTTGATTTATTAGGTCCTTTGCTGGAATGCCAAGGTAAATTTCAACCATGGGGTTAGCGTAGAAGAACTGTCCTGCGGTGTTTAAGCGCATAATCATATCGGGCGAGTTCTCGGAAAGGGCTTGCATCTTGCTACGCATGCGCTCTTCCTTCTCGGCTCTTTTACGCTCGGTTATATCCTGTGAGTTTAGAATAATTCCATTAATGGCAGGGTCGTCAAGCAGATTGCGCCCAGTAACCTCAAGGAAAATCTTTTCACCATCCTTTTTCATAAAGGTGTACTGGATGGATATTGGTACTCTTGGGGTTTCCAATAGCTGCTCAAACATGCTTTTAACCTCTTGTTCTCCCTTTCTGGTTAGGCGATCCATATCCTTCCCGCTCATCATCTCAAGAGGAGTGTAACCTAGGATTTTTGTAACCGATGGGCTTATAAAGGTTAGCTTAAGCTCTTTGTTGTATATGGAGATTATTTCCGACGCATTCTCGAGAAGCGAGTGAAGCCTTTTTTGGGCGTTCTCTACCTCCTGGATTTTTGATTCCAGCTGGGCGTTGGATTTTTCCAACTCTTCGTGAGTTGCCCGCATTTCCTCAGCATTTTGCCTTAGCTCTTCCTCATTTTCCCTTAGCTCTTCGGTCATTTGTTGCGCTTCCTGTAGCAACCTTTCCGTTTTGTGGTTAATCTTTAGGTTGAATACGGTTCGCGCAATAATTTCGCCTACTTCTCTAAGAAAACGTATGGTTAGCTCTGGTATTTCTTCATCAACCGAGGCAAACTCTAGAACGCCTTGTAGCTTTTCGTCTGTAATTAGTGGGATAAGAAGTAAACTTTTGGGCTTTTTATCTCCAAGAATACCTGAGGTAACGGTTACGTAGTCATCGGGAATCTCGGTACGGTAAATAAAATCTTGCTCGTAGGCACATTGTCCTATTAACCCTTGTCCCACCTTGAACTCCTGCGATACAAACTTTTTTCGGTTGTACGCGTAGGTTGCCAAATTTGTGAGCCTATCCTTATCCTCATCAAAGATATAAATAGCACCCTGTATAATGTTTATATACTTAATGAGCTTTACCAGTACGTCGTACGATAGCTCATCAATGGAGTTGTGTAGGCGCAGTATGTATGAAATTTCGTCCTTGCCCTTAGAGATCCAGTTTTGCTCCGATTCCTTTTTGTTGTTTTCTATAAGGTTATCGCGCATCATAAGGAGGGATTTTCCAAGGATATCCTCCTCATCGCTCACCTCAAATGGTGCTGTGTACTCTCCTTCGCCAATTTTTTTGGCAAAAAGGGCGTTTTTGTTGATATCCTCATCGCGCTGGAGTAGCTGCTCTTCTAGGAACTCAACCTTTTGCTGGTGCCGTTTGGTTTGGTTCCATGCTAGGAACGCAAATACAAATGGGAGCAGGTCAATAAACCAATGGGTTGGATTTACTGAGTGTATTTGGGCTAAGCCCGATAAGCTAAAGGCAATGTCTTTTAGGGCAAAATCTATTATCCACGCAGCAATAGGGAACAACAGGCCAATTGCTGCTGCAATAATGGCTCGTTGCTTTGCAAGGTTATTGCCACTGGTTACTGCCGTGCTGCTAATTAATGTCATACTATTCCTCAATGAGTTTGTGTGTATTGGTAATAAGCACGCCTAACTTTTTTCCTAATAGGGCAAAAATCTCCTCGTTTGCACTGTTAATGCGAGAGAATGATGCCAGTTCTATTATTCCAATGCATTGCTCATCGATCCCCAATATAGGAATAATTAGCAAATGCTTAGGCGAACCTTTTCCAAGACCTGAAAGTATTGTGATATAATCGCTAGGGATATCGGAGATATTAAGGATCTGCTTGTTTTTTGCTACCTGGCCGGATAGGGTTTCACCCTCGGTGTAGGTTGGTGGCGCTGTTTCTGTGTAGAATGCATATCCAGCCTTAAAACTAAATATGCCCGTTTCGGAATCCTTTAGGTAAGCAAGTCCTTGTACTATGTCGTGTTGCTTTGCAATGTTAGAGAGTAGCTTCTCGAGGAACGAAACCTGATCGTCAACCTCTGCATTGGGAATTAACTTTTCTGCCTCGGCATTTGTGTCAATGGTAATTTCGGTGGTAGTTTCAACTACAACCTCCTTTTGTTGCGATGCTTTTATTGTACGTTTGAGTGAGGCAACTTCGTCTGATAGTCCCTGGTTTTTGCTAATAGCTCTAGTTGTTTGTAGAAACAGAGCAACGGCAACGGCAGCACTTAATAGAATAAACACAATGGCGCCCGTTTCGTTAGCCTTAGCGTTAGCGCCAACAAGAGCGTTGTGGTAAACTAAAAATATAAGCAGAATGCTTACCATCAGCAGCGCAAGTAGTAGCGAGGGAATTAACCTTGAATGTGGTTTAAGTTGCTTCATGGTACGTTATTTTATGCTTTGCAGGAACTTTATTATCTCATTAGTTGAGTAAACGTGATCTACCTTAGTAAGTTTCATTGATGCCTCGGTCATTGTTTTTACTTGGCATTCAAGTGGGTCTTGCACAATGGTAAGGCCGCCTAAATCTTTTACTTTTTTTAGTCCGTAGGCGCCATCTCTATTGGCTCCAGAAAGAATAATTCCAACAAGTTTATCTCTATAAACCTGCGCGGCAGTAACAAAGGAAAGGTCTATACTTGGCCTGGAATGATTTACAGGTTCCTCTGTTGATAAAGCAATCTTGTTACCAAGTTCAATAAACATATGGTAGTTTGCAGGTGCAAGGTAGGCTCGCCCTGGTTTTATTTGGTCTTTATCGGCGGGTTCAAGCACAGGGATGCCCGATTTTATTGAAAGCGCTTCAACAAAGCCACTTCTTACGTGCTTTAGCCTATGCAGGCTTAAAAGAACAGGAAGAGGGAAGGTTGGGGGCAACGAGTGAAGAATTCGGGTTATTACCTGAAAACTTCCTGCGGAACCACCTATGATAACTGCTTTATACATTTAGTGTTATAGTGTTTTTTTTTTATAAATCTGGTCAGACTCATTAACAACGGTAAATTTATTGTTTGAGTTTGTATTTTCCAAGGATTCCTTTATGCCTAGTATAAGGTAACCTCCTGGTACTAAGGCGTTGTACATTGCGTTGATCGATCTATCCGTGAGCAGCTGGTTAAAGTAAATGGATTGGTTCCGGAATAGAACCATCTTTACACCACCTGGCCCTTGATCAAAGGCGGGTGTTTGCTTAACAAAGTTAACGCCCTGTATTAGCTGATTGTCTAGGTAGGCTACCCCATTTGCTGTTTTGTAGTAATCGGCAAAGGATCCCTTTCCTTCTAGTCTTGAGTAGTTTGCCTCGTTAACCTCAAGCTGTTTTATGTCGGTAACACCACCTTTAATCTTCTCCAAGGTAAAGTCGCTTATGTACGAGGAGTAGAGCTGAACCTCGTTTAGCAAGTTGATCTCTTTAAGGGTTATGGCAAGAGAGTATAGCTCTTCGCCCGAGTCGAACCCTGCAACCCAAATTTTGGGTCGGGTGGTACCCTTGGTTAGCTCTGGAAGGATATGGTCACGAAGGTTTCGCCAAAGCGATGGATCGCGAAACATCTCCGTTGTTTCGGGTGTAATTGCTTGCAGGAATCGTTCAAAGTACTCTTTGCTTTGCTGTAATCGGCCTATTAAGGTATCTATGTCTCTTAGTCCCTCATTGGCAACAAAGAGTTCTATTCTTCTTTTAAAAGAGGTTAGGGCATAATCCTTAAAATCGTAACCGTAGGCATCAAGGATTGCCTTTAGTACGTTTCTTGTATCAACTATGCCTATCTCAAATCTAATCATTGCTTGTATTGAGTGAATTATTTATTGTTGTCTTTTTTGAGCTGCGCTATTTCAGAAATAAGGCGTTGCATCTCCTTCTCCTTTTCCTTGCTGTCGGTAATGTCGAAGCCAATGTTTATTACCTTGGTTACATTCCCGTTATCGTCGGTTACAGGAGTGTAGTGCTCCGATATCCATTTCTCAAGTCCATTTACAGTTAGGCTAAACACCCTATTCTGCGAAATTCCAGAGAGTAGGCTGTTCCAGAATGCCTCGTAATCTTTAGGGCTTTTCTTTGCAAGGCCATCCAAATCGCGGTGGTACTTACCTTCAATCTTATCTTTTGGATCACCCAGTGTTTCTACATTCTTATTATTTATATAGGTGATTTTTCCAGAAAGTTCAATTTCTGTGATTAGGCATGTTGTGTCCAGTGCTTGGAGTAAACCCTTTATGTCGTTCTCTTTCATGCGGGCAATTTCCTGCTCGGCCTGTAGCTCTGCCAGATTTGCCTCTATCTCGTCGGCTTGCTTTTGAGCCTTTATCTCAAGTAGTTTGCTTTCAGTAATATCCTGCCCAATTAGAATGATTTTGTAAATACCACCCATATCGTCGAAGGTGGGACTTACGTTTATGTGTAGGTATAAATCTATGCCATCGCGAGTGAGCATGCGTAAGGTTCCCTTGTAGGGTGAGCCTTGTGCTATTTCATTACGAATTGCGGCAATTTCCTTTTTGTTGCTAATGTGTACCAACTCGCTAAGGTTTAACCCATCTAGCTCATGCTTAGGGTAGCCCATTGCGACAGCAAGATTATCGTTGGGAAGGAAAATGTTTGCCTCTTCGTCCAGTTCGCAGTAAATAAGAGCCTGATCTATAGCCTTTGAAATACCCTCCATTTCGATGGTCTTGCGTGCCATTTCTTCCTGGGTGGCCTGCATCTCCTCCATGTTTTGGCGCATCTCTTCCTCCTGTGCGGCCATCTCTTCGCGCTGTTGCTGCGACTGCTCCAGCAACTGGTTGGTACGTATGGCGTTTTTAACGGAGTAGAGCGTAGAGGCAATGCTTTCGCCTATCTTCTCAACAAACTCAATCTCATGTTGGTTGAACTCTGTGAATGAGGCTATCTCTATCACACCAAATATTGTGTCTTCCAGTTTAAGCGGAACTATGAGTAGCGATGTTGGAGTGGCTTCGCCAAGTCCCGAGGTAATTGCAATGTAACCGCTGGGAATCTCCTTTAGGTAAATGGTGTTTTTCTCAACGGCACATGTTCCAATAAGACCTTCGTTAAGGGCAATCGTTTTTTCGAAGAACTTTTTGCGATTGTATGCAAATGCCGATACAAGTTCTAGGTGAGGATTTGAAGTGTCCTCGTTGTTATAAATGAATAGCCCGCCTTGGTTGGCATTTAGGTAGTTCACTAGGTTCTGAGTAACGCTATCGGCAAGATGTGATAGGTTGTTATTGTTCTGCCTAAGAATATCACCAAACATGGCAAGCCCCGATGTAATCCAGTTTCTGGTTTCGTCCTCCTGTTTGCGGCGCTTCTCTTCCTGTTCTGCAACTTTAAGGCTATCGCGCATGGTCAGCAGGGAGTTGCCCAGTATATCGTCGGAGCTAAGCGGGCTAAACTCTGCGTTTAGATGTTTGTTTCCAAGTTCTTTGGCGAAGTGCGAAGTTCTGCTCAAGCCCTCGGTTAGGGTATTTAGGGAGCCAATAATTTGACCTAGCTCGTCATTTTGTATCCGCTCTAACCTGTCGCCCTCAAGTCCAAGAGCCATCTTTTTTATTGAGCTATTAACTTGCTGGATGGTTCTTGTTATAGGTTTGATAATTAGAGAAACAATAACAAAGAAAAGGCTTATGGCTATAACCACAACAAAAATCATAACGCTACGGTTCTGAGCAACGCTTTCAATTACTTCGCTGTCTGGAGTGCTAATGCCAAGGTAAATGTCGTAGTTGCTAAGGTACTTGTAGTAGATAACCTCTGTTCCTTTGGCCGATTCAATGGTAAGGTATCCCCTTTTGTCGGGGTTGTTGGAAATTTGAATAAACAAATCCTTTGGGATTCTTTGATCCTGCTTGGTTATATGAAGTAGGTACTTGCCGTTGTTGCTCAGTATAAATGGGAAGTCGGTTTTGTGAAAGGCGGCTTTATAGAAATGATTTTTGAGTGCTGAAAAGTCGGCTTGATCCAATCCGTTTTTTGTGATGCTCTCCTGTAGGTCTATCATACCCTGAAGGTTATCGACATAAACGCTCATTTGCTTTTCTGAGGTAGATTTGGCTCTACTCACCGAGAGGTATGAAAGCACGATGCCCGACATGGTGTAGGTTGCCACCACAGTGAGAAAGACAAAGAGTTGAATTCTTTGTCCCATTTTTAGATTTCTCAAAAAGTTCATGCCTTTCAGCTGGTTCATGGTAATCTATTTTTTTACGTAAGCCTGCCCAATTTTCTCAAACTTGGTTGCCCATGGTCCTAGTATGGTTTCGTGCATTCCCAGCAGTAAGCAGCCTTTGGGGTATAGGTTGGAGTGGAAAAGCTCAAAAACCTTATTCTGCAAGTTGTAGTTAAAGTATATAATTACATTGCGGCAAAGTATAAGGTCAAATTTTGCAAAGAACAGGTTACCGTCCTTAACCAAGTCGTGCTTACGGAAAATGGGCTTCTCCGTAAGAAACTTTTTCATGGTGATGGTGTCCTTTGCTTTATCAATCTCAAAGTACTTCTCGTAGGGAACATCGTTAAACTCCTCGTAGTTCAAGGGGTTCTGCTTTATAACCTTGTCGAAGTTATCCAAATATCCTATGTTAAATCTATACTTGTATTGGCCTTTCTTGGCGGCTTCA
>Ga0116183_1006114_pt1 | contig 11134 bp, 10 predicted proteins | sample AD_UKC078_MetaG_FD_89753 | JGI IMG/M metagenome (GOLD analysis project Ga0116183, IMG submission 89753) | Active sludge microbial communities of municipal wastewater-treating anaerobic digesters from USA - AD_UKC078_MetaG | ecosystem: Engineered > Bioreactor > Anaerobic > Digestate | place: USA...
ACAACACACTGCAACACACGGGGGCTCAATGCTTAAGGCAGACACAAATGACAGACATACTTTCCAAATTCTACAGACATTACATCTCGCTTTTTTTATTTAACAACACACTACAACGCACTGCAACACACTTTAACACACGGGGTTCAAAGCTTTAGGTAGACATAAATGACAGACATACTGTACCAAATTCTACAAACTGTTGTTCAAAAAAGAAATGTATAGTTTGCGTTTGTATGCCATGGAACCGTTTGTCAAAGGCTTTAAACTTAAGTGTGTTACAGTGTGTTGTCGTGTGTTGTTTAAAAAAGAAATGTGCCAATTGCGTTAATGTCTCATGGAACAGTATTGCAAGTGCTTTAGAAAGTGTGTTGTCGTGTGTTGTTACACAAAAAATGGTCGGGATGACAGGATTTGAACCTGCGACCGCTTGAACCCCATTCAAGTACGCTAGCCGGACTGCGCTACATCCCGAGCCCTAAAATCAAAGATAAAAAAGAACATTATTTTGGCAAGTGTTTTTTATCTGATATGTTTTTTTAAAGAGATAATGGACTTATACAATTCTCTAAAGCTATCAAAGTCAAGTAATTGCTTTGCATCGCTCAATGCCATATTTGGCTCTTTATGTATTTCAATTATCAAGCCATCTGCACCCGATGCAACAGCAGCCATAGACATAGCAGGTACATATGCACTATTTCCTGTTGAGTGCGATGGATCAACGATTATTGGGTATTTTGATTTACTTTTCACTATGGGTACAGCTGACAAGTCGAGGGTATTACGCGTAGCTGTCTCAAATGTCCTAATCCCTCTCTCACAGAGGATTATATTATCATTGCCATTAATTTGCAAATATTCAGCAGCACTGAGCCATTCATCTATCGTGGCAGACATAGCTCTTTTCAAAACAATTGGTTTATTAACTGTACTTAATTCTTTTAGTAGAGGGTAGTTATACATATTTCTGGCGCCAACCATCAAGATATCAATATCTTGAAAAACGCTTTGTAAATCTTTCACTTCCACCACCTCAGTCAGCGAGACCAAGCCCAATTCTTTACACACTTGCACTAAATACTTAATTGCCTCTTCTCCCAAGCCTTGAAAGCTATTAGGCGAAGTTCTTAATTTAAATGAGCCACCTCGGATAATTGCCACGCCAAGCCCTTTTAAAAAGTTGGCAATCTCATAAAGGCTATCATAAGACTCAATTGCACAAGGTCCTGCTATTACATTAAAACTATTCTTAAAATCTATATCTATCATCATATTTTATCCTTAGCATTAAAGAAATCAATAGCCATACCATACATCAAGTTATGGTCACTTGCATTAATCTCCTGCGCTGAAAACTTCATCATTATTTGACTAATTATCTGCAGCCCAGTGCCAATGATCTCTGCTCTTTGCGGCTCAAAAGGCATTAATTCACTAATCTCAGCGAAGCTCATCTTCTTAAATGCGTCTATATAGTGCGAAATATCGCTCTTTTTTAGCTCTGATTTATGCACTTTTTCACTTGAATATTCTCTAATTCCTTGTTTTACAGCGCTGATGCTTGTTACTGTTCCGCCGACGCCCACCAGCTTTTTTGCTTGTGAAAACTCATTTGGAATCAGTCCCAATAGGCGTTGTATCTCTTTTTTTATTGCTTGAATATCATCGCCAAACTTATTATTTAGCCGCCTAATACCCAGGTCAATACTGATAAATTGCTCCACTTTTTTATCTTTAATCAAGGTAAATTCTGTGCTGCCACCGCCTATATCAAAGATGAGAAACTTGTCATAATCAAACTCATATGCATTGGCAAGTCCATTATAAGTCGCCTCTTGTGCTGGGCTGAGAATCTTATAATCAATCTGATATTTCACTTTTAAATAGTCAACAATTCGTCCAACATTCAGTGCATCACGTGAGCAAGATGTCCCTGCAATGATAATATTATTGGTAAATGCTCTACATACTCCTATGTATTTATCAATAATATAAAAAAAGCGTTCAAAGGCTTCATCTGCTATCATCCTATTATGCATATCTTTACCTAAAGCACTGACCTCTGAATAGCGTGATCTGGTAATCACTCTCCCTTCAAGATACTCAGCTAAAAGCACTTGAATATTATTAGTTCCAACGTCAAAAACAGCAACTCTTTGCAAACTCTCTCCCATAGTTAAAAATCAAACTGGGGTCTTGAGCAAGAGCACGAAACCCCAGTATTGAAAATTACTTTTTTACCAAACAAATCTAACGTTTAGCTCTTTGACAGCTTTCACATCGTCAACACGTCTAATTGGCGTTGTAGTAGGAGCATTGAGCACGACTTCTGGTGTATTGACACACTCATCATTTATCTCGATCATAGTTGCGATAAATTCATCGAGTGTTTGTTTGCTTTCAGTTTCTGTAGGTTCGATCATCATCGCTTCATGAACGATTAATGGGAAATAGATAGTAGGTGCATGATAGCCTTTATCAAGTAGGCGTTTAGCGATATCGAGTGTCTTAATATTACACTTTTCTTTGTCGCCCAAATTCTCAAAGCATCTCTGTTTTTGCCACTCATTTGTTGCCACAAATTCGTGCATACAATAAGTGTGATTATGTGGTATATGATAAACCTTTTCCAGCTTTTTCATGATATAATTCGCATTAATTACAGAGTTTTCTGCAGCTCTTCTCAAGCCTTTACCACCCAATGTTTTGATATAAGCCCAAGCCCTTACATTGACTGCAAAGTTGCCATAGAAAGAGTGAATTTTACCGATAGATGTCTCTTTGTGAGAGTAATCTAAAGTGAATTTATCATCTATTTTGTTTACCATTGGATAAGGTAAAAACTTTTCTAATTTTTCAACAACAGATACAGCACCTGAGCCTGGTCCACCACCACCGTGAGGTGTTGACATTGTCTTGTGCAGATTATAGTGCATCACGTCAAAGCCAATTTTGCCAGGATGAACAATGCCCAAGATCGGGTTCATATTTGCGCCGTCCATATACATCAAGCCATCAACCCCATGAATCGCTGCAGCAATTTGCTCAATTTGTGGTTCAAACAAGCCTAAAGTATTGGGGTTTGTGAGCATAAAGCCTGCTGTGTTTTCATTGATAGCAGCCTTTAAAGCTACGAGATCAACCATACCTTTTTCATTAGATTTGATTTCAACAACTTTCATTCCTGCAAGTGCAACAGAAGCAGGGTTAGTGCCGTGAGCAGCGTCAGGAAGAATAATCTCATTTTTATGAGCATTACCTTTTGCCAAATGATATGCTCTAATGATTTTCAGTCCAGTAAATTCACCGTGCGCCCCAGCGACAGGTTGTAAGGTTGTATTTTTCATACCAGCAATGGTAGCCAAATCATTTTGTAATTCATAAAGTATCTCTAATGCCCCTTGGACAGTCTCTTCAGGTTGATATGGGTGCAAATCCATCAAGCAAGATGATCTTACAAATGCCTCATGAGATTTTGGATTATATTTCATTGTGCAGGAGCCAAGTGGGTAAAAGCCCTTTTCTATAAAGTGGTTTTTGCTACTCAATTCGATATAGTGTCTCATCACATCAAGTTCGCTGAGCTCAGGAAGCTTAATTTCATTCTTTCTTCTGTATTTCTCAGGGATACAGTCATTTATATTGATATCCACATCATTCTGTGGTAAAATAAAGCCTATACGTCCAGGTATCGATTTTTCAAATATAGTCTTAGTCATTGTTCACCTCCTTGAGTGCAGTAATAAAGGCATCTAAGTCATTTTTTGATTTCTTTTCTGTCACAGCGATTAAGAGCATATTTTCTTCTCCAATTTCTGCTAAGTCAATACCAGCAAAGATATTCTTTTTTAAGAGTTTATCTTTGAGTACACTTGCTTTCATCGGTGTTTTTATGGTAAATTCTTTGAAGAATGGATGATTAAATGCTAAAGAATAGCCATCAATTTTACTAATTCCATCAGCTAAATATTTAGCTTTGGTTGCACTTTGATTAGCGATTTCAAGCAAACCTGCCTTGCCCAATAAGCTCATATAAACAGTTGCCGCAAGCACGCACAGAGCCTGATTAGAGCAGATATTGGATGTCGCTTTATCGCGGCGTATATGTTGTTCTCTTGCTTGCAATGTCAGAGCAAAAGCGCGTTTGCCATCTGCATCGACAGTCTCGCCCACAATTCTGCCTGGCATCATGCGGTTATATTCCATTTTGGTAGCCAAAAAGCCAAACAGAGGACCACCAAAGTATGGCTTATTGCCCAAAGCCTGTCCTTCGCCAACCACGATATCAGCATTGTATTCGCATGGTGCATTCATCACAGCCAAAGAGGTTGGATCGACAACAGCGATAAAGAGTGCCTTTGTTTTGTGAATTATTTCATCCATAGCAAACATATCTTCAAAGTTGCCAAAGTAGTTAGGAGTCTGCATCACAACACAGGAAGTCTTTTCACAGATAGCTTTTTCAATATCTTCTGGCTTGATAATTCCATTAACTGCAGGAACATACTCTATCTCAATACCCAATCCCTCAGTATATGATTTTATCACTTCTTTATATCTTGGATTGATTGTGCCAGCGATAATAGCCTTGCTTTTTCTTGTTTTTCTGATAGACATGATGATAGCTTCGGCAGTTGCACTTGCGCCGTCATACATACCAGCATTAGAAATCTCCATACCTGTAAGGTCGCAAATCATGCTCTGATACTCATAAATAGCTTGCAAGGTCCCTTGACTTACTTCTGCTTGATATGGTGTATAAGCAGTCAAAAATTCTGGTCTTGAAATGATGGTGTCAACTGCAGCTGGAATAAAGTGTTCATAAATCCCACCGCCCATAAATGAGTTAAAAACATTAGTGCATTTGTTTTTGCCAGTTAATGCAAAAACACGTTTTGACAGTTCGAGCTCCGACATTGGAGCATCTAAATTCATAAGTTCTTTCAAACGGAATTTTTCAGGAATATCGACTACAAGCTCTTCAAACTTGCTCACGCCGATTTCTTTGAGCATTTCTTCACGTTCTCTATCTGTGTTGGAAATATAGGGCATAGCGTCTCCTTTTTTTATTTTTTTTATAATACTTCTTCTATGATTACTTTTCTTTTAATTCTTTTTCCTCAAGCTCCTCTATCTCTTGCAAAGCGGTATTGAGCAGATTCACACGCTCTTTATAAGGGATAAAGGCGCTTTTAAAACCATTGATGATCAACGTTTTCACATCCTGGTATGTCAGGTGTAATGATTCAATAACGAGCATATATTCGTCTGTCATCGTGGTGTCTGAAACCATTCTATTATCAGTGTTCAGAGTCACTCTCAGCCCATAATTCAGGTAAAAATTAAGGGGGTGAGATTCGATACTATTCACAGCTTTTGTATGAAAATTACTCTTCACGCAAATCTCTAAAGGTATTCTGTGATCATTGACATAGTTCAACAAATCTCTATCTTCGAGCAATCGCGTCCCGTGCCCAATTCTGTGTGCACCGCAAGAGTGTAGCGCTTGAGAAATACTCTCAGGACCGTAAGCCTCGCCAGCGTGGATCGTGATATTTAGATTATTATGCAGAGCCAGGTCAAAAGCCTCTTTATGCTCTTTTGCAGGGTGATTATACTCTGCGCCAGCCAGGTCAAAGGCAACGACCCCCTTATTCTTATATGCGACAGCCAATTCAGCCAACTTGAGTGATATCTCAGGGCTCATATTTCTAATTCCGCAGATAATCACACCTGTTTTAATATTGAACTTCTTTTCTGCATCTTTCAATCCTGCAATGACTGCATCGGATATCTGTGTCAATTTCAAGCCTTGATTTGTGTGTAAAATAGGGGAATATCTCACTTCTATATAGCGAATATTCTCTGCTGCGCAGTCCTCTGCTAATTCAAATGCCACACGGTAAAGAGCCTCTTCCGTTTGCATGACGGATAGCGTGATATCAAAGGCTTTAAGATATTGCTCCAAGCTCGCACAAGTGTCTGTACAAGCTATCATCTTTTTCAATTCTTCTTCTGTCTTGGCAGGCAATTCAACATTCTGCTTTTTGGCTAAGTCAAAGATTGTTGACATTCTCAGTGAACCATCCAAGTGTAAATGCAAGTCTGTCTTTGGCAATTTATGTATAAAACTTCTTTTTAAACTCATATTTTCATTCCTTTTTTATTTATCTTCCCATATATTATAATGAATTATCTGTTCTTTAGCTAATCTTTTTTTTGAAGAGGAAACCAATGAAACGACTTTTGAATAAAAGCTCTTTTTCTCTGCAGGATAGCCAAATGGACTCATTGCTACAATGCGAATTTGTTCAGGTATATTTAATACTTTCTTCAGAGATTTTTCATGAAAACCACCGAGCCAGCACGAGCCGATCCCATAATTCCAAGCAGCCATGATCATCTGCTGAAAAGAGAGAGTAAGGTCAACAAGATACATCGGCTGATCATTCAAGACTAAAGACTTTTCTGGGTCTGCACACGCCACTATTACCACGGGGGCATTACTCAAAAAGTGATTTATCAAGCCTATAAAGCTATGACGCGCAATTTTTTTGATTATATCTTTGTCTGTGACTACAATAAATTGCCAACACTGCCTATTTTGACCAGACGGTGCAAGGCGTCCTGCCTCTAAAATAGTGTCTAAAACATCATCTGGTATTGCATCGCTTTTAAAATCTCTAACGCTATAGCGATTATAAATATAATCAAGAACTTCCATTAGCCCTCCTGAAAATCAATATCTAATAAGGGCAATTTTAGTCAATCTTTTTTTTATCTTCGAGTAGTATTGCATTTTTAAAGCAATGAAACCCTTTTATTACTCGTTCTTTCCTTCTCTCTTTTCCCACAAATACACATATTTCAAATAATTACTAAAAGCCGAATTTATCGCCAGGATCAGCCCTTCTTTACCATCGAGGAAGCCCAGATTAAAGATATACATTTTCAAAAACTTAGAAATACCGTTGAGGATAGCGTAGCAAACGCCACTCTTTTTTCCTTTATCAAATGCCTGCTGCCCCCCTAATTTTGCATAGAGCATCGTTTTATTAATATGTATTTGCAAATGGGGGTACGGGTAATGCAGAAGTAAAGCTTTTACATGCCCGATAGGAGTGGTACAAACAACAGATTCATGCACTATTTTTTCATTAAAGTTAGCATATTTTCTATTGAACAATCTAAGTGTGTAATCTCTCTGCCAGCCAGAGTATTTGATGCGTTTATTGAGGTAATAAGATGTCCTCTTAATCCGATACGCATACAGTGTGTTTTCGTTTTTTTTAAAGCTCTCCAAGTAGTGATTCAATGCTTCAGAGACTTCTTCGTCAGCGTCTATCACAAAGACCCAGTCATTGCTTGCAAAGCTGACTGCCGTGCGTTTGGCAATGCCAAAGCCATCCCATTTATCAGTTTTGAAGACAACACAATTATTCTTCTCACATATTTCAACTGTTCTATCTGTCGAGCCAGTATCATAAACTACGATTTCATCGGCAAACTTCAAACTATTTAGGCAGCGTTCGATATTATGCTCTTCGTTTTTTGTAATCAAGACAGCAGATATTTTTTTCATTTTACTTCATTATAGCTTTGAGGTAGTAGTTTTTGAATGTGCCGATATGCTTACCAAACAGAAAGGTTTTTTCAAATAATGAGATTAATCTATACTTGAGCAATTCGTGTTTGTGTGGCTTTCTATAAGGGTTGTATATGCCTTTATCAGAGAGCTTTTCACCCCAGTCAAATGTTTCGATCATGCTTTTCATCACTTTTGGATGTGTGCCTTTGAATTTGGTAAGTAGTTTCATAGGACCATAATCAAACTCTTTCGGTGCATTCGCATAAAACTCTTCTGCTCTTGCTTTTCCCCAGTGTACAGTGTTCAGCGCTTTGCTCTTATTCTGCATCAAATGTGGTGGTCTTACCCAGCCATAATGATAAATAAAAGCGGGGATGAGAGCGACAGTGAGTTTATGAGTCCCTTTCTCTTGACGTGGATTGTCATAAAAATCAAATTTTCTAAAAGACTGTGCACTTTGGTAAGAGTGGATTTCAGGTAAATTGCGCACTATTCTAATTTCATAAGGATACCAACCATGCCCACCGTGAATATGATTGTAATCGCCCCAAAAGTGTTTGTAGTGAAAAAGTAACCCCTCAATTCTCTTATCATCTAAATATAATTGGCATGCCTCTTTGATGATGGGCAAGTATTTTTCATGCACTACTTCATCTGCCTGCACATAAAATAGCCAGTCACCAGAACATTCTTTCATCGCAATATCTGTCTGAATAGAGTTGATGATGCCTTTTTTAAAATAGTCTTCATTCCATTCAGTGTCTATAATCCTAATCTTCGGGTCGCCAATTGCTTCGATCATCTCTCTGCTTTTATCATCTTCGTCGCCCTTGCCAATCGCAATAACAAATTCATGGCAAATAGGCAATATCGACTTAATTGCCTCCACAACTGGATAGTAAAGCTTTATTCCATTTCTTACAAAAGAAAAACCACTGATTTTCATATAATCTCCTCAATATGATTAATGTATTTATAATAATAAATTATGATTTTTTGTCAAATAGTATTTTGTCTTTTTTGAACATTATTCTGGGTAATGTGCCTTAGGAGATATTGTGCATTATTTTTTTTAAAAAACTTGCCTAAAGAGCAAATCAAATTATATTATTTTTATAGTTGTGCTTATCAAAACTAAACAATTCTTAAAAATGTCTATAAATGTCCACTGGATGCCTATTAGATGTCCTTTAAGATTCCTTTCATTCTCCAAGATAGCAAAGGGAATGTCAAGGGAATGTCAGGGTAAAGAGAATTGTTTTTAATAAAAAAATTAGCAAAAGGAGGGTGCATGAAAGTTTATTTATCTGGAGATCATAAATTCCCTAAGCGTATAGGGGAGAGTATTTTAGCTTATTATGCCTATAATAATGTGGTGATTTTACGTAAACCAGTGAAGATGTCGATATTGCCCCAAAATATAAAGATCAAGAATAATCAGCCATATCTGTGTGCTTTGTGGAGTGAGATGTCTTTGCAGGTGAAGACTCTCTTTGCTGATTATGCGAGATATTATAAGATCGATACCAGGCAAAAGAGGACACAAGGTGTGTCTGCCTTTAGTATGTTTATTTATTTTGTTTATCGGGTGCAAAGGCGTTCTGGTACAATGATTAAGGATATGAGTAAAGACTTTGTTTTGGAAATTTTTAGTAGATTTAATAGCCTGAATAAGCTGATGAAAGAATCGCTATTATACCGCCTTACAACAAAGTTGCCAACGAGGTTTCGCCACCTTGTTGAAAAAAAGCAAGTTTTACCTGATGAAAAACCTAACTTGGTGCAGGAAAATGAAGCTCAATGCAAACAGCAAAATAGTGGAGAAAATCTATCTCACAGTGCAAAATCACCTGACCCCTGATACCTTTCGCATTAAATAATGTAGGGGCGAGCTTTGCTCGTCAGAAAGTTTAAATAATGTAGGGGCGAGCTTTGCTCGTCAGTAAGTTAAATAATGTAGGGGCGAGCTGCGCTCGTCAGTAAGTTAAATAATGTAGGGGCGAGCTGCGCTCGTCAGCCAGCGACGAAGTCGCATCAAACGTAGGTACAATCTATCTTAGTTGTACCAAAATAAGACCGCAAAATTCCTTGTAACAAACAAAAATTAATGATTTTTGTTTTGCTGTAGGTAATTTCACTGCGTGAAATTGGAAGATTGATCTGGAACACTTCGTTAATCGTGACAAACAATAGCTTCTCTGCACAACTAAGGATAGTTGTGGGTATGTTTAAAAAAAATCTACCGATTTTTTTAAAATACCCGCAGCGAAGCAAAGATCCTTCAACCAATTTCACGCAGTGAAATTACCTTATTATCAACAAAAATCAGTTGATTTTTTACCTAACCTTCGACGAAGTCGAAGTGCCTAACTTTTCACGGAGTGAAAATACCTAACCTTTTCGAAGAAAAGTACCTAACCCGCAGCGAAGCGAGGATTAAAAAGGTTTTTGTCTCTACAAGTTGGTATGCAAAGGTGTACAATTAAGGCTAATTGTACTTACAATTAGCTGCACATGAATTTTACATTTGGTATTTCTTTCTGGTAGAAAGAAATATAAGAGGATGTATACTTATTTTAAAAATCTCTCATTTACGCTTTTGATGACAAAGATATTTTTACTTCAATCGATGCATGGCTATTCGGATGTCGCAATGGAAAAGCAGCTGCAGTTTAATCTGTGATTTATGAAGTTTTGCTGACTTTCTACAACAGATAGGAAAACAGATTATTAATACATAGATTTCAGACAAAAATGTACCGAAATAGCTTAAGTAAGGGCGTTATACACTCACTTTTTTTTGTAAATCTCTAAATAAAAAGCATCAGGATTTTTTACTTAACTCAATATTGATGAACTCATAAAAAAGAAATACTCTGGCATATAGAAAAATAATGCAGTTTCGGAAATTAGATCTTGACATTTTTCATCATTTATTTAAATATTTTTTATATAAGATGAGGGGGATAAAAATGTATGACATTAACCAGATGCGAATTCCAGGAATGGAAGAATTCAAAAACCGTTTTTCTTTAGTTAAAGATAAAAATAAATTCATTGTCTCACGGGCATTCTTCAGATATTGAGGAAAGCCCGTCAGAAATAAATAAAAATTTAAGGAGAAAAAATGAAATATTTAAACAAAAAAATTGTAATAATGTTAGTAATAATCAGCATATATTCATATGCTTTTACTTTTAACTTTGAGAAGAAATGTTTGAGTATCAATCTTGGTGTTAATCTTGGCTATCTCATTAACGATGAAAAATCCGCTGTTACTGGAAATAATGATTTTGGAGAAGCAATATATGAAAAAGAAAAAACAAATCCTAAGGGAAATTTAAATTTTGGGCTTAACTATCAACACAAGATATCTCCAAAAGTAAGCCTTTCATCAAATATGGAATTTCTATCAATAAGCTCAATTTTAAAACTATCCTCTTTGAAAACAAAATATCAAAGTGATTTTGTAAATGTTGGATTGTTAGCAAACTATCATCTATCAGATAGAGTTGCTTTAGGTTTTGGTCCGTCATTAACCGT
>Ga0116183_1006117_pt1 | contig 11130 bp, 4 predicted proteins | sample AD_UKC078_MetaG_FD_89753 | JGI IMG/M metagenome (GOLD analysis project Ga0116183, IMG submission 89753) | Active sludge microbial communities of municipal wastewater-treating anaerobic digesters from USA - AD_UKC078_MetaG | ecosystem: Engineered > Bioreactor > Anaerobic > Digestate | place: USA...
CATGTATGCCTTTCTGGAGGGGTGTAGCAGATATTTCGATATTGAGAGAGATGACATCGATGGATGCTTTACGTACCAGAGCTATGCTTCAGAGGGGGCAACCATTGGTACCACTTTTGTCCTGTTTGATTCTGTACCAGGTGGTGCGGGAAATGTTCGTAGGATCTATGATTGTAACCAAGGGCAGTTCAGGGAATTCTTGGAATCAGCACTGGAGCGAGTTTCCAATTGTAACTGTGGAGGCGAGGAAGGCACAGCGGTATGTTACAGTTGCCTAGCGAACTTTCGGAATCAATATGATCAGGAACGAATGCAACGTAAATACGCCATTGATTTTATAAAGAATGTGTTTGCTGGTACAGCAATGAATCATAACACGTGATTGCCAGATATTAAGAAATGTTTTAGGGGGAACAAGCAATTGGATAATAGAATAAAAAATCAACTAAATTATGTGCAACATTTTTCTACGAGAATACCATGGAAAGATAATGGTTTTACCGGGAGAATTGACAACAACCCTAAATATAATGTAGCTGCGCAAGCCATTCCAAACATCGCTTCAACACGAGATTTGGAATTTGAAGAACGCAATAAAGGGAAGAAGTATAATGACGTAGAGATCACGGAGGTAAAAAACTGGATTACTGAGAATGCAGCGTTCATGAGCAATGAAAAGCTTCATATCAAAATGATGCACCCATATAAAAACAATGAGAAATTTACACATTTTGAGGAAACCAAATTTACGGTTGAGCCTTATTCATTTCTTTTACGGCCTTTTTCTTGGACATTAAAAGAAAATGCGATAAAAAAACAAAGGTGTTACAATTTCTACTTTGATTTAGAAAAGACAGAACAAATGCTTAGTTGGCGCAGTTCATGGGTGTCCCATGGAGAGTCTCAAAAGGGTATTTTTGATTATTTCTATTCTGGAATTGTTCCAGGTAACTCTCTTGTTTTTCCATATTATAAACAAGTGCCGTTCATTGAAGATAACCGTCGCGTTATCGCGGGGATAGGCAACATCTCCTCCAAAGTGCAATTACAAGAGTATGAGTCTAATGGAAGCAGCATAGAGAAGAACTATATCTGGGAAACAAATACCGCACACACAATAAGGGAGAACGGAAACAATGGGTTTCTCATGCCGTATGGAGAAATTTATGAATATTCAAGGAATCATCCAGAATTTGATATTGCAAGTGTCGTGATATTTGAGCCTACCGGTTTTAGAGATGAATTTTCATATGCTGCGGAGTGGGTTAGCTATGATGCGGCAATAGATGTATTGAACCAGGCCAAAAATGTCTTGACCAATATTGCAACGTTGAACTTGAAAGAAGCTAATTTTGAATGGGCCAACATGCAGCTTGAATATGTACATAACCAACTCAAGCAAGTATGGATCCAACGTGGTGTTTTCCCTGGGCTAGGTTCAGTTTTGACTGCATTCGGGGTTTCATATGGGTTTGATGTGGCGAAATATATCGATACTTCAGAAAATGATTTGATCTCAGAACTCAAACTATTTTTTTCAGGGGACAAAGAAATTGGAGATGAAAAATTAGATGCTGGCTTAGCTGAAAAAGAGAATGAGTTTCTTGGTTTGTTGCAACACGATGATAAAATTGGATTTTTCGAAATTCTGGCAAGGTTGAATCTATCTATCGAGCAAGCTGAATTTGCTTGGAATAAACGAGAGGAGTATGCAGAAAAAATCATTGCTAATCCGTATCTGTTGTATGAACTGACTCGAAAAGAAAAACCCGAATTCCAAATTGCGATATCCCAAATAGATAATGGCATGTTTGTTAATCCATTGATAAAAAATATGCACCCTGTAACAGGCCTTGCTAAAATGAGGTCAGAGGGAGACAAGCGTAGATTTAGGGCAATGGTGATCTTTGTTCTGATGCAGGCAGCTCAATCAGGTCATACCTTGCTTGGGTTTGATGGAATAATTGAAAATATCAATACGTTGCCTTTAGACAAGAGAACAGATTTTCAAACTGAGATTATTGATGGGGTCCTGGAGTTTCTATTGGAAGGGGAATTGTATGTTGATAAAGGAAATAGGTACATAAAACTACAAGAATATCAAGAATACAAAGAATTGATATTCGGTGTAGTTGATGGTGCCTTAGAAAAGGATTATGCAAACAAAGAAAATTGGCGAGAAATAATCGACAACCAGTTTGGAGAGCTTCAGAAAGGAAACGAGAAAAAGGATGAGGAAGCTCGCAAAGAGAAAGCTACGGCATTGGATGTGCTTGAATCATCAAGGATATCAATTCTATTAGGCAGAGCAGGTACAGGCAAGACGTCGGCGCTCGGTTTCTTTGCGTCATCTGAGAAAATAAGAAATGGAGGGGTTTTGGCACTGACTCCTACAGGTAAGTCCAGGGTACAACTTGAGAATTCATTTAGGGATAATCAAGTCAAGGCTGAAGTTATGACTGTCGCTCAGTTCTTGATTCGCTCAAAGGGTTTTAGTTGGGACACGATGACATATCAAATACCCACATTACGCAGTACCAGTGTTGCAAAAACAATCATCATCGATGAATGTTCGATGTTGACTGAGGAGATGTTTGCTGGAATATTGAAACTTGTTGATGCACACGCTGAGCGAATTGTATTTACAGGAGACCCCAATCAGTTGCCGCCCATAGGGGCAGGACGGCCTTTTGTTGATTTGGTTAACTACCTGAAGGTTAAGCATCCAGAAAAGATTGCTACACTAAAAACAGAGATGAGACAGGGATCTGGAGGGGATGATGTATTATTTGCTCAGATATTTGCTGATTCTGCTTCTCTGGACAAAGATATACTATATCGAGTCCAGAACAATACCCTTGATAATCGTCTCAAATATGTTCAATACACCGATACCGACGAATTAGAGGATATATTCTTTAGGGAGTTGGCAAGAATTACCAAAATGGCCAACAGGGAAGACTCTATTGGATTCAACAGAAGCTTAGGGGCATCAATAGATAAATATGCTGAGTACGAGACATGTGACCACATAGAGGATTGGCAAATATTAACCCCAACTAAGTTCGTAGGCTTGGGAAGTTACTATTTCAATGATCAAATCCATATGCAATATCGCCAAGATATCGTTGAGGATTGGAGCCAAAATTCATGGTCAAAATGCAAACCTCAATCAGAACAAAACATTGTTTTTGGAGATAAAATAATATCTAATGTAAATGGAGAAAGAGATTACTGGGATGGATCATCTGGCAAAGAATATATTGCTAACGGTGAAATTGGAATCATGGCAGGTTACCCGGGACACTATGGGAAAAAAGATAAGAATTATAAGTGGTATAAGGTCCGGTTCAGTTCGTTTGAAGGCAAGATATTCTCATATTCAAAAAGTGATTTTGGCGGCGAAAGCAGTGATTCCAAACTGGAGCTTGCCTATGCTCTTACTGTTCATAAATCACAAGGTTCAAGCTTTGGGAAAACAATCGTTGTAATCAATGGGAAAAATTCATTTATCACAAAAGAGTTGTTGTACACCGCATTCTCCCGTCAAAAAGATGAGCTTACAATACTAAGTGATTTACCGATAGAGGAGTTGTATCAATATTCCAATGATTGGTATTCAGATATTAAACAGCGACATACGGACTTGTTTGATAGACCAAACATTGTAGAAATCGAACAAAAAGGACAAAGACGATTTCTTGAAGAAAAGCTCATTCATAAAACACTCCGAGGAGAAATGGTAAGATCAAAATCAGAGGTTATCGTAGCCAATATTTTGGATGCAATGGGAATAGACTACTCGTATGAAGAGCCACTTATAGTAAAGGACAGGATGTATATTCCAGATTTTACGTTAAGACATCAAGGAAAAGTAGCTTATCTAGAACATCTAGGAATGCTTGGTATCGCATCATATAAGAGAAAATGGCAAGAAAAAAGAAGTGATTATGAGAGTATAGGAATATCTGAAGCTCTTGGAAACTTGATAATAACAGAAGATGGCTTAGATCAGAGTATAGATGCAATATTGATTGAAAATAGAATTAAAGCTTGGATTGAAATGAGATGATTTGTTTATCATCACAGCAGAGGTTTGTGCATAGGGGGTAAAACAGCCACGAGAGCACAATTAAACGGTCAGCGTTAGAAAAGGGCAGCTGGGGCTCTTAAATCTCCTAAGGCAAGTTATTGCCTTTTGCTATGAAGACCAGATAGCCGCTCTCGACCAAACTTGAAAGGATTGATTCATTCTCTTCAAAGAATGTAACGGACTCTAGATTTTTTAACGAGTCCAATTTTGATTTTGATACTGTAAACCCATGAATGATGGTATAATGAGCCATTAGGTAGTTGCACAAACCAAGGGAAGGCAGTATCAGTTGTGGAAATTCTTGACAATGTAAATCGGAGGCTTGTCGATGATCTGAAAGTGACCATTCAGGCGAACGATAGGCTTTCCATCGCTTCTGCATACTTTTCCATCTATGCCTTCGATGCGTTGAAAGACCAACTGAAGACGATAGATGAGTTACGCTTCATCTTCACTTCACCGACCTTCCTCCATGACCGCACCTCGAAGGAGCGGCGGGAATTCTTCATCCCAGAGATCAATCGGGAACGCTCGCTCTTCGGGACCGAGTTCGAGGTGCGGCTACGCAATGAACTGACACAGAAGTCCATAGCTCGTGAATGCGCTACGTGGATCAAAGAGAAGGTGAAATTCAAGTCAAACCTCACCAGTGGGGTCATCAACACCTTCTTGGATATTGAGAAAGAGGGGGGAGGGTACTCCTATACTCCGCTCAATGGGTTCACCACTAGCGACCTCGGGTGTGAACGAGGCAATAATATCTCCGTGCAATCCATCAAGTTCCCGCATGAGGAGAGCACTCAATTCCTTGAAAGCTTCAACGCCATGTGGAATGACAAGAAGCTCCTCCAGGACGTGACGGATGTGGTGCTGGAAGGTATCAGCGCAGCGTATTCGGAAAATTCTCCCGAGTTCATCTACTATGTGACCATCTACAACATCTTCAATGAGTTCCTCAGCGACATCAGTGAGGATGTTCTGCCCAATGAAGCCACCGGATTCAAAAACACCCGCATCTGGAATATGCTGTATGACTTCCAGCGTGATGCCGCCCTTGCCATCATCAACAAGTTGGAGACATACAACGGCTGTATCCTTGCCGACAGCGTCGGATTGGGGAAGACCTTCACCGCGCTTGCAGTGATCAAATACTATGAACTGCGAAATCGCAATGTGATGGTCCTCTGCCCCAAGAAGCTTCACGACAACTGGTACACCTACCGTGAGAACTATCTCAACAATCCCCTCGCCTCCGACCGACTGCGGTACGACGTACTCTACCACACCGACCTGCTCAGAGAACGAGGATATTCAGGAGGCACGGACCTCTCGAAGTTCAATTGGAGCAATTATGATCTCATCGTCATCGACGAGAGCCATAACTTCAGAAATGGCGGTGATTACTCGGGTACCGGCGATGACCGAAGAGAGAACCGCTACCTCCAGCTGTTGAACAACGTCATCCGCAAAGGAGTGAAATCCCGTGTCTTGATGCTCTCCGCCACACCGGTGAACAACGGGTTCTCCGACCTCAGGCACCAGCTCGAGTTGGCCTATGAGGGCAATCCCGCCCTCATCAACGACAAGCTCGATACAACTAAACCGGTGGATGTCATCTTCCGCAGTGCCCAGACGGCCTTCAATAAATGGAGCAAGTATGAGAGCGAGCAGCGGACGACGGAAAACCTGCTGAAGCTGTTGGAGTTCGATTTCTTCACCCTCTTGGACAGTGTCACCATCGCCCGTTCCCGCAAACATATCGAACGCTACTACGACATCGATTCGATCGGAAAGTTCCCGGAACGGATGAAGCCGTTGTCGCTTCGTCCTTCACTCACCAACCTCCCGTCATCCATCGACTACGATGGAATCTATGAACAGCTCAACCGGTTGAACCTGGCAGTATATGTCCCCACCAACTTCCTCTTGGAGAGCAGGCGTGCCAAATACATCGATCCTGCGACCAACATTGACCGTGCGGGTCGTGAAGCTGGTATCCGGCGCTTGATGTGCATCAACCTTCTCAAACGCCTTGAGAGCTCAGTAGCCTCATTCCGCATTACCTTGGAACGGGTTCATCAGCTCATCTATGAGACCATCGTGCAAATCGACAATCATACCCAGGGAGCCCATCAATGGATCTATGCCGATGAGGCGGCCGAGAACGAGCTCGATTACGATGATCAGAACAGTTTTGTCTTCTCACGGCGCAACAACCGGATGGATATCGACCTCGATGACATGGATTATGTCTCTTGGCGAGAGCGGCTCAAAAGCGATGCCGATATCCTCTCATCGTTGATGGCGAAGGTGAAGGCCATTACCCCAGACAATGACTTGAAGCTCCAGACCTTGCTCACGCTCATCCAGAGCAAGATCGAGCGGCCCATCAACGATGACAACAAGAAGATCCTCATCTTCTCTGCGTTCGCCGATACCGTAGAATACCTTTTCAATCATGTGGCTATCTATGCAAAGCAACGATTCAGGTTGGACACTGCCATGATCACCGGTAGTGTGGACGGAAAGACCACTGCGACTGTCCGCAGGAGCGACATGAATACGATCCTTACTCTGTTCTCCCCCCGATCAAAGGACAAACAATTGCTCATGCCTGATGACCCGGCCACGATTGAGATCCTCATCGCCACCGACTGTATCTCCGAGGGGCAAAATCTCCAAGATTGTGACTACTGCATCAACTACGACATCCACTGGAATCCCGTGCGCATCATCCAGCGATTTGGCCGGATCGACCGAATCGGGAGCAAGAACGACCGTATTCAGCTGGTGAACTTCTGGCCCAACGTCGACCTTGACCGGTATCTGGAGCTCAAGGGACGGGTCGAGACACGGATGAAAGCCTCCATCCTCAGTGCAACTGGTGACGACAATCCCATCTCGCCCGAGGAACGGGGTGATCTTGAGTATCGGAAGGCCCAGCTTGAGAAGCTGCAGAACGAAGTGGTGGATATAGAGGAGATGCAGTCTGGAATCTCCATCATGGACCTGGGCCTCAACGAATTCCGCCTCGATCTTCTCGATTACGTCAAGGAGAAGAACAACCTCGAGGGAGTTCCCGCAGGTCTCCATGCGGTGGTGAGCGGTGACGAAGGTGCTCCACCCGGGGTTGTCTACATCCTTAGAAACCGCAATGCAAACCTCACGGAAGCTGAACAGAACCAGCTCCACCCGTTCTATATGGTGTACATCAAGGACGATGAGTCGGTCTTCATCAATCATATGCAACCTAAAAAACTTCTCGATCTCCTCAGAAAACTTTGCAAAGGCAAGAAGTCTCCCGACATTCAAGCGTGTCGTACCTTCAACAAGGAGACACTGGATGGGAAGCGAATGACGCGATACTCAACGCTCCTCGACGACACCATCAAGTCGATCGTGCAAGTGGGGGAGACCAATGCGCTCGATCAACTCCTGGCAGGAAAACCAGTGTCTCTGGCGTCGAAATCCTTCGACGGCCTCGACGACTTCGAACTGATCTGCTTCTTCAGGGTACTCTAGATGGATACCACCACGATTGTCCCATCCATCAAAGTGCGGACGCAACTGCCGAAGACGAAGTTGTTTGAGCTCTTCAAACCAAACCCCAAACTACGTAGAAGCTTTGATGAGCAGATCAGCAAATTGGTGATCATCGGAGAGATTTCCCCTCAAACCACCAATATCGGACCAGGAGAGACCATACCATTGATCTATCTGACCCAGGTAGACCTGAAATCAAGGGAGTGCAGTCCAGCGAACATCGAATTCTTGGTGAAGAACATCAAGCAAACGATGATCTTCATCCTGCACTATGAAGGTGATGCACAGCTTGCCGTGTATGTGAAAGATCGGGTCGTATTCTCGGAATGGAAGGCGAAATCGGCGTGGAAGTTCCCGATACGAGGACATGACCTGGATGCTGCATATCTCCATCTTGCCAACAGGGTGGCTGACAGCGACGCTTCCTCAATCGAGGAGCTTCATGAGATACTGGTACGGCAAGAGCAAATAGCCAGATTGGAAAAACAGATCAAGATTCTGGACCAAAAGACAATGAAGGAAACTCAACCTAAGAGGAAATGGGACCTTCACGAACGAACAAAACAGCTACGCAAAGAGTTGGAGGATATCACACATGGATGACCAAACAAAATTGACAATGCAATCACAAGATCTCTCAGATCTCAAATTTGCCCAGCTACAAGCGCTCTTCCCCCAAGTCTTCACCGAAGCAAAGGATGAGGATGGAAACACCATCAGGGCGATAAATACTGAACTACTGGAGCAAGAGATCAACACGAAGGTTCTTGATGGAAAAAAAGAGCGCTACGAATTCACCTGGCCTGATAAACGACAGGCCATCAGAATGGCAAACACCCCCACTAACGCAGCCCTAAGACCCTGTAGAGAAGAGAGCGTAGACTTCGACACCACCGAAAACCTCTACATCGAAGGCGATAACCTCGAGGTCCTGAAGCTCCTGAGGGAGACTTACCTCAACAAGGTGAAGATGATCTATATTGATCCTCCGTACAATACAGGCAAGGACTTTGTATATAGAGACAACTTCACCGAATCAGTAGGGTCATTCCTTGAAAAAGATGGGCAATATGATGAACTAGGCAATCGCCTTGTGACCAACCTTGAAAGCAATGGCCGTTTCCATACAGACTGGCTCAACATGATGTACCCACGGCTTAAGATTGCTAGGGATTTGCTTACAGATGATGGAGTGATTTTCATTAGTGTAGATGATGGTGAGATTGAAAATCTAAAAAAAATTTGTCATGAAATTTTTGGATCAACTAATCATATAGCGACGTTTGTCTGGAAGAATAAATATGGTCCTGGGGCTTTCACACGGGGGATTGCTTCGCTGCACGAGTATATTTTATGTTACGGGAAGGTATTTCCTGATAGAATTGATACTGAATTATCAGAAGAAGAACAAATAAAATACAAGCTTAAGGATAGTAAATACCCTACAAGAGGGGGGTTTATTACACAGCCATTGGCGACATTAAGTAAGGATGATAGACCTAACTTGGTATATCCACTTGTTCACGAAGGCGTAGAAATATGGCCAAATAAACAATGGATATGGTCAAAAGATCGTTTGTCAAGAGCATATGAGAATGATGAGATTGTTATAAAAGAGAAACATGGAAAATATAGTGTAAGGTTTAAACAATATCTTCGTGATGAGAATGGGAAAATGCGGAGTGGTACTCCATTATCGTTGATAACATCTGTATTCAATCAAGATGGAACAAAAGAGATAACAAATCTAATAGGACGAGGGGTTTTTGATTTTCCAAAACCAGTGGATTTGGTGAAGAAATTTCTTTCATTGATCATCAATGGGAATGAAGATTGTGACTTTACAATTCTAGACTTCTTCTCCGGCTCCTCCACCACTGCCCATGCTGTCATGCAACTCAATGCAGAAGATGGAGGGAAGCGGAAGTTCATCATGGTGCAATTGCCTGAGGAGACACCTGAGAACAGTCCTGCTCGAAGTGCTGGATTTGAAACAATCAGTGATATCGGAAAAGAACGTATTCGTAGAGCTGGAAGAAAAATCAAAGAAGAGAGCCCCATTACCACCACCGACCTTGATGTTGGGTTCAGGGTGCTGAAACTGGCTTCCAGTAACATGAAGGATGTATTCTATACCCCGGATGAGACGCTGCAGACCGACCTCAGCTTCGATGGCTTGGTGAACAACATCAAGGAGGATCGTAGTGATGAGGATCTCCTGTTCCAAGTGATGCTGGAATTGGGAATTCCCCTCTCTTCAAAGATTGAAAAGAGGGATGGAGTCTTCTATGTCGAGGGTACCTATCTCATCGCCTGCTTCCAGGCAGTCGACAATGAACAGATCAAGGAGATCGCCCAGAAGGAACCGTATTACGTAGTGTTCAGGGACAGCAGTTTCGCCAATGACAGCGACAGCATCAATTTTGGTCAGATCTTTGCGACATATAGTCCGCATACCAAACGGAGGGTGCTCTAATGGGATGGGAATATAAGATTCAAGAGTATCAAACGGAAGCTGCACGAAGTGTCGTGGATGTATTTGAAGGACAGCCTAAGAACGGTCTCTCCTTATACCGTCGCGACCTAGGTAAGAAGGCGGACCAACCGTTTCTTGAAGAAGATGTTGAGGATTTTGACCGAGGGTTCAAGAATTCAGAGATTGTCTTGAGTCGGGATGAGTTGTTGCAGAACATCCAGAGAGTGCAGGCAGGCAATGCCGTCAAGCAGTCCCCATCACTCTCCGAAGGTTTAGGGAAAGTCGCGCTTGATATCGAGATGGAGACCGGTACGGGAAAAACCTATGTGTACATAAAGACGATGTTTGAGCTTCACAAGGCATATGGGTGGAACAAATATATTGTCGTGGTTCCGAGCATTGCAATTCGTGAAGGGGTGAACCAAAGCTTTGCTAGCACACAGAAGCACTTCATGGAGCAATACGGTACCAATATCCGGTATTTCATCTACAACTCATCAAACCTTCATGAGCTGGATGCCTATTCGCAGTCTGCGGATATCAATGTGATGATCATCAATATCCAGGCGTTCAACACTTCGATGAATGAAGAGAAGAGTGTCGAGGGGCGGAGTGGCAACGAATATGCTCGGATCATCTACTCCGAACGAGATGAATTTCGTTCACGGAGGCCCATCGATGTTATCAGCGCAAACCGACCCATCCTCATCCTCGATGAGCCGAAAAAGATGGGAAGCGCAGAGAGTGCCACACAACGGGCACTGAAGAAGAATTTCAAGCCGCTCTTCTCCATCAACTATTCGGCTACCCACAAGACCCGGCACAACCTGCTCTATGTGCTCGATCCTCTCGATGCATTCAATAAACGACTGGTCAAGAAGATTGAAGTGAAGGGGCTTGAAATCCAGAATCTGAGTGGAACCAGTCGATATGTCTATCTGCAGGATATCTTATTGGAGAAGAATCAAGCCCCCCGTGTAAAAATGGAGATTGAAGTCAAACGAGCGGGGGGTATCAA
>Ga0116183_1006119_pt1 | contig 11128 bp, 10 predicted proteins | sample AD_UKC078_MetaG_FD_89753 | JGI IMG/M metagenome (GOLD analysis project Ga0116183, IMG submission 89753) | Active sludge microbial communities of municipal wastewater-treating anaerobic digesters from USA - AD_UKC078_MetaG | ecosystem: Engineered > Bioreactor > Anaerobic > Digestate | place: USA...
CACAATTAGAACAAAAGAAAAGACTTGAAACAGAAATTCAGCTAATTTCAATACAGATTAGCGATATTATTGACAAAATGGGAGATTACGCGAGGGCGGCGGATGATGCTGGAGAATTACTTGACGACGATGAAACGGCTTTAGAAGTATTAAACCAGCGAAAAAAGAGAATTGGTCGTCAACTTAGTCGAACATCAATTTCTCCCGAAGATTATTCTAGATTGGAAGCCGAATATCTTGATGTCATGGGAAACATTAGAGAAAAGAAAAAAGCAATTCGGAATCTGAAGAAAGTCATTGACTATAATGCAGGGCAAATAGGAAGAGATCAAGAAATAAGAAGTACACAAGAAGGTGTTAAAAATAGAAAGAAAGATGCTGTTAATTCCATACAAACTCGGATAAAAGAAATTGACGATAGGATTGCAGAGATACAAAAAAGTCTCGGGGATGATTCGGAAATAGATATTGGAACTGTCTTAAATCCAATTCTCGGCAGACAACAAGAATCTTTGTCTTTTGAGGACTATGCCTATTTGATGACAGAAGGGTTCTTTGGGGGATCGTCATCTCGGGCAAGATCGAATTCAGCATGGATAAAAGAACCAAATCTTAGAAAAATTGTATTAGACTTTCTACATAGACTGGACGAGGAATTACCGGTTGAAGATTTTAGTATCGAGAAAAGTTTTCTGAGCCGTGTGGGGTCGAAATTTACGACTCCTCTGGAAAAACGAAAACTAAATACAAACGAGATAATCTTCCTCAAAAAATTAAAGAGATCGGTACAGGACTCCATTCGAATAGTGAATTCGATTTAAAGGGAAATTAAGATGAAACGCGTAATATTGGAATCAATAGTCAATTTAATCAAAGAGTCGTTCAAGGGCAAAAGTGGAGTTGGCACTGGGACTGGAAAATATTATACGAAACAAGATGTCGGGGATATTCTAGTTGATGGTGAAAAGGCGACTAAAAACGCACTGAATGCATTGGAATATTTCAACAACTGGTATTTTTCTTCAGAGAATTCGGTTGACGAAGATGAGAAAAAGAATTCTGATTTTGCCATGTTTCCAAAACGTGATGAAAACGACAAGATTGTTGCGCCGTTTGTAACGTCTAAAATTGAAAACGCTCCCGAAAAGTTTAACAGCGTAACTCGTCAATATAAATTTGAAAACCCAAAAAATGGACTTAATCTGGTTGTGTATCTAACACATTTTTTCCGGGTTATTCCGATGAGTACGTTCAATGCCAAGCAATTTACATATAGAGGAATGGAGGGAGATGATAAAGCACGACATGGCGAAGCTCTTCGACTTGCTATCTCCAACATCGATAAAAACGAACAGACAATTCGAGCGATGATTAATTGGAACGTGTTGAACAGGACTTCGGAAACCAACAGAACTTTCGAAGCCCCCGACGGAATTCTTCCAGAATTCTATAAACGCCCGGCCAACTTTCCTCTTAAAGATAAAAGATTTTTTACAAAAGACGGAATGGATAGAATAAATTCCAAAATCAAAGCTGCAATATACAAATCAAAAATCCAAGTGGATTTGTCTAATGGTACAATGTTCGACATTAAAAAAAGATCGCCTGAATTTTATATGTGGTGCAAATCAAAAAATCCTGATGTATATAAATTACTTACTCAATTGGGTAATTATCAAGCACAATCCGACGAGCAGAAAGAACACTCCGATTTGTATTGGAATTTTATACTAATTGGAAAAGGACAAAGACTATCTAACGATTTGCTTTCCCAGCGTGATGAGGCGTACCAAAACCCACCAAAAATTGCGTACGATACTTTGCAAGTTGATGTTTTGTTTTCGACCCCAAAATTGTCAGAAGACATAAAAAACAAAATAGAAACTGATGAAAACGCTGTTGTGACAAGTTTTATTCGTCCAAATTTCGTAGTTCCCGATTTGAAACCGATTGATAGACCTGCTCAAATACCTGAAGGGGGTCCGTATCACATTCATTATCAGTGCAAGGATATTTTATTGAATGACGTCTCTTTCACAAGAATGTCTGACACAATTGCTTTATCGTTTGATCAGATTTTCGGGGATTTGGTTAAAAGCATGGAAGTAAAATCAACCTGGTATAAGAAACCTGCTTTGAAAAAGTCCAAGTCAAAAAAATCGACCAGTCCTGAATACGAAGTATTTTTAAAACAGATACCGTACATTGATAAAAAAGTGCCAGGGTCGGATGTCGCAGAACAAACGACAGAACGTTCGTGCTACGATGTCTTGAAAGAAATTAATGAATATTATCAAGATCAGATTAAAAAGCGACTGCTAGTCCGTGGAACAGAACTAAAGGATGGTGAGGATGAGGCACCTGTCATCGAAAAAAACGTAAGGTTGGAAGAAAATGCAGTAAACGAGTTGTATACTAGAATTTCCAAATGGTTAGAAGTCTACACGCGCTCTTTAATCACGTCTTATGAAAAATTCATAGATGATATTGTTGTGAACAGTGTTCCATACAAAAATGAAGAAAAAAAACTTATAGAATCTGGGTTAGAAAAAGATAGCGATGAATTAAAAAAGAAACTTGAAGAGTTTAAAATTAAGCCTACCGCAGATTTGCGACAAAATCTTTATCCATTTGAATCTTTTGAACCCACAAAATTTGAGGGATTAAATTTTAAAAAAGCTCGTATTAACATGGTGAGGTGGCTTCGCAATGCATATTTGCATAGTAAAGACGCTGAAAATGTCGATTTGCCGTTTGTTAAAATATCAGAATCTAGAGGTAGAAGCATACTCAAAAAACTTTCAAAGGGGATTAACACCTTTATGGCAGACGAAATGGACGTCAAAAAGGAAGCTGCAAAGGTAAAAACGGAGACAATCGCCAACACGTATTCCGACTCGTTGTTGTCAGATTTAATAACAAATCAATATGTGGTGCCAAAACAGATTGATCCTAGATATCATTCTCTACTGTCTCCGAGATGGATTTTACATAGTCCGGTGTACGCAGCCAATGGACCTGACAGGATAGAAATTCCGGGATCGTCTGGTAAAAACACCCCATTGATTTTCGCCAATCATCTTGTTGGGAAAAATCAAATCATGGTGTTTAAAAAGACTGTTCCAGAAACGTATGAGGGTGATTATGACGATGATTTGATACTGGGAAATGATAACGAGTTGTTGACTGAATTGTATTCTGGCATGTTTAATAACGCCAAGAAAGATCAGACTGATGTCGGAATAGAGAGAATTTCAAAAAAAAGTAAAGCAATATTCGATGATTACGACTCGAATACATCGTCGGAATCAACTGGTACAACCAAAAAGTCGGTGGCGTCTCGTGACATTAGAAAAGCATTGATGTATAGGCTTAAGTCCCGTACGTCCTACATTATGCGCAAGGCAATTTGCGGTCAAGTTAAGTTTGTTGAAAAACGTGAAATTCAAGAAATAGATTCGGACGGAAATCCAGCAACAACGATTTATCTTGCCATCGCTTTAACAAAAAACGAGACTACGTCAACTATAAATCCTAAAACAAAAGAATCTATGATCCCAATTGACGCCGTGACATATGATTTGGAAAAGGAAGGATTGGACATTGATGCTGAAACAATATCGGAATATGCGAAAGACCACGAGAACGATGGAGTAGACTATCAAAAACATGTTAGTTTCGCCACTAATGTCGATAATGCATCGATGATTAAGGCGACTAGTGTTCCTAGAACGTATTCTGTGTTCATGGATAGATCCCCAATATACCGGGCAGAAAACATTGAACGCGCTCTTATGGCGCATGCAATAAACGCTGGAAACCAAGCGTTTTGGAATAAACTGAAAAAACGGCTTGAGAGTCGGCCCGATCTTAAACCCACTTACAATGAGGTTTTTTATCAGCCATATGTCGGAATGGCTCAACGAGATGTAATTGATTATGATGCAGAAACGACGGTAAAAACGGAACCCCAACAGCAAAAATCGGATAGAGTCGGTTTGTATGACTATGAATATTCATTGGGAGTTGGAAAAAGAAGTGAAAACAATCCTAAGTTGCTTGACAATCCAAAACAAATTGGCGTAGCGGCAACTGACACACTGACTGTAGTTGGAATGCGTATATCCGCCAGATTTTAAAGAAAACGAAAGTAATCCAAAATGAATAATAATTTCTATAACTTCTTTTTAGAAGCAAAAAAACAAAAAGTTAAACAGTATCCCTCCACTAAGAGTACTTCGCGAAAAAAATACGAAACGGGAATTCCTCTTTCCGCTGGAACATATTCGTATTCCACAAAGTTGCAAGAAGAGTTCAAACGTGATATTGACATGTTGGTAAAAAAAATGGTGGGTGAAATAGCATCGTTTTCTAAAGTGAAATCGTTTAGCGGAAGCATTGGCATTTCCATCACCTCGTTGAAGGTTAAAGATGGTTCTGGAAGTTTTGATGTCGATATATTAATTCCTGTTGGATCCAGAGAAGAAATCATATTCAATTCCAAATTGGTTTCCAGTTTGATATCCGATGGGTGTATCGCAACTACAAGAGACAAAGCACCCACCAATAGTCGCGCTGACGAACTTAAGCGTAAAATAACTAAAAGTATTATAGATTTGATGAAACGGAAATTATCCACATCGACTTCTGATTTTATTAGACTTGAAACATCTAAAAAAATCACATTAGACATATCAACTGTACCTGCCACCAAATTTTTCTACGACGACAAAGTTGAAGAATTGTTGACCGGATCTTCTATTGACAGTTCAGTGCCCACTACAGAAACAAACATAAATATACAAAACATTGGGCAAGCGTATGGTGAAGCGTTCAATCGAGTTAAAGAATCTATTGGAGCCGCCAATGAAGAAATAACCAGTCCTCAAGAACATAGATTCCAGTTCAAGTTAGATTGGAATGGATCAACGAATGAAATAGTGTTCAACATTTCCATTCCTAACGCGAATAGAATTAATGTCAGACCTGTTCCTAAAGGTTGCCCCGTCTTTTGGTTTGATTCTGCCCTTTTTAAGGATGCACCTGCGGCCACAATTAAAGAGTTTAATGACAGGTATAAAAACGTTTTACATTTGAAAGCTGAATCGACGGAATTTAAGGGTGTTTCATTGACTTTGCGTTGTAATGCTGTCCCAGTCTTGACTTCTCCAGAAATATTGGATTTTGTTCAAGGTGGACCATATACTGCAAAGTTAGACGCTGAACAAATAGTGTCCGATGAAGAAGCTAGATACAAATTCATTAGGGCGAAAGACCCAAATAAAATGCTACGGGCAAACCTTGGTTTAACCATGGCTCAAGGAAAAAATGCTCTTGGTGTTGCGAGCAACAAGAGAATTGCACACACAGAGTCTGATAGGGCTAAAATTATCAATCGCTATTATGCATATCATCCAGATGAAGTTCCGGTGAAATCTACGATATCCGATGTTCCCTCTAGCAACATCGGATCTGGGGCTGGCGTACATGTACCCGTTAAGAAGACCGCGCCTTACTCCGAACAGCATATAAAGACTCCTGAAGAATATCGACTTGCATTTGGTGTTGATAAACTGATAACCTTTATCGGATATATCAAAAATCAATTCTCCGAAAAGAATCCTAAAAATCGGGAATATAGAGACAAGCAAATCGACCAGTGGCTTGGTGGAGAAAGGGTAATAGCACCAACAGCCGGAAAACTCAAAAAGATTCAGGCAAAAATAGAAAATGCATCCGAATCTCCTGTAGAGTCGAAAGCATCTGCTAAAAACATTCCATTGTCTAGCCTAGCTGGCAGAAGAAAAATAACATAATGGCGTTTTTTAAAACAACGCCATTTCCACATCGCCAAAAAAAGGCAAATTATTGAACTTGATGCCAACCGGTCTACCGTTAAGCAGAATGTAGGAGTAGTTGGAAATATGAAACTCTTCCAGCTTGCGGTGTATGTTAATTCTCATTTCCCGAATTGAATCGGGCGTAAACCGGCTTGACAGAGCCTTGCTGAAGCATCGTCGGCAATGCATCTCTATACGGCGAAACTGCGCTGTTTCTTTAAGCGTTCTATGCTTCTCGTTCATTCGATACATCGTTGACTTGCATTTAGCGCAGACAAATTCAGTCTTGAACACAGACTCGTCTGTAAGTCCAGAATCGTGTAATTGCTTACGATACCGGCTTGATTCAATCCACACAAGCTTCTTGCATCTTTTGCAGCGTATCCTTCTAGCCATTGTCAGAACGCTTCCTAGAGCTTTATGCAGCTCTTTACGTAGGCATTCATAAATCCTTGTAGAGTTGCTATGAGATGCTGAGGATGAATTCTCATGCCACATTCAATTTCAAGTTCAAATATCAAATCAGATACATTTTTCATAATGGCAAAAACGGCAGATTTGTTTTGAGGATTGATTCCAAGTTGTTCCATGTGTTCTTTGAGTGTGGAGATAATGAGATTGTTCAGCTTTCCAGTGAACTCTGTAATCGTACCTTCTCCTTCTTTTCCCATGCTTCCATACAGTTCTCCGCGCTTGAAATCGTTTTGACATCCGATTGAATTCCAGTACTCAAGTTTTGTAGTGTCCGGAGATTTAGCTTTTTCGGATGTTAATTCAGAACCGTTTTGCGAAAGTTGTACTCCGTTAAATTGAGTCCTTGCAGTGACGTCTGATGTTATCGAGTCAATGGTACGGGTCGTTACTGGCACTGGGTCTTGGTTCACTTGGGGATCTCCGTGATGATTGCGTCTTTCATGGTTGGTACTCCTGCATTTTCATCAAATTCAGTAATCTGGGCTGTTCTAAACTGAAGGAACAATCGATTGGGTTTTCCGCAAGACTTGCAATCGAATCCATTGATGTTTAACGTGAGAGGAACTTGGTTCCTTCCATTGCAATACGCGCAATTGACGGAAATTGACTGTGTTCTTTCATGCTCCATCGCCATTTTTTCAAATTCCATGATTCTCTTTGCGTTTATGGTGGAGAATAGCATGTTGATTAGATAGCCAAGGATGAAATTGATTCCAAACGCTAGGCAAAAGGTGGCCCAAAATCTGTCAAATACTATCAGACCAAACAACCCAATTACGACTGGGGCAAGACAAAGACGCAAAAACAGCTCCATTACGACGTTCAATATTTTATTCATATGTTTTCTCTAATGACGGATAATATCACAAATTGAGAGTAATTGTCAACTACAAAAGTCAGTCTCCCAAGTTTTTTGTGCTTTCGAGCATTTTATTCACGACGGAGATCTTTTGTTTTATAGTCTGACGTTCAGCCGTATTAAGTAGTCCGCTTTTATAGGCTTGAAGCAATATGTTCTTGGCGTTAAGAAGATGCAGAAAAGCCGATGTCAGTTGGTCGCCGAGCCTGTCCAGCGGGAAAGGTTTGGTATTTTTAGCTTGGGCGAGTTCATTATCCCGCTCATTAGCACCTGCGGCAAGCTTGTCAAACGTGTTTGGGATTGTGTTTGGGGCATATTTGTAGCCTTGGGCCGAACCCGATCCACGAAAGGATGCCCCCTTGACCGCATCTGTCCACGAAAAAGCTTCAGCCAACTGTTTTGTTGACGGGATGTTTTTGTTGGATTCGATCAAGTCATGTAATTCGTGAATCGTCACTTTTAATCTTCCTTTTCGGTTGATTCGCCATCTTCATCATCGATATCGATTTTCAATTCGTCATCAGCTTCCGAATCAGTATTCAATTCATCATCAGCTTCCGAAGATTCCTCATCTACATTTTCGCCGACAAGGAAGGTCTTAAGGATATCAACGGCGTCAGGTGTAAGGTTTATGGTCGCAGTATCAAATTCCATTGAAACGGAACCATCTGGCTTGCGGATAAGTTTGAGTTCACTTTTGCTGGTTTCGTCGTCCTCGTCTTCTTTTTCTTCCTCCGCGTCGTCATCTTTGGTTTCCGTGTCGGGATCAAGTAATTTATTACCACAAGGTTTTAGAAGTCCGCAACGTGGGGATACCGTGTCGGTGCCATCATCAATGCGTGGAGTAAGACCAAGCCGGTTGAAAATGGCTTTAACTCCTGCGCTGAAAGTGTCAAGATCTTCGGGTTCTTCTGGTAGCTCTTCGGCGTCAACAGGTTTCTTGACCATGACAAGCATTTCGTTTTTCAAATCGTTTATTGCAGTTGTAAATTTATTCATAATGTCTCCGTGGTCAGCCTAAAATAATCTTTGAATTGGGTCCGAATTTCTTCAACAATTCAACAGTGGCCGTGTCTTCTGTGTATTGTAAAGGGGATGTAGTCCAAATGTATGCGCAAGATCCGCAAGTGCAATTGAGGTGTTCTGCACTAGATGAATCTCCTCGTTTATACTGTTTCCGAATATGTGGACTTCCACATTTGGGGCAAGTCGACGCTGTTTCTGTTGGAATATTCATGATTTTTTCTCCGTTCTTCATGTGGTTGAATCGAATGGTCATATCTATTTATGCAAATTCAAACGCATGTTGATTTTTTTTCTATTCTTTTAAGCGGTTTAATTGTTTGAAGTCCTAGATCTAGTTGTTTTGCTGTCGACGCCCAGTTGTTAATGGCGTGTTTTGCGTAATTAAAGTAATCTTCGTCCAGTTCTATTCCTATGAAATTACGGTTGTTTCTCGCACATGCGATTCCGGTCGTGCCGGTGCCCATGAACGGATCTAGAACAACATCCCCCTCTTTTGTGAAATTTGTGATTATGTGTTCGGCCAGAGCGAGGGGGAACACGGCCTTGTGGTTTTTGTTTTTGGATCTAGCGCGTGGAAACGTCCATAGGTTTTCAAGTGTTCCGCGTTGGAATTGTCCAGTCGTGAATTCCCTAGACATCGCCTTTACCTTATCGGATTGGAAGACAAGTATGGTTTCGAATCTGGAATTCATCACTCCAGCGTGTATCGCAGGTTGCGAGTTCACTTTGTCCCATATGACGATTTCTTTTAGGTTTTCTGCAAAGGTGCCGATGATTTCAAACAATGCGGTCTTGTTTCCTACTAAGAATTGCACATTGTAGAATGTTAGATCGGAAACCCGTAGACATTCTTTAATGACTTGGTTGGTGAACCAATAATAGTCATCCATGGTTAAAGCGTCGTTGAAGGATGAATACTTTGTCGTAAATTCCTTTTGTTTTGCTGAAAGTCCAGGTCTGAACGTGTATCGCCCTTTCATGATGCGGAGATTCATGTTGTAAGGAGGACTGGTGAAAATAAGATTGACGGATTGGTCGGCGAGTTTTGCAAACTCGTCTAGACAGTTTCCGTGGATTAAGGTTTTATCCATTGCGAATTTTATCCTCTGTTGTGATGCGGTCTGTAGACCACCAGTACTGGCAGATTCGACTGTAATTATTATATCAATTTTTTGGATGTTTTATCAATTGCGATTGAAGTTTGTTTCGATATGAAGAGGGCACACGATCTGGCGCATAAGGGAAGTACCATCGGCACCCGAGTTCCACGGGATCTTTGACTCCTCGGTTGTAATGAAATTTCAGGGTTTCGAAACACATCTGAATCGATTCCCACTCGTCCAATCTATCTTCGTTGTCCCATCTTGAATAGCCAATAATTCGATTTGCTTCTTCAACTGCCACCGGTTTTAATTGAAGGATTCCAACGGCACCCGATGGGTTGTGGGCGTTAACATCTCCACCGGATTCGATGGAAATCAATGCTGATATAACAGATGCCAGTAGGTTTGTCATACCGCCATTATAGCAAAAGCCGTAATTGAAGTCAACAGCAAACAGTCGATTAGAAAACAGTTGTGAATTCGATTTTTAGAATTCCGTATGACATTCCGCCATCTGTTTCATCTTCGAACTCTTCACCCCGGTCTTCCCATTGATAGGAAAGTCTGAACGAATCCCATCCCGCCGCCACTCCATATCGATAAACGTCTAGAAAATGTTCAAGGTCTCGTTCTTGTCCTGTTTCTCGGTCTCTAAACATGCTGTTCGACAAAGTTGCGTTATGAGCCACAAGAACTCCTGTGACCTCCGCGAACGAATACAGGAAGACTCTGGATTTCAACGGTTTGTCGTTTTTTGGGGATATGTCGCCTATTCCAGCCTGAACAGGAAGATTGTATCCGAAACGAGCCATAAGTCCGCCTCTGGCGTTGACGTATGTTGTTCCAAGTGTTCCTCCATAAACGGCAGTCCAATCAAATCCCGTCTTGTTAACAACAACCCATTCGGCAAGCTTCATGTAACGATCTTGATGGATGTTGACCATTGGTTCATCAGGCATCTGGTGATGCCAGCCCATTGGAGTCCTGCAATCAAGCCATTCGTGTACTTTCTTCTGGGAGTAATCCGCATGGGATGAAGGACCAAGAACACCGATTTCCAATCTCGTTCTGATTTGCTCGTCACGTTGGTTTATTCGCCACGTCTCGCGGTACAGGCTCATGGTTCCCGCCCAAGGACGATCGCTCTGCGGAGGGGGATTTGGATCGCTTATTTTGCTTGGGGTGAACATCAGTTGATTCAGCCCATATCCGATTCGAAATACGCCGTCTTTTATGATTTCAGGGGAGTACGACCATTCTATTTCCGTGCCATGTGAATAGTTATCATCGGAATCGCCGAAGAAATCATTTTCTATTGTTACCGCGATGCCTCCAAACGATGTGGAGGTTGCAAGCATAACTGTGAATAGTGCGCTGTAAACGCACTGTGAAACGTTTTTAGTGTAGTGGTTTTTCATATTCGGGGTTAATTGATATCTTCTGAATTTGCGAACATTGTGTTCAATTGATGGTTGACCTTGTAGAACGATGCTTGCCTGGGCATATGTTTGATTTTTTTAGAGCCAATGTATGCGCAACAAGACCGAATTCCTCCGTTGATGTCATTGATAACGTCAATTAGCCGACCGACATAAGGAATAAGCTTCTCACGACCTTCGGATGTTCTATATTCCGACATGCCACCGAAGTGGGTATCTTGGGCTAGTTTTGACGACATTCCATAGTACATCTTGTATTTCTTGCCATTGCGTTCGACAACTTCACCTTTGGCTTCGTCGCATCCGGCGAACAGTGAACCGGTCATTACGAAATCCGCGCCAGCGCAAAACGCCTTGCAAATATCACCTGGGGTTTTAACTCCACCA
>Ga0116183_1006120_pt1 | contig 11125 bp, 9 predicted proteins | sample AD_UKC078_MetaG_FD_89753 | JGI IMG/M metagenome (GOLD analysis project Ga0116183, IMG submission 89753) | Active sludge microbial communities of municipal wastewater-treating anaerobic digesters from USA - AD_UKC078_MetaG | ecosystem: Engineered > Bioreactor > Anaerobic > Digestate | place: USA...
CCGGCGTTCGCCGAGGCCGCCCGGATGCGGGAGAAAGCGCTCCTGAACCCGGGATCCGCCGTCGGGGTGGCGGAACTCCCTTCCCGGTATGAGGCGGCACCGGAGAAGGAGGATGAGGCGGGAGTTGGCGCGGCTCCCCCCGTTTCGAGGCGCCGCTCCAGAAAAACCGCGAAGATACTCCGGTTTCTCCGGACAGATAAGCACTGCAGAGATAAGGTTGCGCACATCGAGAGGCTGCCCTCGCACAAACCCGCCTGCGGTATAGTCTCCCCTCCTCTCCCCGGACCGCTTGCGGCATACCTGGAGCAGAAGGGGATCCGGCTCTATACCCACCAGTGCGAGGCAATCGAGCGGATCCGCGGCGGCAACCACATCATCCTGACCACGCCGACGGCAAGCGGGAAGACACTCGCGTTCAACATCCCCATCTTCGAGATCCTGTTAAACAACCCTCGTGCAACAGCGCTCTACATATACCCGATCAAGGCGCTCGCAAACGACCAGTACAAAACATTGAAGGAGTTTGAGGCGGCGACCAGGATCATCGTCAACGCCGAGAGGTTCGATGGAGATACACCCGGCGACGAGCGCGACCGTATCCGCTGCACATCGAAGGTGATCCTGACAAACCCCTATGAACTGCACTACATGCTCGGAACCCACAGAAGATGGGCGTCGTTCTTTGCCGGCCTCAAATGTATCGTCGTCGATGAAGCGCACACCTACCGCGGGGTCTTCGGGTCGAATGTCGCCCTGGTATTCCGGAGGCTGGAGAGGATCTGCGCCCATTACGGCTCGGATCCGCAGTTCATCCTCTCGTCCGCCACCATCGCAAACCCCGAGGAGTTCGGCGGAAAACTCGTCGGCCGGCCGGTCGTCCACATCAGCCGCGACGGATCCCCGCGGGGCTCAAAGCACTTCGTCCTCTACAACCCCAAACCGGAGGGTGCGAAGGAAGATACGGTTGCGCTCTCCGTGCATAACGAGACGGTAAAACTACTTGCGGCCTGCGTCAGGATGGAGACGCAGACGCTCTGCTTCGCCCGGTCGCGCCAGCTGGTCGAACTTGTGGCGCTCTGGACGAAAGAAGCGCTCAGGGACGACTACCCGCACCTGGCACAGCGGGTTAGGTCGTACCGGGGCGGCTACCTGCCGGAGGACCGGTTGCGGATCGAGCAGCAGATAAAAGACGGTTCGCTCCTCGGTATCGTCTCGACAAACGCCCTTGAACTCGGCATCGATATCGGGTCGCTCGATTGCGTCATCCTCTCAGGGTATCCCGGGACGATGATGTCGACCTGGCAGCAGGCGGGCAGGGCGGGGAGGCGGGCGACAGAGTCCGTCGCCATCATGGTTGCCTACGCAAACCCGCTCGAACAGCATTTCACCCGCCACCCGGAGGATTTCTTTGCCCGTCCGCACGAGAACGCGGTCCTGGATCTTGAGAACCGGTATATCCGCGCGGACCACATCCTCTGCGCGGCACAGGAACTCCCCCTCGAACCGGGCCGGGACAGAGAGGCTTTCGGGGATACGATCATGGAGACCTTTCGGGAACTGGCCGCACGGGGAGACCTCCGGCAGACCGGGGCCGGCTGGACGTACGCGGGGAGCGAGACCTGGCCTCATGGGTCCGTGAGACTGAACTCGATATCGTCGGACTCGTTCCTGTTGATGCACGGCCATAGACTGCTTGAGACGCTCGACCCTGCCCAGGCATTCCGTGAAGCCCACCCGGGTGCGGTCTTCCTCCATGACGGCCAGACGTATATTGTCGATGAGTTTGACCCCGAAAAGAGGGTGATCCGGGTCCGGTATGAGGAGACCGATTACTACACCCGGGCTGCGCGAGAGGTCAGCCTCCGCGTGACCCGCCCCGGTGCCCGGACCCGGGCCGGATCCATCGATATCCATACCGGGGATGTCGTCATCAGCGAGAGCTACACCGGTTACCGGGTCATCAAGCACGAGAAGGTCATCAACGAGATCTCCCTGGACCTCCCCCCGCTCCACTTCGAGACCCGGGCGACCTGGTTCTCGATCCCGGTCTCTCCCAACGAGCCGGGCCTTTCCGGGGCCGCCGGGTTTGAACGCGGCCTGAGAAGGCTTGAAAACGTCATTCCCACCATCCTGCCCTACTTCATCATGTGCGATGCGCGTGACATCAACGTCCATGCCGGGTACCGGGATGCAGAGACCGGAGCGCCGACGGTGTACGTCTACGACAACTTTGTCGGGGGCATCGGGTTGTCGGAGAAGGTTGCCGGGCTGCTCCCGGACATCCTTGCGATGGCCTGCAGGCTGGTCGCGGACTGCCGCTGTGAGAGCGGTTGCCCGTCCTGCATCTATACCAGCAGTTACATGAGCGAGGGCGATGTCGATAAGCGAGCCACGCGGGTTCTGCTCGAACGACTGCGCGATACGCATCTCCAGGCGCAGATCCCCTCTTAAGGGGGCATGCAGGCCCCGGAGCCGGCGTGGAAGAGAGGCTGGTGAGGGGCGGTTCTTCCCCGGGCACCGGGCAGAGGCTCTCCGGCCCGTGTTTCTGGTGTGCGGCCGGGTTCTCGTATCCGCGACCCCGCCGGATGCCTCCCCGCCCACGACGGTACTATTTTATTTCACCCAAAGACGATTGTACACTGATGAAAAAGACACAGCAGAAAACCCCGAAGGGTGACGATAAGGCGTGGCTGAAATGGGGCTACGTGGGCATCGCCCTGCTGATTGCGGTAGCCATGGTGGGGACCTACTTCGCCCCGGTCTTCGGGAGCAGCCAGAAGGCGCAGATAGGAAACAACGCGGCCATCGGCTACACCATCCGCGGCGAGGACGGGCGCCCCATCATAACGACCGACCAGAACCTCTTCTCGAGCGAATACGAGAAGGGGAACCTCGTCCTCCTGACGAGAGGCCTGACGATGCCCGTCGGCGGTCTGGTCTCGGGCGAGAACGTCGCCACCCTGCCGGTCGAGTACCCGCCGGACTTTGGGGATTTCGGCCTTCTCGGCTTTGAGACCAACGCCATATCCGAAGGGCTCGTCGGTATGCGCCCCGGGGAGGTGAAGGTCGTCAGCTTCTCCTACGGGGAGAACAACCTCGAGATGAACCTGAGCCAGGAGGATGTCGATGGTATCGGGCTCAACTTCACGGAACGGCAGGTGGGTGACGTGGTCGCGCTCGGTCTGACGACGTCGCCGGATATCTCCATGGGCAACGATACCGCCACCCCGGCGCTCCGGTTCGGAAAAGTGACAGAAAAGACTGCTGACTCGCTTACGATCGTATACCGCTACGGCAGCGCCGAGATCACCCTCAACAGCATAACGGGGTAACCCCTACCCCACAGCCTTTTATAGTCTCCCTGCTTTCTCCCATATATGGCGATAAAAGTGATAAACTTCTACCAGGAGGGGTGTATGGGGTGCGAAGAACAGGCCCCGATCCTTCACGAGGTGGAACAGAACCTCGGGATCACCATCGAGGAGATCGATGCCGTGAAGAACCCGCACTATATCAAAGAGTATAACCTCCGGGTGACCCCCACGACCCTCGTCATCGAGGACGACAGGGTCAGGGAGCGGATGGAGGGGCTCGTCCACCGCGAAGACCTCGAGACCGCTATCCGCCGGCACCTGCCCCGTCCCCTGCCCGGGTAGGGCGCCGGCTCATCCTGTTCTATCGTAGCGATCGCTACCCCTCCCCTCCCTTCGCGCGATCTCGAGGGTATGAGCGATGAAACGGCCTCTCGCGGAGCCTGGAACAGGGAGTTACCGGTACCCATCCACCGAACTTCGCGCCCTTCGCGGCAACGCGCGAGCTGGCCGATCATATGCGGTGAAACGCCTCACGCGCGATATACCCGGTGCGGACAACGGTACGACCCACGCATTGAGCGCGATATACCCGGCGGCAGGAGCATGCCGCCCCCGCCCCTTCTCAGGTCCGTGGGTAGCGCCCCTCGAGGTAGCCGTATATCCGTTTCACCCGGCTGGCCACCGTCTTCCAGCCCTCTTTGCGCATGACCGGGCCGTCGCGGAGTTTGATGTGCGATATACGGATCCGCCGCCCGCCGAAGGTGTAGACCTCTCCGACGACGAACTCATCCTCCCCCTCCGCGGCCTGGTAGAGGGGGATGGTCGTGCGTCCGGAGTGGATGGAGGCCTTCACCACGACCTGCTCGATGCCCCGGGTCCAGAGGGTCGTCACCTCCTCGGCCTTTGCCCGACGGACCCTCTTCTCGCCGGCCTCTATGCCGGTGACCTCAACCCCGTAGACCTCATCCCCGCACTCCGCGGCGATATGGTCCCCGAGGCTCACGACCTCGTCTTCGAGCATCTCCACGCTGCAGACCTGCGACTCCGTCTCGCGGCTCACGATCGCCTTGACGGTGAAGATGCGGGGTTCGGGGGGCTTTGGTATCCGGTGGACCTGGCCGCAGACACTGCACTGCACCACCAGTTCGGCGGCTTCCCGGAGAACCTGGTGTTCGCACTCCTCTTTACAGGCGGGGCAAACGATACTCATCATTCATTAGCAATAGAAGTCCTCACCTAATTAAGCATGAAGGCAAGGGATATCGTGCGGGCGCGGGGGCACCCGCTGGTCCAGGGAACCCATCGGACGACGTTTGAGGTGACGAGGGACGAGACATTGACCCCATCGGGCGACTGCATCATCGGCATCGGGGCCGACAAAGGCGCCGCCGACCTCGATCCCGGCTTGAAAGCGGTTCTCCGCGACGGGAGAGCGGTCCTCACGACCCGCCTCACCGCCGGCGGCGTGACCGTCGAGGTCCGCTCACGGGGGAGCGCGGCGCTCACCCTGGACCACACTGCGGATCTTGTCTGGCGGAGGAGCGACTTTATATCCGACCGGACCGTGGGCATCCGCTCCGATCACACCGCGGCCACCCTCCCCCGGGAGTTCATCGAGGCGCTCCGGCGGGGAGAGGATCTGGTGGTCGAACTCGAGGCGGAGAGCCCCTGACGGGTGCCGGCATACCGGGGCCGTAACGGCGCCTGCGACGAAGAGCGCCCCTGATGGGCAGGATACGGGGGACCCGGGATAGATTTATCCACTCAGGGTGCGGGGGAACGGGTGAGGTATGCACCCCCCCACCCCGGCGCTCGACGATCTCCTGGAAGCCCTCGATCATCGCATCCGGGCGGTCGGCGAAGACGCGGCCCCTGGAGGAGACCTGCCCGGATCCGGGCTTTGCGACCTGATCGACACCCTGAGCGCCCGGATCCGGAGCATCGATGCCGGGTACCGGCGGTGCCGGCACCGCCTCGCCCTCCTTCCGGCGGGGTGCCTCTGCACCGGCCCGGACGGGGTGATCCTGGAGGCGAACCGGGCGGCGGGCGCGCTGCTCGGTCCTGCCCCCGATCGTCTGCGGGGTCTCTCCTTCCCGGCGCACCTCCACCCCGGGTCTCTTTCCGCCTTCCGGTCGGCGGTCGCCGCGCTCGAGCGGGGCGACGAGGTCCCGGTGCAGGAGTTCCTGCTCGCACGGCCCGACGGCAGCACCCTCCCGGTCGGGGCGGCCGTCGCGGTCGTGCGTGACGGGGCGATCGAGCACCTCTGGATCCTATCCGACGTATCCGGGCAGAAGATGATCGAAGAGGCACGCCGGAGGAGCGAAGAACGTTACCGGGAACTGACCGGGAACATAAGCGACGCCTTCCTCGCGCTCGACCAGGAGGACCGGATCATATCCTGGAACCGGGTGGCGGCCAACCTCTCGGGCCACCCCGGAGAGGAGGTCATCGGGAAGAGCATCTACGACGTCTACCCCGACCTTCGGACTGAAGAGGTCATCGGGTTCTTCCGCGAAGTCCGGGAGACCGGCCGGCCCGGCATGAGCGAGTGCCGGTTTCACGTCGGCGGTCGGGACCACGCCTTCGAGGTGCGCGCCGTTCCCACCCGTGAAGGCATCTCCATCTACATCCGGGACATAACGGATCGCCGCAACGCCGAAGAAGCGCTCAGGAAGAGCGAAGAGCGCTACCGCGCCATCGTCGAGAACCAGACCGAGATGATCTACCGCCGGCTCCCCGACGGCACCATCACCTTTGCAAACGACGCTTACTGCCGCTCCATCGGCATCCCGCCGGGCGACCTCGTCGGGCGGCGCTACGCTCCCGCGATACCGGCCGACGACCAGGCCCGGATCCAGAAGAGCCTTCACTCCCTCACCCCCGCTCACCCGGTACTGGCGGTCGAGCACCGGGTGGTCATGCCGGACGGCGAGATCCGGTGGCAGCAGTGGACCCACATGGCGTTCTTTGACGAGACGGGCTCCCTCGTCGAGTACCAGTCGGTGGGCCGCGACACGAGCGCTGCCCGGATGGCGGAAGAGGCGCTCCGCCTTGCGAACAAAAAACTCAACCTGCTCTCGGACGTGACCCGGCACGACACCCTGAATCGGCTCAACGTGCTCACCGGCTACATCGACCTCTCCCGCGAAGAGACGAAAGACCCGGATCTGCAGGAGTACTACCGGAAGGAGGAAGAGGTCATCCGGGAGCTCCGGCGCTACATGGTCTTCACCGGGGAGTACCGGGAGATCGGCGTGGCTGCACCCATCTGGCAGGACGTGGGCCGGATCGCTCGCGAGGCGGCGGCAGGGCTCGATATGGGAGAGGTAGCCGTCGAGGTGCAGGTCGCCGATATCGAGGTGTATGCCGACCCCCTCATCGTCCAGGTCTTTGCAAACCTCATCGACAACTCGCTCCGGCACGGCGGGGGCGTCGCCCGGATACGGATCTCTGCCCGCGAGTCAGACCGCGGAGTCACCATCATCTACGAGGACGACGGCATCGGTATACCGCTCGCCGAGAAAGAGGATATATTCGAGCGGGGGTTCGGGCTCTTCCTTGCCCGGGAGATCCTCTCGATCACCGATCTCTCTCTCCGGGAGACCGGCCGGCCCGGGGAGGGTGCGCGGTTTGAGATCGGCGTTCCCCGGGGGTATTATCGGTTCACCGGTCCCGGCCAAGCTCCGTGAGCTTCATCTCGGCCGCGCCGAGGAGGTCCTCGCACTGCTTCACCAGGAGCGCACCGCGCTCGTATATGGAGATGCTCTCCTCGAGGCTCGCGTCGCCGTCCTCCAGCCGCCGGACAATCCCGCGCAGCTCCTCGAGCATCTCTTCAAACGTCTTCGTCATATGTCACTTCCTCGATGACGGCCCTGCACCGGCCGTCCTTCATCAGCAGCATCACCCGGTCGCCGGGATGGAGGTCGCGGGCGCTCCGCATGACCCTCCGTCCCGACCCGACGATACAGTAGCCCCGGTCGAGGGCCGCGAGCGGGTCCCTCCCCAGAAGCTCCGCACGGGCTTCCGCGAGCGCCGCGCGCTCCCGCTGCACCCGGGCGAGCGCCGCGCGCCGGAGCAGGTCCGCGTGCTCGACGAGGCGCTGCATCCGCTCGTGGACCCGGCGTTCGAGCCGCCGGGGGTGCATGCGCGCCCGCAGGTCATCGACCTCGTTTTCCGCTGCGGCAATCCGGTGGGAGAGGAGCGCCCGCATCCTCTCGCGGTGCCCGGCGACCTCCCGGAGCAGGTCCACGCGGTCGGGCACGGCCCGCTCCGCCGCAGCCGACGGCGTCGGCGCCGGGAGGTCCGCGGCGAAGTCGCAGAGGGCGGTATCCACCTCGTGGCCGACGGCGCTGATCACCGGCGTCCTGCACGCTGCGACGGCCCTGACGACGTCGGGGTGGTTGAAGGGGAAGAGGTCCTCAAAGCTCCCGCCGCCCCGCCCGACGATGATCACATCCACGAGCCCGTCGATCCGCCGGATCGCCTCCGCGATATCCGCGTGCGCCCCCTCCCCCTGGACGGCCGCCGGGGAGAGGACCACCTCGACCGGGTAGCGCCGGGATATGACCGAGAGGATATCCTGTAACGCTGCGCCGGTCCGCGAGGTGACCACCCCCACCCTGCGCGGGAAGGCCGGCAGGGGCCGCTTTCGTTCCGGCGAAAAGAGCCCTTCGGCGTCGAGCTCCCGCTTCCAGCGCTCGACCATGAGGTGGCGCTCGCCGGCGCCTGCCGGGAGCAGTCTTCTGACGATCAGCTGATACCTGCCGTGCGGTTCGTAGACCTCCAGGGTCCCGAAGGCAAGCACGCCCATGCCGTTTCTGGGTGCAAAGCGGAGCTCTGCCGCGCAGGAACGCCACATGACGCAGTTGATCAGCGCCGAACTCCTCTCTCCTCCCTCCGAGAGCGAGAAGTAGTGGTGGCCGGATGAGTGGTTCTTGTAGTTGGTCACCTCCCCCCGCACCCAGATCTCCTGGAGGCGGGCGTCGTCAAGGAGGTCGCAGATGAGGGTCGAGACCTCAGAGACTCCAAAGATCAGGCCCCCGGGTTGATCCGGATCGGCGGCAGGACCGCTCAACATCATCACAATCTATTAGACCGATGGTTTATATCAAGTAATATTATGCCCCGTTTCGCCGTCTCGACCATGTTCTTCCACGAGTACCCCTGCGACCATATCTTCGACTACATCGCCGAATCAGGCCTCGACAGCCTCGAGTTCTGGGTCGAGACCCCGCATTTCTGGCTTGCCGGCCGCCCCGAAGGCGACCTCTCCTGCTGCATCGCCGATCACCCGGACCTCTCCCCCATCACCATCCACGCCCCGTCGCTCGACTTAAATCCCTGCTCCATCAACCCCGAGGTCGCCGCGATATCGGTCGACTACGCCGTCGAGTCCGTCCGGATGGCCGACCGGATGGGCGCCGCCGTGGTCACGGTCCACCCCGGGAGACGGACGGCGAAACGGCCCCCGAGCGCCTACGACTACCAGCGGTTCGAGAAGTATGTCGCACGGCTCCGGGAGGCGGCGTCGGAGGCGCGGGTGAAGGTGGCGATCGAGAACCTGGAGCCCCGGGTCAACGCCCTGCTCACCACGGCGGAGGATGCGGCCGAGGTGCTCGAACGAGAGCCCTGGCTCCGGTTCACCCTGGATATGGGGCACGCCATGATGACGTCCTGTGACGAGGTGCTCCGGTTCATCGACCTCTGTATCGAGCGGATGGTAAACGTCCACGTCAGCGGACTCGGAGAGAACGGGCGGCCCCACTACCCCATCCACGACGACCCGGATGCGATGCGGGTTCTCACCGAACTTGCCGACCGCGGCTACGACGGATACCTGACCCTTGAACTCGAGGATATGGTCTTTCCCGGGGCACTCTCGTCTGAAGAGAAGATCGTGGTCCTTAAACGCCAATTAGAGACCTTCGAGAAGGTCTTCTCCTGAAGCGCTGGGTTTATAACCCCTGCCTGCAACATAATTCATATATTCAGCAGGTAACCGGACAACCGGATGTTGCCGCTTGATGCGGCGTGGAGTAAATGGTAATCGTAGACCTTGTCACCGTAGAGATCATACTCTTTATCATCTGTCTGCTCCTCTCGGCCTTCTTCTCAAGTTCTGAGGTCGCCCTTATATCGATAACCCGGGCGAAAGTCCGCGCACTCTTAAACCAGGGTCGGAAGGGAGCGGAAGCGCTCGACGTACTGAAACGATCGACCGACACCATCCTGATCACCATCCTGATCGGGAACAACATAGCAAACGTTGCCGCAGCATCGCTTGCGACCGCGATCGCGATCGGCATCTACGGCGACGTCGGTATCGGCATCGCGACCGGCGTCACGGTCATCCTGATGCTGGTCTTCGGCGAGATCGGGCCGAAGATGTACGCCTCCCGGCACACCGAGAGCCTCGCGCTCAGCGTCGCCCGGCCCATCCTCTACCTCTCAAAGGCGCTCTACCCCGTGCTCTGGATATCGGACCGGATCAACCGGCAGTTTGCCTTCAGGCCCGGCGTGACCGAACCGGTCGTCACCGAGGAGGAGATCAAGGAGTGGATCGACGTCGGTGAGGAGGAGGGGACGATCGAGGAGCAGGAGCGGGATATGCTCTACTCCGTCCTGCGCTTCGGCGACACGACGGTCCGCGAGGTGATGACGCCCCGGATCGACGTCGTGATGATCGAGGATGCGAACACGATCGAGGGCGCCCTCGCCTTATTCAACGAGACCGGTTTCTCCCGGATCCCCGTCTACCACGAACAGATCGACAACGTCGTCGGTCTCCTGAACGTGAAAGACGTCTTTGCGGCGGTCGTCCGCCAGCAGACGAGCGCGATGATCCGCGACGTGATGTACGAGCCCTACTTCGTCCCCGAGAGCAAGAAGATCGACGAACTCTTGAAGGAACTCCAGGTGAAGAAACAGCATATGGCCGTCGTCCTGGATGAATACGGGTCGTTTGCCGGCATCGTGACGGTCGAGGATATGCTTGAGGAGCTGGTCGGCGAGATCCTGGACGAGTTCGACGAGGAAGAGCCCGAGGTGCAACGGGTCGAGGAGAACGTCTACCTGGTCGACGCACGGGCATGGGTGGACCACCTCAACGAAGACCTGCACCTCGCCCTCCCGCTGACGGATGCCTACGAGAGCATCGGCGGCCTCGTCATCGACCGCCTGGGGCACATCCCCCGCCGCGGCGAGGTGGTCAAACTCGAGGAGAGCAACATCACGCTGGTGGTGATGCAGATGCGGGGCCGCCGCCTCGTCAAGGTGAAACTGATCATCGCCCCTCCGGTTGCCCTGGAGGAGTCCCGGTAAGGAGAGAATACTCATGGAGAGGAAGAAACGGATTGCAACACTCGCATCGGGGAGAGGCTCGAACTTTCAGGCGGTCATCGATGCCGTCGCGGCCGGGGATATCCCGGCGATCTGTGTCGGCCTCATCACCGACAACCCGCGGGCCTACGCGATCGAGCGGGCAAGAACCGCCGGCATACCGGTGACGGTCGTCGATTATGCACGGTTCCCCTCAAAGGCCGCTTACGAGGAGGCGCTCCTTGCCGCGATGCGAAACTGCCGGGCGGACCTCTTCGTCCTTGCTGGCTACATGCGGATCCTCGGGGCCGCGATCGTGCATGAGTTCTCGGGCCGGATGATGAACATCCATCCTGCCCTGCTCCCGGCGTTCGCCGGCCTGCACGCACAGCGCCAGGCGATCGAGTATGGAGTGAAGGTCTCGGGCTGCACCGTCCACCTCGTGGACGAGGGGATGGATACGGGCCCCATCGTCGTCCAGCGATGCGTCCCGG
>Ga0116183_1006124_pt1 | contig 11124 bp, 8 predicted proteins | sample AD_UKC078_MetaG_FD_89753 | JGI IMG/M metagenome (GOLD analysis project Ga0116183, IMG submission 89753) | Active sludge microbial communities of municipal wastewater-treating anaerobic digesters from USA - AD_UKC078_MetaG | ecosystem: Engineered > Bioreactor > Anaerobic > Digestate | place: USA...
GGAGTACAAGTGATTGTTAAATGTATAACCGATAATCGTAATCGCAGTGGTTCAACCGTGCGTCATTTATTTACTAAAAATGGTGGCGCTTTTGGATCGGTAATGTGGAATTTTTCTCAATTAGGAGTTATTCAGATTTCTAAAAGTGAAATAAAAGACAAACATATAAATAATGAAGAACTGGAATTAGAATTAATTGATCAAGGTATTGTTGATTTTGAAAAAGAAGAAGAGGGAGTTAGTGTTTATACAGAAATGAAAGATTTGCAAATAATTAAAGAATTTTTAGAAGGCAAAGGTTTGAAATTAGAAAGAGCGGAAATAGATTATGTACCAAAAGAAAAGATTACTCTTAATGATGAGGATTTACAAAAAATAGAAAAATTTATTGAAGAACTGGAAGATAATGAAGATGTAAATGATTATTATACAAACCTAAACTAATAATTAAATGACTAAGGTTATTTTAGGAATTGACCCCGGCATTGCTGACACCGGCTTTGGAGTTATTAAAGAAGAAAGAGGTAAATTAAGTTGTCTTTGTTATGGAACTATTAAAACTTCAGCTAAAGATAATTTAGCTGATCGTTTATTTTTTCTTCATAAAGAATTAAGTAAGATTATAAAAAAGTATCAACCTCAGGCCGCCGCTGTTGAGCAACTTTTTTTCAATAAAAATGTTAAAACGGCTTTGATAGTTGGTCAGGCGCGCGGTGTGGCTATTCTAACTTTAAAACAAGGATTATTACCCGTGCTTGAATATACACCTTCGCAAGTAAAGCAGGCGGTTTCTTCTTATGGCCAAGCGAGCAAACTCCAAGTACAAAAAATGGTTAAACTAATTTTAGGCTTGAAAGAGTTGCCCAAACCAGATGATGCCGCCGATGCCTTGGCGATTGCGATTTGTGCTTTAAATTCTAATTTATGTCTAAAACCAAAAAATTAAAAATAGTTCATATTGCTTCGGAAGTAGCGCCTTTTTCTAAAACCGGCGGGTTGGGAGATGTAACGAGAAGTTTACCTAAAGCTTTGAAAAGATTAGGACATGATGTTTCAATTATTACTCCTCTTTATGGGCGTTTGATTGATAAAGAAGAAAAAGATCTAAAATTGATTTTTTCTGATGTTAATTTATCTTTAAATAGCAAAGAAAGTATTACGGTTAATTATTGGCAAGGTTTTTTAATGGAAGATTTGCCGGTATATTTTGTTGAGTGTAAAAAGTTTTTTTCTAAACATAAAAAAATATACGGTTCAGGCAGAGAAAACGCTCGCTTCTTGGTTTTTAATGTAGCGGCTTTAAAATTATTAACAATTTTAAAAAAACAAGTTGATATTATTCATTGTCATGATTGGCAAACCGGTCTTATTCCTTATTATTTAAAAAATGATTTTCGTTATTCAAAAACTTTAAAAAAAGCTAAAACGGTTTTTACCATTCATAATTTAATTTTTCAATTTGGTCATAATTGGTGGGAGGTGCCGCTTAAGAAAAAAGATTATGGTCGCAGCCGTTTACCTCATATTGATAATCCCGAGATTGAAAATATAAATTTTGCTAAACGCGCCATTTTGTCAGCTGATATTATTAATACGGTTAGTGAACAATATCGCGATGAAATTATGACTAAAAAGTTTGGGCAGGATTTACATCGTATTTTAAAAAATCGTTCCAAGCGACTTTTTGGTATCATCAACGGCATTGATTATAATACCTATAATCCAGAAAACGATCAGAAGCTGCATAAAACTTATACTCATAATAATCCTGAAGCTAAAGTAAATAACAAAACATTTTTGCAGAAGAAGATCGGTTTGCCCGTTAACGGTCAAATTCCAATGTTATGTACGACTTCGCGCGTAACTTTTCAAAAAGGTTTTAATTTAATTGTTAAAGTAATAGAGCCGCTTTTGAAAATGGATTTACAATTAGTTTTTATGGGTGACGGCAGCGAAGAATATATTAAGCCCATAAAAAAATTACAACGAAAGTTTCCGGAAAAAATTATTTGGTTGCCCTTTGATCAAAATCGTGAGACTTTACTTTATGCGGCCAGTGATTTATTTCTTTTGCCGTCCAATCATGAGCCATGCGGCATTAATCAGTTAATTGCGATGCGCTATGGTTGTATTCCGGTGGTGAGAGAAATTGGCGGTCTTCATGATACAGTAGAAAATTTTAATCCGGTTAATAAAGAGGGAAATGGTTTTACTTTTAAAGCCGAAGATCCATACATGTTTTACTCAGCCATCGTGCGCGCTTTAGAGAATCGAAAGCATAAAAGAATTTGGACGAGTTTAGTAAAAAAAGTAATGCGTCAATCTAATAGCTGGGAAATCCCAGCCTCAAAATACGTGGAGCTTTATCAAAAGGTGTTAAAAAAATAACATTATGTTGTGGATTAATTTTTTGCATCTCTATCAACCAGCTAATATTGATTCTTATAATATTAAGTTAGCGCTTAATAAAAGTTACTATCGTCTTTTGCGTTTGATGGAAGAAAATAGTGCTTTGAAAATGACTTGGAATATTTCCGGCTGTCTACTGGTCAGACTTAAAGTTGAAGGCGAAAATGATTTTCTAACACGACTACAAGCTTTAGTAAAAACCGGGCGCTTAGAATTAACTTCATCCGCTGCTTATCATGCTTTTCTTCCGCTTTTAACTAAAGCTGAAATTGTTCGTCAGATAAAAGAAAATGAAAAGATTCTGAAAGATTTTTTTGGCGTCAATTTTAAGCCCGCCGGTTTTTTTCTTCCGGAGATGGCTTATTCAAGTGCTGTCGCTAAAATTATCAAAAGTTTGGGGTATAAATGGCTTATTTTGGATGAATTAGCTTTTGCCGGCGGAAAGAAAAGGCCTGATTTTAAAAAATATTATTTAGACGCCGCGAGCGGTTTAAAAATTGTTTTTCGAGACAGAGATTTTTCCAGCTCTTATCCGCCTCATAATTTATTTGAATTATTAAAAAAAGAAAATAAAGAGAAGCAAGTGATAATTACCGCTACTGATGCTGAGCTTTATGGTTTAAGACATGAAGATCCAACGGCAGAGTTGGAAAAAATTGTTAAAGAAACTAATTTAAAAACTAAAACTATTTCCAAATTTATTAGTGAACAAGAAAAAGCCAAATTAAAAGCGGAAAAAATAAAATTAATTTCTTGTTCTTGGGAATCAAGTCGTCAGGAGGTTTCAAGTGGCCAACCTTTTGCTCTCTGGTCTGGCCGGAATAATAAAATTCATAAATTATTATGGCGACTAACTTATTTAGCTTTGGACTTAGGTGAAAAATATAAAAAAGATAAAAATTATAAATGGTATCGTTGGCATTTGGTGCGAGGAATAGCCAGTTGTACTTTTTGGTGGGCGAGCGCGCACGATTTTTCGAAAATATTTGGACCATTTGCTTGGAGTCCGGATGGAATTGAACGAGGATTAGAAGATTTAATCAGATCAGTTCGCTCTTTCAATAGTCCAAAAACTAAAAAAGATAAATTGAAAGCGGAAAGATATTATTTAAAAATTAAAAAATTGATTTGGGAAGAGCATTGGCGCAAGCATTGGCAGAAGAGTGCCTAAATTTCTTCTCTTATAAATTATGAATAAGATATTGTCGTTATTTGACGAGAACTATGTGCGTGAATTATTTACTGAAAAAGTTTTACCACTTTATCCTAAATTTTCTGGTATTGAAAAAATTGAAATCAAACCATATAAAAAAATGGTTTGGAACACAACTTATCATGTGGTAATAAGTTATGATGTTTATTTCACAAGACCAGATAGAAATTCTAAAAAAATGCTTATTGTTTGCTCGGCTCATAGTGAAGAACCGCGTGATAATGTTTTAAAAGCTTTAGAGTTTTTATGGAAGCATAATTTTAATCAGGAGCACATAAATATTCCACGCCCACTTTTTTATTCTGAATATTTTCGGGGGACTTTTTATCGTGGAATTGAAGGAGAAACCTTATTATACTATATTAAAAAAGCGCAGTATCAAGAAGTGGAAAAATTATTGCCATTAGCTGCTGAAGTATTTGTGCGCTTGCATCAATTACCAGCTGGCACAGCCGTTAATTTTAATCCAATTAATTCTAGAATTCGAACCGTTGTTCCCGGAGTAAATAATATTCTGCACGAGATTTCTTTGCGTTATCAGGGCAAGTTTGATAGAGATTTGATAAAAATTTACGATTACTTGATTGCTGAAGAAGATTATTTTTTTAAAAAGAATTTAAATTTAAATTTAATTCATGGCGATGCACACACCGAGAATATTATAAAAACCGGTGAAGGGCGAGTTGGTTTGATTGATTTTACTGATTTTTGTTTGGGTGATTTTGCTCGTGATTTAGGTACTTTTTTGCAGCAATTGGAATATAAAGTAATTATAAAGTTAAATGATAAAGAATTGGCGGAAAAATTTAAGAAAATTTTTCTTGACTCTTATCTAAAACTAGCTGAAGTTAAACATAGTGCTCAGCTCGAAAAAAGAATCAGACTTTATTACAATTGGACCGCGATTAGAACAGTTGTTTTTCTCTTTTTAAAACACGATAGTGACCCAGAGCGGGGAGAAGCGCTTCTTAATAAGGTAAAAAAAGATTTAAACATAAACTAATTTATTTAGGTTTTTAAAATGGCAAAAAAAACTTTAACTATCGCTCATATTCATGTTTGGGATCAAAAAAATAAAGGCGATTACGCCATAGTTTTGGCTGTTCAAGAATTATTAAGAAGTAAATCTAAATTTCTTAAAATAATTGATTTTCCGGTTGAAGTTTTAAAAACCGATGATGAGTTAATCCTAAAGAAATTAAACTCGGCGGATTTAATTTTTATTGGTGGGGGAGGAATTTTTTATTCTTATTTTCTACCTTTTAATGAGCGTCTTATTAAAGCCATTAAAACTCCAATTTATCTTTTTGGTTTAGGTTATATTAAAGAAGTTGATGCTCTGGCTTGGCCCGCAAAAAATACAGCCAGTGTTTTAACTTTGGCAAAACAGGCAGCCGGGGTTGGTGTTCGTGATTTAAATACTAAACGATTTTTAATTAAAAATGGTTTAGCGGCTAAAAAAGTTAAAGTGATTGGTGATCCAGCCGCGTTGTTAAAAGAAAAAAAGTTAAGTCCGGTTCAGATTAAAAAATTAAAATTAAATTCGCGACAAATTAAGATTGGTTTAAATTTAAATTATTCTGGTTGGCTGGGCTTTGGTCATTGGCGTGATGATATTTTAAACGCTTATCGAGAAGTAGCGGAATATTTTTTGAAACAAGGGGCACAAATTTATTATTTAAAACATCATCCTGGCGAGGAAAATATTTATCACGAATTGGGCATAAAAAATATTATCAAAATTGATTTAGCGCCGGCTGAACAAAAATATGTTTATTCTCAATTAGATTTAGTGATTGGTATGATGCTTCATGTCGGGGTAATGTCATTTGGAGCCTTAACTCCAGAAATAAGTGTGGCGTATGATATTCGCAATTATGGTTTTGCCGAATTCATTAAGGCTAAGGAATTAGTGGTTGATTTAGAAAAATTAAAATCCGGCGCTCTGCTAAAAAGAGCGAAGCTGGTATTTAGTAAAAAAGATGTTTATAGAAATAAATTTAAGCGTGAAAAACAATTAATTAAAGAAAAGACAGAAAAATTTTTACAGTCAGCCTTAGCTCACAAAAGCTGAAGGTAGATTAATTTATAACTGAGAGTAGGTTAATTTATTAAGGCAGATTAATTTATAATTGAAGGCAGGTTAAATAGTTTACAGCAAGATAATTTTAAGTGTGATATAATAAAAAATAGGTGAATTAATTTAATTATTAGTAATTTTGCTAATATGGGCAGAAAAAAGAAAAACCAAAATCCCTTTGACTATGTTTCTTGGCCAGATTTTGAGCTAGATGAAAGAGCTAAGAAAAGTATTATATTTGTATTTTTATTAGTTTTTGGCTTAATAAGTTTGCTGGGTCTTTTTGATTTGGCTGGTAATTTTGGAAAGTTTTTGACCAAATGGCTAGCTTTGGCTTTTGGTTATGGTAAATGGTTAATTCCGCTAGTCTTCTTTTATTGGGCTTTAATTGTTATCAGACGTCAACGTCCCCCTCTGAAATTTACTGATTACTTAGGTTTAGGGATTCTATTTATTTCTTATCAAACTTTGTTTCATTTTTTTCTCGCTCCGGAAAAATGGTTAGACAGTGCTCAGGCTGGCGTCGGTGGCGGTTATTTAGGTTATTATTTAAGTCGTTTATTTTTTAGTGTGTTTGGTTTTTGGGGCGGTGTGATTGTCTTGATCGCTTTGTTGTTGATTGCGCTCGTTTTATTTTTTAATACTTCTTTAGAAAAAATTATTGGTCGAGAAAGTTTTCTGGCCAAATTTTTTAAACCATTTGCTTTATTTTTCAAAGAATTATTTTCGCGATCAAAAGCAAGACAAGATGATGATGAAACAGAAGATGAGCGAGCTAGCTTGATTGCTTCTGCCCGCGAAGAAGTTTTAAGTGCTTGGCGAGAAAGAGATATGGATGAAGAAGCAGAAGATGAGGAAGAGGAAGAAGAGGAGGAAGAAGAGCCAGTCTTGCCCTTAGCCGCTAAATATAAAAATAAAAAACCGGTTCAAGAAAAAATTACTTGGCCGAAACAATCAGTAAAAATTGATTTGCCGATTGAAATTTTAAATAATAAATTTTCTAAAGCCGTGGGTGGAGATATTGAATTTAATGCGCAGAAAATTAAAAACACTTTAGAAAAATTTGGCATTGAAGTAGAAATGGGAGAAACAAAAGTTGGACCAACTGTTACGCAATATGCTTTTCGTCCAGCTGAAGGGGTGAAATTATCTCGCATTACTACTTTAAGTAATGATTTATCTTTAGCCCTAGCCGCTCATCCCATTCGTATTGAAGCACCAATTCCGGGTAAATCTTTGGTGGGTGTGGAAGTGCCTAATCGAGCCAAGGCGATTGTTGGTTTAAGAGAAGTTTTAGAAGATGAAGCCTTCAAAACACGCAAGAATAATATGTTCATTGCCTTAGGAAAAGATGTCGCTGGTCAGGCTTGGTTATATGATTTAACTAAAATGCCTCATCTTTTAGTCGCTGGTGCTACTAATTCTGGTAAATCAGTTTGTTTGAACGCCATTATTGTTAGCTTGCTTTATCAAAATAATCCTGATGCCCTTAGATTTATTATGGTTGATCCTAAAAGAGTGGAACTGCCAACCTATAATGGCATTCCACATTTACTCACTCCAGTAATAACAGAAGTTTCTAAAACAATTAATTCTTTGAAATGGTGTTTGAATGAAATGGATAGACGATATGATTTGTTAAATAAGTCGGGCAAGAAAAATATTCAAGCCTATAATCAAACCGCCACCGAAAAATTACCTTTCATTGTCTATATTATTGATGAGTTAGCTGACTTTATGATGACGGCCGGTAAAGAAATGGAAGCAGCTATTATTAGATTAGCGCAAATGTCGCGCGCTATTGGTATCCATTTAATTTTAGCTACACAACGTCCTAGTGTGGATGTTATCACTGGTTTAATCAAAGCCAACATTCCGACACGCATCGCTTTCTCTGTTGCTTCGCTGGTTGATTCAAAAACAATTTTAGATTCTTCGGGCGCTGAGAAATTACTTGGTCAAGGAGACATGCTTTTTTCCACGGCCGAATTGGCTAAGCCAAAAAGAATTCAAGGCGCTTATTTGAGTGATAATGAAATTAATGATGTGGTTAATTATATTAAAGAGAAGAGTGGTGAAGCAGAATATTTAGAAGGCATCACTGACAGACAAAAGGTCGGAGGTGTGGCCGGAGTTGGTTTGGATGGTAATTATGGCGATGAAGATGAATTATTTGAAGAGGCAAAAGAAATTATTATTAAAGCCAATAAAGCCTCAACTTCAATGTTACAACGTCGTTTGTCAATTGGTTATGGACGAGCCGCGAAAATTTTAGATATGTTGGAGGAAGCCGGCATTGTTGGACCACCCAATGGCTCAAAACCGCGTGAAGTTATGATTAGTGAAGAACAATACGAAGCCGGGAAAGCTTCGCTTAGTTCCTTTCCGCTTCATGATCGTGCCAAATCAGTGGCGCCCAGTTCTTATTTAGGCGAGGATGAAAACGAAGAAGATGAAGAAGAGGAGGACGAAGTTTTAGATTTTAGTCGAGACGAAAATTCATCAGAAGAGTTAGAAGACGATGATTCTTCATCTGACGAAGAAGAACAAGAAGATGTTGAAGAAGAACAAGAAGATGTTGAAGAAGAGGAAGAAGATAATTCTGAAATTGCTTCCGCTTTAGAATTAAGCGAAGAAGAACAGGAGGAAATAATTGATGATGAAAATGAAATTTTAGAGGAAATAAGAGAGAAAAAAGAAGATGCTGCTGTTAAGAAAAAAAGCACTCCTCTTGATGATGACGATGAAATGTTTTTCTCTAAATAATAAATATCTAAATAATAAATATTAGTGCGATTGATAATGTTATTTGTTAATACAGATTGTTTTGTTAAGGTGATTATTGCTATTTTATGACAGAAAAAATAAAAAAATTAATTCCTAAAAAAATATTTAAAGCGCTTCAACCGACTTATCATTTTCTGTTAAGTTTTTTAGCGGCTGTGATTTATTTTTTTCCCAGTCGTAAATTAATTGTCGTAGGTGTGACCGGTACAGCGGGGAAAACTTCCACTGCTTATTTAATAAAAAAAGTATTTGAGCAGGCTGGTTATAAAACCGGTTTAACTTCTACCGCGATTTTTTCTGATGGCAATAAAGAATGGTTGAATGACAAAAAAATGACCATGCCGGGTCGGTTTTTTATTCAAAAAATATTAAAACAGATGGTAAAGAACGGTTGTTGTTATGCAATCGTGGAAACAACTTCGGAAGGCATTAAACAGTTTCGCCATCGATTTATAAATTATGACACCCTGGTTTTTACCGGCCTTTATCCGGAGCATATTGAAGCACATGGTAGTTTTGAAAAATATAAAGAAGCGAAAGGAAAGTTATTCGCTCATTTAAAACATTTTAAAAATAAATACATTGATGAGAATAAAAAAGTTTGTGCGGTTAAGAATGGTTTAAAAAAATTAGAACGGGAACGAGTTAAAAAAACTATTATTGTTAACGGTGATGATGAACAGGCTGATTATTTTTTAAATTTTTGGAGTGAAGTAAAAATTATTTATTCTTTTAATCCAGAACTTGAATTAGAGAAAGTAACGAAAAATTTATCCAGTGAATCTTTAGTTAAAGAGATGTTTTTAGTTAAAGCGGAATTTAAAAATGAAGAGGAAGGAGATTTGTCAGGAGTAAAATTTGCCATTGGTTCGGAAAATTTTAATTTGCAGTTGCTGGGGAATTTTAATGCTTTAAATGCCCTTGCTGCTTACTGTGTTGCTTTAAGTCATGGTTTAAATAAAGAAACAATTAAATTAGGTTTAGAGAGTGTAACATCTTTAGCAGGGAAGATGGAGTTAATTAAGGAAGGACAAAATTTTATTGCTATGGTTGATTATTCCTTTGAACCAAAAGCGTTGGAAAAATTATATGAGACTATTAAAGCTATTCCGTATCGTCGTTTAATCCATATTTTAGGCTCAACGGGTGGTGGTCGTGATAAGTCGCGACGTCCAATTTTAGGTCGCTTAGCAGCGGAAAGAGCGCAAATCGTAATTATTACCAATGAAGACCCCTATGACGAGGAACCGGCTCAAATTATCAATCAAGTCGCAGCCGGCGCTGAAATGGCTGGGAAAATTAAAGATAAGAATTTATTTAAAATTTTAGATCGTCGTGAAGCCATTAAAAAAGCTCTAGAATTAGCCCAAGAAGATGATTTAGTGCTTTTAACCGGCAAGGGCGCTGAACAATATATTTGTTTAGCCAGAGGGCAAAAAATGCCCTGGGATGACAGAGAAGAGCTAAGACGGGCAATTGTGGACAAAATGTGTATTGACAAATAGATAAGATTATAATATTATAATACCAGCTTACACTTTTTTAAATAAAAAAAGTGATATATAAACAAGGAATAAATTAAATATTTTAAAAAACTCAAGCCTATTTGGGGTGGGGGTTTTTTTATTTAAATCCTACTAAAATTTTTTATTTTAAAGTTGGCTAAATTTTTGTTCATTTTTTTATCATTTTTAGTTTTTCCTTGTTTCTCCTTCATATATTTTTAAAAAATTACTATATATTTATGTCTAAGTTTAAGCGCAAATCATTTTCGGAAATCAATGACATCCTCCCCATGCCGGATTTAATTGAGATTCAAAAAGATTCCTACACTTGGTTTTTGAAAGAAGGTTTAGCCGAACTCTTTGATGAAATAAACCCAGTGGTTGATTTTATCGGTCGTGATTTAGAATTATATTTTGATGATTATTACTTAGATGAACCAAAATTTTCCGAAATTGAAAGTCGGGAAAAAAATATTACCTACGAGGCCCCTATACGTGTTAAGGCGAGATTATTGAACAAGAAAACAAAAAAAGCAATTAATCAAGAAGTTTTCTTGGGCGATTTTCCTTTAATGACCGATAAGGGGACTTTTATTATCAACGGTATTGAGCGAGTTGTAGTTTCTCAATTAATTCGTTCCGCTGGAGTGATGTTCACCGCTGAATTCGTGAAAGGCAAAAAATGTTATGGCGCGAAAATTATTCCTAATCGCGGCGCTTGGTTGGAAATAGAAACTGATTCCAATAAAGTATTGTGGGTAAGAATTGATCGCAAAAGAAAAGTGGCTGTGACTTCTTTACTGCGCGCCTTTGGTTATAGCAGCGATGAAGAATTAATTAAATTATTTAAAGACGTTGATTTACCGATTGATAAAAATGATAAGGAGGAAAAAACTTTCATTGAAGCGACCATTGAAAAAGATGCGGCTAAAGATTCAGCAGAAGGATTACAAGAAGTCTATCGTCGTATTCGTCCGGGTGATTTAGCTTCAGTAGAAAATGCGCGCCAACTTATTGAATCAATGTTTTTCCGTTTTGATCGTTATGATTTTGGTCGGGTTGGTCGCTATAAATTAAATCGTCGTTTTAATTTGGACTTACCAACCAATAAAAAAGAATTCCGCACTTTA
>Ga0116183_1006131_pt1 | contig 11113 bp, 10 predicted proteins | sample AD_UKC078_MetaG_FD_89753 | JGI IMG/M metagenome (GOLD analysis project Ga0116183, IMG submission 89753) | Active sludge microbial communities of municipal wastewater-treating anaerobic digesters from USA - AD_UKC078_MetaG | ecosystem: Engineered > Bioreactor > Anaerobic > Digestate | place: USA...
CATATAAAGACTTAGAAACTAAAACAGGTTTTGAGCGACACCATATGCCAGCGGCAGATGCTTCAAAATTATCTGTTTCAGATGGTCCATGCATTCAGATGGAGACTCGTGATCATCGCCAAACAGCAAGCTGGGGTTCTTCAAGAGAAGCACAGGAATATCGAGCTGAACAAAAAAAACTGATTGATCAGGGCAGGTTTGACCAAGCTTTTAAAATGGATAAGGAGGACATCCAAGAAAAATTTAATTCAAAATACAATGAGGCAATAAAGGATGCAGGAAACTATATGGAATCAATAAAAAAGGAAGGTAAAATATGAACAAAAGATTTATTATTACACCAAAAATTAAAGCCGGAAATGTATGCCTCAAGGATTCTAGAGATGAAATAAGGCGGACTCTGGGCAGTTTCAAAGAGTTTAAGAAGAACCGTTTTAGCAGAAACACAACCGATGATTTTGAAATATGTCATGTTTATTATGATGACAATAATTGTTGTGAAGCTATCGAATTTTTCAATGATATAGAGCTGATATTTAATGGAGTTAACTTATTTGAAGAAAAAATGGATAATATAATAGAGCTGCTTTTAAAAACCGACAAAAAAATTGAGAAAGAAAAAAATATGATAACATCAAAAGCACTCGGGTTAAGCATTTATTTTCTTGATAGAGAACCTAAAAGTATTCTTGTTTTTTCTGACAACTATTATAGCTGACCCCCCCCTTTTTTTTTGAATTCCTAAAACATCGTAACCTTAAACACATTGAACTTAGTGACTGTGTGTCAAGGAGGATGCGATGTTCAGATTACTTGGAAGAATTTTTAATGTTATTATGGAGTTTTTTGGTGATCAGGTCAGGGATCTTGAGTGGAAGAAGCCGGAAGCTGTTCTTGAGGATGCTTTAAGGAAAAAAAGGGCAAATCTTGAGAGGTTCTACAATGCTGTTGCAGAGCTGGAAACTTTAAAGAACAATCAGGCGGCAAATTTAAAGAACAAGCAGATACAGATAGAGCGTCTTGAGGCACAGATAATGGGTGCGGCAAGAAACGGTGACTCTGAAAAAGGGGTTATTCTGCTTATGAAGAAAAAACAGTTAGAAAAAAACATAGGCAACGATGTCGAGTCTTTGAAGAAACGGGTGACGGACATCGATTCAGCAAAGAAAAAACTGGCTGCCGCCCAGCAGGAACTTGCGGTTTTTGAAGTAAGAAAGATAGAAACTATTGCTGAAATAAAAATGCTTCAGGCACAGAAAAATATAGGCCGTATAAATGACCGCTTTTTCGGTGCGGAAGATATGAAAGCACTTGATGATCTCACCCGCAGAATAGAGATGGAGCGGAATAAAGACAAAATATTCAAAGAGATAACAGGTGAATTTTATGAAGAGGATGTTGACTACCTGGATGCAAAAGAGGAATTCAAAAAGATTTCCTGCGGGAAAACAGATCACAATTCTGCAAGTCTGCAGATCATTGATGCCGACATAGACCTGGAACCGGTAAAATCAAGGCGGAAATAACAATGAGGAGCGTTCTTCCTCCCCTTGAACTTTTTGCTTTCAGAAAAGATATGACCGGTTTGTTCGCCCTTATAAGAATTGAGGAAAACAAACCTTTCCCTCAGATCGGCAGATGCTCAAACATCGAAAGACATTCAAAATGGATAATGTATGCAACAGACCTTCTGTCCGATGGATTTGTCAACATCAGTGGCAAGGCTTTGCGTGTTCTTGAAAAAACAGCAGAATCTTTTGAAAACAGAATAAACATCTGGCACCTGATAGAGGGCAGAAACACAGAATGGCGTTCAAAGGAATTTAGAAAACTGATCCCTTCCACAGAAAGTCTTCTGTCTAACCCTGAAAGCAGAATTGTGAGAATCTGTATAAAGAAGCTCCTTAATACTGAAAACGCATATAAATATAACAACGCAGAGTATATTGACGAACATTATCAGAAAAAGATCCGTGAGCTCAACAGAGTTTTGTCAAATTATCAGACAGCGGCATTTATCTGTGAAAACATATTTGAAAAAGCGGACATCCTGGAAATTATAAAAAAAGATTGCAGAACAACCGGATTTAATCATCCGCAACCGGAGGTGTTATGACAAATTTTAAAAGCAACGCGGCTCTCTTCCTTTTAATGTCGTGTCTTGCAGCAGCGGCATTATTTACCCATGGAATATTTAAGGTCATAGCCCTTGGAGGGATAATCGGCGGAGTTATTGGCTGGACTACTAACTGGGGCGTGATCAGAATGCTGTTCAGACCGAGGAAACCCTTGAGAATAGCGGGATTTAAGTGGTCGGGGCTTTTGGTAAAGAAAAAACCGGAACTTGCAAAAAGAATTGGTGAAATAGTTGAAAAAGATCTGCTGACAAAAGAGAAGATACTTTTGAAAATTGACGGAATAAAACCTATAATTCGCAGCAGTATTGAACAGAAAGTAATAACGATTACAGCAAAAAACCTCGGCACTCTGTCTGATGTTGCAGGTTCGGAGTTTCTACCTGTAGTAAATGATGTAAGGATGAAGCTGATAACGGAATTTTCCCCGGGGATTGAAAAGGCGCTGTTTTCTGAAACAACTCTGAAATGGTTTACAGCCGAAATGATAAAAACACTTCGTCATTATGCTCAAACCCCTCTTGTTTATGTTGTCGGGACTAAGAGGATTGATGCTGCTCTAAGGTTTTTTCTCAACAAGTTTCTTTCATGGGATGAAACCGAACGCAAAAAGAGAACCGGTGTACTGTATTCATACATCTATGATCAGATATTTCTTCATCAATCCGGTATTAGCACTAAACTGAAAGAGATACTTAGGGAAAACGCTCCTCAAATGATGGAGTCAAGTGCAGGTGAAATTCTTGATCATATGTCCCGATGGCTTAATTCTGAAGAAAATAGGAACACATTAAAAAAGAAAATCTCTCCTCTTCTTGAGAATGTGGCATGGCAGTTTAACAGCTCTGCAACAATTTTTTTAATGTTTGCAGATATTAAAAAGCTGTTGGAAGAAGGTCTTGAGCGCCACTGGGATTCGATAGTTGAAATAATTCAGGAAAAGCTCAAAGAAAAGGAAACTGAGCTGTTTTTAAAGAACATGATAAGAGAATTTGCCCCGGAATTAATAGAAAAGACAGATATGTCAAAGTTCATAACCGGGTCACTATTCAGAGATCTATACAATGATGTCTGTGAATGTATGGATCGCAATATCCTGAAAATGGCAGAATCGGAAGAGACATTTAATACTTTAAGAGTCAAGGCGTATATCCTTCTTGAAAAGCCGGTAAGCAGTGTTGTTCCGGACTGGGAGGAACACGCTGAAAAGATAATATCAGGGATGGCGGAAAGATATTTTCACACATACGACAGATCAGAAAAATCAATAGTTTATCAATTTCTCGAAAGATCATCAGAAAATCTAATAAACAATGTTAAAATAGGCCGGATAGACAAGAAACTCTCAAAAGAACACATTGATCTCATTGTTTCACAGGCTACTGAACTCATTTATGTGTGGATAAGAGAAAATCTGCCGGATGTTCTCGATAATGATATCAGAATAGGGGAAATGGTTGAAGATGAAATAAATAACTTTTCCTCTCAGGAGCTGGAAAAAACTGTTAAAACTGTTGCCGAAGAGGAACTTGGAACAATAATCAGAATGGGTGGCTATCTCGGAATTCTTGCCGGTGCCGTTTCACAAGTGTTTATCAATTCATTTCTTTTGTAAATCATTAACTTTTTTGAATTTTATAAATACCGGCACCTTTTAATAGGAGGAACAACCATTGCTTGGAGGCAGAAAATGTTCAGATCACTCTTAAGAAAAACAGTTTCTCTGATCAAGTGGACTTTTATATCCTTCTTTTTTCTTTCTCTCAGTTTGTGTACTTATATCGCTTTTGAAGACAGGGCAATTCGTGAAAATGCAAAAAGACAGGACGAATTCCTAAAACAGGCCTGTCTTGCGGCGGATCCGGAATTATCATCTTATGAACTCTGCCGGTTCCTTGCTTTGAGAATTTATCCTGACCGCATGGGAAAATGTGACGGGTTCACAGAAGATAAGCTGGCACTTTTAAAATATGAGTGTGACAAGATCAGAGATTAGTATCACATAGCTTTTCTTAACAACCGGGAACCTGCTTTGTGACAAGGCATTCTTTGCCTCATGATAGCCCGACATCATCTTAAGTCTGGCCCGCACCTCCTGCGGAACCGGTAAGTTTTTCTTCATCGTCTCCTCCTGAAAAAAACATTAATGACATATCCGATTATAAACCTGAGGTCGGGGGTCGTCGCAGCAGCAGCAGTTGGATGTTTGATATGCTCCATATTTGACTCAACATTTGATTGAAGTTTGTCACAAATTAGTAATCTTCCCCTCTTCCCCTCCCCGACAACATGCGTCGTATAGCTTAAGTAAGATTCTGTCAGTGTCGGGTTTTAATGTTTCAGGAGGTGAATTATGGAAAATGAGATCGGGGTTCTGAGCGGATTTCTGAACACGGCTCTTAACAGCGGGGATGAAATATTTGAGAGATTTTCGGGACTTGAAGGCGCAACTGTTAAGGGAAAAGGGTTGGAAAGATTTGTATATGTGCCTGGAAAGAGGTCGGACAGGGTTGTTCTTTCGGCACATGCGGATACGGTGTGGAAAAGTGTCACCCGGCACAGCACAATATCTCTTCACGAAGGTGTGTTCCGTTCGGGGGCAAAAGGCGTTGGTATCGGTGCTGATGACCGTGCGGGTTGTGCAATTGTATGGCTTCTTAAGGATCTTGGACATTCTCTTCTTATTTTTGACGGAGAGGAGGATCATCAGCTTGGATCAAGGTATCTGCTCAAACACCATCCCGGAATAATGAATGAAATAAATAATGATCATCAGTTTGCAGTTTCGTTTGACAGAAAAAACGGAAGGGAATTTAAATGTTATGATGTCGGCAGTGATGAATTCAGGCGTTACATTATGGAAAAGACAGGTTATCGTGAGCCGGACAGAAGTTCTCACACAGACATTGTCGTAATATGCGAAAAGATCTGCGGAGTCAATCTGAGCGTTGGTTATTACAACCCGCACTATGAAAACGAATCTCTCAATGTTAACGAATGGTTGAACACGCTTAACATTGCAAGGAACTGGTTTAGTGAACCGGGCCTGCCAAGATTTGTAAGATAATTTCTTTGGAAGTAAGTTATGAAGAAAACTATGATTCTTGTTTTGTTTGCGGTTTTTTGTTCATAAATTCTAAAATATAACCTTTACATAATGAATAAGTTCTGAAAACAGTGTCATTATCGTATGCTGGTAAGAATCAGTTCTATTGTTGCCGTATGCAGCAAAAAACAATAACGACTGGACATTCATTACAACAATGAACAGTGTTGAAAATATCTTGCCCTCTTCCTTAATATCGCTTTGTTCATAACGGAAGTCTTCGATCTGACTGCAAAGCGAAAGAGCATAAACAAAAATAATGATAAATCTGAAATAATGTGCTATCTCAGGCCGGATAATAATTGAAAAAAGAATAAGCACAAAAGGAACCAATGGGAAAAAATACGGAGCGAGCGTTATTACAAAATTGGATCTTCCCTGATATCTGGCAAGACCGCCATCTTCTTCAGTCGCATGAAGACCTGTTATCTTATTTCCGAAAATCAGTGAAAAAAATATGTGTGTCAGTTCATGATTGAGCGTTTTCCAGAAAAGCAGTCTTTCGCTGAACTTGCGATTTATAAAAACACCTGCCGTAAACACCGCTGCTGAAATATAAAGAGTCTCGTTAAGTTTAAAGACATATTCAAATCGCTTGAAGTAATAAATCATCAGCCCGGTTATAAAAAGAACGATAAACAGGAATATATACTTGATAATGTTATTCATTTTACCTCAAAAATGGCTTTCAAAACTCTGGTTCAGAACAGAACTGGAATGTCTTTCAGATAAGTTGTTTGAATTGTCCATTAAGGATTAAACTCCACACCGGGACCTTCAATGTAACTGTTTCCATCTCTTACTTTGACAACAGAAATGTGAGTTGCAATTCTTTCTTTCATGGCTGAGACATGGGATATGACTCCAATAAGTTTGCCGTCTTTATGCAGTCCGGCAAGAATGTTCAATGCGGTTTCAAGCGTTTCTTCATCAAGTGTACCAAACCCTTCATCAAGGAAAAGACTGTCTATTCTTATGTTATTACTTGAAAGACTGGATAATCCAAGCGCAAGTGCAAGACTCACAATAAAGCTTTCTCCACCTGAAAGATTTTTGGTGGAACGAATGTCACCGGCCTTGTAATTGTCAATGATGTTAAGTTCCAACGGACTTTCCCCGTCTCTTTTTAAAAAATAGCGGTCAGTCATTTCAAGAAGTTTTGCATTAGCATGTCTTACCATTATTTCAAAAGTGAGTCCCTGTGCAAATGTACGGAATTTTTTACCGTCAGCAGAGCCGATCAATTTGTCGAGCAGATGCCATTTTTCAAGTTCCTTTCTCTGGATTTCTATTTTTTCCTGTTTTAAAGCTGATTCTTTTCTCGCTTTTTCATTTGATTTAAGCTTTTCTTTTGTTGCTCCTATCAATTCACCGTTTTTTTCCAGTTCGACCCTTATATATTCCAGTTTTTCCGAAAGCTCTTCGATGGAATCGTTGCCCGGGTATGTTTCAGGGGGCAGAGCCAGTTTTATTTTTTCAAGCTCCGTCTGGCTTTCGTCTGTTATTTTTAAAAGAAGCTCCTGTTTAGTAATATCCTTGTTGAATTCATCAGTCGCTTTGACAACTATATCAGACACTTTTTTGAGATCTTCTTCAAGTTTGTTGACTGCTGCTTTCAGCTTGTTTTCCTCTTCATCAACAGTTCTTGTCCCGAAAAGATCGCTCCTCTTTTTATTGAGATCTTCCAAAACCGTTTTTTCTTCTCTAACCTTCTTTTTAAGTTCAGCTATTGCTTCTTCCATTGACTTGATCTCTGAAGAAAGTCCGCTCAGTTTTAAATCAATTTCTGAAAGAGTGTTTTTTACCACATCATTTTCTTTAAGATTTGACACCCATTCATTTTTTCTTTTCTCAAGTGTCGCCAAGTTATCTCCAAAACTTATTCTTGATGAATCAGCTATTTTCAACTGTTCAAAATGACTTGACAATTCATCTTCAATCCTTTCAGAATCAGAAGAAAGCTTTGCTATATTTTTATTTATGTCGCTGATCTTTGATTCAATGGATGTTTTATCTTTTTTTAGCCCTGAAATGTTTGATTCAGCGGTTTTTATGTCCAAAACTGCTTTCTGCGAGAGTTCTCTCTTATTATTCAGTTTTAACTCTATGTCCTCGACTTTCGAGATAAGTTTTTCTAATTTTTCGATTGCTTGCTCTGTTTCATCCTTTTGAGGAACATTACCTTCAGCAAATGGATGATCTTTTGATCCACAAAGAGGACAAGGAGCACCGTTTTGAAGCTTCTTTCTCTCTTCTTCATGTGACAAAATCTTTTCTATGAGCTTAACTTCTCTTAACAGCCCTTCCTTTATTTTCCTGTATGAACCAAGGGTTTCACCTTTAAGAAGTTCTTTAGACTGCTTGTTAAGCTCTTCGATTTCAGTTTTTATCAAACCTTCAGCTTTTTTCGTTTTTTCGTGTTCTTTTTCACTATTTGAAATCTCATTCTTCTTTTTTTCCAGATCTTTTGTAAAACTTGTCAGGGATTTGCTGATATCATCAATGTTTTTAACGATCTCAAAGAACTTCTCCACTTTTTCTTTCAGTCCGCTTAATTCAGACACAAGCTTTTCATCAGTATCGTTCATCTCAAAATATTTTTTCAATGTGTCAATTTTTACAATCAGTTTCTCTTTTTTTTCTTTTTCTTTTTTATGTTCATCATTTTTTGTTTTCAGCAGTTTTTCTTTTGAGTTAGAGTCTTCTTCCAATCCTTTGATGTTTTTGTTTTTTTCAGAAATCGACTGGTCAAGAGATCTGACATTTTTAAAAAGAATTTGCTGTGTTTCCTGATCATCTTTAGCCGATTTAAGAGTTAACAGCTTTTCATCTTTAAGTTTGCTGTTATTTTCAAGAGCTTTCTTTTTTTGAGGAAGCAATTTGTTGATCTCATCTAGTTCAGTTCTGTTGTTTTTAATGTTTTCAAGAAGAGTTTTAACTTTTGAATAATTCTCTGCTTTCACTTTCATGGCGACATTCTCTTCTTCTTTTACCTTGAGATCTCCTTTTAACGCCGCTACATCTTCGTCTTTAAGAATTTGAATACCTTTAATTTCCGCTTCAAGAAGTTTCAGTTTTTCAGATTCCTCTTTTTGTTTTTCATGGGCTTTGATTGAGATCTCAGAATAAATCTTCGTACCTGTGATCTGTTCAAGGATCTCTGACCGTTCATTTTCACCGGCTTTTAAAAAAGCGGCGAAATCACCCTGGGCTAGAAGAATCGAACGGGAAAACTGCTCATAAGTTAGTCCTGTCAGTTCAATAACAATATTATCAGCTGTATTGATCGTATCAGCCAGGATCTTTCCGGAATCAAGTTGGGCAACTTCACGCTTTTGACTCTGAAGATTGCCGTCAGCCCTGTTTCTTGCTTTAGCTTGATTCCAGCTAAAACGGAAGCGCCCTTTTGATGTTTCTATTTCAGCTTCAGCAAAACATTCCCCTGTTTGACGGGACATTATTTCATTTGTTGATTTGCTGATATTTTTTAATCTCGGAGTTCTGCCAAAAAGTGCCAAAGCCAAAGCATCAAGGATCGTTGATTTTCCTGCCCCAGTTGCACCGGTTATTGAAAAGATGCCGTCTGACACATATTCCGAAGCAGTAAAATCTATGCTCCAGACACCTTTTAGCGAATTCAGGTTCTTTCCTGAAATTTTAAGCACTTTCATGTTTTACCTCTTATTCTTTATTCTTATCTTCATTTTGAATTTCATAAATCAGTGCTTCAAATGCACCTTTCAGTTCCTTCTTGTTATCTTCACTCACTTCTTTTACTTCCATCAACCTTTCAAAAACATCAACCGGTCCAAGCTCCTCAAGTGCTTCAAATTCTTCAAGCGGAGATATTACTGTCATTCTTTTATCAGCATTCTCTTTTTTAAGAACCTTGCCATGCCCGCTTTCTTCAATTTTTCCAGCTATTTCCATAATTTTTGCGGTTGTCTCAAACCCTTTCCCAATAAGTTCCACCCACACTTCAAGTTCTTCTGCGGTGCCTTCTTTTATGCTTTCAAACTGCTCAAGCACCTCTTTTTCGTTTCCCTTTAGCGAAACAAGCTTTCTAAATACCGGAACAGTTTTTTCAGTTATCGTTGTTGAAAAATCTCTAATGTCCACAATTATAACCTTCTTGTTTTGATATCCTTCATTAAAACCCATCGGAATGGGAGAACCACTGTATCTGACATTATCCCTTTCCCCGACAGTCTGCGGAACATGAAGGTGCCCAAGCGCTGTGTAATCAACAAAATCGGGGAATATCGTCCCGTCAACCCTAGCCAGTGAACCAATATAAAGCTCTCTCACCCCGTCATCTTTTTCAACCTTCCCGTTTTTGGTAAAAAGGTGTCCTGTCGAAATAAGAGGAACATTATATTTTTCTTTAAGATCTTTTGCTTTTGCATGGATCTCTTCATAGTGGCTACGAATCCCGTCGAGCAAATTTGCTTCTTTATCCGTACCGCTTTCTCCGGGAACAGATAAACGGACATCCCTGTCTTTGAGATAAGGAACAGCACAAACTATAAGCTCTTGTTTTCCTTCATTGTTTTTTATTTCTATAATTTCATTTTCCCTGTCGGAGATATCGGACACAACATGAATATTGAGATGTTTCAGAAGTTCCTGCGGTGCTGATAAAAATGAAGGGGAATCGTGGTTCCCACCGATTATCACAACATGGCGACAGGAAGTTGTCTTTGTGTTGCACAGAAATGAATAGTAGAGCTCCTGTGCTCTATTGGAAGGCGTTGTCGTATCAAAAATATCACCTGCAATGATGATCAGGTCAATATTTTCATCTTTGAGAACACCTATAAGCCAGGTGAGGAATTTCTCATGTTCGTCATATCTTTTCTCGCCGAAAAGGGTTTTGCCTAAATGCCAATCTGATGTGTGAAGAATTTTCATAGCTTACCTCGTTTGATAATATTACCGACCAGTATTTATTACATTAACAAGTAGAAAAAACAACATTACGATCCCCTCCAAAAAAAGTGGGCAGTTGTTAAGGTGAATAATACTCAACCATTACGACCTATGTTGTCGGGTTGCAAAAAATAAATATACTACAAACTGAAGAAAAGAAAAGAGGGGGGTAACATGGATCTCAAGTCAAGGTATCGCGGTTCTATTCTCGGTATGGCATCTGGGGATGCGATGGGATCTGCTTTTGAATTCATATCAAGAGATGAAGTCCCTGAAATAATTGAAGATATGGCCGGGGGTGGATGTTTTGACTGGAAACCCGGTCAATGGACTGATGACACTGCCATGGCAGTGTGTCTGGGAGCAAGTCTGATAAACTGCAGAGGTTTTGATCTTAAAGATCAGATAGAGCGGTATTGTCAGTGGTATCAAAATAGTTTTGATATCAGAACTGCACTCGGACTGGAAAAAGACGGAAATGGATCGGGCAGCATAATTCCCTGCAGAGATATAGGAAATACCACAAGAGAAGCTCTTGACAACTATCTTTACAGCGGTGATCCTGAGTCAGGGTCAAGTGATCCCATGACTTCAGGGAACGGTTCCATTATGCGGCTTGCACCTGTTCCTTTGTTTTACCGCAAAGATCCGGCTATGGCAGTTGAATTTGGTGGCAGAAGCTCTCTTACTACTCATGGAAGTGCTGAATGTATTGATGCCTGCCGGCTGTTATCCGCAGTAATTGTTAAAGCTCTCAAAGGTTTATCCAAAAAAGATATACTTGCAGTAGATCCATCCATATTCAGTTCACCCAAAATAGCCATGACAGCCAAAGGCGGATATCAAATTAAAACAATGGATCAGATAAAGGGAAGCGGTTATGTCGCAGAATCACTCGAAGCCGCACTCTGGTGTTTTTATACCACTGACACATTTGAAACAG
>Ga0116183_1006138_pt1 | contig 11106 bp, 8 predicted proteins | sample AD_UKC078_MetaG_FD_89753 | JGI IMG/M metagenome (GOLD analysis project Ga0116183, IMG submission 89753) | Active sludge microbial communities of municipal wastewater-treating anaerobic digesters from USA - AD_UKC078_MetaG | ecosystem: Engineered > Bioreactor > Anaerobic > Digestate | place: USA...
GAATGTACCTGACTCGAAATCAGGCGTACCGCAAGGTACCGTGGGTTCGAATCCCACTCTCTCCGCCAGTTAGTCAGGGCCACTGCAGTGCAGTGGCCCTCATTACTTGGAAGCCCCGCACCGTGCGGGCTGCGCCGGGGTGATGCCTTTCTCTGCATCGCACTTTTCCCCGTTACCTGCGTTCTTCGCACTCATTTCCCGCCCTTTTCTCAGTGCCCAAAAAATCCGGTACCGTGCCATCTGGTGACAGCCTGCGGTGGGGGAACGAAATAGAGGTGCTGCAGCACCTCTCCCGATGGCCCCAATACTGGTATTGGTCAGCTATCTATCTTCAGTAGCCTTCTTTGTTCCGCCCAATCCTCGGGCAGCGGAACCATGCGCATTAGCTTCTCAGCATTCAAATCCGCAGGGTGCAGACCTCGGGCGATGGCTTCAATGATGTCTGGAGCCAGGAATGCTAGATAAATCACCCGTGTTACATAGGAACTTGTGATCTTCTCCTTTGCGGCAATTGCTCCCACACCATCACAGCTGCCGGAGGTGAGCTGGGCCAGCCACTGATGTCCCTTGGCAATCAGTTCCAGCAACTTCTTATCGGGCCCCCTTGCCTGAGCATCGTTGTTCACCACCAGTCGCATTGCCAGACCCCGGCGTTTGAGTTCAATCTGCAAGCCCAAGTGGATGGGCTCTTTATGTTCACCAAGCAAGTTGCCTTTGATGGCAATCTCCAGACGGTCGGGACGGACCACGATACGCTCCACCATCTGCGCCAGATGCTTCCTGCCATCAGTTGCCAATAGTTCGGCGGCTGCCTTTGCGGCCCGAAGTGAATCCTTCACACTTAGGGTAATGCGGTCTGCCTGCTGCTCAATCCAGTCCAGCACCAGCGATTCGTTCTCCAGGAAGTTTGTGATGCAGTCGGTGACTGCTGTTTCCAACTCGTGCGCAGGAATGCGGAACCCTGTCTGTTTGGGTGCAGTCCCTTCATGCAAGTCCCCGCTCACGTAATAGCGGTAGCGTCGGCTGTTGCGCTTGGTGTGCGTCGGGACCAGCTTCTGACCGGATGCATCAATCAGCAATCCTGCCAGCAGGCTGGGATTGATCGCATTGACTCTTCCCTTCACCCCTTGTCGATTCGATTCCAGCTGGTCCTGAACTGCATACCAGACCTCCCGATCGATCAGGGCAGGATGGTTGCCCTCAAAGACTTCTCCCTTGTGGCTGATCTGGCCGATGTAGATGGGGTTGCTGAGAATTCGGTAAAGATGTCCCCGGCTGAAAGGACGCTTGCCACCAGCACCCGGACGCTTGGTCTGTCGCTCCGGCGTGATCCAGCCTCTGCGGTCCAGTTCCGCCTTCAGCGTCCTGACACATCCAAGATCCACGTAAAGATTGAAGATCTCCCGGATCTGGATGGCTTGGTCTTCGATGATGGACAGGGATCGCTCTTTAGGGGCATAGCCCATGGGCGGGATGCCCCCCATCCACATGCCCTTGCGTTTAGAAGCTGCAATCTTGTCCCGGATCCGCTCTCCAGTGACTTCCCGCTCAAACTGGGCAAAGGACAGCAGCACATTCAAGGTCAGTCTTCCCATGGAGCTGGTGGTGTTGAACTGCTGGGTGACCGAAACAAAGGACACCCCGTGGGAATCAAACAACTCCACCAGCTTCGCAAAATCAGCCAATGACCGGGTCAATCGGTCTACCTTGTAGACCACGATCACCTTTATGCGCCTTGCCGCTATATCCGCCAGAAGCAGCTTGAGCCCCGGGCGTTCCATGTTGCCACCTGAATAGCCGCCGTCGTCATAGAGCGTAGGAGAGGGCACCCACCCCAAGGCCTTCTGGCTCTGGATAAAGGCCGCACAGGATTCCCGCTGGGCATCCAGGGAGTTGAAGCCTTGTTCCAAACCTTCCTCAGAAGACTTGCGCGTGTAGATGGCACAGCGCAAGGTGGGTGCCGATGCGTCCCTTGCATTCGATCTCATGTCTTGAGCCCAAAGAACAGGGGGCCAGACCAGGCCGTGCCGGTGATACCGACTCAACGGCGCAGAGGGTAAAACTTCGGGCCGCTTTGCGCGACACCACCTTTGTGATGGTGGTCGACACTGGCGATGGCAAGGCCTACTTTGCCAAGCCAGGAGAAATCTACATTGCCACCGACCGCCTGCAGCTGCTTTTTTCAGGTCTACCTGGCATCTTGATCGTCGATAACGAGTACGACTGCTTGCGCGGTGAAGATATCCGTGATCTTTTGGTGTCGTGTGGCGCAAGTCGCTACCTCATACAACAAGCGACACCATCGGGGCTGGGGCATTCCGAGAAAGCTCAGATTCGCAGAGACGCGGGCCTTGAACGTGCGAGCTGGGAAAATCCGCCAGAGGACTTCACCCTTCGCGGCTTGTCACAGTTGTTTGAGTTCTTGCCCACATTAAAGCCCGAGGCGGCAGCAGCCCGAATGAATGTGCTCTGGGAGGCGTTGGCTGATCTGGAGTCGCGCGGCACTTCCGCCTTCTCTGGTTCGTACAAGTGGGGCTATTCCCATGAAACAAAGACTGCCCGATTTGATGCCGCTTTCGTCCGCACGCTCAATCAGGTGAGTTGGGTTCCGAATGCCCAAGGCGAGCTTGTACGGCCGGGGCTCGTCGTTTTCGATTCGCTCGGCTGGAAACCTAATCCGTTCCTGCTGTCAAAGATCGCGTTCAAGCCGCCGATCATCGATCAGCTTGCCAAAGAGGCAGGCATCGATCCGACTGCACTTGATCTGCTGCGCAAGCTTGGTATCACCAACGTTGCCGACCTAACCTCCCGATTGGGCATCACCAATCCACCACCTGAGCTCCAGCCTTTGCCAGCTCCTGAACCTGAGGCCGACGAGTCGTCCAATGGCGACGTGTACGACGGTGCAAAAGATCTGTACGGCGATGACATGCCCGATATCTCGCCCGGTACTCTCGATCCGGACGAAGTTGATGGCGTAGATTCAGGTGCGGGAAGTGGTGGCCAAAGGCAATCTGGCGCCGGGACTTCGCGCGGAGGTGGCCAGGGCAAGGGAGGTGCAAACGGCGGCTCCGGTGGTGACGGCTCATCCGGTGAAAAAGGAGGTGGCAAAGGCACCGGTCAGGGACATAGGCCACCCGGCCACGCAGGCGGACGGCCATTCATTTCCTACGTCGGCACGCACCCCGATGATGACGGCGCCGATCCCGATGGCCTAGATCAGGAGGAACGGATGCAAATTGAGGGGAGTGCAATCGATCTAATCATTAGCCTTGAGCCCAGTCTTTGCCGAACTCCGGAGGGCAACCCAGGCTTTGATCTATTCGAGGTCGATGGCGGTGGCGGGCCGATCCGTTGGATCGAAGTCAAGGCAATGACAGGAACCTTGGCCGATCGCCCGGTGGGGCTATCGCGTACCCAGTTCGACTATGCACGTGAAAAGGGAAATTCTTACTGGTTGTACGTGGTTGAGAAGGCGACTACTCCGGTACAAGCCCGCGTACTCCGAATTCAAGATCCCGTGGGACATGCTCGGACTTTTACGTTCGACGGCGGCTGGAGGGATGTTGCAAAAACGGAACCTCTAGAATCAACGGCCCTGAGGAACTGAACCATGCCCAATTCAAAGCCTGTACATGGGAGCACGCTCGATTTCGCGCTGCTGAAACACCGCCACCGGGAAGTTCGCGCGGGTCATTCAACGGGTCTTACGTTGCGTATTCACAGGGCTTTGAGCTGGCTCAATCGCGCTGAGCAAACTGAAGACGTAGACGGGAAGTTCATCTTCCTGTGGATTGCCTTCAATGCAGCGTACGCGCAAGAACTCGATGACAGCGACAGAGCATCCGAGAAAGTTACTTTCATAGCATTTCTGCAAAAGCTTTCTGACCTAGACACCAAAAAATGCATAGATGGACTGATTTGGAAGGAGTTCTCTGGGAGTGTTCGGACGCTGCTAGACAATCCCTATGTATTTCATCAATTTTGGGAATTTCAGCGCGGTCGAATCGATGAGGACGAATGGAAGGATCGGTTCGCAAGTGCCAAACGTGCTGCCCAAGCCGCATTGGCTAGTGGCAATACCCCGGTTCTGCTGTCAGTGATGTTCAATCGCCTCTACACATTGCGCAATCAACTTATTCATGGCGGAGCAACTTGGGGAGGAAAAGTCAATCGCGAGCAGTTGCGTGATTGCACACGGCTGCTTGGCAAGTTAGTTCCCGTAATCATTGAGTTGATGATGAACAACCCCGAGGTGCCGTGGGGCGACGCTGTTTATCCGGTTATTTCGCATGAATCCTGAGTGCTTTGCCTCCCGGATTTGCCAAATGTCTCAGAAAGTCCTACGCGCCCACTTATCGAGAAAAACATTGTTTCGTCCAAAGGCTCAGGAGCTTCCAGCAAATCCGGGACGATAGAGGGAGATGAACAAATGTCAAATGGTGTGAAAAAAATATTGAAATTTGTAGCCCTCGCGGTCATTGTCTTTGCGCTGATTTCCGTTTTCAACGGCATCGTCACCGTTGCCGCCATCGCCGATAGATTTGTGCCGGGCAGTTGGACGTACGTCTTCATGGCGCTATCTTGCTTGGTAGGGGGATTGATCGGTTATCCCGTGTGGCAAGTATTCAAGCTTCCGCGTGCGCCATTGCCTCCACAAGAGAGTTCAGGGCGTACATACGATGCCTACCAATCCTGGTTGCGGCAACATTTGCAAAATCACTCCGACTCTGAAGTTGCCGTTTTGGCCTTCCGCGATGGGGTTCAACCTGCTTTAGCAAAGCTAAATGCGAAAGCAGATGCCTTGGTACCTTTGCACGCTCCTGGTAGGGCTCATTGAAACTGGAAAGCTCCTGCTCCAGTGTTTCAAGGAACTTTTTGAGCTGCGCTACGCGGTCATATTCCGTCGCGATGCCAAACGCCTTTTTGAGTTGTTCGGCTTTGGCTTGCTTGATTTGCCGCGCCTCTTCCGCACGCTCGGATGCAGCACGCCGAATCTCCTCCTCGCGAATTCTGTCTTCACGCACCGTCGGTTGGCTGCGAAGCAGGGTCAATATTGTGGCGACGATGACCGGAAACTGCTTCTCAAATTGGGTCGTTGTGCCTCGCCATTCCTTGGACACCGAGTATTCAGTGCCCCTGACATGCAGGGTGAAACTTTCTGAAGGAACGTAACGCCACGACTTCGCCCAGCTTTCCTTTAGTTTCGCGAGCCGGAATTCCTCCGCATCGAGCTCATATTTACGGTATCCCTCGCTCATGGTGACTGTGAGACTTTCACCGGCGAGCTCAATGCACACTTTTGATTCCTTGGGGCCGCCCCGTGGTGGGTCAACATCTGAACGTTTGGCACGTGCACCAGACTGAGCCAGCGCAGCAAAAAGGCTGTTGTATAAGCGCAGTACCCAGTCCATTTTTTCCAGGGAAGCCGTCACCACAAGGCCGTTGGGAACTTTGAAGGAATAGCGTCCGTGCTGGGCATATGGCGGCGATTCAAAATCTGCCCCCCTGTCGAGCCAGTTCGTCCGTTCGTATCGCTTGATGATCTTGGGTAGCCGTTGGAGGTAGGCATTGGTGGCTTTTACCAATGGGTTCTGCTTGTCCAATTCCGCCGAGATTTCAAACGGAGGAGGTGGCAGCTCCTCTGCGACTCGCTCGACTGCCTTCACCAACGCGCGGCTCTTTTCTTTGCGGGCAACCTCCCGAGGTGTTGGGATCGTCAGTTGTACTTCTTCATCCTGTTCTTGCGCAGGCAAAGGTGTTTGAGGGGAAGACTTGGCAAATTGAAGCTTGGTCCAGTGGCCACGGGGTGGTATTGGAATGTCATGTCGCCGACAGGCTTTTGCGAGCCCGACATCTGAGACACCAAGTTCTTTTGCGAGTCTGATGACGGGCTTTTCCCATACCAGGGCGTACAACTCTGAACGTTTCATCGGGCAGCTCCGTCAATTTAGTAGCTGATCGCGCCAATCATCTGCTGCTCGATTTTCGGACATCTGAGGGTGGGTTGGGCTCAGTGGCCGGCGGCAGGCGCAATAGTTCAGTGTCATTGGAGACGGTTTTGTGTGTCAGCTTTTTCATTGTCGAGGCCGACACATTGCCGATCCGGGGGAATCTGGAATCCAGCGCACCGCGCATTGCTGTACGGATGGCAAAAAATTACCTTTTGAGGCTCGGTTACAAGTTGCTGTAAGTGTTTAATAGCAGGCGATGTCTCACCAAAATGTTCAGGTAACTGTTGAAGAGTTGCAACGGGAAAACGCGCGGCTCACTGCTTTGCTTGACGCCAATGGGATCGAATGGCGAAAGTCGGCGCCTCCAAAGGATCAAACAGCGGCACCGCATGAACAGATTCGACTGAGCACCGCGCAGAAGATCAGTTTGTTCAAGCAACTTTTCCGCGGCCGCCAGGACATATTCCCTGTACGGTGGCAGAGCAAGGCCAGTGGCAAAGCTGGCTATTCGCCTGCCTGTGCTAACGAATGGCTCCCCGGTATTTGCGAGAAGCCGCGCATCAAATGCGCCGATTGCAGCAACCGGCAGTTCGTTCCGCTTTCCGACGCATTGTTCTATGACCACCTGACGGGTGAGCAAACGATAGGCGTATATCCCTTATTGACGGACGAAACCTGCAATTTTCTGGCGGCAGATTTCGATGACTCTGAATGGCGGCAGGACGTCAGTGCCTTCAAAAAGTCCTGTGATGACCTCGGTGTTCCGGTGTCCATAGAGATTTCGCGTTCCGGTTCAGGTGCGCATGCCTGGATTTTCTTTGCTGGACGGCCATTGGCGCGTGATGCACGTCGCCTGGGGACCGCCATCATCAGCCATGCTTGTTCCAGAACCCGGCAACTGAAGCTGGAATCTTATGACCGATTGTTTCCCAATCAGGACGTCATGCCCAAAGGCGGATTCGGCAATCTGATTGCCTTACCGCTGCAAAAGACACCTCGTGAGTCGGGATGCAGCGTATTTGTCGATGCTGACTTCAAACCGTTCCCCGACCAATGGGCATATTTGGCTGCAGTTATTCAGATGCCCGTTCAGGACATCGAGCCAACAATCCTGCGGGCAACCGGAGGAGTACATCCTCTTGATGTGACGTTCATCGACGAAGAAGATCTGAAAGAGCCGTGGAAGAAGGCACCCACAGCATCCAGGAAATTGACCGGTCCACTCCCTTCGGTTTTGAGCGTCACCCTGTCAAATCTGGTCTATTTTGAAAAGCAGGAATTACCACAGGCACTTGCCAACCGGTTGATTCGGCTGGCCGCATTCCAGAATCCGGAGTTTTTCAAAGCCCAGGCGATGAGATTTTCGGTTTGGGATGTCCCCCGGGTCATCGGCTGCGCGGAGAACTTTCCCAACCATATTGGCCTGCCACGAGGCTGCCTGGATGCAGTTCAAGAGTTGCTGCGGGACAATGGAATTCAATGCAGCCTGACTGACGAGCGTACAAGCGGACTCCCGTTAGCACTGGGGTTTCAGGGTCAACTTCGTCCGGATCAGGAAAATGCAGTGCAAGCGGTTGTCCAGCATGAAGCAGGAGTACTGTGCGCTCCCACCGCGTTTGGAAAAACCGTGACTGCGGCGGCGCTGATTGCCAAGCGTGGTGTCAACACGCTCATTCTTGTTCATCGAACCGAATTGCTTAACCAATGGCAGGAGCGGCTTCGGTCGTTCCTGAATCTGGAGAAGGGCCAAGTCGGAGTCATCGGCGGCGGAAAATCCAAACCCACTGGAAAAATCGACATCGCCGTAATGCAGTCGATTTCCCGACAAGGGGAGGTCAGCCCGATGGTCGAAACCTACGGCCAGGTGATCATTGATGAATGCCACCACGTAGGCGCAGTTTCATTTGATGCCATCTTGAAGCGGGTTAAGGCAAGGTATGTTTTGGGCCTCACAGCAACTCCCATCAGGCGGGATGGCCAGCAACCCATCATATTTATGCAATGCGGTCCTATCCGGCATTCAGCAACCAGACCATCGAGTGCCCCGCAAGACCTGGAAGTGCTTCCCCGATATCGAGAACGCCGGATCGATGCCGATAAGGATGTCGGCATTCAAGAAATCTTCAAAATGCTGGCAACGGATGACACCCGTACAGAAGCAATCGCCAGTGAAATTGAAGCAGCGTTTCTGGCAGGAAGGAAGGTGCTGGTGCTGACCGAGCGCACGGAACACCTCGCTGCCATACAGACGGCACTGGTAAATAAGGTCGCGGAGCCGTTTGTGTTGCATGGCCGGATGTCGCGGAAACAGAGAGCTTCGTTGGTGGCGGCGCTTGATGCCCTGCCAGGCGATGCACCCCGGGTTTTGCTATCCACTGGCAAACTGGTGGGGGAGGGCTTTGATCACCCGGCACTGGATACGCTGGTTCTCGCGATGCCCGTTTCATGGAAGGGCACCCTTCAGCAATATGCTGGTCGCCTTCACCGCGACCATGCTGAAAAAACCAGCGTAAAAATTATCGACTTCGTGGACTCCGGCCATCCGGCGTTGCTGCGAATGTGGGCGAAGCGCCAGGCCGGCTACCGAGCCATGGGCTACAGAACCAGCGAAATGCTGATCTGATTTCAGGCCCAGCATGTTGGTAGGCCATGGTCGGTTGCAGGGCTATATCTCAAAGAGGTAAGATATTGGTCAATAGTTGGTTGAAGTTTGGTTTTTTCGTGTCTAAGCGCAATTTTTCTTGTGGTGAGAGGTTTTTATGATTCAAATGGCGAGTACCCAGCCAACGGCTGGTTTCAGCTTGTTTGACAGCGTTCCTGAGGACTACTTCCATTTTGGGGCAGGCCACGCCTTTCAACCCAAGGTGGTTCCTGAAGTCCTGGGCCTCAAGCGAGAAGATGTTTCCAAGCTGGCCTCTGTCTCCCTGAAGTCGGTACGCTACGACGATGCCATTCCGGAGCCAGTCCGTGAGCGCTTGGAAGAAATCGGCATCACCATCAATATGGTGGCCAAATTCTTTGATGGGGACACTGACAAGACAGTGACCTGGTTCAAGGCGCGCAATCCCATGCTGGGCGATGTCTCGCCAAGGGACATGATTCGCTTGGGACGCTTTGAGCGCTTACGAAAATTCATCATTAACGCGATCATCGATAAGACTCGCCCGCCAGTTCAAGAACCTGAAATGTCCTGATCGGGCAGGTTGAATTGCCCAAACCCAAGAAGCCCCTCATTCCTGCAGCGCGATCGACGCCGGTTGCGCCGCTTGGTATCCGTGAATTGGATCGATTCAGCAGCGAGTCCATCGACCGTTGGACAGCTCTTTCCAAAGATTTGGACGAGTTAGAGGCGAATCTGTACTTCGCCCTGGAGCCTGAACGGCGACGATTGCGCGCTGAGTTGATCGCGACGCTTCAACAGCACCAGTCAACAACACCCGTTGTGTGCCAGGGATGGGTACGAATCGTTGACTACCAGTTTTCGAATCAGCCGTTATCGAGTGCGGGCAGTCTGACGGGCTATGGAGCGCGGTTCAATGCGGGCATGGACCTAGACCCCGGAACTCTCAGCCCATGGCCAGCGTTGTATCTGGCGGAGGACTATGAAACGGCATATCGGGAGAAGTTTCAGCTCAAATCTTCGGATAAGGTTGACGGGCTAAAGCCGGAAGAGTTGGCACTGACGCATGGGCGAAGCAATTCAACGGTGCTGCTTCAGGGGCGGATTGATCGTGTCTTTGATATGACGACGCCTCGCCACTTGGATGCTGTGGCTAAAGTTCTCAAAAAAATCAAAATGCCGGATCGAGCAAAAATCTTGAAGAAGAAGCTCGGCATTAAGCAGACTGACCTCAACATGATTCAGAGTGGTCAAGGCCTCTACATCGCTGTACTGAAGCACAACTGGAGAGTCCAACCTGCCCAATTCGGTTTGCCCGCACGCAGCCACATCTTGGCTGAATTGGTCCGTGCCGCTGGATTTGAGGCGATTTTGTACAAGTCGACAATGGGGCCAGGAAAGTGTCTGGCGGTTTTTCCGGACAAGCTGTCCGGATCTGCCCATATTGAACTGGAGGACAAGGCTCCGCCAGAAGTTAAACACACTCGGCTGGATGAAAACACCGCAGGAGATCTTGCCGGTTGGCATATTCTTCCGTCCAACTTTGGGTGGTGAGGGAACACACGATTTGCAATGTAAGAGGCGTCTTCAGGGCAAGGAAATGCTGGTTTGATTTGGCGGCCATATCACCCATGACTTCCCTGCAAGGCACTTTGCAATTCCTTGTTAAGGCAACAAAAGTTCCCTGTTAATTTTCGGCGTAAATATCCACGAAGAACTGCAAACCCACGCCAGTACTGGTATTGCTGAGGTTTTTTGAGGACAAGGTCCGCAATAAATTCAAAAAATCCCTGTAAATTTCCCTGTTAACGGGAACTTCTACCTGAGAGAGGTTCGCCTGAGACTGCGCCCACCGCCAAATGGCAAGGGCCTCTGCAGTGCAGAGGCCCTTTCTACTGGTGAGGCCGGAACCTGCAGGAGGCTCCTACGCAATGAAGTCCTACTCCCTACTCTTTGTCTGCATGGGCAACATCTGTCGCAGTCCTACTGCTCATGGCGTGTTCCGGCACAAGGTGCGTTCAGCCGGTCTGGAGTCGCGCATACAGGTTGACTCGGCGGGAACCCACAATTACCACCCCAACAGCCCGCCGGATGAGCGCTCACAGGAGCACGCCAGCCTGCGTGGGTACGACCTGTCCGACCTGCGGGCGCGCCAGATCCAGGATACTGACTTTGAGGCGCATGATTTGATTCTGGTGATGGACTGGGACAATCTGGCCCTGGTGCAGGAGATATGCCCCGCGGAAAACCAGAGCAAAGTCAGGCGCCTGACCGAGTTCTGCATGACCCATGAAAGCCCGGTGGTGCCAGACCCTTACTATGGCGGCGCGACAGGTTTTGAGCAGGTGCTCGATCTGGTCGAGGATGCCTGCGATGGGCTGCTGCAAAAACTCCAGCGCGGAGAAATCACAGCCTCGCGGGGCTGAGCAGCTGTTCCGTAACGCCCTGTGCGCGGATGTGTTCGGGAATGGGCTGGCCCCGTGCCAGTGCGGCGCAGGCTTCTCCCATGGCCACACAGGTCTGGATGCCATA
>Ga0116183_1006141_pt1 | contig 11101 bp, 5 predicted proteins | sample AD_UKC078_MetaG_FD_89753 | JGI IMG/M metagenome (GOLD analysis project Ga0116183, IMG submission 89753) | Active sludge microbial communities of municipal wastewater-treating anaerobic digesters from USA - AD_UKC078_MetaG | ecosystem: Engineered > Bioreactor > Anaerobic > Digestate | place: USA...
GATCCGTATCACGGCCATCACCAAAGGCATGTACAAATACGTCCCTGAGGTTATATTCTGCTGTCATATCACAGAGTTGGTACAAATGCTCATCCAGGGAATGAACGCCTCCATCAGATAGTAAGCCAAAGAAATGTACCTGTTTATTGTTGTCACGGGCATAGGAAAAAGCTTTCTTCAACACGCTGTTATTACGTATTTCCCCGCTCTTGCATTCTTTATTTATTTTAACCAGGTCCTGATAAATAATCCGGCCTGCTCCGATATTAAGATGTCCGACTTCCGAGTTACCCATCTGGCCGTCAGGCAATCCTACATTCTCACCCGATGCATGGAGTCTGGAATTTGGGTATTTCTGTTTAAGAAAGGTCATGTTCGGTGTTTGGGCCTGGCTTATAGCATCAGCTTTTGAACCATCGCCTATGCCCCATCCGTCAAGTATCATCAACAAGGTTTTCTTTGTTCCCATATAATTTTCAATAACATCTTATCATTTTTAACAAAAGTAAACTCAAAGGGTTCACCGCTGCAGGAAAAATGATTTCTGCAATTCCGCAAAATTAACCAAATTCCATAAAGGGCTGATAAAAATTCCGTTCCGCTAAGAAATTATTCAGCGGACCTCACGTATTTTAATCCTGTAATCGGCTCCGTTGCAGGTCTTCTCATAAGCAATATCATTGCCTACATACATTAGCCATTCTTCAGGGGTAAAGTTCCTTGATACATAAGAGCATCCGTCAGCAGCAAAAGCATCGGCAAAGGCGGGCCTGGAAACAAGATTTCTTCCCGGTTCAGCACTGGCTGAAAGAATAATATCCCCCTCCGGACTGAACTCGACAGCCATTACCAAACCTCCATTGTCATTAAAAGTTACAGGCAGGTCAAACAGGTTATCGGTATCCCAAAGCTTTATTGTACCATCATTGCCTGTTGTCGCCATTTGAGAATGTACACCATTAAACCTTATGCTTCTCACCTCGTCTGAGTGAGCCTTCAGGTCAACAGTTTTCCTTCCGGTTGAAAGATCCCATAGTTCAACCAGTCCGTCATCATATCCGACAGCAATTCGTTCGGCTTCGGAATTGAATTTGAATGCCTTTACCGACCGGCCTTCCGATTCAATTCTGATCTGGCCTGTTGACTGCGAAGGATTCCATACCAGAACTTTTCCGCCATCAGTTAACCCGGCGATAAACTTATCTCCCACAGACAGATCGATTGCAGTTATCTTCATTCCTCCCGTGATATCGGTGGATGTTCTTATTGAAAGATCCCACTTGAGAACTTTCCCGTCAAGTGCGGCTGAATAAAGATATTTCCCATCGAAAGAAAAAACCAGGGATTGTATCTTCCCCGAGTGACCTGCAAGTTCGTATGCTTCTTCATTCCCGTTCAAAGGAATCATTTTAATTGCCGATTCTTCCCCGCATGCCAGCCATCCAGCGTCAGGACTGACAGCAAGGACATCTGTGATTTTTGATCCTGAATAAATCAACCGAAATCCCTTGTCTTTATCACCACGATTCCATGATAATACTTTTCCATCGGTACCCGAGGTATAAAACTCATCTTTCCCCGGAATAAAAGCAATGTTCCGAACAACTCCCCCATGGCCTTTAAATATTTTACACGGGCCATCGTCATACTGTTTAGCCACATTATAAAGACCCATATAGATATCTGCATCATTATTCCTGCCTCCATTCCTGGAATTAAAGAGGTATGCCTGGTATGCCAGAAGTGACTGGAGTTCTTTCTGTTCCGACATTTGCTGGGACCGGAGAGCCATTGATCTGGCCAAAGATATCATCCTTCCCTTTTCTGCCCGGATCTTTTGTTCTGCAGCTGTCTTTGCTGCTGCTTCTGCAAGAAGCCCGGCCTGCCTGAATGAATCAGCCTGATGACTGATCATGACCTGTTGTGTTTTAGCTTCGGCTATCTCTGTTTCAGCAGCAAAGAACAGGTTTTCAAGCTTTTGCCTCATCTGTCTCTCCTGTTGCTCTCTCATTAAAGCTACCGCAGCACCTGAATCTGCTTCCACAGACCTTTTAATAGCGAGGGCAGCATACGCCTCTGTAAGGTTCTTCTGTTCGTTCAGTTTTGCTTTCTGGATTTCTGACTCCTTAAGCATATTGTCAGATGCTATCTTGCTTATCGACAAGGCTATCATCGAAAGAATAGTAATAATGGCGATTGCTCCAAATATTGAAGATATTATCCTTATTCGTTTCTGTTTTCTCTTTTGTTGCCTTTCTTTTCTCTCTTCCGATTCAATATAGTCCTTTTCACTTGTACGCAGATATACCATTGCTCTTTCAAAAGCAGGATCATATCTCTGCGCCCATCCGGCTGTTGGCTTTTTCATTTCACGCCAGGCGACAGCGAACTGAAGTTCCGGTTGTTTAAGAAGCCCTGCCTTACCCTGCTGGTACATAGCTGACATATCAGAAAGACGCTGATATATTAACACCGAATCAGCTTCTTCATCAACCCATTTTGCAAGACGGTTCCAACGTCTTATAAGGCTTTCCTGGGTAAGGTCGATTACGGAATCGTCATCAAGCGGCAAAGGATGAAGAGGTGTCAGAATGGAAACGGAAGGATCACGGAATTTCTCAATTACATCATACAATTCCTCATCGGTACAAATCAGTGCCGACTTTATTATACTGACTTTTGAAGGAAACCTTGCCCCATTGTTATCGAGGCTCTTACCTGTTAGCAATTTAAAGAGTCCCTCACAAACTGTCTTACCTTTGTCATCAAGCTGATTAAAAACCTCATCAGCATGAAGGGAGACAGAGTCTCTCATGGTACCAACAGCATTGTAGTCATAATAGCCTATTGCCCTATCCGTTTCAGGCAGCTCTTTCCATTTTGCCCAGGTTCTCATCAGTGAATGCTGAAACAACGGAAGCTGATCGGACTTACCACTTATGTCTTCCAGCAGGATTTCCACAAGGTCGGTGTCAATTGAAGCACCAGCCCTTCTGATTGGACCTTCAATCGCCTGCCTGAGATTTTCCTGTGTCATGGCAGGCACAAGAAAATGGCTGTGATTTATAAGCTGGGTGAATTTCTTATTGCCTGCACACGCTGAAATCAGTTCAGAACGTAGGGATATTGCGACATAGATATTAAGACTATGGCCTGTAATTGCATTGACAATTAATGTAATGAAGTTATCCACCTCGTTCTCCTGGTTCATTTTCCTTTGCAGAGAACAATATCTGAAAAGCTCCTTAAACTGGTCTATTATCAACACAATCTTCTCATTAGTTTTGAATGAGAAGGCATTTACCACTTCTGTTATTCCATCGGGTTGTTGTGCAAGTATATTATACAGTTCCTCAAAATCAAATACTTTACCATCCAGTTCCACAGATAATTGATGAAACGCTCTGGCCAGGTTTCCAAGCGGATCTCCGGAAGGCTTCATAAAGACAAATCTCCATATATTGGATTTGGGGGATATCCGGGTTAATGCCGGTAAAAGACCGCAACACAGGAGAGAGGATTTTCCGATCCCCGAGGCTCCCGTAACTGCTATAAATTTATTTGCTAAAAGTTTTCCGGCAATCTCTTCACTTTCACTGTCGCGGCCAAAATAGAATTTATTTTCTTCCGGATAAAAAGGCCGCAGTCCCGGGAAAGGGTTGAATTTTGAACTTGTTGTATCAATTGGAGTCATGTCTGGCCACTGATTATCCTTCATAATTATCAATATATCGTAAAACTTCCCATGAACTGCCGGGATAAAGGAATCTGAACTCTTCAAGAGTGTCGAGATTCAGGATATAAAATGAAGAGCATCCCTTTCGTCCTATATCATCAATGATATCCTTACCTGAATCATTATCCAGCATAAAAACACCGGAAAGGGTATTTCTCTCACTGAAGCACCACATTATACTTCCATCAGAGGATGCAGGAATCTGATCCGGAATATCATTTTTATAAATCAATCCTTTGCCAAGAGACAAAAGTTCGTCTTCATAAATACCGGGAAAACAAGATGAAAGGAATTTAATCTTTTCGAAGATCAGTTCATTTTCTACAATTGCATTTGAAACAATGCCTTCCAGTTTATTCCGAGCGCGTTCAGGAATCCGTTCTGCGACAGCATCATAAAGCTTTCTTCCAGATCCTGCTATTGATCTTGCAGCTTCTTCCTGGAGCAATTCTTCCGGGCTGAAGAGCAGAGCCACAACCGATTCTGCAATCTCATCATCGTCGATCCCGTAAATATCCCTGACGGCATTGGCTTTAGTCCATATACCGATCAGATTATAATCGCAATTAATAAGGTCGTCGTATATCTTCTTGAGGGAAAATGGATCAGAAGGAAAATATTTCTGAAATTTCCTTTGCCTTGCCTGTTCCATTTTCAGATCTGTAATACCCTGGTCATCCTTATTGCGATTCTCGGCGAAAACGATTTTAGTCATGCCGCCTATCATTCTGCCATAGTCACCATCAGGTTCATCCTTTGCAGTACCCTCGGAATGATCAGGCAAATCACCATTTGTAAGGGTAAGGAGGTTATTGAGGTATGATTTCCAGCGAAGATATTCTTTGTCAACTTCCCTGGCAAGTTCTATTCTGCCATTTATGAGCAGACCGGTTTTTATGTCGGTTATCCAGCTCAGTAATCCAAAGGTCTCATATATATGCTTTTCAAGTCGTCTTTTCCCTTTTTCGTCTGCTTTATAGCAACAGTTAAGAAGACCTTCAAGGGCAGCTTCCTTAAGCTGTCGGATACTGGAAAAGACTATCTCCAGCAGGAATTCAGCATTTTCTTCCGAGCAGTCCTTTCCTAAAATAAACAGAGCAGCCTTTCGCGCGTTTAAATTTGTAGCGGAGGTTAAATAAAAGTGACTTAGTTCCCTGACTGGCACCCTGTCCATGGATACCAGCACTGAACAGGCCTCCGATCTGATCCCAGGGACTGTAAGGCAAGAGCAGACTTCCGGAATCATTTCGGTCATATTGAATTTTCCAACAAGATAAAGAGCAAGTTTATTAAGCTCCTGGGTTTTATCTCTTAGCAGCATGAGAATATCTGCTACCTGTGGAGTCCGGCTTCCGGCAAGCAGGCTTCTGGTGGCATTTATCCTTTCATGTTCAACTCTTAAGGCGGACAGCATACCGGTATTCTTGCTTTTTTTAATGCTACCCTCTATCGTTTCAATTATCTCGGAAGATCGCTGACGAAGGCTTTCGTCGAAGTCATGTCCGGAAGCTATTCTTTTAAGGGCCGGGAGCATGTTTAAGTCAAGGGTGTCAGATGCATGTGACAAGATTTCTTCAAAAAACCACTTGTTGCTTATCTCTTCCATTACGGAGAGATTTCCTGACGCCATAGGATAATATGCTGACCTGAAGAGGATTTTGCCTGAATACCTGTTCTTAAAAACACCCCAGTTTTTTTTCATTTCTGATTCATGGGATTTAATAAAGGGTAGAATAAACTGCTTTTTTCCCATTGACCCGGAAGTATTAAATCAAGATTCTAATTTAGCAAAATATTATATAAATGCATTATTGAAACCGATTCTTAATCAATGAAATTAATATCTGATAGTCAATCACGCAGCCATCTACCACCAGATCTGACCTGTTGTACCATTTTTCTCTTTCAGCAAGTTTCATGGCTATGAAGTCAGGAAGTTCATCAGGCTTGATGTTATTAATCAATGGCCTTTTCCCCCCGGATGAAGAAAGACGGGCTGCAAGTTGTTCAGGAGTCAGTTTAAGGTAGATTGTCAGACCTGTCTCAAGCATGTATTCCATATTCGATCCCGAGCAGGGTGTTCCCCCTCCTGTGGAAATGATTGTCTCCTTTTCAGGCTTTAGTTCTCTAAGAACCTGCGATTCAACAGCTCTGAAATAATCTTCGCCCTTTTGCTGAAATACATCTGCAATTGACATACCCAGAAACGATTCTATCTTGCTGTCAAGATCCACAAAATGCCATTTTAGGTTTCCTGCAATCTTTTTTCCAACGGTCGATTTCCCACTGCCCATGAATCCAATAATATAGACTATACTTACCGCTGGTATCATAATTCAAGCTTCATCTGGGCAGGATCAGGATTACGGGCAGAATTATGAGAGTTTTTATCTTCGGCGTCTCCCTTTTCCTCATCACTGTCATCTGATTTAATCTCTGATTCTTTTCTGACAACTGGTTCTATTTCCTGAATATTGTCGACCATAAAACTTGTAAGCCGCTTACCTTTTGCCTTGTAGCTTTTCACACCAATAAATTCTGCAACTTCTATAATCTCACTTTCCCTGTTCTTATGTTTGCCTCCGAACTGAATTTCAAAACGGGGGTACTCCACTTCGGTGATACTGAAGAGTTTTGATTCGGGATGTTCGTTTATAAAACTCAAGGGCTTTTCAGTCTCTTCAACTGTAAATCTTTTAAGATAGTAGAATTGTTGCTCAGCATCCCAGTAAATGACCGAATACACCTTTCCGGGCTGATATTTCTCTATAATAAGTATGTTATCCTCGAAATGATTTGAAAGGTCAAATCCTGTTGTTCTGAAATAACCCGATTTTGTGATTATCATTATTTTGTCGTCAGCACTGAATTCACCAAGATATGATCCTCTGCCATCAACATTAAGCCTGAAGACTGCATCGTCGTACCAGATCTTTCTTCCCCCCAGCGTAGAAAGTCCTTTTTCCTTGAGGGTAATTCTCTGGACAGGATTCCTTGTGAGTATATTACCCATGGATGATTTGCCCTTAATAGTGAGCTGGCCAAAATCAAAGTCAAAAGTCAGTTTCTTCAGTCTGGCTCTCGGTTTGTGCTGAATTCTTATGACTTCTGCTTCTCCGTTTGGATTTGCGCTGAGATAAATTATCCTTGACCCCGGTGTTCCCTTGGTAAGATTATACTCCTTGTCGCGCGTGAGACCGGTAATAGCACATCTTTTTGCAAGAATGGGGCCTTCCTTTCCATCCTGATAGACAATATTATAAATAGTGCGTTCGTCGTTTTTCAGGAAAACCTGCGCGTAAATAATATCATTCCCCACAAAGACCTTGTCCGCAACCTTTGTTATCAGATAACCGCCATCCTTTCGTATTACAATAATGTCATCTATATCCGAACAGTCGCACACATATTCGTCTTTTTTAAGACCTGTGCCTATGAATCCTTCCTTGTAGTTGATATATAGTTTTGCGTTATTGGCTACAACCTTTGTGGCCAGGATTGTGTCAAAACTTCTTATTTCCGTTTTTCTTTCTCGTCCTTTGCCGTATTTCTTTTTTACCTGCTTAAAATAATTAACCGCGAACGGAATGAGATTACGAAGATGATTATTCACTTCCTCCATCTCAGTTTCAATGTCTTTTATAAGCTCATTTGCTTTCTTTGAATCGTACTTCGATATTCTTTTTATCCTGATCTCAGTGAGCTTTATTATATCATCCCTGGTAACATCCCTCAGAAGCCTTTTCCTGAAAGGTTTCAATCCCTTGTCGATAGTCTGGATCACCGACTCCCATGATTCGCATTCTTCAATATCCCTGTATATCCTTTCCTCGATAAAGATTTTTTCAAGCGACGACATATGCCATTCTTCCCGCAATTCACCCAACCGTATTTCCAGTTCGGTTTTAAGTATTCTGACCGTATTGTCGGTTGAATAGCGCAGCATATCGCTTACCCCCATGAAAGACGGTTTGTTGTCCAGTATAATACAGGTATTTGGCGAAATTGAATACTCGCAGTCAGTAAGGGCATAAAGTGCGTCGATGGTTTTATCGGGTGAGACACCCGGCATCAGATGAATTACTATCTCAACATTTGCAGAGGTATTGTCATCTATCTTTTTTATCTTGATTTTTCCCTTATCATTGGCTTTTATTATTGAATCGATAAGGGCTGATGTTGTTTTACCGAAAGGAATTTCGGTAATTACCAGAGACTTTTTGTCGAGCTTTTCAATTTTAGCCCGCACCTTTACCACCCCTCCCCTTTGGCCATCGTTATACCTGATCACATCGACAAGTCCGCCTGTGGGGAAGTCGGGATAGAGGACAAAATCCTTACCCATCAGGTAGTTTACAGAGGCATCTATCAGCTCATTAAAATTATGCGGCAGTATTTTTGAGGCAAGTCCGACGGCAATACCCTCAACTCCCATAGCTAACAGGAGGGGAAATTTGACAGGGAGTGTAACTGGTTCCTTGTTTCTTCCGTCGTATGAAAGCTTCCACTCAGTCGTCTTAGGATTAAAAACCACATCAAGGGCAAATTTAGAAAGCCTTGCCTCAATATATCTGGGAGCAGCAGCACCGTCACCGGTTAGTATATTACCCCAGTTTCCCTGGGTATCTATCAAAAGGTCCTTTTGTCCCAGCTGGACAAGAGCATCGCCTATTGAAGCATCACCGTGGGGGTGGAACTGCATGGTATGCCCGATGATGTTTGCAACCTTGTTAAATCTTCCGTCATCCATTCTTTTCATTGAATGGAGCAAACGGCGCTGCACTGGTTTCAGCCCATCATTGATGTGAGGTACGGCCCGCTCAAGAATGACATATGAGGCATAATCAAGGAACCAGTCCTGGTACATCCCGGAGAGAGCTGTGACCGAATGCAGTGCTTCCTGCCCGGCGGAAACCGGTTCAGAATTTTCAGGTATGCCTTCAGTAAATTCCTGTTCTTCCATATCATCCATAATCTTCTCCAGATATCAGCTATTCAACTCTTCCACCAGATCCTCTTCCATCCTGAGGTTTTCAATGATAAACTCCTGTCTGTCAGGAGTGTTTTTCCCCATATAGAATTCAAGATAGTCATTAACTGCGTCATTTTTCTTTATCCTGACGGGTTCAAGCCTAATGTCTTTTCCAATGAAATGCCTGAACTCGTCAGGAGATATTTCACCAAGTCCTTTGAACCGTGTTATTTCCGGATTTGGTCCGAGTGCCTTAATAGCCTTTACCTTCTCCTCATTGGAATAGCAATACCTGGTTTCCTTTTTATTTCTTACCCTGAACAGGGGTGTCTGGAGAATATAAACATGTCCTTTCCTGACAAGATCGGGAAAGAACTGAAGGAAAAATGTAAGAAGCAGGAGTCTTATATGCATGCCGTCGACGTCGGCATCGGTTGCTATCACGACATTATTGTATCGGAGGTCCTCAATACCGTCCTCGATGTTGAGAGCAGCCTGAAGGAGATTGAACTCCTCATTCTCATACACAATCTTCTTTGTAAGGCCGAATGAGTTCAGTGGTTTTCCCCTGAGGCTGAACACAGCCTGGGTCTCAACATCACGCGATTTGGTTATGGAACCGCTTGCAGAGTCACCTTCTGTTATAAATATTGTGGAGTCAAGATTTCTTGGGTCGTTGGTATTGTAATGTATCCTGCAATCTCGCAGTTTCTTATTATGCAGGCTGACTTTCTTCGATCTTTCCCTTGCAAGCTTCTGAATTGACGAAATTGCCTTTCTTTCTTTTTCAGAATCGAGTATTTTTTTCAGCAGGATCCTTGCTGTTTCCGGATTCTTATGAAGATAATCGTCAAGGTTTTTCTTAATGAACTCATTGATGAAGTTCCTTATTGAAGGTCCATCAGGGCCCATATCTTTCGAACCCAGTTTGGTTTTTGTCTGTGATTCAAATATGGGTTCCTCAACTTTTATGCTTATAGCGGCTATAATTGACGCGCGTATGTCGGAAGGGTCATAATCCTTTTTGAAGAAATCGCGTATGGTTCTGACAATTGCTTCCCGGAAAGCCAGAAGGTGAGTTCCTCCCTGGGTTGTGTTCTGTCCGTTTACAAAACTATGATAGTCTTCACCATATTGAAGTCCATGAGTAAAAGCGATCTCTATGTCTTCCCCTTTGAGGTGTATAAGTGGATATAATCCTTCCTTGCTCATATTCTCATTGAGAAGATCAGCCAGTCCATTCTTTGAATTAAACCTGGTACCGTTGAAATTAATTACAAGCCCTGTGTTAAGATATACGTAGTTCCTGAACATTGTATCGACGTATTCCGATACAAAGTGGTATTTTCCGAACATGGACTCGTCGGGTTCAAAGATCACTTCGCAACCGTTTTCCTCAGTGGTTGGGCTGATCTCATGATCCTTAATAGTAACTCCATGCTCAAATTCGCTTACCTTAATCTGGCCATCCCTGAAGGACCTTATAATAAACCTGCCCGAAAGTGCATTAACCGCCTTCACGCCAACTCCATTAAGCCCGACCGACTTCTTAAACGCTTTTGAATCATATTTGGCCCCTGTGTTCATTCGCGAAACCGCTTCAGTGACCTTGCCGAGAGGGATGCCCCTGCCATAATCCCGAACTCTTACTTCTCTTCCGTTGATGGTTACATCTATTTTCTTTCCAAAACCCATCATATACTCATCAACAGCGTTATCCATCACTTCCTTAAGCAGCACATAGATCCCGTCGTCCTGTGATGACCCGTCACCCAGTTTACCGATGTACATTCCAGGCCTCAGCCTGATATGTTCTCTCCATTCCAGCGTCTTTATGTGCTCTTCCGAATAACCTACAACCGTCATTTTAGAAATTTTGGCGCAAATATAGTTAATTAAGGGGGGCTTTTTTTCTCGATTTTTCAACAATAAGTCCGAGTTTTAAGCTCCCGGAACCCACGACAAACAGCTTCCTGGAACATCTAACTAATTGATTGACAATTGAATTTAACCGCAGTTGTTGATAAGTGGAGTAGATTTCAACAAACCTGATAAAAACCTCTTGTATGAGATCTGATCAGCAGGAATAGTGATATGGGCACAATCTCAACAACGATTTGTGTCATTGTTTCCTAATCCCTTGCCAAACAGCTTTGCCGATACCTTGAAGACAGATTTCTTCCGGTAATAATCCGAGTCACTGAAATCAAAATGCCAGGTCCACTCTTCTTCGAGCATAGCATGGGGGATCTCAGTCAGAACCGATCTTATTTCATGTTTCTCCCCGGAACTCATGGTTACAATTTCCGAAATATCTGTTATCAGCAACGACATGTGTTTTCCAAGGAAATTCAAATGGTTTTCCTGAATCTTCTTTCTTAGTTTTACAAAAC
>Ga0116183_1006145_pt1 | contig 11098 bp, 12 predicted proteins | sample AD_UKC078_MetaG_FD_89753 | JGI IMG/M metagenome (GOLD analysis project Ga0116183, IMG submission 89753) | Active sludge microbial communities of municipal wastewater-treating anaerobic digesters from USA - AD_UKC078_MetaG | ecosystem: Engineered > Bioreactor > Anaerobic > Digestate | place: USA...
ATTTGGCCTCCGCCCACTCAAGAAAACTCCGTAGGGAAAAGGGCAGGAGGATCTCCTAGGGTTTGATTTCTTATTATGAGGCAACGACCCCCAAAGTTAGATTTTGTTATGAGGCATCACGCCATTCCTGGAAAAAATATGATGCCTTGACTAAAGCTCTTAACCCTTAGTATAGTGCAACAGCAGTATCGCCGACTTAGCTCAGCTGGCCAGAGCACGTGACTTGTAATCTCGGGGTCGTCAGTTCGAATCTGACAGTCGGCTCTCTTCAGGCACACCGGAGGGTGTGCCTGTTTCAATTACACCAGATCTTTGCCCCGCATCGGGCAAGATCCTCACAAAAACCGGGATAGGAGACGGAGACGCACTCCCCTCCCTCGATGACCACCTCACCCGTTGCTGCCAAGCCAGCCACCGATAGCGCCATCGCGATGCGATGGTCACCTGAGGAGGAGACCCGCCCACCTGTAATCGTGTTCGGCCCGTCTACGACGAGCTCATCACCCTCGCTGTGCACCCTGCACCCCAGGGCGGTGAGCGTCCGCTCCATCTCAAAGACCCGGTCGGTCTCCTTCTGCCTGACATGGGCGAGGTTGGTGAAACGGGTCCTGCCGGTCGCCTGGGTGGCGAGGACGGCCAGGGCGGGCAGCATATCGGGGGTCGGCCCGAGGTCGATGGTGTGGCCTCCGACAAGCGGGGCGCCTCCCCGGACAGTGACACGGTGACCCGGTTCATCAATCTCCACGTGGGCACCGAAGGCGGCAAGGTGGTCCACGATCGCACGGTCGCCCTGCGAGTCGGCAACGTCCACCCCCAAGACCGTCAGATGTGAGTCGGTGATCGCTGCAGCGACGAGTGGGAAGGCTGCACTTGACCAGTCGGCCGGGATTGTATGGTCCCCTGCCCGATAGTGCTGTCTCCCCGTGACGTGAAAGCGGGAAAAGGAGCCGTCGTGGGCAACGGAAACCCCGTAGCGCTCCATCCAATCGAGGCTGAGGCGCACATAGGGCGTCTCCTGCGGATTGGTGACGATGATCTCGCTGTCACCATCAAGGAGGGGGGTCGAGAGCAGGAGGGAGGAGACGAACTGGCTGTTCGACCCATCGATGACCACCCTGCCCCCGCCCATCCTGCCGCCGATGGCCACCGGCGGGGCGGTACGCGACGGGTGGGTGAAGAGGACCGTTGCGCCCAGCTGCCGGATCGCTTCGGCCAGCGCCCCGATGGTCCGGCGCCTGATCTGCTCATCACCGGTGATGATCGTATACCCATCACCAAGCGCTGCCACCGATGCAAAGAGCGTGGTGGTGGTCCCGCTATTGGCGGTATCGATGATATCAGGGGGTGCCATCGGGCGGGAGCCGACGCCGTCGATGAGCAGCCGGTTCCCCTCCTCGGTGATGGTTGCACCGAACTTCCGTGCTGCCGTGAGGGCAGAGAGGCCATCGCCGCTGAGGAGGGCTCCCTCGATGGTGCTCCTCCCCTCGCTGAGCAGGGAGAGCAGGAGCGCGCGGATGGTGTGGCTCTTGGAGCCGGGGATCCTGATCGTATGGGAGAGCACAGATGGCAAGACATGAATATCCATGGGGCACCTCACCTCGAGTATGCACAGAAGATTTCAATTATGCAATCAAGGGTCAAGCGGGGGGGAAGAGGTCGGGCCTCAAGCGTTCGGCCCCATCGAGGAAGACGGGCTTCAGATCCTCGATGTAGCAGTTGCAGGTCACCAGCATCCTGATGACCCGCTCCATCATGCCGGCAATCTCGAGTTCAGGCATGCAGAAGAGGGGCACCGAGGCGCAGTAGCCTCCCCGGCGGAGCCCCGTTGCGGGGTTGAGGCTGACGAGGTCTCCCGTCTGCGTGATCAGGAGGCTCGCGACCATCCCCTCCTCCAGCCCATTGACCGCAAGGAGGGTGGACCAGAGCTTCTGGGCCGCAGCACTGATCAGGGACGGGTCATCGGAGGCGACGCAGATTGCGCCCCGGACCGCTGAGATGGTGGGGTGGGTATTCAACTGATCGTCACCCCACTGGTAAAGAGGGTCTCGAGGATCGAGAGCAGGAGGGCGAGGGCATAGATGGCTGCCATTCTCAGGAGGGTGAGGACAGCCTCGGTTGTAGGGAAGAGCCCGCTGCCGACAAAGACGATGACGGAGAAGATCAGCAGCCAGAAGCCGAAGAGCAGGCTGGTCCACCCGACCAGGGTAAGGCAGTAGATGAGCAGGTCGATAAAAGACTGCTGCACACGGAAGTACCCTCCGAGGGTGTAGACGAGGAAGAAAAATACGTAGAGCAGAAGCGTATACGTATGCACCCGTGATGAGAATGCCAACAAACGTCGTGATTGCAACATACCCAATCCTATCATCATCGGTGCCGGTCGGCAACTGGAAAACTGACGAGAACGCCACTGCCACGCTCCACATCCACGCGCAAGGTTGTGCCGGTGGTACGATTGGAGAGGGAGATCGAGGGGATGGAGATCACCGCCTCGACAAGCGGCCAGACCAACTGTCGGGCCGTCACGGTTGATGCTTCTCCCATCAGCGACGGCAGGAAGCTGACCGTCTGATCCTCCTCCAAGGCGGTGAAGGTCTTGGTCCCCGTGACCAGATACATCGTCTCATGGCCTGTTTGCCAGATGAGCGGGGGCCGGTAGCGGGAGAAGAGCGCATAGGTTGCAAAGAGGTGGTCGATCCGTCTGCCACCCCCTCCCAGGAGGACCCACTCTTCAAAGCCGGCCGCCTTCGCCTCGATGAGGGCGAGCTCGGTGTCGCTTTGGTCCTTGTCCCGGGGGCTGCGCTTGATGATGAGGGAGGGGGAGCGTATGGAATCTTGGGATGTGGTGGAGTCAAAGTCACCGACCCAGAGGTCGACGTCAAGCGAGAGGCGCTGGGCCAGCTCCCATCCGCTGTCTGCACAGATGACCAGATCTCCTGCCTGCCGCTGGTATGCGATGGGAGGTGTGGGCCCCGACCCACCGGTGACGATTATTGCTCTCTTGACCATGTTTTTTCATTGCCCCCGACCATGTTCTGGCTTAGTATGGTATCACAATAACACGAGAAGAAGGTACCTCATGACCAAGAGAAGAGAGCAAGTGGCAGTGCATGGACTCGCCTGTGCGGACATCCTGGTTCCCAAGGCGGGAATAGACATGGAGAAGTGGGCCATCGTCGCCTGCGACCAGTACACCTCCGAGCCGGAGTATTGGACACGTGTCGCCCAAACGGTCGGCAGTGCACCCTCCACCCTCCATATGATCTATCCGGAAGTCTATCTCGAGGAGGAGAATCCGGGTAAGCGGATCGAGGCGATCAACCGTACGATGGCACAGTACCTCGATGATGGGCTCTTCGACTGCTACCCCAACGCCTTCTTCCTCATTGAACGAAAGACAGCGGCTGACAAGGAGGGGCGGTGGGGCCTCCTCGCCTGCCTCGACCTCGACGAGTATGACTATAGCGTCGATTCCACCTCCCTGATCAGGGCCACCGAAGGGACGATCCTCGACCGCATCCCCCCGCGCAAGGCGATCAGGAAGCATGCCGCCCTCGAAGTCCCCCACATCCTGGTGTTGATCAATGACGCGGCACGCTCGGTCATCGAGCCCCTTGCCGCCAAACGGGAGACGCTCAGGCACATCTACGATACCCCCCTCATGGAGGGAGGCGGTTCGGTCTCCGCCTGGCTGGTCGACAGTGAAGCGGACCACAGGGAAGTCTTTGGCGCCATCGAGACGCTCCACAGCGCCCTCGATCCGGCAAACCCCCTCCTCTTTGCCATGGGCGACGGCAACCACAGCCTGGCCACGGCCAAGAGCTGCTGGGAGGATATCAAGGCCACCCTCCCCGAGGGGGAGCGTGCAACCCACCCTGCCCGCTTCGCCCTGGTCGAGATCGAGAACATCCATGACCCGGCCCTGGAGTTCGAGCCGATCCACCGCACCCTCTTCGGCCTCAGCCAGGAGTCGTTCGAACGCTCGCTTGCAGGGGTGTGCACCTCATTCAGGAAGGAGGCGGTCCGATCACTGGAAGAGATCAACGCCCTCATCGACTGCGGCGATGGCGAGCAGCGCTTTGGCTACAGTGATGCGCATGGGTACTGGGTCTATACCCTCATCGGGGCAGACCACTCCATCGCAGCCGGATCGCTGCAGAGCGTCATCGATGCCCTTTTGAAGGCAAAAACCTGCACAGTTGACTATATTCATGGCAAAGAGGTCACCATCAAGCTTGGGCAGAAGAGCGGCAATATCGCCCTGATCCTCCCCGAGGTCTCCAAGGCGACCTTCTTTGACACGATCGTGCATGACCGTGCACTTCCACGCAAGACCTTCTCCATGGGAGAGGCCCAGGAGAAGCGGTTCTACATCGAGGCACGGAAAATCCGGATCTAACGGCGATGTCGGGTGATGGCCACCACGGCCACGGTCACGACCGTTGCGTTCAGTAGGGAGAGCAGTACTATGTACGGCGTTGCCAGCCCCTCGAATGAGGGGCGCTGGGCCGTGTAGCGTGTCGGCTTGATCGTCACCTCCTCGGGGGGCAGGTCAAAGTAGAAGACGGTCTCGCCCTCCTCAAGGTACCCGTACTTGAACGCGGCGTCCTTTATCGCATCGGGACTCTGCATCTGGGAGCGCTGGGCAGCGAGCGAATCGACCTCGAGGGCGAGCAATTCATCGGCATAGGCGAGGCGTTGGATTTCTTCCTTGAGGGCCTGATTGTGCAAATATCCGCCTTTTCCTGCAAAAGAAAGCAGAATTAGGTACGAAATTGCACCGGTTAGGCCAAATATGGTAAGTATTTTCCTTGTCATGTTCCCACGCAACCTCTATAATAGCAATGATACTATAGCTATAGTGGTAGTGTAAAGTTTGGCTGGAGGTAGTGATGTCTGCAAATAAGCACTATGGAAGACAGATTGTGTTGAGTCTGTTCCTTACGGTCTTTATCATTCTGGGTTTGCTCTATCTGGCATCGCGTTTTCTTCTACCGCATTTTGAGATTGACCAACAACAGGTCTATTCGGTACTGGTCAAGCTCTTCCCACTGCTCCTTGGCCTGATCATGATCGAGATTGGTGTCCTTGTCGCCCGACGCCGTGATGAGGAGATTGCCGAAGAGAGCGACAAGTTACCTCCCAACGCCTATGACCGTCCCTTCTACACCCTTCCCGGGGACGATCCGATGCACCTCCATACCGAGGACCTGAGCCTTGCCCAGAGCCCGGCGGTCGAGTCGGTCATCGAGGAGCCGGTCTACCAGCAGACCGTGATGCCCGTCGAACCGGCCATCGAGCCGGCTCCGGTAGAGAAGGTTGTCGACCCCGTCACTCCTGCAGAGGAGATTCCGGTACCGATCGTGGTGACCACCGAGGTTCCCGAACGATCGTATGCCGAGTTTGAAGCGGAGGTCTATAATATCAATGATTTCGACAGCGTGCTGGAAGTCGAGCTTGAGAACGCCATCCAGATGGAGTATGACCTTACACTCGTTGTCATCAACGTCGATGACGGTCCGACCGAGCTGATCGCCAACAAGTTGGTGACGCAGAGCGGCGACCTCGCCTACAGCTTCGTCAGAGGCGACAACTCCATCGCCATGGTCCTCCCCTTCTACAACAATGATGAGGCGCGTGCCTTCACCCTCTCGCTCATCGAGAGCTGTGAACGGGAGTTCTCTCCATCCCTCTTGAGTGTGGGCTTCGCGTCACGGGCATCGAGGATGATCGAACCTGCCCAACTCATCCTGGAGGCTGAGGCAGCGTCAAAGCGCGCCAGCTAATCCTTCAACGGAAGATCAAAGCTCATCCGGTCCCGCCCCAACACGGTGGGACCGAATATTTTCTGGGCATCCCTGAGCAGATATTTGAGCTCCCAGTCACTGTAGCGCGGGCTGTAGTGGATCAGGGCGAGGCGTTCCACCTCACCATCCCTGGCCACCTGGGCGGCCTGTCCTGCGGTCATGTGCCGCTTCTCATAGGCGGTCTCCTCCAGATCGGAGGTGAACATCCCCTCACAGAGGAGGAGGTCGCTGCCCCGCACCGCCTTGGCGATCGACGGCAGATAGGCGGTATCGGTGACGTAGCTGAACTTGCGCCCACCGCGCTTGGAGCCCATCACCTGCTCGCTCTCTATGATCCTCCCGTCTGCAAGCGTCACCGTCTCCCCCCGCTGCAGCTTGCCCCAGAGCGGCCCCATGGGGATCTTGAGCGCCTGGGCCTGCTCGACACTGAAGACACCGGGCCGTTCATGCTCCTCCATCACAAAGCCCATGCAGGGCTTGGTGTGCAGGAGGGGAAAGGCCGAGATCGTGTACTCGTCGGTCTCTACCAAGACCCCGGGTTCTGCGACCCTGACGATGATCTCGTAGTTGATGTACATGTCGAGGATCTTGCGGTTGGCATCGATGTACTCCTTGAGCCTGGGTGGTCCCCAGATGGTCAAGGGGTCGTCACGGTCGACCTGGCTTGAGAGCATCAGCATCCCGGGCAGACCGGTGACATGGTCAGCGTGCATATGGGAGATGAAGATCGAATCGATCTTCTTCCACTTCAGGTTCAGACGCTTGAGCGAGACCTGTGTCCCCTCCCCGCAATCAAAGAGGAAGAGATCCCCGTCCCGTCGTACCATGGCACTGGTCAGATGGCGGTTGGGCAGCGGCATCATGCCGCTCGTACCCAGGATAAATACTTCAAAATTCATGGTCCAAGTATACCCAAATCCCTCTCTTAGTCAAAGCGCACGCATGAGAGCGGCTCGATGGCCGCCACCCGCTTGAGGCTGAGGTGCACACTTATCGCACTGACAAGGAGCAGGACGCTGACGATGATCGAGATGTCGAGGACGGGGATACGGATGGGGAAGTCCAGGAGGTAGAACGAGAGGGCGCTGTAGGAGCGGGCCGAGAGGTGTGCCAATACCGGTGGCAGGAGGCGGGCACAGAGGATGCCGAGGAGGGTCCCGAGGGTGAGGCTTACTGCCGTGATGGCCATGACGGCACGCCAGTAGGCGGTGCGCACAGTGCGCGGGTCTGCCCCGATGAGATGGAGGGTGGCGATCCGCGCCTTGTCGTCCTCGACCATCTGGGCACTCAGTTCACTGATGAAGTAGCCACAGAGGATCGCCACGACGACCATCACGGCCAACACCGCCTGACGGCTGGTATCGAGGTTGGTGCTCAAGGCGGCATTCTGCTCCTCCCATGTGGTGGAGAGGTAGCCTGCACGCTCCAGGTCATCCTTGAGTGCATTGAGCCTCCCGTTCTCGGTGAGGATCTCCCAGGAGGAGGCAAGGCCGGTGCCGAAGAGGCGCTTGACGAAGGAGAGGTCGCAGTAGATGAGCTGTTCATCGAGCTCCCGATACCCGGAATCATAGAGTGCCTCGATGATGCACAGCTGGGCCCGGATCGCGTCATTGGAGACCATCATCAGGGCAAGCCGGTCACCGAGTGAGACGGAGAGCTGGTCGGCAAGCGTGGTGCTGATCATGATCCGGGCGAGGGTTGATGTGGAAGCCTCCCCTACCCTGATCGAGAGTTGCTCAAGCCGCCGCTTAGAGAAATAGGTTGACTCGACCCCCTTTACCCGCACCATCTGGTTCTTGTCGGGGCTGTAGAGGAGGGCATTGACCTCCCCGACCTCCTCGATGCTGTCGATGTTGGGGTGGGTCGGCAGCTCCTGGCCCGGACCGAGGTAGAGCTGCAGGTGCCCGTCGGCAAGATAGGCCCACTTGTCGGCGATGCCACGGCTCATGGAGACGACGAAGATCTGGGCGAGGACGAGGACAGCGACGACCAGGGTGATGAGGATGAGGTTGAAGAAGACCCGTCGCTTGGAGGCGCGGTTTGCCCCGATACCGAGTTTTCTCCTGGTCAAGAGCGGTGTGATCGCGTTCACCCAATGGCCTCCAACATGCGATCGCTGATCCGGTAGACCTCGTCACAGCGGGAGGCGAAGGCAGGGTTGTGGGTCACCAGCATCAAGGCGACCCCCTTCGTGCGCACCAGGGAGAAGAGCAGCTCCTCCACCATGGCGGCATTGCCCTCATCGAGTGAGCCGGTGGGCTCGTCGGCAAAGAGGATGGACGGCTCGTTGACCAGGGCACGGGCGATGGCAACGCGCTGCTTCTCCCCTCCGGAGAGCTGGTCGGGGCGGTGGCCCAGGCGATTGGAGAGGCCCACCAGGGCGAGGATCTCCGCTGCCTTGGCCTTCGCCTCCGCCTTGGTGCTCCCCCCGATCATGGCGGCGATCTGGACATTCTCAGAGGCGGTGAAGTCCTCGAGCAGCAGGCTTGCCTGGAAGATGAAGCCCATGCGACGGCTGCGGACCTGGCTGAGTGAGCGTCCATCCATCCGGCTGAGCAGCTCGCCCTCGAACCACACATCGCCATGGTCGCACCCCAGCAGGCCGGCAGCGATCTGCAGCAACGTCGATTTGCCGCTGCCGCTGTTGCCGGTTATGGCGATGGCGTGTGAGCGTTCCATCGTCAAGTCGACCGATTCGAGGATCTGGATCGGCTCCCCTCCCCGTTGGGTGGAGGGGAAGCTCTTGGCAATATGCTGCAAGTGCAGCAGCTCAGTAGATCTCTTCATAGACAAACATCTCCATGATATCGCTGCCCAGCAGGCGCCTGACGGCCACAAGCGCACTGAGCAGGCTGAAGGCAAGTATTCCGATGCAGAGGAGGAGCATGTGGCCCGCCTCGATCGAGAGGACGAGGCGCACGCCCATGTGGCGATAGACCAGATTCGAGAGGTGGGGGTAGAGGGCGAGCCCCCCGTAGCTGAGGATGATCCCGCCAGCCAGGCCGATGGCGGTGATGATCGCCGCCTGGAGGACGAAGGCACCACAGACGGTGGAGCGTGCGGCTCCCATCGTCATGAGCATCGCCACCTCCCGTTGCTTGGCCGCCAGGAGGCGACGAGTGCTGCTATAGGCGTGGACCAGGACGATGACGACCATCAAGAGCAGCATCAGGGCCATCATCTTCTGCTCCAGTTCCATGGCGCCCCAGAGGGCTGCATTGACCTCTTGGTAGGTGCGCACCCCCTCAAACCCGCTCTCGGCAATGATCCGCTTCGCCCGCTTGGCATCGAGATCGGTGTAGATGCCGATGTTGTAGGTCACATCATCGGTAATGGAGGCGAGGGTCGACAGGGTCGAGAGGAGGGTCGTCTGGTCGAACTCCCAACTGGAGGTATAGTAGATCGAACCGATGGGGATACGCTTGCTCGCCGGCACGATGGTTGCCTGCCGTCCCCGCCTCAGGTAGGTGATCGTGATCTCATCCCCCTCCTTGATCCAGAGGTAGTTGGCCCAGGATGAGGAGAGCTCACCCTCGCCAAAGGGTGTGCCCTTGTAGTGCTTGATCTCATCAAGAAACTGGGAGGGGGCATCGAGGGCCCTGATGCGTGCGCTGATGGTCCGCCCCTGCTCCCCTTGGATGATGATGGGCAACTCCGCCCAGACGAAGGCGGCAGTGATGCCGTCCAGTCCTCCGATCGTCTCAGCCGCGTGCCGCGCCTCGGCAAGGGAGTAGTCGCTGCCTCCAATCTGGAGGTCAAAGGACTCGAGGGCCCTGATATCCTTGAACTGGTTGCGCTGCAGCGCCTGCATGAAGGAGAGGACCGTCACGATGGCAAAGAGGCCGAGGGAGAGCCCCACGGCAATCCTGATCGAGGAGCGTCGATGGCGGTTCTGCCGGCTGAAGGCGTACCGTGATGCAAGGAGGGGGAGGATACTCATATCAGTGGTAGCGGATGGAGAGGACACGCGCACCGTCGCTTCCATAGGTGACATCGCTATAGGGCTCTCCTTTGACATACAGCGTCTCAACCCGCCCTCCGCCGGGAAGGTAGCGCGTGCTCTTGGTCAACACACCCCCAAACCGCTCTTCACTTCTCACCGCCTCCCCCTTCTCCCAGTAGATGGAGGTCTCCTTGCCCCCTTCGCTGCCTCGCACCTCAACCGTGCGTTCATTGCTCTCATTATACTGGTAATTGGTCACTTCACCACCATCTTTCGTCTCGATGAGGAGGCCTCTCTCATCCCACCGATCGATCCGGTCTCCCTTGGTGAGGGTAAAGCCGCCATCTTCGGTGGGCTTCAGGACCGCCCTGGTGCTCTCAATCCCCTCGCCCCACTCCTGGATGACCTCCAGACCGCTCCGCGTCATGGTGAAGGACTCCCCCCGCCCCTCGATGTTGTACGCAAAGACGCGGTCATCGCCCTCCCTGGAGAGGGTGCGAAGGGTGGCCACCGAGGCCAAGGCGACCACCGCGCTCAGGCCGTTGTCACCACTGTTGTGATAGGTGTATGCCTCGGCCCGGTCGACAACCCCATCGATGAGGGTGGTCCTCAGTTCGAGGCGTCCATCACTGCTGTACTGAAAGAGGGTGCGTTGGTTGCCAACACTCTGTTGGAGGGGTTGTCCGTCCTTGAAGATCGTGGTCTGGGCCGGCTGGCCGGCAGTGTGGCGCGTAGTGATGAGCCTGTCGCCCTCTTCCCGCCTCTCTTCGATGAATACGACCTCATCCTCGTTATAGAGGGTACGCCGCCCTCCCTCCAGGAGGAGGCGATAGGACTCACCCTGCCAGGGACCGAGGTCCTGGCCAAGGGAGTTTGAGGCGCGGTCGGTGGACGCACCGAGAGTGAGGGCTGCTGAACACAGCAGGGCCAGGGCAAGGGCCCTAGTGCGCAAGCCCCACAAGCGTGTCAAGGAACTCATCCTTGTCGAAGGGGTGGATATCGCCATACCCTTCGCCGGTGCCGACGAAGGCGACCGGTATACCGAGGCGCTCGCCGATCTGGACGAGGGCGCCCCCCTTTGCCAGGGAGTCATACTTGGAGAGGATCAGGCCGTCAAGGCCGATGGCCTTGTCAAAGAGCTCGGCCTGGCTGATCTGGTTCTGTCCGGTCGTGGAGTCGAGGACGATGAGCTTCTTGTAGTGTGCCTCATCGATGCCGCGCCCCCTGATGATCTTGTCGATCTTGGCAAGCTCCTTGAGCAGGTTCTCCTTGTTGTGCATGCGTCCGGCGGTATCAACGAAGATCAGCTCCTCGCCTCGTGCCTGCGCGCTGGTGATGGCATCATAGA
>Ga0116183_1006153_pt1 | contig 11086 bp, 9 predicted proteins | sample AD_UKC078_MetaG_FD_89753 | JGI IMG/M metagenome (GOLD analysis project Ga0116183, IMG submission 89753) | Active sludge microbial communities of municipal wastewater-treating anaerobic digesters from USA - AD_UKC078_MetaG | ecosystem: Engineered > Bioreactor > Anaerobic > Digestate | place: USA...
GGATTGTTTACCAGAATTACGGGGAAAATTAGTGCACTTACAATCCTTCAATATATAAACAAGATTAATAACAAACCCATTGGACAAATTAAATATGCACTAATTTAATTCCGCCAACGGGTAAAGGTAATGAAATTCCCATAAAAAACTCTCACTGATAGGTGAAAAACAGCATTTCAAGGCTCATTTTCCCTCTTTTTGTACCTCTATTGGCTCTCCAAGTGTTTAAGAATCTATTTTTCAGCGGTAAAAGATAATTCCTTGACAAGTGTTTTGCGATTTTTGCCCCATTCCGACCTATTACCTATAGAAGATAAAAACACTTACCGACTGTTAAGTTTTTGTTAAATCTTTCATCCCGAAAACAAACTTTTTTCTTCGGTTTTCTTCCCAAAACGGCTTTTATACTTCCTTTTTTTCTTAGTAGGATTTTTGTACCGTTATTTTTATATATGATTGATTTTCAATTACAAAAGTCCTCTCATATGCATCTGTGTTTGAGAAATACATCAATGATCCGTCTCGAACAGAAGAAGAAAAACTGAAGACAGAGATTTATATCCCATTGCAGTAATTTATTTCTTATACATTTCTCTATACTGTTGTGGTGCAACTCCGGTCGTCTTTTTAAATAATCTGTTGAAATAGGAATGATCTTCATACGACAATAAGTAGGCTATGTTTTTTACCGGTATGTTTTCCGTTATTAAAATAAGTTGTGCTCTCTCAATTTTCTTTTGATTGATGTATTGCAAAGGAGTAATACCTATTTCTTTGTGGAAAAGGCGGATAAAATGATCTTTTGATAAGCAAGATATCTCTGCCAACGTGTCAATGTTCATCGGTTTATAGATGTTTTTCCGGATAAAAGAAAGTACTTTTCGGATGCGGTTGTCATTCAATTCAATTTTAGGTTTTCCTTCTTTAAGAAAGCGAGCGATGAGCTGGTACACAATGCCTCTTGATTCAACTTTATCCGAAAAAGTACGCTGCTTGTTTTTGATGATGTTTTGAATAAGTGTCGGATCGTTATCGTAGCTGGTAGGATCCGATTGCGATAGCTGCATGGTGGGGTTGATGCTGCATAATCTTTTGATCAGTTGCAACTCAAACTCACCGGCGGTAATTTCTATGGGAAAGTTCCAATCTTCCAGAATGCTTGATTCTGATTGATGATCCTCATAAATATGCAGGTAATAATGAATAAAATGCGAATGACACACATAACTGTGAGTTGTAAATGCGGGTATAAGGTACAAATGATGCGGCTTTAATTCTTGTTTCCCTGTGGGTAGTTGAATGTAAGCACTCCCTTCGGTAACGTAATAAAGCCGGGTAAAAGGACTGCTTATATTTTGCCAATTCCAATCGGCGTTGTGAATGGCAAGTCCTACGTTAAGCACCAACAGGTGCAACTGGTCAATAGATTGTGTCATGGTATATGCAAAATAAATACATCTCTCGGTAATATCAAAGCCGGGAGTCGATATTTTCATATTCGATCGCTCATTTATCCTATTCTTTAAGCTATTATATGCAATAATGTCGATAAAAGACTATATAATAGCGCCTTTGTATTACCATGATGTTGTCCTGCTTCATATCTTTGTAGCATTCAAAAATGAAAAACAGATAAAAGAATCATACCATGAAAACAAAACATTTTCTATTTGCTGCCACATTCTTATTATTTGCTGAGATGACAGGTGCACAGAACTATCAGGTTCCTGTTTCTGAGAAAGATGAAAAGATGATGGAAGGGAAATTCAAACCGACTTGGGAGTCTTTAAAAAATTACAAGGTGCCCGAATGGTTCCGGAATGCCAAGTTTGGTATTTGGGCACATTGGGGACCTCAATGTGTAGAGGGGTCGGGCGACTGGATGGCCCGTTCGCTCTACATGGAAGGTTCAAGGGAATACAAATATCATCTGGAGCACTATGGGCATCCGTCCGAAGTTGGTTTTAAAGACATCATCCCCCTGTTTAAAGCAGAAAAATGGAATCCGGATAAGTTGGTTGCTCTATACAAAAAGATTGGTGCACAGTACTTTTTTGCCTTAGGTAATCATCACGATAATATGGATTTATGGGACAGTAAGTATCAGCCTTGGAATTCTGTAAACATGGGTCCCAAAAGAGATATTCTGGCAGAATGGGAGAAAGCTGCACGTAAATATGAATTGCCTTTCGGTATTAGTTTTCATGCCGACCATGCGTGGATTTGGTATGAACCATCACAACGTTACGACAGATTGGGCCCAAAGGCTGGCATCTCTTATGATGGAACTTTGACCAAAGCCGATGGGAAAGGAAAATGGTGGGAAGGATATGATCCTCAGGATTTGTATGCCCAAAATCATCCGTTGAGTAAAGGTAGTTGGAGTGATGGAATGATTCATCAACAATGGGGATGGGAGAATGGTGCTTGTGTCCCTACTCAGGAGTATATTACCAACTTTTACAATCGTACACTCGATGCTATCAACCGTTATAACCCTGATTTGATTTATTTTGATGTGACTGTTGCCCCTTTCTATCCGGTTAGTGATGCCGGACTAAAGATTGCCGCTCATTATTATAATCATAACATGGCTACCAATAAAGGTCGTTTGGACGCTGTCATGTTTGGTAAGATATTAGATAGTGAGCAGCGTAAAGCGTTGGTCTGGGATGTGGAGCGTGGAGCACCCGATAAGATTGTTGATGAGCCTTGGCAGTCATGTTCTTGTATTGGTGGATGGCATTATAATACGTCTATATATGAAAATAACGGTTATAAATCGGCCGCGTCTGTTGTTAAGTTACTCGTTGATATTGTAAGTAAAAACGGAAACTTGCTGTTGAGTGTTCCTTTGCGTGCAGATGGTACATTTGATGAAAAAGAAGAAGCTATATTAAATGACTTTGGCGATTGGATGACTGTTAACAAAGAAGGTATTATCGATACTCGTCCCTGGAAAGTTTTTGGAGAGGGACCTATAGCCGAATCGACTGTTCCCATGAATGCGCAAGGGTTCAATGAAGGAACTTACAACAAGGCTACATCCAGAGAAATACGTTTCACGCAAAAAGATAGAAACTTATATGCTACGGTTTTGGCATGGCCGGAAGAGAAGCAGGTCATCATAAAATCATTGGCTAAAGGCAATACGTTGTACCCCGGTAAGATTAGCAAAGTAGAACTATTGGGATACGGAAAAGTAACATTTACCCGTACCAATCAGGGATTGATCATTAATATGCCCGATAAACAGACTAATAAGATTGCTCCTGTATTTAAAATAAAATAATATGAGTGATAAAGGGTACCGGGTAAAAGAGCACGGTTGTTCCACGAAAAGATATTGTCAAACTCTGGAACTGAAAGATGTTCCGGAGTTGATACAAGAGTACATTATGTTTCATAGTCAAGCGTATGCATGGCCCGAAATCAGGGAGGGTATTCGTTCGGTTGGTATCTTAGAAATGGAAATCTACATCTCGGGGAACCGTCTATTCATGATTGTTGAGACTCCGCTTGATTTTGATTGGGATAAGGCGATGGCGGAACTAGCTACTTTGCCTCTGCAAAAAGAGTGGGAAGACTATATGGCAGTCTTCCAACTCTGTAAGCCGGGCGCAACTTCCGCAGAAAAGTGGAAGATGATGGAGCGTATTTTTTATTTGTATGATTAAGTAGTGTTTTCAGGTGATAAAAATGTATATTTGTAGTGGTATAGAACTACAAATACAAACATTTAATCTGATACATTTTTATGAAGAGATTCTTTTACTTTATCGCCCTGCTTATAGCGGCTTTCCTTGCAGGTAGCCCGCTGAAGGCGCAGGTCTCATTCGGAGATGCTAAACTATTTAATGAACATTGGCTGTTTAGCCTGTCGGACGACTCCACGTTTGTTCGCCCGGCTTTTGACGACAGTCAATGGAGAAAACTGTCACTACCACACGATTGGTCGGTTGAGGCCCAGTTGTCGCCCACGCTGGCTAGTTGCACCGGCTACCTGCCGGGAGGAATTGCATGGTATCGCAAACACTTTAATATAGCGGATAAAGCCGCCCGTCATTACATTTATTTCGAAGCAATTTATAACCGCAGTGAAGTTTACCTCAACGGACATCTGTTGGGTAAGCGTCCCAACGGTTATATCTCGTTTTTGTATGACATGACTCCTTACCTCAAAGAAGGAGACAATGTATTGGCTGTTCGGGTTGATCACAGTCGTTATGCCGATTCACGTTGGTATACCGGCTCGGGTATTTACCGGGATGTATGGATGATTGCAGCTCCCGATACTCATTTTGCTCAATGGGGAATAGGCTGGCACGCCACTTCAATAAATGATAAAATGGCTTCGGTGGCGGTCGACATGGAGGTTGAAAAGCATTCAGTCACAACTGCCCGATTAGAAGCACAGGCCACCCTTTTTGATGCTGATGGCAAGCAGGTTGCCAGCAAACGCGTTCGCGTGTCCGATGGTAAAAAAGGGATAACGAAAGAAACTGTTACATTGAAAGTTCCCAAACCGCAAAGATGGGACTTAAACTCTCCCTATCTTTACACATTGAAAACAGAACTTTTAAGTAATGGAAAACGTATCGATGGTAGTGAAACCAAAGTGGGACTTCGAACTTTGAAGTTTGACGCTGACAAGGGCTTTGCGCTCAATGGCAGATGGATGAAAGTGAAAGGCGTTTGTTTGCATCACGATGCCGGTGTATTAGGAGCTGTTGTTCCGCATGACGTGTGGAAACGTCGTCTGCAAAATCTCAAAGAAATAGGTGTAAACGCCATTCGTATGAGCCACAACCCGCAAGCACCTGTGGTTTATGAGTTGTGTGATGAATTGGGATTGCTTGTGATGGATGAGGCTTCAGATGAATGGGAGTTCCCTAAACGCAAGTGGCTGCAAGGATGGAATGTAGGCAAGCCCGGATTCGATGGTACTTTCGACTTCTTTGAAGAATGGATTGAGCGCGATGTGACCGATATGGTACGCAGAGACCGCAATCACCCCAGTATTTTTATGTGGAGCATTGGTAATGAAGTTGATTATCCTAATGATCCTTATTCGCACCCCATATTAGACGGGTCAACCATCAGTCAGCCCATGTTTGGAGGATATGATCCGAAAGCTCCCGACGCCATGCGAATTGGCATTATTGCCAAACGACTGGCAACTTGTGTACGTGCTGTAGATACTTCTCGTCCGGTGACCGGTGCGTTGGCAGGAGTGGTTATGTCAAATCAGACTGCTTATCCGCAAGCTGTTGATGTCGTTGGGTACAACTATACCGAGGATCGTTATGATCAGGATCATGCCACCTATCCCAAACGCATCATTTACGGTAGCGAAAACCGTTCTGATTATGAAGCCTGGTGTGCTGTGCGCGATAAAGAATTTATCTTCGGTCAGTTTATCTGGACAGGAACCGATTACCTGGGGGAATCCGGCAGTTGGCCTTCACGCGGACTGTACACAGGTTTGCTTGATCTGGGTAGTTTCGCCAAACCTCGCGGACATTTTCGGGCTTCTCTCTGGTCAGAGAAACCGGTTACTTACATCGGAACTTATCCCAAACACAATTACTTGTCTATCGATGCATGGGATAGCTGGAATTATGAAGCCGGACAACCTATTCGGGTGGTTTGTTACACCAATTCACCACAGGCACGCTTGTTGCTGAACGGGATAGTTGTGGGTGAAATGAAACCATACGATCAGAAAACAGGTATTATCAGTTGGGACATTCCTTATCAGGCCGGTGAGTTGGTAGCCGAAGGTTGCGACAAAGACGGCCGCGTTATGTCGAACTATTCTATTAAAACATCAGGTCGTCCGTATGCGTTAAAAGTAACTGCCGATCGTGCGACCCTTTCGGGTGATCGTGCGGTAGCACACATAACTATTGAAGTAGTTGATGAAAATGGCATTGCTGTTAAGCTGGCCGACAATAACATTACATGTGAAGTCGAAGGTCCTGCCAAATTACTCGGATTAGAAGGGTCGGATAATCAGGATATGGGTGACTATACCGATAATCATCAACGCGTCTATCGCGGACGTTTGCTGGCTTATATACAGTCGGTCGGCAAACAAGGACCGGTGAAGGTGAAATTCACATCACCCCTTTTACAAGGAGCAGAAGTGTCCTTACAAGTAGAAAAATAAAACAGGGGATATTGTATCTTGCTTGTTTATCATTTGCCAAAGCCAAGTCGCTAGTTCAATCATTAGCGGTTTGGCTTTTTAACTATTTGAACTTTATCGAATCATGCCAATATAAAGTGTAGTATTTGGAAAAACAACATAAGGAACAAGAAGCTTGCCTTGAGATTGTTAATAATGAACAATTACCTTATCTTTGTGCTGGTAGTAAGGTCTAATTGGTCTTCACCATTTGATTATAATGAAAGTCTCATGAGCCCAACGAATGCTATTGTTAAAGGATCAATGATGTGGAATTTGTGGCACGGTTGTCACAAGTTAAGTCCCGGCTGCAAGCACTGCTATGTTTACCGTGGCGATGCCAAACGCGATGTAGATAGTTCGGTGGTAACACAAACTAAGAATTTTGATTTGCCTTTACGCAAGAAACGTAACGGAGATTATAAAGTTCCTGCGGGAACATTGGTATATACCTGCTTTACTTCCGACTTTTTTGTAGAAGATGCCGATCCGTGGCGTCCGGAAGCTTGGCAAATGATGCAACAACGCAGCGATCTCAATTTCTTGATTATCACAAAACGTATTGATCGCTTTGCGCAGTGCATGCCTGAGGACTGGAACGATGGGTATAATAACGTTACCATCTGTTGCACGGTGGAGAGTCGGGAAGCGAATCTCGCCCGTGCGATTACGACTGGGTGATGGAACTTCGTAACGTATGCATGGAACACAACGTTTCATTCTGGTTTAAACAGACGGGCGCAAAGTTTATTAAGGACGGTAAACTCTATTCCATCAAACGCCCGTTTCAACATTCTCAGGCACGTAAAGCAGGGATCAACCTTTAGTACGCTACCTTTTCGAACTTATATCCTAATCGTTTCAACTCAATGGCAGCTCCTATGCGGAATAGAACCTTCACGGCGCGTGCAAAAACATAAAAAGCCATCGGACTTTGAGGCTCTATCTGTTCAGATCTGATGAGTGCCACCGCTGTTTGTGCACTTCTGCGAATCATACCCTCCAGATTCTGAGCCTCTTCGCTATCCAAGGGGATACCTAGCAAATCCCTTACTATATGTTCATCCATATCATCAAAACCCTGTTCGCCATAGAACGATTGGTATGCAGCTTTCGAAATGAAATTCCAATCAGTGTCCCATCCGTAAGCAATGGCCAAACCCAGATAAGCAGCCCAAGCGACCGACACAGTTGGATATTCATTGATTTGTCCCACGGCATCTGCTATGTATTCTGGTGCCAGCACATTCCACTGATTGTCTATGTCATCGGTGGCAAGCAGTTTACCATCTAGCATGTTGTATGATGTACACAAGCGCAGCAATTCCTCCTGCAGCTTATCTTCAAAACTATCTAAATACTCTTTATCCATTTTTGATTAGATTAAATTAAAATCGAAATTATGAATCGTTTTATTGTTTAGCTGTATTGGCATACTAAAAAGTCAGTAGCCAATCTATAATTGATATAACTTGTATGGTATGATTATTCTCTTCTATAATCCTATTATCATTCATGGTTATCAGTGTCAGCTTATTGCATTTTAAATCAGTTGCAGCTTTGCATAAAGCAGATACTTCCCGGTTATAAGTTTTTGCAGAAGAAATATCAACAGACACCTGAATTAATTCCCTCACATTATTCCCCTCACAAACTACGAAATCAATTTCATATTGCTCCCGATAATAGAAAATATCATAAAATAAAGGTTTATTTCTTCTCAATAATTCAACATAAGTAATATTTTCTAATTTCCATCCTATGTTTTGTCCGTTCATGGCATCGTCTCTCTCTGTAATAAAGGCGGTGTCAACCACATAACTTTTCTCATTGCGGATGCGCTCTTTACTTTTGAATGAAAATTTATGAATGCCTAATAAAAGATATGTTTGTTTCAAATATGAAACGTAGTTTTCTGCAGTATGCGAAGAACCAAATCCAAAGCGTTCTGCAAGGTCAGAGTAGATAATTTCCTGACCGAAATTATCTATCATGTGATTAGCAAGCATGCGCAATGATTCTATGTATCTTATTTTAAAACGCTGCTGAATATCTTTACGTATGATAGAATCGAATAATCCTTGAATATATCCACGACTATTTTTAACCTCAAACAATTCAGGAAAACCTCCTTTTTTGAGATATTCTTCAAATGCAGCTTTTTTGAAGGCTACACCCTTGGTAGATATATCTTTCATATCTATCTTTCGGTAACGACAGAACTCAGTAAACGAAAAAGGATAAAGTTCTATTTGATTATACCGCCCGGTTAAATGGGTGCTGAGCTCACTACTTAAAAGTTTGGCATTAGAACCGGTAATAACAAGATGAATTTTCTGCCTAAGCAATCTGTTTACGAAAAGAAACCATTCTGCAATATTTTGTATCTCATCAAGAAATAGATATTGAAAATCTCCGTACACCATATATATTGCTTCCAATAGAGAATTTAAGTCTTTGGATTCTAATCGATATAATCGTTCGTCATCGAAATTCACATAGGCATAAGGAATGTTTCTTTCTTTGAGAACCTTATGGCAGATTGTTGATTTTCCACTTCTACGTACTCCTATAACGATTTGTGCTAAAGGACTGTCTATATCAAATAGGCTCTCTTCTTTTCGGGAACATAAATTTTTGGGGTTGATTAATGCCAACTCCTCCTTTTGATCAGCTACAATCTGCGCATATTCGTTGATGTTCATGACGGTATATTTCTTAAATATCACGACAAAGATATTCTTTTAATCTTTTAAACTGCACTATTTCGTATCCTTTTTACTCTCAAACTGCACTATTATAGTTAATATTTGTTTTTTGATTGCATTATTTCTTACCGATATAGAACACTTCATGGGCTAAACGTTGAATTAAAAAGGTACTACTTATGAGATTTAATAATCAAGAGAGGAAATTGCTTTTACCGCTGGGATATGCCAATGGCTAAATATATATATGTTCCTGAATTTACAAGTTTCGCTGAGTTTATCCGTTTTTAGTGAAGTAAAAAAGAAAAAGGAGCTCAAAAATGAACTCCTTTCTTTTGGTGATCCGCCTGGGGCTCGAACCCAGGACCCCAACATTAAAAGTGTTGTGCTCTACCAGCTGAGCTAGCGAATCAATCCTTTATTGCTGTTAAGCGGGTGCAAAGATAGGGACTTTTCTTTTAAATGCAAGTATTTGGCGGGGAAATATTTCATTTATTTTTCGGTAGAATCGCTTATCTGCTCATTATCAGAGGATTCCGTAGGTGAATTATTTTCTTGTCCACGCCCTATAATATAACGTTGGTAATACGAAAGTAGCAAAGTGGTTATGGGTAGCGCAATGATCATACCGAGCATGCCCATCAACGATCCCCAAATGGAGAGCGATAGTAAGATGATGGCGGGATTCAGTCCAGTAATCTTTCCCATGATGCGGGGAACCAGGAAGCCGTCTTGTATGAGTTGCACCACGGCGAATACTGCTAGTGCCATGGCTATGATCACCCAAAAGTTTTCTCCCGTCTCAGCAGCTTTCAACATGGCAAGGGCTATGGTGGGTATGAACCCGATAATCTGAAGATACGGAACTAGGTTCAATACACCAATGAATAGTCCCAAGCCTATGGCCAGCGGGAAGTCTATCAGCAGAAAGCCGATGCTGAACAGTATGCCTACACAAAATGCCACCAATGCCTGTCCCCTGAAATACGTATTCATGCCTTTTTGCATGTCACTGACCAAAGTCGCCACGAAGCCCCGGTATTTTACCGGCAACAGGTGAATCCAACCTTCGGCTATTGATTCATAGTCGAGCAGAATGAACACAATATACAGCAGTATGATGAACGAGGCGAAGATGCTGAATAGAAAGTCGATGGAATCAGATAACATAGCCCATAGCTTGGGCATGATGTTTTTAGCCATATCTGATAGGTTCTCTTGGCTAAATAGTTTGTTTACTGCCTCTGCATCAATGTTCTGTCGGATGAATTCAGACAGGTTGTGAGGTATGGTGTTCGTGTTCAGTTCATCGGTAAAGTACATCACCAGCAGGTCGTTCACGCGGGTAAACTCTTCCATCACCGGTGGAACGAGTAGGAAGGCAGCAGCTGTTCCTACGGCACCTATAGAGGCAAATGCAGCAAAAATGGATAGGAGGCGGTTGCGCAACCTCAATGTATATTGAAAGAACTTAACCAGCGGATAGAGCAGGTAAGCAATGAGCCAAGCAATGAAGAACGGCAGCAGTACGCCGCTCAGCCGCTCTACCAACATCAGTATGCCAACTATGATGGCCATGCTCAGGACCATCCGTATGAAACTGTCGAATGTGATTTTCTTCTCGAGCATGGTCGGGTAGGTTAGAGGTTATTCTTATCTTCTTCTATAGCCCGATTATAGCAAGTGCGGCAAAGGGGTTCGTATTCGGCGGTTTCACCCAGCAGAACCTGTTTGTCGCTCTTCACGGTACGGTGAGAGAAAGAAGCAAGCTGTCCGCACTTCATGCAGATGGCATGCACCTTAGATACTTCGTCGGCAATGGCACAAAGACCCGGCATGGGCCCGAAAGGCTTACCCTTGAAATCCATGTCAAGTCCGGCAATGATTACGCGTACTCCGTTGTTGGCCAATTGATTGCATACATCAATCAGTCCGTCGTCAAAGAATTGTGCTTCGTCAATGCCCACAACATCTATTTCCGAAGTGAAGAGCAGAATACTGGCCGAAGAATCAATCGGTGTGGAAGCAATGGTGTTGCTGTCATGTGACACCACGTTCTCTTCCGAGTAGCGCACATCAATAGCCGGTTTGAATATTTCAACCCGTTGTTTGGCATACTTGGCGCGCTTCAACCTGCGGATGAGTTCTTCTGTTTTGCCCGAGAACATGGAGCCGCAGATTACCTCAA
>Ga0116183_1006154_pt1 | contig 11085 bp, 7 predicted proteins | sample AD_UKC078_MetaG_FD_89753 | JGI IMG/M metagenome (GOLD analysis project Ga0116183, IMG submission 89753) | Active sludge microbial communities of municipal wastewater-treating anaerobic digesters from USA - AD_UKC078_MetaG | ecosystem: Engineered > Bioreactor > Anaerobic > Digestate | place: USA...
CCGCTTCTCCCGCAGGGCGGTCAAACCCTCCACCACATCGGGGCCGAGGAAGGTCAGCATCTCGTAGGCCGCAGACTGGTCGAAGGTCGGTCCGGCACTGCGCAGCCAGTTGTTCAGGGCACGCTTGCTGAGCCGGATCGCCTGCTGGGCGCCGGCGGCCAGACCATCGGCGATGCGCAGCGCCTCATCGAGAACCTGCTCACGCGGAAGGGCTTTGGCGACCAATCCGATCCGTTCGGCTTCGGCACCGGACAGCATCTCCCCGGTCAGCAGGTAGTAGCGGGCCTTGGCCATCCCGATCAGCAACGGCCAGATGATCGCGGCGTGGTCACCGGCGGCGACGCCCAGTTTCACATGCCCGTCACCGATCTTGGCGTCCTCGGCGGCGATGGCCACATCGGCCAGCAGTGCGACCACCGCCCCGGCGCCGACCGCCGCCCCATTGATCGCCGAGACGATGGGCTTGTCGCAGTTGATCATGTTGTACACCAGGTCGCTCGCCTCGGTGAGCATGTGCGACACCTGCTCGTAGTTGCCCGCCATGCGTTCGACCATGGCCAGATCGCCGCCCGCGCTGAAGGCTTTGCCCGCGCCGGTGATCACCGCCACCCGGGTTTGTGGGTCGGCGGCGACGTCCTTCCAGATACGGGCCAGTTCGGTGTGCATACCCTCGTCGGCGGCGTTGTACTTCTCCGGCCGGTTCATCGTGATCAGCAGAACCCCGTTGTCACGACGGGTCAGGGCCAACTGCTCGTAGTCACCGAAGTCCATCAGGATGTCCCTTCCTTGCAACTCGGCGAGCACACGCATACCGGCCGAGGCTATGTGTCGATGTTCCCGCCTGCGGCCATCGCAGCCTGGAACGCCGCCCCCATCTTCTCAGCGAAGGCCTGGACAGCCTTCAGCGGACGGAGCATGACGGTGAATTCGTCGATCAGACCGGCGTCGTTGGTGTGCAGGAAGTCGCAGCCCTGGATCTGCAGGCCGTCAACGGTCGCGGCAAAGACCAGGGCGTGGTCGGGGCTGCCCGCGGCGCCGATCTCGCGCTCGTAGACGAAGTCCTCGAAAATCGTTGCGACCGTTCGGAGGATGACGCCGACGATCGGCTTACCGGTGTATGGCTTGTGGGCTATCGGACTGCGGAAGACGACGTCATCATCGAGAAGCGCGATGGCGGCGTCGAGGTCACCGGCTTCGATGGCCTGGCGGAACTCGTGCACGGTTCTGTCCCTTTCGTTGTCAGGAAGACTGGCCGACTGCGGCGGTAGTCGTCAAACCGGGAGAAACGGGCTCGTCCTCGTCAGGTGTTGCCCGCACTTGCAGCCCGAATCGCCCGCTTGGGATACCACCCCGAGAAGACGACTGCCCCGAGCAGCGTTGCCACCGGAATCGCACTGCCGGCCCAACTGGACAGCAGCCCGGATGTCATCGCCAGGTCCGCGGCCGCGTTCACGGTGAACACGAGTGCCCACACTGCGCTGATCACCACGTTGATGCGGATGAACAAGGGATGGCTCCAGCGCGATGGGTCGGTGCGTTCGCGTGCGACGTCCACGGTGAACGGTGTGCCGACGAGCAGGCTGCCCCACGCGCCGGCGGCGAGGGCCCCGTTGGCGAGGAAACCCAGGTGCCGCGCTGTCCACGCGTTGTCCAGGCCGATCACAGCTATCGCAGCGGCGGCGAAGAAGCCGATGGTGATCCACATCAGGATTCCCCGGTGCAACTTGAGCAGACCCACCGCCACCGCGATGGCCAGCCCGGCAATCAACGCGATCTCCCGATGATGCGCGGCGAGGATGAGATAGGCGATCCAGGGCGACCACGGTGCAAGCGAGCGCATGCCCCCGAATCTACGATCGCGGAGATCTTGCGGTGGCGGCAGGGCGAGTGCGGCGTAGGGTCGAACGTAGTGGCGCCGGTTGATGTGTCATCTCAACGGAAGTTCGGTGTGTCACGTGGTGTCGGTGAGTTGGGCGAGCGGTCGGATATCCGGGCCCGCGGACCGGTTAGCGGCGACCATCCGCAACGGGGCTGAGGTATTGCGGTTCGGCGGCTTTGAGACCGGATCCCGTCCGTCGCCGTTCCAGACCGTGCAACGGTGCGACATGTACCGGCTGCGCCGGTACTTCCCCGACAGCCCGAATGATCCACCGCGGCCGCCGGTGGTGCTCGTGCCACCGATGATGATGTCTGCCAACGTGTTCGACGTCACCAGAGACCAGGGTGCGGTCGGCATCCTTCATGATCTCGGCGTCGACCCGTGGGTGGTCGACTTCGGCTCGCCGGACAACGAAAGCGGCGGACTCGAACGCACCCTGAGCGACCACGTCGTCGCACTAAGCCGGGCCATCGACGCGGTACGCGAATGCACCGGTCGCGATGTGCATTTGGCCGGCTACTCCCAGGGCGGCATGTTCTGCTACGAAACTGCGGCCTACCGGCGTTCCGAGGGCCTGGCCAGTGTGATCACCCTGGGTAGCGCCGTCGACTCGCTCAGCGGTTTGCCGTTCGACATTCCCGCGGCATTGGCCGGCCGGGTCGCCCAGTTGGTCGCCGACCACGTCTTCAATCGCCTCTCGGTGTCTGGATGGATGGCCCGCACCGGATTTCAGCTCCTGGACCCGATCAAGACCGTTCAAGCCAGGTGGAACTTTCTGCGCCAGCTTCATGATCGGGAGACATTGCTGCCCAGGGAACAGCAACGCCGATTCCTGGAAGCGGACGGATGGGTGGCATGGTCAGGGCCGGCGGTGGCCGAACTGTTGCGGCAGTTCGTCGTCCATAACCGCATGATGGCCGGCGGAGCCGTCATCGACGGCACGTTGATAACGCTCGCGGAGATCGCCTGCCCGGTCCTTGCCTTCGTCGGTGAGATCGATGGCATCGGCCAGCCGGCGTCGGTGCGGGGTATCCGGCGTGCTGCTCCCCGCGCCGAGGTGTCCGAGATGCTGATAGATACAGGCCATTTCGGTCTTGTGGTCGGATCGAGTGCTGCCAGACACACCTGGCCCACGGTCGCCGGGTGGGCGCTCTGGCATGACGGCCGAGGACCCAAGCCGGCGGGGGTGCACCCGATGGAGGCCGCCTCGGGGGTCGGGACCGATGAAGGTGTCGGGTTGTCGTCGCGCATCGGGCACTCGGCCGCTGCGCTCGCCGAACTGGGAATCGTCGCCGGCCACGGGCTGGCCAACGCCGTGTTGGGCGCGGCGCGGAGCGGCAGGGAGATCGCCGCGGAGGCGGCGCGTTCGGTGCCCCGGCTCATGCGACTCGAGGAGCTGCAACCCACGACCCGGGTCTCGTTGGGTCGGTTGATCGCCGAGCAGGCGAAACGAGCACCCCACGAGGAATGCCTGCTCTTCGAAGATCGGGTGCGCACCAACGCGGCGGTTGCCGACAGTGTCGACGAGACGGTTCTCGGGCTCATCGCCGTCGGCATTCGTCAGGGGGCCCACGTCGGTGTGTTGATGGACACCTGCCCCGACGCCGTGACCGTCATCGTGGCGCTGTCGCGGCTCGGCGCGGTGGCGGTGCTGCTTCCGCCCGACGATGACCTCGCAGCCGCCGTCCAACTGTGCGAGGTCGCCGACGTCGTCGCCGATTCCTCCCACTTGGCTGCAGCCGCCGCCACCGGCGCCAGGGTTCTCGTCTGCGGGCGCGGCGGCGCCACAGGCCTCGCCTGGAGAGCTTCGGACCGCGTCGTGGCGCTGGACGGCCTGGACCAATCGGAGTTGCGGTTGCCGCAGTGGTATCGGCCCAACCCCGGTCTGGCAAGGGATGTCGCCTTTGTGTTCTTCAGCACCACCGGCGGGCGCCGGGTGGTCAAGGAGGTGACCAATCACCGGTGGGCGCTTTCGGCCTACGGTACGGCCACCGCTGCCGCGCTGGACCGCCGTGACACGGTCTATTGCCTTACGCCACTGCACCATCCGTCGGGATTGATGGTCGGCCTCGGCGGCGCGCTCGCCGGCGGGTCACGCATCGCCTTGACCCGGGGTGTCGACCCCTCGCGCTTCGCCGATGAGGTCCACCGCTACGGGGTCACGGTGGTCGCCTACACCTGGGCCATGCTGCGCGAACTGGTGGACGTAGCCTCGCCCGAACTTCAGGAGCATCACCCGATCCGGCTTTTCATCGGGGCCGGTATGCCGACCGGGCTGTGGCATAAGGTCACCGCCCGCTTCGCCCCGGCCAAGGTGCTGGAGTTCTACGCATCCACCGAGGGGGACGCGGTGCTGGCCAACGTCGCCGGCAGCAAGGTCGGGTCGAAGGGCCGGCCACTGCCGGGCAGCAGCACGATCCGGCTTGGCGCGTACGACGCCGCGACAGGCCGCTTCATCGAGGACGACCGTGGGTTCGTGCGCCCCTGCGCCGACAACGAGGTGGGAGTCCTGCTGGCGAAGCCGCGTTCGGGCCTCGACGCCTCGAGCGTGGCTTTGCGCTCCGTGTTCGCCGAGGGTGACACCTGGATCACCACCGACCATCTGTTCCGCCGCGACGTTGACGGCGACTACTGGTTCGTCGACAACAGGAACACCGTCATCGAGTCGATCCACGGTGCCGTCTTCCGCCAACCGATATGCGACGCCCTCGGCGACATCACGGCGATCGACGTGGCCGTGGTCTATCCCGTTGCGACCGATCCACACGACGTCGCGGTCGCGGCCGTCACGCTTGAGGACGACGGCGTCCTGACCGGAGCCGAACTAACCATGGCGTTGAGCGCACTCCCCCGCAGCCAGCGCCCCGCCGTCATCCACGTTGTCGACCGGATACCGCTCACGCCCTCCTACCGCCCGCTGTCGGCCGCACTGCGCGATGCCGGCCTGCCGGAACCGGCGGAAACGACCTGGTACCACGACCTCGCTGACGGTCAGTACCGACTGTCGGCCGACGTCGGATGCGGTCACGGAAGCTGATACACCTCAAAGGATTTCGCGACACTCTGCGCCGAGCTGGGGCAGTCCCTTCGTACCCCCGGTGAAGGGCGGTACGAACGACTACGCTCAAGAGGCAGCCGCCATTGTGGACACACGCCAGTGACCAGGTGTGCACGGAAGCCGGGGTGGCTCAGGGAGACGCGATGAGCCGCTCGGTGTCGGTCGGGGCAACGGTCGTGACGGTCGCTGTCGGAATCGGTGCAGCGGTTCTTACCAGTGCTGCCGGGACCGCGGCTGCATCTCCGGACGACGGCACCACAGCAGTTCATTCCGTGTCCACCGGCAGGGCTCAGTCCACCGACAGGGTGAAGCGATCCGGCCGCGCCGACACGCCCCAGCCCCGCGTCGGGAAGAAGCCCGACCGACCACGTCCAGGCCCGGGACGGCCACGGACGACACCACCCGCTTTGGCCCCGGCGCCGACGGCCGCCCGAACCGAGGCGCCCCCGGACGCCTCCGCCCTGCCCCCGACGGTCTCCAGTGCGATCGCCGCAGCGGCTCCCGCCGACCCGATCACCGGGTTCGTGGCATCGCTGAGAGCGCTATTCGACAACCAGACACCGCGGCTGTATCCACACCAGGGCATGCAGAGCCCGTCCGGCGTCGTCACCGGTCAGCTCAATGCCGTCGACCCCGACAGTTCCGCTCTGACATTCACCGTGGCCGAGGCCCCCGCCCGGGGCACCGCCTCGGTCGGTGCGGACGGGTCGTGGACCTACACGCCCGACCCGCCGCTGGCGACCACCGGCGGAATCGACTCGTTCCGGGTGACGGTCAGCGACGTGGCCAGCGGATTCGCCATCCATGGCCTGGCCGGCTTGTTGCACCTGATCAGCTTCGGCCTGCTCGGAAGCCGGGGCGACACCTGCACGGCGACGGTGACGGTGACGGTGACGCCGGTGGCCGTCGACAACAATCCGCCGACCGGCCGCGCGTCAGTGACCGGGGTCGATCCGATCACCGGGCGGGTCGACGGAGTGGTGGACGGAGACGACGCGGACGGCGACTCACTCACCTATGCAGCCGTCGGCACGGCAAAAGGCCTGGTGAGCATCGACACGACCACCGGCGAGTTCGCCTATACCCCGACTCCAGCGGCCCGGCACGCCGCGGCGCGGATCGGGGCCCCCGACAGCGACACCACCGACACCTTCACCGCGACGATCTCCGACGGCCGAGGCGGAACCGGGTCCGTGCCCGCGTCCGTGCCCGTCACCCCGGCCAACGCGGGCCCGGTGGCGGGCACCACCGTGGTCGGGACACCGGATGTGAGCACCGCCGTGGTCATCGGCCAGGTGACGGCGACCGACGCCGATCACGATCAGCTGAGCTACACCGCGCCGCCGGAGACCGAGAAGGGCGCCGTCACGGTCGAACTCGACACCGGCTCGTTCGTCTACATTCCGTCCGCTGGCGCCCGCCGCAACGCCGCAGCACCCGGAGCCACCGACGCCGATCGGAGTGACAGTTTCACCGTCACCATCACCGACGGTCACGGCGGCTCGGCGACCGCGGCCGTGGTCGTCACCGTCAGCGCGGCCGAGCAGTCGCCGTCGGCACCTGGGCAACTGCGGCCCGCCGACCTCTCCTTCGACGGCTTCTTCCGGGTCCCGACCGGTCAACTGGGCGCCGGGCAGTACTCCTCCCTCGCTTACGGTGGCGCAGCGATGGCCTCCCGAGTGGTCGATGGTCAACGGCATTTCCTGCTCACCGGCCATCGCAACGCCAACGATCCCCTCGTTGAACTGGTGGCTCCCGCCACCCTGAGCGCCACGCCCGGCACGGCTCCGGTGGCGTCGGTGTACCGGTACTGGGGCGACATTTACGGCGGGCGCAAGGTCACGGCGGATGAGCCTGATCCCGCCCAGGCCAATGCCAACTGGACCGAGGGGCTGCTGTGGGACGAGGCCAGCCAGCGGGTGCTGTGGTCCTACGGCAACTGGTACGCCGCCCTGCGGGAGAACAATTCGGTCCTCGGAGCGACGGTGCTGGGCGACGACGGTTCGATCACGGTGCAGGGGCCGTGGCGCACCACCTCGGAGTCCCAGCAGACCCGCTCCTTCGCGGTGTTCCTCAGTCCGGCCGTGGCAGCCGCGACGGGAGGTGCCACCCTGGGACTCGGCGGCAAGATGCAGTCCATCAATGCGTCTGCGTCCTGGGGTCCCAGCCTGCACGTGATCGGGACGGCCGCTGGTGATCCCGGCACGGCAATCGTTGCCCGTTCCCTCATCAGCCATCCGATCTCACCAACCTTCCGACGCACACCTCGCACCGGGGACTATCAGGTCGCCCGCAATCCCGACGGTTCCCTGGACAGCGCCGGCACCGGACCGCCGGTCGACGGCGTCGGATTCTGGACCGAACTCGACGAGACCACCGGGGCGGTATTCGTGCGCACCGGGTCCGACAGCCGCGCCGCGCTGATCTACGCCGGCGGCCAGGCGACCGGGCTGATCTGGTACGGACCCGACCTCGAGCATGGAGTCGCCGACGGGCGCGGCTACAACGGCAAGGGCAATCACGCCGAGCACTACCGGCCCGTGCTGTGGCTGGTGTCCGAGGACGACATCGTCGCCGCCGCCGAGGGCCGGCTGTCGGCCGATCAGGTCAATCCGTACGCGACCGTCGACCTGATGGCGCAATTCCCGGAACTTGGCTTCCTGGAAGGCCTTTCAGCGGGACAGCCGGTGTTCGCCGCGGATGAGGGCCGGCTGCACGTTCCGTTCGCAGGTGGGGTCATCGACAACCGGGAGCCCTACCCCATCATCGCGGTGTTCTCGATCGCGGACTGACGAGCACCGCCGCTTTCCATCGGTGACGTTCTGCCCTGCAGCGATTGGGGATCGTTGGCCGCTAGGGCTCTAGCAAATCAACCAGGTGCCGCGCGTCGGCACCGCCGAGGAGGTCGATATTGAGCTGTGCCCTCGCCGCCAACTGCAGGGCGCCGACGTCATCTGAGAGTGCTGCGTGCGTCAGGCGGTCAAGTCCCGCCCCGATGAGGGGCGCAGCCGCCCTCAGCGCCGTCGGTAACGCAATCGATCCTGTCGTACCGCCGTGCATCAAGATGTTCCGCTGCCGGTAGAGGCGCCTGAAAGCCGTTCTCATGTGATGGTTCACATCCCCGAGGGTGCGCTTGGGCTGAACAACGAGCGCCTGCATCCGGCTCGCTGCCGCTCGATCCGACGGGCTACTGAGGTTCAGCGACCGGCCCGACTCAAGCGCAGTCGCCACCAATCGTGCACGCTCGCTATTGATTGAGACTTGGTCAAGTTCAATGCTGAGACGATCCGGCGTTCCGGGTGAATGTCGGTATGACAACGTAGTCAACTCGCCGCGTGGCCACGATGCCGTCACGAGGATCGCCATTCGATCTGCTGCCACAGCGCCGCGACCTTCTCGGCCATCCTCAGCGTCTGAGGGTGCCGTGAGCAGGGCTTCGATGGCCGCCCACCCGCCAGAAACAGCGGGACCTGGAGGTCCGTAATTCAGTGGTGCAGCCAGTTCAAGCGCGTCGTCTACCGCGGTCAATGAGTCGACGTCGTAGACCTTTCTCTCAGCTTCAAGTGAGAGCACGTACGCTGACCGCGCCTCCTTCTTCAGTCGAATCTGGTGAGTTTCTGGATCATCTCGTACCGGAAATTCCCTTGGAGACAACCAATTACGCATTTGAGTCGTGCTCATCCAGTTAGGTAACGGCATGGCTAGCGCTTTGTACTGGGGCAGCGAGACGAACGGAACCACCACATCAAGATCCCTATCGGAACCTGCTGCCAGGCCTTTCGCGGATTCGAACAGATCAGCCAGCGTGCTGTCGCTCTTCGAAAGCCTGCCAGCCCATTGGCGCAAAAAACGCACACTGTATCCACAATCGAGGAGGTGGGAGGCGATTGCACGAGCACAACGCTCCGGCGAGGCCGGGTTGGCGGCATCCGCCGACCTCGCCCATCCGCCGAGACAGTCCCTGTTGACGAATTCGGTCAGCTCGACCAGTCGACGATGGTGGCGACTTCCGCACGGAACGTTCGACCGGAGGGTGCTGCCCAGTTGTCTGCGTAGATCCTGTTCGCCAACGCCCAGGTCGCGTCCTGCGAGCCTGTCAATGTCCCGTGCAAGCCACGTCACCGCCGAAGGAGATAGAACCCCCTTCGAGCACCAATCTGTCGCCTCTGCCAGTTCTCGCAGGGCAAGCACAGTCCCTGTGTCCCACAGTCTGCGCTGCCAAGGGGTCGTCTCGCCGAAGAAGTCGCCGAGCCGAGCGAGGATATGCTGCGGATAAGGATCGTTGACCAGCGAGTTGGCGAGCTGACCACCCGTCCGATAGCTCATAGCGGCATCTTGTCGTAGCCTAGGGACAACGCACACAAGCGGATCTTCTTAAGCCCGGGAACCGCCTCTAACGAGGCCGTTCCCGGCTTTTTTATGCAGGTGCCGAAGCAACCGGTTAGCGAGAGTCTTTGCTACCCAACAGGCCAGTGACCACTCGGATATCCGCTGCATACTCCAGCACACACTGACCCGCTTAACGCCCGAGCAGGCTTTGGTAGTCAGTAAGTTAACGAGGCAATAGTCGACAACGGGGGGTGGCTCAACGGTGAAGGACGGCCGCTGGGTCACGATCGCCGACTCGCAGTTCCCCCATGAGAAGCAGGGCCTGGAGATCGTCAAGGCCCTCCTTCCCGACGCTCCCCCATTCCGCGCCTGGGCGAACTTCGAGTTCCGCGACAACCGGGGCCGCTGGCATGAGGTCGACCTACTGGTCCTGGCCCGCGACTGCCTCTACCTCATCGAACTCAAGCACTACCGGGGCATCCTGACCGGTAATGATCATGTCTGGTTGCGCAGCGGTCACCGGGCCGAGGACTCGCCACTGCTGCTGACCCGGCGCAAGGCGCAGTACTTCTCCTCGTTGCTGAAGGACTCCCTGCGCCAGTTGACCGGTCACGCCCCCAAAGGGGCCGGTCCCCTACGTCCAGGAACTGGTGTTCCTGCACAACCCCGAGTTCGTCTGTGAGCTGCCGCAGAGCTCCCGGATCAATCTCTACGGCCTGGACAACCAGTCCACGATCAGCGGCTTGCCCGGCATCTCCGAGCGTCTGTTGGCTCCCGCTCAGCGCCCTCCGATCTCGGAGGAGGGCAGCCTTCTGGTCGCCGAGCTGATGAAGAAGATCGGCCTGGCACCGCGGCGCCAGCGCGAGGTCGGCTCGTGGATCATCGACGAGCAGCCGCTGGCCGACGGCGAGGGCTGGCAGGACTGGCCGGCGTTTCACCACGTCGACACCGAACGGCACGCCCGCATCCGCTTCTACACCGTCGGCCAGTCCGCTTCCTCCGCCGACAGCCACGCCCGTCAGCAGGCCTTAACCAGCGAATTCCATCTGCTCTCCCGGCTGCGCGACGACGGCTTGCGGACGCCCGAGGATCTGGTCGAGGAGCCGGAGTTGGGGATCGGGCTGGTGTTCCCGCAGCCTAAGTGCGACGGCCCGCTGGATCTGTGGCTGGCCGCACCGGCAGGTCCAGCACCGTGTCTTCGGCCAGGGCTACCGGGTTCTGCTGATGCCGACGATGGCGACCCCCCTCGTCCCCGGCGACATGTCACCAGCCACGCCAACAACGTCGACCCATGGGAGGCGACCGGGCTGAAACTCGCGATGACCTGGCCGTGGAACCTGCTCAACCGCTACCCGGTGATCGAGGTCCCACTCGGCGTCGTCGAGGAGGGGATGCCCTCGGGTATGCGGGTCATCGGGCAGACGTTCGCCGATCTGGATACCTTCCAGTTCGCGTCGACCTGGTCGCGGATCATGCCGCCACTGTTTGCCCATGGGCGATTCCCGACCGTCGCCTGACCCGGGGGCGGGCACCGGACTTATACAGCCCCTGACCCGATCGCGTGCTTCCCGGAACTGGACTTCCCGGACGGACTCTCTGCGGGGGCAGCCGGTGTTCGCCGCGAGATGGGGGCTGGCTGTCCGGGCCCTTCGTCGGCAGGGTCATCGAAAACCGCGAACCGTACCCGATCATTGCGGTGCTCACTGTCGCAGACCGACGACTGCGGTTGCATTACGTCGGGTGCTTCCACTGGCTGAGTGGTTAGGACGGCGCCCGCACCGGGCGCAGTCGTGGCTGCACCCTGACCTGAAGATGCATC
>Ga0116183_1006156_pt1 | contig 11083 bp, 9 predicted proteins | sample AD_UKC078_MetaG_FD_89753 | JGI IMG/M metagenome (GOLD analysis project Ga0116183, IMG submission 89753) | Active sludge microbial communities of municipal wastewater-treating anaerobic digesters from USA - AD_UKC078_MetaG | ecosystem: Engineered > Bioreactor > Anaerobic > Digestate | place: USA...
CCCCGATATTCCCCTGTCCCCATAGACCCTGACAAGTACAAGCTTCGGGTCGTTTGAGATCATCTTTTCGTATGCGGCGCACTGTGTTTCAAAGGACTCCTCCTGTGACTCGGCGAGAGTGCTGACACGGCAGTAAACCGCTACCCGACGTGGTCTGTTTTTCATTTCTTTACAGCTCCTTTTTTTAAAGTTTCTATACATATATATCACTTATAACACGAGATTTATCAAGGGTATAAGTGATAACAGCTGCACCATAATAGGTAGAATTATCTTCGCTTTTATTCGCTTTGTTTGGTGCATTGAGACAAAAAAGCCTACCACAGAAATAATCCACGGTAGGCTTTGTTTGAGGAGTTTTTATTTACTTAGTCAGGCTTGCTCCCGCCCTTCGTCAGCTGCTTCACTGCCTGATTCGTCCCTGTCGCAGAGAGCCCGCTTGCGGCTCCCATCACAATCGCCACGAGGATGTTCTGCGTTTCAACCACCCCCGGAACAGCGTAAAAAGAAACGACGCCTAATACGGCGCCGAGCAGAGCGGAGAAGAGCGGAATGAAGCGTTTGAACTTTTCGTCACCACCGCAAGCGGTTTTTGTAATATCAATTATAGTGTAAACTATCGCCGCAATTGCGGGTATGGTCATTATGTCTGTCATGGTTTTTTCCTCCATTATTTATGTGCCTGTTTGTTTATGTGAGCTTCAATACTGGCGATGGCGTCGGTCACAGGGCCGTCGCAACCCTGTTCCGCAAGACCTTTAAGGCAAGCAAGCACGCCGATGGTGAGAATGAGCTGTTCTTCCTTGATGTCCTTAATATCCCTGTCCTGCTTTTCCTGCTTTAAGTACCAGCGAAAAATCGTAAAAATAGCACCGAAGATAACCACAAGAGAGGTTATTATCGCTGCCGCTGTAATTATGGTTTCAGTTGTTACCGTCATTTTCTTTCGCCTCCTTTTTGAGGTGTTTTGGTGATTTAATCCGCTCAAGCAGTTCTTCGAGATTTACTTCCGCGTGAGCCGAAAGGTCGAGATACTTCGGCTCCTTTTTCTTTTCATCCATTGCTATTCCTCCTTATGAAAGCGTGAGCGAGAAGTTGCCGACACGGAACAGCGGAACATAATTTGCCGCTACTGCGATGGGGTTGGTAAGTGTCCCGTAAAGCACCAGGTTTCCTCCGGTCTGCGCTGTAAAGAGACCGAAGTGGGTAACAGTACCCCAGGACGCAGTCGCTTCCGGAAAGAAGATGATGCTGGTGTTGGATGTGGAGCCTGCGGCGGGTGAAGACATTACCTGTGTCGCGCTTGTTCCGGAAAGCCCGATGATCGCTCTCGCATATCCCGCCGCTGACGAAGGTTCCGTGAAGTTCGTTCCGTCCGCATTGGGAGCCGTGGTGCTAAGCGCAATATAGCAGTTTGAGAGAGGCCCTGTGCTGCTCCTGCCGATGAGTCCGCTTAGCACCTGTGTGCTGCCGTAAGTAGTGAATGCCATAATAATTCCTCCTTTTATGTTTCTGTAATAATTTGAGTCATGGTTCGGTTTGCCGCGTCCCAGTATAGTTTTTGGGCGTACTCCATACCTTTAAGATAAATATATAGTCCTCCGGGGGCCTCTTCATAGGTGTCGTAATAGCCGGTGGTGAAAACCTTTGTCGCTTTATGAAGAATGGTATCAACGAATAAAATACCATCGTTGGATGTACCGAGAACGCTGCCTTCCTGTATAGAATAATCGAATCTTTTACTGAAGAGAAGAAATCCTCCGTCAGTCGGTATTTGCACGATGTAAGGCGAGTACGGGTGATCAATACTGTCGCCCAAATAGAAGGAATCGGAATTGAATCTGTATGCCATACCCGTTTCGTAGTTGAACATAACGGGATACCCCGATGCACCAATGATTAATACCCAGCTGTTATCAAGTTCAAAAAATCTCGGTCGGTTGAGAGAAAGCCTTGTGGTATAAGTCGTACTCGGTGTATCCGATGTTTTTGCCCAGTTGTAGATTTTTACGAGTTCATGAGTAGTATCATCAAAAATACATCCGCCATCTGATGAATAACCGCTGATTACACGATAATTTCCGAATTTGCGGTTGAACTCATATGTCGGTTTGTTGTAGTCACCGGGGCCATACCATGAATACCAATACTGACCGAAATACCCGTTGTCATTGGACAGTTGCTTTATTGCACCCGTAGTACCATCCACAAAGTAGCAGTAGGAGACAGTATCACGGCTCACAAGGATTCCATCATCGACTCTTTTCATATAGCACATTCTTGTTGCGTTTGTGCTCTGTATCAGGCTCATCTGTCCGTCTTTGTAAAGCAGAATGCCGTTATAGTCAAGGCTGGTTTGGTATGAACCAAGAACCACAGTATCGTTCCAACGCTTCATAACCCAGGCATAACCCTTGTCCCATACCTGAATGAAAGATTTATCCGAAGTGTTAAAAAGCCATACCCCTAACTTACTTGAAGTGCCGGATGATACAAGAAATCCCTCCGGCACCTTACAGGCATAGTACCAAGGTCCTGAAGCATTGACCATTGTCAGCTGCCCGGTTTCGAAGTCGAAGTATTTCAATCCTGTTGTAGAACTGTCTCCTCCGAGAATAATTCCATCCTCCGATACGGCAGCGCAGTAGCAGGTACCTGAGGTTGATGGAACATACCACTGCCGGGTGTTTTTGTCATACACAGCGCAGCCGTAGGAGCTGTATGTCCCAATGGCTACGTCGTCGCTTTCATACCAGTAGTAATAGCGTCCGAATGTGGTTATCTGGGTCAGCTCCTTTGTCTCAAAGTCATACCACCACATACCTCCAACGGTCGAGCTTTGTCCGGTATATGGGGTAAAGCATATCCCATGACCCTTTATGACATGAGTCGGACAATCGATGCTGCCTATCGAATAAATATAATGCCCATAATTGTGATACATCCAATAATATGCTGCGTCTGTAATCCGACTGACGGTTCTCGTGTCCTTGTCATACATTAAGAACCCGCCTGAATTGTTCGAGGTTGTGATTGAAGACATCAGTATCTTTCCGTCTCCAATGTCCATAACGCACCCTCCACCGGTACTAAGACCTATGCCACTGCTGTTTAGCGCTGCTGTCGAGCGGTGGGTGTTCATCCACCTATAACCTTCGAAAAATATCTGATCGAAGGCAAGGGGGTCTTTATCCAACCGATAAATACCCCTTAACTCCGGATAGGTGCTGTTGTAGTTATTAAATGAAAAAAGCCAGCTGTCTCCGATATCGCAGCTTGTTGGCTGCATACTGGTGGTTTTTCCGCTGCCGTCAAGAATGCACATGGTTTCTTTTGTGACCGGATTATAAATAAGCCACCTAATTCCGCCACCGATGAAATATTTATCACCGATTGCTATCGGTTTTTCATATGATCCACATCGATCGTCAATCAGTGTAAGTGTCCTTGACAAGGTTTCATAGTAATAAATCGAGTTACCGGTGAGTAAAACAGCTCCGCCGTCCACAGAGTACATGTTTGTAAAATTACGGTCGTCAAGCTTTATGGCGTCGTATGAACTTTGCAGCCACAGTCCGAAATTAGCAAGGCTTGATGATACCAGGAATCCATTTGCAATCTGGCATGAGTATACCGTGTACAGGCTTCGGAGCGGAGCGCCAGAGTTTGACGAAACGGCTTCTCTGTAATTATGAATCATACGCCAATTTTCGGTGGGTTCGGGTAGTCCATAAGTGTAGGTAGCCGTACCTCCTTCGACTTTTCGGAGCGTGACGGTGTCCACATTTTCGTACTCCACATCCTCGCCGATTTCGTTTTTCAATAGTACATTAGGCACTAAATCACCTCCAATTTATATATCTGTTTTTGTTTTGCGGAAACGGACTGACTGATATAAATGTCATTGTCTGTTTTCACCGGATGCTCCCAGAGAGTGCTGTCCAAATAATCGACGGATGAGTGCGTGTTCACCCCATGAATGACTTCGCCTCCGGTGGCTATTGTAATCCAATAGTCTGCTGTGCTAACGATACCATGCATCATCGCATTTCTCGTAGCAGAAGCAAGCGGATCGATAAATATATGCGACCTGTTCTTCTCGGCAAGCAGTGCCTGGTAAACAGTCAGATCCCCACCCAGATAAGCGGGATAATTCCACCCACCGCCGCCCTCAGTAGCCATTTCGCCATTTACATTAAAACTCATAGAAAGGAACGCGGTAAGGTCTGTATGGAATACATATCCGAGTTCGCTTGTCACTGCCGCATTCACATCGGATAAGGCAATTGCAGATGACAGTTGATTCTGTGCTTCCATACCGCCGGAAATATGATGTGCCATCCGGATTTCTGAGAACATCTCTCTCAAGCCATAAATCGCGGTAAGGTCAGCGACAGTAATCTGTGTGAAAGGCAGTATAGTATGAGAACCTGAAGTAACGGGCCACGCTGTGTGAACAATACCGTCAGTCGTATGCCTTGCCACTAATCTTGCCGCCGTTAATATTGAGCGCGGTGAGTTCAAAGTGTCTATGATATTCAGCTTGTAATTATAAGATTCGGCCTCAAGAATCCCTGCGACATCAGCAACACCATTGCTTTGAACATCAAGAGAAATGCCGGTATATCTTTCCAGAATCCCGGTAATATCGCTGTGCGCATGAGATTTTATCTCAAGATTTATTTCAACAAAATGTTCAATAGCGGGTGCGAAGTCTGCTATCATGTCCGATGTTATCGGGACGATAATCTCTGTTGCCTGTACAAGCGGGCTTGGTTCGATGTTTTCGAGAATTCCATCACCCGTTGTCACCATATTCAAATATGCTTGCAGCAAAGTAGAAATATGGTCGAGTTCGATTCTCGCAAACACGGTGGGTGAATTTATAACGGCCTCTATTAAGAAATCCTTTATGAACTGCGCAGATCCGACCGTTGCTGAAATTGTCGGAGAGTTTATGATGTTCTCCGTAGTGATACCGAGCGGAGTAGTCGTTTCGATGTGCGAGGATGCATTTGAAAACATCTCTGATCCCGCAGTAAACAGTCTTGGCTGACGAGTTATTATCGACGGTGTAGCTATCAGTTTTGATGCCGAAAGCGACACAAATTCTCTGACCATCTCGGCTGCGAGTGTATTGCGTAAATCAAGATTTACCTGTGTGTGGCACCAGCCGGGATTGATCATTGGAAGCGAAACTCCATTGCTTTTTACCATGTGAACGGAATGAGCATAGCCGCCGAGAATCTTGGAAGCTGTACTGTTGACCTCACCATATGTTTCGGTCAATCCGCCCGCCGATGCACTGAATCCAAAGCTTTGAATCGTTCTTAGAAACGATTGTGTCGAAACTCCCGTTGAATTAAGAGCAGCTATGGGGACTGATGGTAGTCGTATAAGCCTGCGGTTTCCCGCGTCAAGGGACATATACAAATATCCTGCAAACCGTGAAGACATATCATCGGTTTCTAAGGCTGCGTGAAAAGCCGGCGAAGGCACCAGAATATGCAGAGTCCAACTGGGAAGATTTTTTGACTCAAGTGTTGTCGATGGTATGAGTATTCCGGATTCGGTAACATTTGCCGGTGCTGACATTCCCGCAAACAACTCTACTTCCAGAAGCAGATAGGTGATCAGATTCTTATCTAAATCATGAGTTGGTGTTGTTCCGTTTATTATCCCAATAACCACATTCAGCCGTTCGGCAAGCTCAAGAAAATACCTGCCATACACAACATCGGCATTGTTTTCTCCGACGGTCCCAACGCCTATAAAATTGTCCCGTCCCACATATCCCGGAAGACTCGGATTTGTTGCCCAAGACCAAGACATGTATCTTGTATTGTATCGAACAGCGTTAAATCTTGCCGCGGTCAGATCTTCATAGGCGTAGTTCATACGGGTGTTTGAAATTGTTCCGTATGTGTCCGCCCAAGAAAAGTTCAGAGCCGTAAGCACCAGTTTTTGTTTGTTTACAAGGTCATTCCAGACATTTCGGTGAAAGCTTGATGTGTTTCCGTTTGAAGTAAGCGCAGCATATGCCGCTTGTGTCTGCGATGCTGTCGCAGAGCCGTTTGAGGAGGTCCAGCTCCATGGTGTTATTGCCATTGGAACACACCTCCTTTATCCGAACTTTGCGATAGCCGCACCCGTATAAATGTTTTTCATGGTCGTACCGTTTACGATATATGCTGTGTTGTCCGAGAAGCGGAAGAAGATGCCGTTGTATCCTGTTTTAGCGGCAAAATCACCACTTTTATCTTCTGGTTCAGAGTTTCCGATCCAAAGTCCGTCCGAGAATTTCTTTACAAGACCGTAGTCGGCTGACGCTCCAGAACCCGAGCCGAGCTGGATGAAAGGATAGTCCTCGTCATCCGTGGTGTAACCGAACCTCAGCTTTACATCATAATCGGCGTTGTACACCTCAAAACCGCCGGAGGTCATCTGCGAGAAGCCTTCTGCATCTCCCGGCTGTCCGGCATAGAATTTACCACCGTATATTGTAGCGTCGCCTGCAAGGTATGCGTTTCCGTTCTGGTCCACGCGGAAGTTGTCACTGATATTGATCTCTCCGCCATCAATCTTGACTGTGCCTACAAATTTGTAGGTGCCTGTGGTAGGGTCGAAATACAGACGGTTGACAAGGTTTCCTTGTCCGTCATCTGCTTTCATGGCAAACTCATCAGCGTTCATTACAACCTTTGCTTTATTGTCGTCCCTTGTTATTTCAAGGCCGCTCTCCGGTGTAATGGAAAGACCGTAGTAGTTACGGCCTTTCGCAATCATGCTTTGTTCGATGTTTACGAGGTCTCTTTCAACCGAAGGAGCGTAATTATCAACTTCAAGCTGCACCTCGTCGCTTGTGAACGGATTTTTCGTAATTCCGACTACACGCACATTCTCGTCAATGTCCAGTCTGTCAAACCTCATATGTACCTCGTCACCGAGGCGAAGGTTTGACGGCTTGTGAACGGATACCGAATATCTTCTTTGGCTGCCTGTTTTGTCTACCGTTTTTGAAACAGACACCACATTTCGCTCAAACAGTTCTTTTACCTCAGTACTGCCTCTGTGGTTTCGGATATGCACTTCATAACCGGAAAACTCAACCTCCCAGCCGAATAACGAGCAGAAATCTAAGATAGCAGCTCTCTTTGTTTTATCTTCAGGCATGGTGTATGTAACCGTTTCTATCGGTTCGACATCCCCGGAGGTAAATCCGGTCAGCCGGACGAGGGTATTGAGGATTTCACGAGGGGTACCTGTCTGAGAAAAAGCCGACTTAATGTATGCGGTAAGGCGGTAGGATACGTGTTCACAGTCCACTGTTATTTTGTAAAGACCGCCGGAGAGTTCCTTCTTTACTTTTACTACATCGTAGAAATCATCCCCGTACTGGACAATATATTCGTCGGTGTCGTTTATGTTTTCAAGTCCGCCGTCAAGAAGTGCCTGAAAAGACAGCGTTTTCTCCGTGGTCAGCTTTTCATTTATTGTGCAGGAAAATACAGTTGATACTGTGGCAACTATCGTGTTATCTGTTCTTCTGACGATAAGATCCATATCAAGTCACCCCCAATGCGCGACGGTAGGAGGAAGTAAACCCGCTTTGTATTGAGCCAGTTGCCGCCGTGATTTCCTTGCCGTCAAGATAGAGCGGTACCTGTACCACAATCTGCCCGGATGCGTTTTTGAAAGAATTCTGTCTTGAATAAGCAACGGCTTCAAGCGAACGGTCATCGATGACATTGTTGAGATGCGCTCTCGTATTGATGTCAAAATCTGAAGGAATTGCTTTCAAGATGTCTTTATCCACCTTTTTCATCTCATCCACAAAACCAATTCCGAGACCCTGGGACATATACATACCAAGTTCCGCAAACTTCTTTGACGGAGATTTTATGCCAAAGAAGCTGCAGATACCGTTCCACAAATCTTTAGCCCAGCCGGAAACCTTGTCCCATATCCATGACGCAAGCGACTGAATACCATTCCATAAACCTTTGACGAGATTTTTTCCTACATCGGCAAGCTGCGATACTCCGTTTCCGAGAGCAGACACAATACCGGAAATAATCTGCGGCATCGCTTTCACGATTTCTTTGATGATGGTAGGAAGGTTCGTAATGAGCGAAGTCAAAAGTGTAATTCCTGCCTGTACAATCATCGGAATGTTCTGAGTGATTGCGTTCACAATGCTCGTGATAATCTGCGGCAGTGCGTTTACAATGGTGAGAATTATGGTCGGCAGAGCCTGAATCAGAGAAACCAGCAGTTTGATGCCCGCTTCGATTATCTGAGGGATCGCGCCGAGCACACCGTTGATGATGCCGTTAATAATCTGGGGCAGAGCGTTTACGATTGCGGCTATAATGGTCGGAAGCGCCGCCACAAGAGATGTAATCAGCTTAATGCCTGTTTCAATTATCTGCGGAATGGCATTTATTAAAAATATAATGACTCCGTTTATTATTGCCGGCAGTGCATTAATAATGACCGGTATCGCATCAAGTATGCCTTGAGCAAGACCCATGATTATCTGAAGTACCGCCGCGAGCAATTGCGGGAGGTTGTTTATGAGTGTCTGGCATATCTGCATGATAACCGCAACGATGGTTGGAATAAGCGTTGGCAGCGAATCCGAAATTCCTGTGGCGAGCGAGACGATTACTTGCATGGCTGTTTCAAGTATCATCGGAAGATTGTTTATGATTCCCATGGCCAGTTCCGAAACAAGCATCAGTGCGCCTTCGGCTATTTTAGGTAAAGCAGAAACAAGTCCTTCAAGAACAGAAAGAATAATCTGCGTCGCAGCCGAGACTATGGTCGGCAGGTTGTCGACAATCGCTTTACCTATGGATGTGACAAGCGAAATTATGAGGTCAAGAATTACCGGAACATACTCCATAATGACATCAATCGCTTTCGGGAGAATGTCACCTATTACTTTTCCCATCTGCGAGATGTCACCGTTTGCGTTAAGTATCCCGTTTGTAAACTCTCCGAGAAGGTCAACTCCCGATCCGGCAAGGTCGGTAAGCACGGGAAGCAGCACGGTGCCGAGTGCGTTTTTTGCCGCGGTTGTTCCGACAGTCAAGTACTGAATCTGGTCGTCGAGCTTCCCATATGCATTCAGCATTTCATCCGAAACCACATATCCGGCTTTTCGTGCCTCCTCACCGAGTTCGGCCATTCTCTCTGCACCAACCGTAATAAGCGGATTCAGTTCCTGAGCGGATTTGCCGAGGATCTGCATGGCAAGCGCATCGCGTTCTGTCTCGTTCTGCATCTTACCGAGTGCGTCGATGACTTCCCAATACACCGTATCCGAATCCCGAAGACTGCCGTCTGCGTTCAAAACCTGGACACCAAGTTTTTCATATGCATCCACGGAAAGCTTTGTGCCGTCTTGGACAGCCTTCATGCTTTTAATCTGTTTTGCCATAGACTTTGTGAGCGTTTCAGTCGAAACATCCACAAGCTCCGCCGCATACATATACTCTTGAAGTTTGTCCGTAGCAATGCCCGTTACCGTTGATTCGGTCATAACCGTGTCGGCGTACGCAGCGCCTTCAGCCGACATATCTATGAGTGCTTTACCTGCAGATATGGCTGCTGCGGACACCGCGGCAAAAGCTACGGCAAGGGCGGCAGCACAAGCTTTGCATACCGTTCCGAGACCCTCAAAGCGGGATGACGCATCGTCAGCATCATTGCCGGCTTCTTTGACATCGTCACCCATATCATCAGCGGCATCTCCCATATCGTCCATGCCTTTGCCGGTATCCTTAAGCGTGGAACTGTTCTCTTCAAGTTCGCGCTCCATTTTATTGAGTTCTGCTTGTGCATTGTTCAGCTGAACAGTCCATGCCTGTGTGCGGCGGTCATTTTCGCCAAAGGAGGATGACGCGTTTTCTAGCGCAGAGCGAAGTGTTTCAATCTTTGATTTTTGGGTATCGATATTTTTATTTAAGACTTCGTTCCTTGCAGTCAAAGCTTCAACCGACTTATCCTGGGAGGAAAACTGCGACTCCACAAGTTTCATTTCGGAGCCGAGCACTTTCATCTGCGAATTGATATCAGCAATTGCTTTCTTGAAATCCTTTTCACCCTCAATGCCTATCCGCAATCCGAAATTGTCTGCCATCTCACGTCACCTCCTTCGTTCAGATTCCATATGGGATCGCCTCTTCAATAAAATGATCCCGCATTGGTTTTGCGAGTCCGTTGAACTGCTTATATATCTCCCATTGGTCAAGCAGATGACCAATAGGCATCAGCCACACTTCATCTTCTGTACGATTCAGAAGTGTGACTCCGTAAAATATCAAACGGGCGAATATCTCTCCGTCAGAGGTATCCGACCCGTTTATACGTTTTTTGATTCTTCGCTCTGTACTTCTCGCTTGGTTCCTTTCAGCAAACATTCCATAATCGCTTCCTTGAATCCTGCAATTTCGAACGGCGTGGTGAAAAGTTCCACCGTTTCCGGTTCAAGCAGATCCTTTTTATCCTGCGGATTCTTTGCGTTGTGAACCAGAATCGGCTGATTGGCGAGCAATGAAATGAGCCATATGAGTTCATCTATGGCAGTTTCGAAGTTTTCCGCCTTGAGTAGCTTATCCCCAAGGTCTGAAAGACCTCCGTATTTCTTTCCGATTTCCTTAGTCGCCTTTGTGGTAAGGAGCAGTTCGTACTCCTTGCCGCCAATAGTTATTTGTGCGCTTCTGTTGTCCATATGTTATTCTCCCTTCGTTATGGTAACAGTGTAAACCTTTGTAGCAGAACCGTTTGTTACAGTAACAACCACAGTATTTTCCCCAGCCACCCATGTCGCCGACTGACCGCTTGCTATCGAGCTACCGTTGACCGTGATTGCAACAGCGGCATTATTGGATGTGGGAACCGCCGTAATGGTATTTGTGGCATTTTCGGTGGTTGCGGTGTATTGGGTTGTACCAGAATTGAAACTTGGGGAGAGCGTAAGAGCACCGAGTGCCAGGGATGCAAGCGTTGCGTCTGCTTGAGTATAGTTCGGCTCGTATACACTTTGGAACCAGTTGGATATAACAGTCTGGGATAC
>Ga0116183_1006164_pt1 | contig 11077 bp, 11 predicted proteins | sample AD_UKC078_MetaG_FD_89753 | JGI IMG/M metagenome (GOLD analysis project Ga0116183, IMG submission 89753) | Active sludge microbial communities of municipal wastewater-treating anaerobic digesters from USA - AD_UKC078_MetaG | ecosystem: Engineered > Bioreactor > Anaerobic > Digestate | place: USA...
GCCAAACTTGCGCGACAGCACAGTCGTGATCGCCGCCGTCAGCGTGGTCTTGCCATGGTCAACGTGACCAATCGTGCCGACGTTTACGTGCGGCTTCGTCCGTGCAAATTTTTCCTTAGCCATATCATCAACCCCGCAAAAAAATCAGGAAATCGGAAAACTTCGAATGAGTTGTCACACCAGAATCTATGGTGCCCATGGGCAGGATTGAACTGCCGACCTCTCCCTTACCAAGGGAGTGCTCTGCCACTGAGCTACATGGGCCTCACACACGCAAACTGGAGCGGGTGAAGGGAATCGAACCCTCGTCATAAGCTTGGAAGGCTTCTGCTCTACCATTGAGCTACACCCGCTTTACAACGCTGCGACTCACAATCACCACTCTCGCTACCGCAACTCACGGACGGAGCACACAACTTTAACATTTGGTGGAGGGAGAAGGATTCGAACCTTCGAAGGCAGTGCCGTCAGATTTACAGTCTGATCCCTTTGGCCACTCGGGAATCCCTCCAAACGAGCGCGCATTATAGGCACCCTGTTTAGCCCTGTCAAACGCTAAATACGTTTTCTTTTTGGGACTGTGCTGTAATGAAGCCCCCTATGAAGAAGCAACACTTGAACGGGAGTGGATGCATGGATCGGGACTTACTTGTGGAGGCGGTCCTAGCCAGCGGAGTGGTGCTGCCGGCACCAGGCCATGGCTTTCTCAGATTGCAGGCCGCGGCAGCAGATGAAAACGCGGGTCCGCGTGAGCTCGCAGCAGCGGTCAGCCAGGATCCGGCGATGACCGGAGCCTTGCTGCGCGTCGCCAATTCCCCTGTTTTCCGGCCACGCAGCGCACCGCGCTCGGCGCAGGACGCGATTGCCATGCTCGGGCGCACACGTACGCTGGCAACCGCTGCCAGCACCGCACTCAAAAGCCACTCCGCCGGCTTGGACAACAAGGCCATCGAATGCCTGTGGTCAGCCAGTGCCCATGCTGCCGACCTTGCATATGCAGTATGCCGCGCGACGCCGTTCAGGGCACTGGCCGACACCGCCTACCTGGCCGCGCTCATGCAGGATGCAGGCATCGCCGTGCTGCTGCGGCGGGCGCCGGAACACGCCAGCCTGCTCCACGTTACAGGTGCAGCCCTTGAAGCAGGGGCCCGTGCCATTGACGCACTGACCTGTTCAGACCATGCAGCTGCGGGTTTCCTCGTGGCCCGCAACTGGAAGTTGCCAATAGAAGTATGCGAAGCGATCCGTGCCCACCACGAGCCGGCCATGGCGCTTCGTCTCGGCGACAACAGCCGGAGAATCGCCTTGCTGCTTGCAACGGGCAGGCGGCTGAGGGACGGCGCATCGCCCGACTGGACTGACTGGGCCGGGCCTGTGGAAGCCGAGCTGGGACTGACCGAGGCAGCCCTCGATCAGGTATCGGCCGATCAGCGCTAGGTGCCCGAATCAGTAGCGGGATGCCCCCGCCAGGAGGCATCCCGCGCCGATGAAGATCCCGCCGAACACCCGGTTTTGCAACAGCATCGAGCGACGACTCCGGACCGCTCCGCGGAAACGACTGGCCAGTAGCGCATAGCCCGACATCACCACCACATCGATACTGAACATGGTGGCGGCGATAACCAGAAACTGAATGCCCTGCGGTGCGGCAGGGTCGACGAACTGGGGGACCAGCGCGGCGATGAAGACGATCGCCTTCGGGTTGCCCAGGTTCACGAGGATTCCCTGACGGTAGAAGCCGCTCTTCAGTTCATCTTCGACCGCGCCCGCCTCCTCGACCGGCGCGCGCCATTTCTGGATACCCAACCATACCAGATAGGCCGCACCTGCCAGCTTGACAGCCAGGAAGGCGCTTTCCGATGCAGCAAGCAAGGCGCCGAGGCCGATCGCAACCAGCCCCAATTGCAGGAGCAAGGCGGTCTGCAGCCCGAGAATGGCGGCCAGCGCGTGCCGATAGCCATGGCGCAAGCCGACACTCATGCTGAGCACCGCGCCGGGGCCGGGTGACAATGCCACGACCAGCGTCGCTGCGAGAAAGCCAAACCACAGATGGAGGGACATGAGGAGGTCAGCCTGCGTCCTCGCCGCTCAGACGGAAGCGCACCGGCACTACCACCGATGCCTCCACGGACTCACCGGCGCGGCGTGCCGGCACGAAACGCCAGTGCCAGACAGCGACGATGGCAGCTTCATCGAGCGACTCGTGGCCGGCGCTTTCCTTCAGTTTTACCGAGGTGGGAATCCCCTCTGCGGATACCCTTACGTCGAGACGCACCGTTCCCTCCAGGCCACGTCGGCGGGCCATCAGCGGATAGCCGGGCTTGGGGTTATCCAGGTAGCTCGCCCCGAAGCTGGGCGGCGAGAAACTTGCACCGCTGGTCGCAGGAGCCGCCGGAGCGAGAGATGAAACCGCCGGAGCACTGAGCGCTGGCGCATGGGCAACGGACGGTGCGACGGTAGCCGCCGACGCCGTCTGGATGGCGGGTGCCGGCTGAGCGCTGCGCGCTTCAGCGACGAGACGCGGCTGGGGCGCCGCAACTGGTTCGTGCCGCTCCGGCGCCTTCATCGGACGCGGTGACGTTGGCTTAACATGCCGCGGCGGCGCCTCGACACGGGGCGCCTCGGGCCTCTTCTCCGGAATGACTTCCCGCACCAGGCGTGCCTCAAGCAGGCGTGGCGCCTCCTGCGCAGGAACCTTGCCGGTGGCGCCAAACCCGATTGCCAGCCCATGAAGGAGGACGGATGCGCCGATTGCGTACGAAAGTCCCTTGTCCGTCATTGCAGGGCCATACGCACGGCCAGCCGCAGGCTGCGAGGCTCGGACGGGTGGGAGTGGAAGTCGGCGACTGGTGCCATTTCGGTTCTTAACTGGGATTCGTAGTAGTAATCAATGTCGCTCAGCGTGCGGTTGAACAGGTTCAGCACCTCCAGCGACAGCGTAATGTGCCGGTCGACCCGGTAGCCGACCTTAAGATTGGTCAAGGTCGAGGATGCGGATCGTACCGAATTGTCCTCGATCAGTGGACGTGAACCGAAATATCTCACCCTCAGACCGCCAAACCAGCGCCCTGCGCGATCAAGCGTAGCACCCATAGAGGCAACCCGGCCGATCGCCCCGGGGATGCGACTGCCCGCAGCCTCAGCGTTCCGGAAGCGGGCAGTGGACATCGCCACATCCGCATCCACCGTGACGCCGGCGACGGATGTCCAGGAACTGCCCCACTCCACGCCCTGGCGGCGCGACGGACGGCTCGGCTCGGTAATCCCCGCATCACCAATAAAAAGGAGCTCGGACGCGACGTCCAGCCGCCAAACTGCCAGGCTTGTCAGCCAGCCCGCTGCCGGCGCGCTGCGCAGACCGACTTCGGAGCCGCGAGCTCGAACCAGCGGCCGGACCCGATCCACCATGCCCCGGTAATCAGCACTGCGCGCATCCGGATTGACGCGGATGGTCGTCCCGCGGGCATCGTTGCTGTGAAAGCCATGGCCGTAATTGGCGTAAAACTCGGTTTGCGCCCACGGCCCGAGAACCACGCCCAGCTTCGGAGTAACCATCAGCGCCGCAGCCTGCCCGCTATTGGCCGGAGTGTCGCTGCTCACATCGAAACGATACTGGTCGGCCCGCAGCCCGACCGTGGTGCGCAGCGTGTCCAGCCACTGCACCCGGGCCTCGCCAAACAGTCCAAGGCTTGTCTGAGCGATGCTGTCGTCACGCACGGTCCCGTAACGCTGACGAGCCTCGGTGAGAAATAGTCCGACCCGGCCGATGTGATCGTGGCGGAACTGGCTGCCCACAACAAGGTCCGTCGCCCGCCCGCCCCAGTCGGAAAACCACGTGCGACTTGCGGCAGCCCCCAGGACCTGGCGCCGGTCAGCCTGCTCGAACTGATCACCACGTACCGGGTTGTCGAGGGCATAGGTGAAATTGGAAAAGAGGTCGAGCCGGTAGTCGATGAAGTAGGCACTCCCCCGCGATTGCCCCGCCACATCGCTACTCGCCCATTCGGCCGACAGGCTGGCCCGTGCGGTCTTGCCGCCACTCGTCGGGTCGAGGCTGCCAAAACGATCAATGAGCCCTGTATAGATGGCTCGCCGCGGCACCTGATCGGTCGCTGTCCAAGCCGACTGGTAAGCCATCGCCGTCGCCGACCAGCCGTTGCCCGCCGTTCCGGCAGACAGACGCAGCACCGCATTGAGCTTGCGCAGGTTCTCATGCTCGACCCATGGACCATTGTTGTATGCCGCCTCGATGGCGCCGAGCAGCACCGTGCCCCCCTCGGCCAGCGGACGCGAACCCGCCGCCAGCAGGCGCGTGTATTGGTGCGGCCCCGCCTCGGCCTGCACAAACGCCTCTGGAAGACTGCGCCGGTAATCGATATGCGCTGCGCCGGCAGCCGAAAAGTCGCCTTCCTCCGCACGGTAGGGCCCCTTGCGGTAGCGCACCACTGCCACCAGCTCGGGAATCAGGAAGTTGAGATCGGTATAGCCCTGCCCGTGGGCATGGGTCGGCATGTTTACCGGCATGCCCGTCAGCCAGGTGGCAAAGTCGGTACCGTGATCAAGGTTGAAGCCGCGCAGATAATACTGGTTGGCCTTGCCGTCACCGCTGTGTTGGGAAACGATCAGGCCTGGCACTGCCTCGAGGACTTCGGCTGGACGCAACAGCGGACGCAGCGCCAGTTGCTTAGCCGTCACCGCGCCTTCACTGGCACTTTCGGCCACACCGATCAACTTAGCGCCTTCGGCATGTACCTCCACAGTCTCCAGCATTGGCACTTCGCCCGCCATCACCTGTCCGACGCTGACCAGGACGACCATCAGATAACGAGACATCAAGCCACCTGGCGTGCCACCCCACGCACCCGCGCCAGACGGAGCCCCATGATGAAGCTGGCGAAAATCACCACGATTACGGCACAACCTAGAAGCAACTCTCTGCCCTCACCCCACGCCTCGACGCCGGGCAGGGCCATCCGGGCGAGGCCGTAGATTGCCACCAGCAGACTCATCCCGCCCACCGCCAGAGCCATCACCCGCGACGCCACACGGGCCGTGTCATCGGCCCGGGCAATCAGACGGGCGATCCACAAACCGTTGGCTCCGTCTGCCAGCAACATACCCAGCATGAAGGTCACGCCAAGCCCTAGCGAATACAGCCAGCCACCAGCCTGCATACCGGCAACGGCAAACAACGCAGCCTGGCTAACCGTATCGAAGGACAGCGCGAACAGAGCCCCCACAAGGGCCACACCACCCGGATGGGCAACCCGCCCGAGGCGCCCCAGCCAGCGCCCCTTGAGGCCCACCGGACGCACCATTTCGTGCGCCTCGGCAGCAAATACCGCACGTAAATTGAGCACGCCGAGCAAGGCCAGAAACCCGATGGAAATCGACGCACCGGACAGTTCCAGCCAATCCGGCGTAGTCCATCCCCGAGATATCACGCCGACACTGACGGCTATTGCCACCACCACGGCCCCGTGACCGAGTGAGAACAGTGTCCCGCAAAAGCGCGCCAGACGCGGGTTGACGCTGGCGTTGTAGCGCGTCAGGCCGTCGATGGTGGCCAGATGATCGGCGTCGAAGCCATGCTTGATACCCAGGACAAAGACGAGCAGAACAAGGGCGAGAGCATCGGTTGGAAGGCCAGGCATGGTGTCGGCTCGCAAGCACGTATGAAGAAATTATTTTAGTTCATACAACATCCGTGCCAGCAAAAAAATGCTGCAGCATCAGGCTGGAGCCCTAGTTCAGCGACAAGAAGTCTCTCGCAATGCGACCCGACTGCAATCCGGACTTCCACCTGCCTCAAGCACCCAAAAGACCTGTCACCCCCTCACCCATGACCGATTTCACACAAGGACACAAGCTCCTGGTTTGCCCTGCGACACCGTGCCGTGCATCACGCCCGATCGCAAGGCGAGGCCTCACTCTGCGCACAGTTCAAACGAAATCGCTCTCAGATAAGGGACACCATGCAAAACATCATCCGCAAGCAAATCGCCCTGGCCATCACTCTGGCCTTCGCCGGCGCAGCACAGGCCGCCGTTGTTCTCGATCAGAATGCGCCGACCGACAACGCCTACATGGCCGGCTTTGGTCAAGCCGATCTGGCCCAGTCCTTCAAGCAAAGCACCACCAACATCGCCGGCGCAGGGATCCACCTGTGGAGCGGTAGCGGCGGCACGGGTGACATCACCATTTCCTTGTTCGACCAGCTCCCTAACAACGGCGGGCACCTCCTCGCCTCGGCGACCGGCGCTGGCGTAGCAGGTGACTGGCTTGATGTGTTCTGGTCGCCGGTATCGATCGCTGCGGACACCACTTATTTCCTGGTGTTCACTTCGACAAACAGCTCGATGGGTATCAATGGCGACGTCAACAATGGCTACAGCGGTGGCCAGGTGTATGCCAACTCCGGATACGGTGGTTTCGCGAACTACGACTACACCTTCCGCACCTATTCCGACAATGCACTCGGCAGCACCGTGCCGGAACCAGCTTCGATGGCCCTCGTCGGCCTGGGTCTGGGCGCCGCGATGCTGGGTCGCCGTCGCAAGGCCTGAGCACTTCGCCTGAGTCAAAAAAACCCGCTTCGGCGGGTTTTTCACGTTGGGCGACCACTCAAGAAGCCCATGGCAGGCGCAGCGTAAACTCGGCGCCACCATGGGCATGATTGGCCGCCAGTAGCTTTCCACCGTGACGCTCGACGATACCGTAGCTGATCGACAGACCCAGCCCGGTGCCACTGCCCACCGGTTTGGTGGTGAAAAAAGGGTCGAATATGTGCGCCAGATGGCGAGCCTCGATACCCGGCCCGTTATCGTGAAAGCGCAGCACCACATCCAGCTCCTCGATCGCGCCAGCGATATCGAGTCGTGCCGTACCCTGCCCGACCGTCGCGTCGCAGGCGTTCTGGACAAGGTTCATCACCACCTGCTGAATCTGCCCCGACGAACCGATCACCGGCAGGCTGTCCGGCAGCGTTACAGTCACCGCAAAACGCTCCGGGGCAGCCTTGCACACCCAGGTCACCGAACGGTCGACCACTGTCACCAGATCGAAACGGGCGCTCTCCTCGCGGTCCAGCGCCGAAAAGCGCTTGAGGCCATCCACGATGTCGCGGGTGCGCTCGGCGCCCTCGATGGTGCCCTCGACAAGGGGCTCCAGATCACCCAGGATGCGGTCGATGCGCAAGCGTTCGCGCAGTTCCGGCAAGGCTTCCGGCTGCTTGCCGCCGTGCACCGCGGCCAGGTATTCGCCCAGCCGCGCCGCGTAGCGCTTCAGCGCATGGGTATTACCGAGGATGAAACTGATCGGATTATTGAGCTCATGAGCGACCCCCGCCACCAGCCGGCCGAGCGAAGCCATTTTTTCGGAGTGCAGGAGCTGCTGCTGGGTGCGTTTCAGGTCTTCATGGGCCTGGCGCAGCGCCGAGTAGGCCTTGCGCAGCTCGCCCACAGGGCGGCCGGTGACAACCACGCCGAGCGACTTGCCTACCGATGAATAACGCGGCGTGCAGTTGAGCGACACAGGTACCGCGCTGCCGTCGGCAGCCCGCAGGGCCAGCTCGCAGTCGTGCACCGGCGCATCGCCGTGCAGGGCAAACAGACCCTTCGCAACGCCTACCGCGGCCTGGTCGGCGAGCAAGTCGAAGAACAGGCTGCCGCGCAATTCATCCAGTGAGCGCCCGGTGAACACCTCCAGTGAACGGTTCACCTCCTCGATGCGTCCGCCCCGGTCGCACACCACCAGAATGTCGGAAATGGAGGTCAACACCGACAGGATGAAACCCTGGCTCTCCTCCAGCTTGGCGTTCTTCTCCTCCAGCGCCACCTCGTACTGGAGCAAATCAGAATAAACCTCGTCCATCTTCTGGATCACGTCGATCCACGCCCCCTCGCCCAGCCCCTCCGGCGCGGCGGCCAGCAGGGCGGAGGAATCGAGCAGCGGGCGCTCGGCATTGCTCATGGTTCAGCTCCGCGGTCGGTAGTGGCCGTGGGGATGGCGGTGGCCCTCGTCGTGCGAGTGGGAATGCGGCTGGCTGCGAAACTCGGCAGTCACCAGATTGAGCGCGCCGTGACGAATCCCTGGTCTGGCGATCAACCCCTCGGCAAAGACCCGCACGGCAGCAGTCGGCCCACGCAAGATCACGCTCTCCATGCAGTTATCGTGATCCAGATGGGCATGCAGCGTGGCCACGCACAGGTCGTGGTGCTCGTGCTGGTCCTGGGTGACCCGCTCGGCCAGTTCGCGCTCATGGTGGTTATAAACATAGGACAGATTGGCGATGCAGTGGCTGACCTCCCCGCTGGCCAGACGCCTGCTTTCAATCTGGGCGCGCAGGATGTCGCGCACCGCCTCGGAGCGGTTGGAGTAACCCCGTGCGGCAATCAGCGCGTCGAACTCGCGAGCCAGGTCTTCGTCGAGGGAAATGGTGAAGCGTTCCACGGGGGGACTCCTGTCGGGACAAGCGAATCATTCTGCCCGGCTGCACGGGTGGCCGCAATCGGCATACCGCCAGCGTCACCGCACTGCGATAATTGCCCCCATCGACAGCCCCTCCAACGGACTCACACCATGGCCCGCATCCTCATCGACCTGCCCGAACACCTTATCTTCTCCACCGAAGTGCCGATCTACATCAGCCACATCAACTACGGCCACCACCTGGACAACAGCGCCCTCCTGTCGCTCGTTTCCGAAGCGCGGGTGCGTTTCTTCAAATCCCTCGGCTACACCGAGCTGGACATCGAAGGCGTCGGCATCGTGCTCGCCGATGCCGCGGTCCAGTACAAGTCGGAAGCTTTCCACGGCGAAACGCTGGTTTTTTCGATGGCGCCCGCCGACTTCAACAAGTACGGCTTCGACCTGGTCTGGCAAGCCACCGACAAGAGCAGCGGCCGGGAAGTTGCCCGCGGCAAGAACGGCATCCTGTTCTTCGACTATTCGGCAAAGCGCGCCGCCCCCATCCCGGCAGCCTTCCGCAGCAAGATCGGCGCACCTGCCGTGGCGTAAACCCGACTCAAGCGGCGTGCTTCACCGCCCGCCGAAGGCTCTCCGACACGCCGGGCGGCCAACAGCCGCCACGCGTCCCACCTCGTGCACGGCCCGGAACTTGCATCTCACAAATGCATACCCCACCCTGCATTGCTCCCCGGAGTCGTGTTCGGCCCTTTTTGAGCCCCGAGGAGACACCATGAGCAACGAGGACTGGCGTGACAGCTGGCGACGCAACGACATCGAGTTCCACCAGACCGACGGCAACGGACTGCTGCGGCGCTTCTGGGCGGATCTCGACCTGCCGGCCGGCGCGCCGATCCTCGTGCCGCTGTGCGGCAAGAGCCGCGATCTGGTGTGGCTGGCGGCGCAGGGCCACCCGGTGCTGGGCGTGGAACTCAGCCCCATCGCCATCACCGCGCTGTTCAGGGAAAGCGGGCTCACACCGACGCGCCGCAAGGAAGGCCGCTTCATGGCCTGGCGCCATGGCAACCTGACCATCCTCTGCGGCGACTTCTTCGATCTCAACCCTGCCCACGTCGCCGGCATCGCGGTGGTGTACGACCGCAGCTCCCTCACCGCCCTGCCCGAGGCCACCCGGCGCGACTACGCCGCGCATATGATCCGCATCCTGCCCAAGGCCAGCCGCACCCTGCTGCTGACAACCGAGTCACCGGAAGGCGATGTCGCCCCTCCGCCCTACCGCATCGACGAGGAAGTCACCACCCTCTACGGCACGGCCTGGAACATCGAACTGCTGCACGGCGAAACCGTGCCGGAAGAAGACCCTGACCTGCCCGACGGCCCCTTGCTGCAGATGGAGGCCAAGGTCTACCTGCTGGCCCCAAAGCCCTAAGCGCCAGGTAAGTCAGACCTTCAAGTCCACTTGCTGCAACGTGCCCACGCTGCCGTCCTCGCGGGCAAAGATGCCGGAGCTGCGCACCGCGCCCAGTTCGGCGCCGTCCTTCAGCGTAAAGGGCGTCGCGCTGTGCCCCAGGTAAAGCGCGCCAACACCGGCGCTTGCCAGGCTCGCCACCGCGCCGCCGCCTTTTGCATCCGGCGTCCATACGCCCAGGCGCTCGAACACCGGGTCGGCCTCGTCGATCCAGCCGTTGGAGTCGCTGTCGTACTTGGCCAGATCGGCAAAACCGTCGCCACTGGCCGGCCCGAACAACTGCTTGCCCGACGCCACCTTGCCGCTGCCCGCCGCGTCGAGCACCAGGAAGCCACTACCCTGGCCAAGCAAAGGCACATCTACCTGCCTGCCGTCACCCATCAGGTCGAACTTGAAACGCTGGTTGCGCAAACTGGCAGCGTTACCGCCAAAGTTCACCACCAGCGGATCCTTGTTCACCGCGTTGCCGGCCCGCAGGCTGAAGCTGCTGGTTTGCGTTTCGCTACGCGACATGAACAGACCGACACTGAACTGGATGTCCTTCCCGTCGGCGGTACGAATCGTTCCACTCGCCTCGAAGCCGGTTTCCTCGCTGGTCTGCCGCGTCTCGGTGCGGTCATACTCAAGGCCGAACTCCGGCACCGGTGCCGCAGGTGCGGCTGGCGGGCCATTCGGCGCCACATCCGAGGCCGACATCACATCGATGCGCTCGCCGGTAAGCATTTCGACGATGGCCTTGAGGAGCTCCAGCTTCGGGTCGGACTCCAGCTCATCGCCGGACACCGGGGCGCTGGCCCCGACCATCACGCCCTTTTCACTGCTCAAGGCCTGCCTTCCCGCATCGGAGAGCAACACACTGCGGGATGCCTGCGCCCCATCGCCATTCCCGCGCGACGGCGGCCGTCGCCCCACCCACGCTGACAGGCGTTCCTCCACCTCGACCTTGCTGGAACTGTGATGGAAGGCAGCAAGCTCCAGACCGGCAGCAGCGATTTTCATGGCGAACTCCTCATTGCTCAGGGATATGCCCGACTCAACGGCCACCCGAACCACAACTTTACCGCCACAGGGGGAGCTCACAGGCTTGCCCGGAAACCTGCGCTTACACAGTCGATGTCAGCCGGACAGGACGCCTCGCGCGTTCTACGATAGCGACGTCGGCAGTTTGACCGACCCTTGAAC
>Ga0116183_1006171_pt1 | contig 11071 bp, 12 predicted proteins | sample AD_UKC078_MetaG_FD_89753 | JGI IMG/M metagenome (GOLD analysis project Ga0116183, IMG submission 89753) | Active sludge microbial communities of municipal wastewater-treating anaerobic digesters from USA - AD_UKC078_MetaG | ecosystem: Engineered > Bioreactor > Anaerobic > Digestate | place: USA...
CGAAGATGTGCCCTGTGCCTCTCACGCCGGAAACCGGGGTTCAAGTCCCCGTGGGACTACCAATAGTGAAATTAAGGGGTTACGCCATCAGATGTAACCCCTTTTTCATTTATCTAATTCTAATTTCCAACCCTATTTCCAACCACCTGTCTATTCATCGAGGATAGTTCTAATTTCTCTGTCTCCTTCCTTTAGTGTTGTCGATAACACCATTTTAGAAGATATCGATGGCCTCTTACAAGAACCCAAATTGCAAACTCTCTTTTACACGCCCAACAGCTTCATTGAGAATCTGTTTCAATGTCATATTGTCCATCTCTATAAGGGATTCACCAGCGCGCATGGGGTAGTAGTGGTAATTGCCTGTTGATTTGATCGGTTGTCCAGCAGGGTGTGGCGGAACATGAAAGATAAGCACACGCCCCCGTGGATGCATCAATTCTTCTACATCAACTCTGATCTTTAGCTTCATCAGCAGTTTATGGGACAAGCGGTTATGAGTACCCCAAAACGCCTTGGTTCCAACGATTCGGGGTGTAGGATCAACGCCGAGGATTAATTTGCCGCCACCCTCATTGGCAAGGGCAGCGTAATAATCGGGCAGGTCCTTGTTTTCGCTGAAGCTGTGTGCGGCTGTCTTGAATTCGAGGTTTCTCTCTTCACGATGCAGCTATAATTGATGAGGCATCCATGGTTGCGCTTCCGCTTATGGCTAAACTTGCCACTGCACTCAAAAAGGGGGCTAGGCTTATTATCCTGGGAGACAGGGATCCTCTTTCCTCGGTAGAAGCGGGGGCGGTCCTTGGTGATATGTGTGGCGGTGGACAACCGGAGATATTTTTACCCGATTTTAGCTATCTCTGTCCCGACCTTTCACGTGCAAGGATTCCGACCGCCCCTCCCAATCAGGTGTTGCCTCTACTAACCGACTCTTTGGTTCTTCTTAAGAATAATTTTATACATCTCATTTCGCTTCAGGTACTCAACAAATAACGAGAAGCGTTCTTTCTGCTCTTCACTGAATATAACACATCCGATCTGTTCGCTATCCATAAACTACCCCGCACGTACCCCGTATTCATCCAGGAAGCAGAGGAGAGGAAGGTTTATCCACCGCTTGTCAGCCTGCCGCCCTATTTCCGGTTGCCTTTTCTCAGGCTTCCAAAAGCCGCAAATATTCCTTTGCCGATTCGTAGCAGACGCCGGCAATGAAGTTAATGAACGGTCTGTCATCTCCCCGGTGTGTCTTATCCAAAGTATCCAAATAATCTCTCCGCAGGATCGGGGGAATGATCGCCACGGGATAACCAGCCTGTAGTAAGGCAAGATTCATCAGTAGACGCGCCGCCCTGCCATTACCGTCGTTGAAGGGATGAATGGTCACAAGGTCCTTGTGGACAATTGCTGCAAATTCTACCGGATGATGTTTCGCCCTAGCCTCAGGTAGTCCATCCACGAATACTTTCATCAAATCCGATATCTGCTCCGGAGCCGGGGGAATGAAATCGGTTCCAGTGATGATGACACGACGTTTCCGATACTTACCTGCCTGTTTCGTGTCTATCCGATAATAAAACAACCTATGCAGTTCCTTGATGTTTGCTTCCGTAATGTCCCAGCCCTTTGCCAACCGGAAAATCAGGTCATAGGCTTCCGAATGTCCCAAGGCTTCCATATGGTCCTTGACAGGCTTTCCCCCAATAGTGATGCCATCCTCTATGACGATCTTTGTTTCTGTCTCCGTCAAAGAATTACCTTCCAGCGCGTTACTTGTATACGTCATACCGATCCGGAAATATTCCTTCACTTGTTTGAGCATGTGGGCGTCAAGGGGTCTGTGTCCGTCGATTCTGACTTTTAATGTGTCGATTTGCTCCAGTCTGTCCATGTTTTTCATGCTCCTATGGCATTTGTATTGGATTGATCTATTTCCTTTGCCGTCTGCTCAATGATATTCCCAGCCAATGCAGAGGCTTTTTTCAAAGCTTCATCCCGGAGGTGCGCGTAACGCTGTGTCATTAGAGGTGACTTGTGAGTGAGAAGTTTTTGCAAGGTGTACATATCAACTTGTCCGGACGATGCTAGCATGGAGGCGTAAACATGCCGAAGGCCATGCAAAGCCCGAAAGTCATCCGGAATGCCTGCGGCTTTTTTGATAGGATTTACCCGCCTTCTAATATCCGTGAAAGGTTTTCCATCACCCCGGACAAAAACATGCTCTGATGTCTCCGGATGATTCTTCAAAACTTCACGCGCCTGGTCATTCAGTGGGATCTTCTGACTTACCCCACCCTTGGGATCACGGATGGTGATGAAACCACGTTCAAAATCAATATCAGCCCATTTCAGTTTGAACAACTCTCCGCGCCTCATGCCGGTAAACAAGGCCATTCGCATCATGTTCGCCGCTTCGATGTCTGTAGATTCTGGAATCGCCTTCAAGAGACTTTTCAATTGATTTGAAGTGATTACTCCGGCAATTAAACATCTGAATTATGTTATTAGGAGGGAAGATAGAAAACTTCTATCTTTTCCTGGTTTGTCTCCAACCATTGTTTGACCTTTTTGCCATGATGAACACGAAGATTATCCAAAATCAGGAAAACTTTCTGTTTGGAATCCTTAACCAAGCGAGCCATGAACTTGATCAAGAGGTCCGAATGCATCGCATCCCGATACATCATAAACCGCACCTTACCCTGATTCGTAATCGCAGAAAGCATGCTCACATGACTCTTTTGGGCAACCATTCCGACCACCGGCGTCTGTCCTTTGGGGGAAAATCCACGAACTATATTCGCCCCCGTCTGAATCCCCGTCTCGTCACCCCAGTGTATCTCCGCCTTTTCTTGCTTTGCCCGAGCGGCAATAACCGGATAATCCTTATCCAGCCATTGCTTCACCGCCTGAGAACTTTGCTCATAGGCCCGTTTGATCGGCTTCTGGGGCGTAAACCCCCAACGCTTAAGGTATTCCCCAACCGTGCGAATCGGCATTTTGATCCCATACCACTGCTCAATCAGCAGCCTCACGCCATCTCTTGTCCACAACGCAAAGGAAAGCTTCAACTGCTCCGGTGTCTTGTCGATCAAAGCTTTCTGCACCTGCTTCTCCTGATCAACAGAAAGCGTCCGCTGTTCCCCGGGACGGCGGCCTCGCTTCCCCATCTTGATGGCTTGGTTACCCTCCTTCTTGTAACGCTGCCATATCGTGCTGGCATGACTCTCACTGATACCAACGTCCTCTGCTACAACCCTGTTGGAAAATCCCTCCCTCCGAAGTCGTATGATCTGTTTCCGAATCTCGTGCTGCGTCTCTGGACTATGTGTTCGTGCATCTATGTTTTCCATGAACATCTCTTATCACAAGAACAAAAAATATTTACATATTTAATTGCCGTGTCAATAATTATTTGTTCATCTATATGTTTCCTGACATTCAACTAACCCACTGAAATGTTCTGATCAGCTCTCCAAAATAATTCCATTTATCCGTTAAATGTCGAAAGCGTCCGGCAACAATACCCGGAGAGATGGCTAGTTCATTTGACAATCTAATAATTTCTTCCTTAGACCGGCATTGTTTAATGATTTTGTCATATCGTGACGGAATAAGGTATTCTGCGGCAAAAACATTTGCCTTTGCTTCACGAGGATCTTCGTTACTTCCATCGTTAATAAATAAATCCTTCTTACTGTCATGCAAAACATGTCCTGCTTCATGAAAAAATGAAAACCAGAAGATGTCTTCTCCTTTACCCCTAAGGCTCAAAAGAATCATCGTTTTTTGAGGTGACAACCATTTCGTGGCCCCGTTCCAGGGCACTTTTTTCATTTCTCGTACCAGCGATAAGGCTACTCCGGATTCTGCACAAAGACGCTTCATTTCCGGTACAAAAATTTCAGGTTGCTCCCTGGTAAGACTACGAATTTTTTTCAGAGCTTCCTGAAAAGTATCCTTATGATAAGGTTTACAATCTACTGCGGAAGCCAGGATTTCACCTTGCCTGATCCAGGCTGCCGTCGGTCCGGGACTGGACTGAAAACAAGAGGAGCGACGTGCCGCTACAGCAGGTTCATCCCATACATCATGCCATGTTTTTACGCTGCTGACGCCAAAGAAGGCCAACGCTTCCCGGAACAATTCCGTATCATTTTGGGGATGCTTCAGGTAACCTCGCTCTCTTAATTCTTTAATTGGAATCGTTTTCAGCCAAGCCATATCGGCTTCAAGCCTGTTTTTTTCCGCCATCCTGGCCAATTGTTCCCGATACTGAAGTTCCAGGTTATTCCAGAATCGCGCAGGAACACCGGTTACCAGTTCCAGTCTGCTCGCAGTTTCGTAAGTTATGGGTTGCTCGCCTTTAAATATTCGTATCAAGGTCACGGGGGTTAATCCGGTGCGCAAGGCCAAGTCTTTTTGAGACATGCCTTTCGCCGCGATAACCTCCTGAAGCGTTTTGCCGGGAGGTACGGCGTAATCAGGTGTGAACACATATTTTTTTGTTTTATCCATCACTCCACCTTTAATGCGTGTCCCAAATACCGATGATTTGAATTTCAGTAATTTTCTCCCTATCGATGCCTCCATCTTTGCACAAAGGCATCGGATCATTGAGAGGGATAAATATCAGCCGATAGGGATGCTCGAGGTCAATCGAAAATTGTTTGGCTCTATCACCGGAGAGCTCATGACACCGCGCCGGCGGCAAATGGGACATATCGGATAACGCATCTGCCGCGCTCAATTCCATCATGCGTTGCTTGAGTCTTTCTGCACATTTCGCTCCCAGACTTCTTTTCATTTCTTTTTCCTGTGAGCAGATTTTTTGCAGTTTTGTTGTGCTGAAGTATATGTCCATCGCAAGCAGTTGTCAACAATTTATTAACATATTATGTTAATCATATTTTTAATTGGTCAATTAAATGCCTATTTTTAGATCGGTTTGCCGGAACCGGCAAACCGATCTGAGGATCTGCATTCCCGCCAAAAACCTGCGGGAATGGCAGGGCGTAAGCGGGAATGACAAAGCACAAGAGTCATCAATCGCCACAATCTTTCAGTGCCTGCCTACACGACCTGCCAACGGATCGTGAACAATTCATTCGTTTGAATTCGTTGCTGTAGCCGCGCTTCCACATCTGCATTCAGCCTCTCTTTGCGACTTTCAACTTCATCTTGCGCTTCAAATCGGAAGGCAAATAAAGTCGCTTCAACTTGGTGGGGGTTCAAATCTACCTGGGCATCCATCAGCGATGGAGCCAGCTTTTCGAGGCTATCGGAAGAACAACGCTTCGTCAGCTCATGGGCATAGCATTTCGCATGGTGAGGCGTGATGTTCATGCAGCGTTACATTCGCTTCCTTCTCTTTATTTCTCCGCGTCAATATTACAAATGTAACTGGAACTTTTATATGAACTCCGCGAAAGGTATACATTTTTTACCTGGCTAGTCAATGTAAAATAGAGCTGGCAGTAGAAATAATTGCGCCGATTTATCACTGGGATGATCGGGTCTGGACTCAATTCGTGAGTCATCCGATGAACTGGGCTTTAGGGTTATGGCACCAGCCTACGTATGACGAACCTACACTTTCTGCGTTTCGTCATGGGAGCGGACTATACAAGAATACGGGAATCGATTTCAAGCGTTTGACACCTCCGACCAATAGAATGGCCACAACAGCACACAAAAAATCCACTTTTTCATGAGAAATCCCCTTAAAATGGTCTTATGATTTGTAAATCCGAGGGGGGAAAGATCATGCCCGGCCAACAAAAATTGGTCGATTTTAGGAATTATTGACTGGGATGGAAGTTTAATAAAGAGGTGCTTACAATGCCTCGGATTTTTTATTTTGCGGTAATTGAAAGCCTGCCTCTGAAAATAAGATCCTCTTGAAAATGTCCAAAATCGTCTTCCCTTTTTCATCCGGGAAGTGTACAACACGCAAGTGACCGCACTCTTATCCCGGGTACAGAATACCCGTGGGACGGGAAGAACCGTTTTTTTTCACCAAAAACCAATGTCCGACAGCCCTGACCGGGAAGGTCCGATCTCCGGATTGCAGTTCAAATAAACGAATTTCACCAAAATGGGTAGAATTACCTACGTATAAAAATGTACTTGCACGGGTGGTCGTATTTTGAGTTTAAATTATAATCTAAGGGAATTGACCGAAGAGAGGGAATTTTGTCATCCTTTATAGATATGATTCAGAACTGCAGTATCGGATCCCCAGCGTGATGAGACTTGGATTAAGAAGCCGTCGGCAGGATCGGGACGAGCGGCCGATTCTTCCCTGAAGAAAAGCTGTTTTTGAAACTTCACGCCAAATGGACCACACTTCCGGATGACGGTACCGGCCGGAAATACTCCGGCGCTTGCAACGGGAATGGATCGTTGGCATTTCATCCATCCCGCAACAGATCGCGAAGGAAATAAATTGGAGTCCATCCTTTTTCTGATTCTCTGCCCACTTATCGCGGCCCTGGCATTAAGTCTGATCCGACGGAATTCCATACGCCGGCTGGTTGTCAACATCTCTGCCGCTGTGCTGATCACTGCGTCGCTGTGGCTGCTGAGGAACCATTACGCAGTATCCATCCAGTTGTACCAGGTCGATACGGGCTGGATCAGACTGTGGATGCAGTTCATCGAACTGGGAATAACCGGCTACCTGATCACCATGTCCGTCCGTTACAAAAAATGGTCGATCATTCCCCTTGTCCTGGCCCAGGCCGGTATCAGCCTCTGGTTTGAAGTCACCCAGGGCCATCATCTGGAAGGCGGATCCGCCCTGTTTATAGATCGTCTTTCCCTGATCATGGCGATGATCATCGGCATCATCGGCAGCCTGATCGCCGTTTACTCCCTGGGTTACATGGAGGGCTACCATGCCCAGAAGAAAAACGTCGCCGACAGACGCCGTTCGTTTTTCTTCGTCATCTTCGTTTTTCTCTCGGCGATGTTCGGGATCGTGTTCAGCAACGACCTGTTATGGTTCTATTTCTTCTGGGAGATCACAACGGTCTGTTCCTTCTTTTTGATCGCCTACCACGGAAAGCAGGAGGCCGTCGACAACGCCTTTCTTGCCCTGGGGTTAAATCTCATAGGCGGCCTGGCGATGCTCCTTGGCATCGTGATTCTCTTCCTGAGGCAGGGAATCTTTGAATGGGATCAGCTTCTGATCCAGAATAAGTTGTTGATGATGACCCCGGTTATCCTGTTGTCCATCGCCGGCATCGTGAAATCCGCACAGCTTCCCTTTTCGTCCTGGCTTCTGGGGGCGATGGTCGCCCCGACGCCGGTTTCCGCCCTGCTGCATTCCAGCACGATGGTCAAGGCGGGGGTCTATCTCCTGGTAAAGCTTGCTCCGCTGTTCACCGGCACCTATGCCGGTCTGCTGGTTGCGCTGATCGGCGGCTTCACGTTCGTGATGACCTCGATCATCGCGATTTCCCAGAGGGACTCGAAGAAGGTCCTGGCCTACTCGACGATCGCCAATCTCGGCCTGGTCGTGATGTGCGCCGGCATCGGCACCTACGAGTCCGTTTGGGCGGCCGTCCTTCTGATCCTATTCCACGCCACTGCCAAATGCCTGTTGTTCCTCTGTGTAGGATCGATCGCCCATACCATAGACAGTCGTGATATCGAGGATATGGAGGGTTTGATCATGGCAATGCCCAAAACGGCCGGTCTGATGCTCAGCGGAATAGCGGGTATGTTCCTCGCCCCGTTCGGAATGCTGATCAGCAAATGGGCTGTCCTGGTCGCCCTGATCGACGCCAATCCCATCCTGAGTTTCCTGCTGATATACGGATCGGCCGCGACCCTCTTTTTCTGGGTGAAATGGATGGGGAAGCTCGTTTCCGTAAACCGGCGCCGTGAAAACATCGAGGATGGAATCGACTGGACCATCTGGACACCGCTGTTCGTCATGGGATTCTTGACAATCGCCGTCTGCCTGTTTTTCCCCTATGTCTCGCACAGGATGATCGAACCCTACGTGATCAGCATCTACGGGATGACGGCGACGATGAGCATGGGCAACATCATCATCATGATCATCATGATGGGACTCGTTTTCATCTTTCCCTTCGGTCTGCTGGGTTCAAGAGTCGTGTTGAAGACGCAGAAACCGGTCGGCCCCTACCTGGGAGGCGCCAATATCCCGGGAAGCAGGACTTTTCTGGGCTCCGATGGCACCGTGCATGAAGTTTCGTTCCAGAACTATTACCTGGAAAAATATTTCGGCGAACAGCTTCTGCTGTACCCCAGCATTTTCATCGCCCTGGGCTTGTTGATAGTTTTGATGATCGGAGCCGGCATTTGATATGGATACCCTGACCCTGATCCTTTATGTTGCTTTCGCGCCTCTGCTCGGAGGATTGCTGGCCGGCGTCGACCGGCGAATCACCGCGCGCATGCAGGGGCGCTTCGGGCCGCCGATTCTCCAGCCTTTCTATGATGTCGTGAAATTATTCAACAAGGAGAACCTGGTGGTGCGCCGGTCCCAGACGGTCTACATCATTTTTTTCCTCGCATTCATGGTTTTTACCGGGGGGATTTTCTATGCAGGAGAGGACCTGCTCCTGGTCATCTTTTCCCTGATGCTGGCCAACACTTTTCTGGTGCTGGCCGCCTACAAGGGGAGTTCGCCTTACAGCGCGATCGGCGCGGAGCGTGAATTGCTGCAGATCATGGCGTACGAACCGATGGTCCTGTTCTATGTCGTCGGCATCTACATGGCGTCGAAAACCTTCTACATCGAAACGATCGCCACGACCCAGCACCCGATGCTGATCCGTTTTCTGCCCGGTATTTTTCTGGGTTTCCTGTATGTATTGACGATCAAGCTGCGCAAGTCTCCCTTCGACCTCTCCACGTCGCATCACGGCCATCAGGAGATCGTCAAGGGAATCACCACGGAGTTCACCGGCCCATCCCTGGGCTTGATCGAAATCACGCACTGGTATGAAAACGTTCTTCTGCTGGGAATGGTCAGCCTGTTCTTTGCACCCAATCTCTGGATGGGTGCGGGGGTCGCCCTGGCGATCTATCTCCTGGAAATCTTCATCGACAATGCCTGCGCGAGGGCGCGCTGGCAGTTCACGGTTTTTTCGTCCTGGGTTGTCGCCGCGGTTTTGGGCTTCGGCAACATCCTGGCACTGACATTATTCGGGTAAAAGCAATGTCGTTGATGCAAAAATCTCCATGGATCATTCATTATGACGGATCGAGTTGCAACGGGTGCGACATTGAAGTCCTCGCCGCGCTGACACCGATGTATGATGTCGAACGTTTCGGGGTGATCAATACGGGCAATCCCAAACATGCCGATATTTTCCTGATTACCGGATCCGTCAACGAGCAGAACAAGGCTGTCATCAAGAATATTTACGACCAGATGCCGAATCCGAAGGTCGTGATGGCTGTCGGGATCTGTGCCTGCACCGGCGGTATTTTCCGCGAATGCTACAATGTCCTGGGGGGCCCGGACAAGGTGATCCCCGTGGATCTCTATGTGCCGGGTTGCGCCGCCCGGCCGGAATCGATCATCGACGGCGTGGTAAAAGCGCTGGAACTCTGGGAGGGAAAGCGGCGGAAACGGACAGGGAGGGAAAGCATACAGACATGATTGAATCGCAGGATTTCAGAGAGACCACTCCCGAAAGATTGATCGGTGAGGTGCAGGGGATGCGGGATGCCGGTTATCGGCTTGTGCAAATCGGCGCTACCCGCACGGAAGGATTTGAAATCAACTATTCCTTCGACAGAAACCTGGAATTCGTCAATTTCAAGATCAGACTGGCCGACAATACCGAGGTGATTCCGAGTATCAGCGGTGTCTACTGGAGTGCTTTCCTCTACGAAAACGAGCTGCACGACCTGTTCGGTCTGAATATAAAAAACATTCATATTGACTACCAGGGTTATTTTTACCGGGTGGCCAGGCCCGCGGCTTTCGCAGAAAAACCGCCCCCTCCGAAAATCAAACGAGCCGTTAAACCTGTGGCCGGAACGGAGGTAAAGGAGACGTAGCCATGCGCACCATCATTCCGTTCGGTCCCCAGCATCCGGTATTGCCCGAACCGATCCACCTGGATCTGGTTGTCGAGGACGAAACCGTCGTCGACGTGATCCCCTCGATCGGTTTCATCCACCGGGGGCTGGAAAAACTCGTCGAGAAAAAGGATTTCCAGGAATTCGTTTACGTGGCCGAGCGGATCTGCGGAATCTGCAGCTTCATCCACGGCATGACATACTGCCATGGAGTTGAACAGCTCATGAAGATTGAAGTGCCTCCGAGGGCGCATTACCTGCGTACGGTCTGGTCGGAGCTCTCCCGGATCCACAGCCATCTGCTCTGGCTGGGCCTGATCGCCGATGCCTTCGGTTTTGAAAGCCTTTTCATGCACAGCTGGCGCCTGCGTGAAAAGGTGCTCGATATTATCGAGGCGACGACCGGCGGCCGCGTCATTTTCGGATCCTGCAAGATCGGAGGGGTACGGCGCGACATCGAAAACGGCACACTCAGGGAAATCGCGGCAAAACTCCGGGACTATGCCGTGGAATACAAGGACCTGGGGAATGTCTTTCTCAACGATCTGACGGTAAAAAGGCGTCTGTGCGGCGTCGGGGTGCTTTCCGGGCCGGACGCCCTGGGCCTGGGTTCCGTCGGCCCGATGCTGCGCGCCAGCGGAGTGGCGCAGGATATGCGTTTACTGAAATACGCCGCCTACGGCGGGATTGATTTCGCCCCCGTCACGGCTGAGGAGGGGGACAGTTATGCAAGGTGTGCGGTGCGAATCGGGGAGATATTCCAGTCGGTCGAAATAATCCGGCAGTGTTCGGAAAAGATCCCGGGCGGCGCGATTGAAATCAAGGTCACCGGCCTCCCTGAAGGCGAATTCTATGCCCGCACCGAACAGCCCCGCGGAGAGGTGATCTACTACATCAAGGCCAACGGGACCAAAAACCTGGAGCGTCTGAGGGTACGCACCCCGACGTTCGCCAATATCCCGCCGATGTTGAAGATCATGACGGGCTGTCAGCTGGCCGATGTGCC
>Ga0116183_1006179_pt1 | contig 11056 bp, 13 predicted proteins | sample AD_UKC078_MetaG_FD_89753 | JGI IMG/M metagenome (GOLD analysis project Ga0116183, IMG submission 89753) | Active sludge microbial communities of municipal wastewater-treating anaerobic digesters from USA - AD_UKC078_MetaG | ecosystem: Engineered > Bioreactor > Anaerobic > Digestate | place: USA...
ACCTTCAAGGGAGACAAGAGAGTACTCCTTATCTGGGGAAAGGGACATACCGAAAAAGACGATTTCGTAGTACTGACGGACAAGACTTACGAGCCTATAAGGAACTATCTGGCTACCAGGAAGGGAGCGAAGCCAGGAGAGCCTCTCTTTCCTTCGGTATCACGCCAGAACAGAGGAGAGAGACTTTCCACGAAGACTATTTCCGAAATGTGCAAGGAGGGACTCAAGGCTATAGGACTGGACGGAAGGGAGTATACAGCTCACTCTTTGAGACATACTACAGCGGTAGCTATACTTAAACACGGAGGAGCTATTACGGACGTCCAGGACGTACTTCGCCACACAAGCCCAGCTACAAGCCAGATATATACGGAGTCTGTAAAGGAAGAGCTCCGACTGGAGCACTCTCCAGAGAGTCTCCTGGATACAGCTTTCTAAAAATGGTAATATGGTAATATGGTAATATAGTAATACGGTAATATGATACAAGAAGGACAGCCTATAAAGGGTATCAAGGAAATAAAGGAGGCTCTCAAAAGGAGAGACGAGGTAGTACTTGAGCCAGGTAGCACTAACCAGAGTATGCGCCCCAGCGAGGGAGAGAGACTTTGCTACGCTGTTATCTACGAGCGAGCTATACGAGGCGAGGAGCTGGCGATGGAGGCTCTGGAGCTGGCGGAGAACTGGAGTAGAAAAATTCTGGTAAAGACCTTTAACCCAGAGAAGCACTCTACGAGAAGAGAGGTAGGACAGGAGGCTCTGGCACACCTGGCGGAAGACCTACAGGAATACGTGGACAGTAACGAAGGGTACGGAGTATACCAGAGGAACTGGCTTAACGTCCTACTCTCGGAAGCGCTACACTTCCGCGATACCAGAGAGCCAGTCTTCCGTAGCCTCTTCTTGAGGTATGTAACGGAGGTATTCCTGGCTGGGCTGGAGTACGGAGGCGTTACTTTCGTCTGTACCTGGTGGAGAGCTGTTAATTACGGCTTCTCCGTCTCTCCGTATGATATGGACAAGCCAGACAAGGACGGAAACTATACCGTACAAGACTTCCCCTACAAGAGCCTGGAGGAAATGCCAGAGAAGGACAAAGAGGCTTTCTTAAAGACCGTAGAGGACATATACTTCAATATAGAGGAAATAAGCTGGGGACATATAAGCGCTCAAAACCTGGAGGCGAAGAAGGAAGCGGACGAGGCGGACGGAGAACAGAAGTACGTATATAACCTATACCCAGAGGGAGGCTATACGGACGAGGAGCTGGCGGAGTGGGAGAGCGTAGATACGAAGGAGCTGGACACAAGCTGGGTATATGATATAGAGAGATACTCTCCCTTCATCATTAACCGCTTTCAGCAAGCTATGTATTACGCTGTGAAGTTTACTGGTAGCGAGTACCAGGACTATATAAAGAGCCTCAACGGAGCGGAGGACTTCCGCTCACACCTGGAGAAGTACGGAAAGACGAGAAAATAGTAATACGGTAATATGGTAATACAATAATATGAAGGACGATAAAAATTACGACAATGGAAACAAGAAGATTATTAAAAAATCTATGGGGTGCCCAAGTTTATTGGACAATCCGAGGAACAGTTGGAGATGCAGACGGTATCATAACCGTAGACGATGATACTATTGCATCATTTGAAGATGCAACAATCGACAAATTGAGCCAATTGAAGTTGGTTAGTCCTGATGCTTATGAGGACTGTATGGATTATTGGCAAAACACATCCGATTTTGCCGATTTCTCAGAAGAGGACTTCAAGGTCTTCATAAAAGATAATCAATATCTTTTAGTTTGGGAGCATGATTAAAATATTTAAAGACTCTGTAAATTGCTCGCGTCTCTTTCTTGAGATACTACAAAAGGAGACGGACGAGAAGAAGAAGGACGAGCTCCTGGAGGCTTTCGTATATCAACTCGTATTCAATATAGAGCGCCCCAGGAGAGACGCTCAAGACTACGAAACTGGCTTCTGGCGGAGACTCCTACAGAAGTACGGAGACAAGTACCCAAATATACTCCAGGCTGTAAAGGAGTACGAGGAGTATATCCAGAGTCTTGACGGAGCGGAGGACTTCCGTACCTTCTGGACACAATACGGAGACGAGCGGTACGAGAATATATACGCCAAAATGTTACAATTTGAAGAGAAGGACTATGGGACTGGGAAAGACAGATAACTCCGCCAGGGAGCGGAAGTACTACCTCACAATTTCGGAGGGACAAGTAGTACACTCGGAGAACGGAAAGAAGGACTATTTCTCCTACGTAGAGGGACAGCTTGAGCGGATATATAAGCAAGAGCGGAACTTCAAGGGAGAGACCGTCCCTTACTGGTATACGGATATACGGAGCGAGACTGGAGAGCTCTACAGCCTCTCACTCCCTTACAAGTCTGGCACTTTCAAGAGTATAGTACTCTCCCTGGCGAGCGAGCCAGAGATAGCTACCTCTATAGTGAAGATAGAACCCTACCTTAAAGACGATTTTACGAAGGTAGTAGTATACTCAAATGAGAAAAAACTGGACTGGATAACGAAGGAGCTCCCAGCTGTAGAGGAGCTTCACGTAGCTGGACAGAAGATAAAGGACGATACGAAGCGTATGGACTATATAATATACCTGGTAGGAGAGATTAACGCCAGGCTCAAGAACTGATAAATACTAACTAATAAATACGATTATGGACAAGGAAAAAAGTTTCAAGGTAACGGAAAATACAGAGCTGTATTTTAACGCTATTCTCAAGATTAACGAGGCTACGGATATGGTACTCCAGGCAACTGACAATATCTGTGAAGACCATATCTGTCCAGAATACTCGGAGGAGGCTCTCGCTCCCTTCCAGGAGAAGCTCGCCCAGATCAAGGCGGAAGTATATAGGCTCATACAGAACAGCGTAGAGCTCCACTTTGCGAAGCTTGACAATATAAGGCAAGAAGTAGTATCTATATGAACGCTATAACGGACTTTATAAATAACGAGCTGTACCCAGTACTCTTCTATCACGTAGACAAGGCTTTCCCAGAGCTCCAGTTTACGAAGAGTAAGAACGGACACGGAAAGGACTGGAATAGCCCTCTCACTCTCAAGGGTACAGAGCCCACGAGCGGACGAAGGGAGGACAAGACCGTAGTAACAGCGAAGAAGCCTCACTTAATACACGAGCAAGGAGGAGAGACTTACTCGCTGGTAAGCTACCAGCTTCTCCGTACTGGACATTACCCAGGCGCTCAAGGGAAGGAGCTCGTAGAGGCTGTACGTTATCTGGCTTCGCTTTGTGGGCTTGAGCTCCCAGACTGTGAGACGGAGGAGTACAAGGCGTACAAGGAACGCCAGGAGAAACTGGAGAATACTATGGAGCGTATGAAGCAAGCTCTACGCTCTCCAGAAGGAGCGGAAACTCTCCGCTACCTTACGGAAGAACGAAAGTATACCCTGGAGGAAATAGACGCTATGGAGCTGGGCTACTGTAGTCCAGGTATAGCGAAGACTCTGGAAGATGCACCCTACGGAGCTGGAGACACGTACAAGCTGGCTATAGGATACCGAAGTAGAGGACGTCTACTCGGATACAAGCTTCGCGCTCTTGAAGACATAAAACCGAAGTACAAGAACTCCGTAGGACTTCCGAAGAGCTCGTCCTTCTTTGGGCTGTCTGGCTTGAAGCTGACTGGTAACAAGGAAAAGGACAGAGACTTAATTATAGTAGAGGGAGAGCTGGACGCCCTACACGCTCAAGCGCTCGGAGTGGAGAATATAGCTTCCAGTACTGGAGTAGACGGTATCAATACGGAGGCTCTCCTGGAGGCGAAGAAGCAAGGAGTAAAGCGTATAACCGTAGTAGTAGACTGGGAGAAGACAGAAGCGGATAGGAAGAAGAAGACTCCTATAGTAGAGCGAGCTATACACACTATTCACAAGGCTGGGCTGGAGTCTCTTGTCATAGAGCTACCTGGTACGGACGGAGAGAAGACGGACGTAGACAGCTACCTACTTTCCAACAGCAAGGACGAGCTCCTGGCACTCATAGACGAAGCGGAAAGCGGAGCTCTCTATATCTGGAATAACAGAATACGAGGAAAGGCTATAGAGCTCTCTGGCGGAGAAGGAGAGCGTATTACTGACAAGGTACTCCAGGACTATAAAAGAGAGACTCTGGAACTCCTCAAGGATACGGAAGTAGTCTCTCCTACGGAGCGAGACAGAATACTCTCGTACTTCTCCAGGAGCGTAGGCGAGGACATAGGAAAGGAGGCTCTCCAGGAGGAGGCGGACAGACAAGCGGAGCGAGCAAACCAGGAACGCCAGAAGAAGCAAGGAGCGGAGCTTATTAAGCAAGCCTCCCAGCTGGCGGAGACTGATATAAACGGAGCTCTACAGCTCGTACTGGACAGAGGTAGGGACGTACTCAATATATCCAGGGAGACGGAATACGCTTCCCTTCTGGCGTTACCAGACAGAGAGGGTATAAGGAGGAAGCTCTCCGCTCGTCCGAAGGGTATATCTACGGACTATATTTTCAGCAAGGGAAGGATAAAGGAGAGACTTACCCTTCCTACTGGAGCGGTAACTCTTTTGTGCGCTCCTCCAGCTCACGGAAAGAGTACTCTCCTTCGTAACCTGGCACTACAGACAGCCAGTAACGGAGACGAGGGTACAGTACTTTACTTCACTATGGAGGAGGACTACGAGAGCACTATTATAGAGCTGGTAAATACCTACGTAGGCGAGGAGCTGACTACTCCCTACAAGGAGTTTAATAACCTTACTACGCTGGCGGAGTATTACCGTACCGATGACACGAGGTACATAAAGAAGAGCGTACTGGCTACCTTCAAGGAGAAGGAGGCTCAATTTATGGAGAGCTTAATACAGAGCGGAAAGCTCCGTATCTATGACGGAGACTACTACTCGGACGAGCTCCTGGAGGCTATACGCTATATCTGTGGGAAGGTGCAAGTAAAAGCTGTCTTTATAGACTACGTACAGCTCCTATACAAGAGAGGGAATAAGCTCGCTCGTAACGAGGAGCTCAAGGAAATAGCGAAGAGTCTCCGCCAGCTGGCGAAGGAGAAGAAGCTCCCTATAGTACTGGCTGGACAGCTCAACAGACAAGCGAAGAGTCCTACGGAAATGCACTCCCAGAATATAGCCGATAGTGCCGACCTGGAGAGGGAAGCTAACAAGGTAATACTTCTCTGGAACTCGGAGTATAAGCCTCTTAATGACAGCGGATACAATGAGACGGAAATAGCCCAGGATAAGCGCCCTATACTGGGAACTCCTGGAGCTATATACGCCAGGTTAAGCAAGAACAGAGGAGGCGCTCCAAACTTGGACGTACTTCTCAAGTTTGTAGGTAATACTGGAGTAATAGAGACGAACTCGGAGGACTTTACGGACGAGGACGAGCCCACAAGCGAGGCGGAGCAAAGAGAGCTCTTCTAAAAATGGTAATATGGTAATATGGTAATATAGTAATACGATAATATGAAGACGAAAGTAATAGCTGTATGTAATCACAAGGGAGGCGTAGGAAAGACTACTACTGTAGCCTCTCTCGGAAGTGCTCTGGCAAAGAAGGGATACAAGGTACTTCTCGTAGACTTGGACGCCCAGAGTAACCTTACCAGCTCGCTACTCTCCTACGAGCCAGAGCGTACTACCTACGAGGCGCTCAAGGAGAGGAAAGAGCTTCCGATAGTAGCCGTAGGCTCTACTGGTATGTATATAGCTCCAGCCTCTTTGGACTTGGCTGGTATAGAGCTTGAGATAGCCTCCTCCCTGGAGAGAGAGCAAATACTCTCCGACTTGCTGGAGGAAGTGGGCTCTGGCTTCCACTATATTCTCCTGGACTGTCCTCCTTCGCTGGGACTCCTCACTCTTAACGCCCTTACAGCTTCTACGGATATACTCATACCCCTGGTAGCCGAAGCGTTACCCAGTAAGGGACTCCAGAAGATAACGGATATAGTCTTTATGGTACAGCGGAGACTTAACAAGGGACTCAAGCTCATAGGTATACTCTTAACCAGGTACGAGAAGAGCAAGTTAAGCCAGACGGTAGAGGAAGCCCTACGAGCCAGGTACGGAGAAATAGTCTTCACTACGAAGATAAGGAAAAACGTAGCGCTGGCGGAAGCTCCGCTCTCTATACAGAATATACTGGAGTACGCTCCAGAGAGTAACGGAGCGAAGGACTATACGGAGCTGGCGGACGAGATAGTAGCCAGGACTGAAAAATAGTAATACGGTAATACAATAATACGGCAATATGGCAAACAAGGACAAGAAGATAAGAGGCGGAGTAGAAGCACTCTTCGGAGAGACTCCAGCCAGACAAGAGAAGGAAGTACAGCTCACAGCGGAGGAGACTCTGGAGAGTATTCAAGACGAGGAGCTCAAGGAGAGACTTCGCCAGAGACAGCTGGACGGAAGAGGACGCCCAAAGAGAGGACGCCCCCACGATAGCAAGACGGACGGATACGGTACTATATGCGTTAAGGCTAACCTGGAGAAGTGGGAGAAGATGAAGTATATTTCTCTCCAGGAGTCTCTCCAGATAAAGGAGGTACTGGAGCTCGCCCTGGATATGGTAATAGAGAAGTACGAGAAGGAGAAGGGAGCTATTAAGCTCAAGACTCCGACAAAGAGAGGTAACGTATTCAATAAGTAACACTCAAAACTATAGACGATATGAAGAATATACTGGGAACTCAACTGTATAACCAGACGGAGGTAGCTTCGCTTCTGGGAATTACTACAGCTACTCTCCGAAAGTACATAACCCAGGAGAAGCTCAAGACTACTCTTATAGGAGGAAGGAAGTATATTTCCGAAGACGAGATAAAGCGCTTTATTAACGTACTCCCTCCGTTATGATAGTGGAGTATAAGAGAAGATATAGTAATACGCAAAAAATACCACTAAACCCGAATAAAGTTTGCATTACAGAAGTATAGAAAACATAACCAAAAGAGTACAGATATGAAGAAGAGTAAAGCTATAATCTATAACGAGACAGCGGACTCTCTGGAGGAGGCGAAAACGAAAGCCAGGGAGCTCTTGCTCCAGCTCCTTCCAGCCGATGAAGACACCTACACTATTAAGGAGAGGGAGGCTACGGCAAAAGACGGTAGCGCTCTCTTCCATACTTTTTCCCTGGTAGACGGAGAGGAGACGGAAGCGGAGGCTCGTCTCTGGGAGACGGACTTCCTCAACTATAAAGCTCCTACTGTCTGTATCTGGGGAGAAGACGGAGCGAAGGACGGTAAAGGACGTAGCTTCTATAAGCTCTATCTGTACTACGATAGGGAGAGACTTCCCTTCTATGCTAAATACTTGCACGAGCCCAGGCTCACTCTTCCAGTAACAGCTCCGCTCCTCAAGCCAGAGCTGGAGCTCAAGCCAGAAGACGTACATACTCCAGAGGGACGTAGGATACTGGACTCCTACTTTGACTACGGAAGAGGCTGGGAACTCCGTAACGAGGACAGAGCTATACAGCTGATACGCGAAGCCCCAGAGGAACTCCGTATATATGGCTTCTTTGAGAACTATTACGAAGACAGCCTCCAGGATATTGAAAGAGACTTGAAGGAGGACGTAGACTCAAGAGGCGGACTTGACGGAGAGTATATACTGGCGGTACTGACTGGGAAGACTCACGAGACGGAGGCGGAGTATAGGGACGCTTTGAGGGAACTCTACGGAAGTGGGCTGGTAAACAAATACCAGGGAGAGCTCAAGGCTTCGTACAAATTCTATAGTACGTACTACTTCGTTAAGTATATGGAGTACTTGCTCCGCCAGAAGGAAGACTACTCTCTCCTCAAGGAGCAAGAGCCAGAGCTGGCGAAGAGATGCAAGTACCAGGAGTCCGAAATAAGGAAGCGCTACGGAGTGGAGCTGGCTATAGATATAGCGCTCTCCTTCTACCTGGGCTCTTACTTCGGTCTGGAATTTGCCTACGAGGGACTCTCTTCCTCCAGGATTGCGGATTATATGCGGATACCCTTCTCCGTTATGAGGTATCAAGCTTTGAACTCTACAAAAATTCCTTTACTATGATAGACGCTGACACTAAATTAAAGATAGTAGAACTTCGCGCCAGGGACTACAGTATAAAGCGTATAGCTGACGAGCTGGGAATAGCGAAGCAAACCGTAGTAGATGCGCTCCAGGATATGAAGGAGCAAGTAGCTACTTTACGAGCTATCAACCTGGACGAGCTCTACGAGTCTCAAGCTATAACAGCGGAGGCTCGTATACGTAACTTATCCTCCCTCACTCAACGGATAAAGGAGGAGCTGGACGGACGAGACTTGACGGACGTACCTACGGATAAGCTCATAGACTTATATATTAAGACAGCGAGCGCCCTGGAGGAGCGTATCATAGAGCCAGTCTTCCAGTCAAGCCAGGAGCAAGAAGAGGACAGAGAGGCGAGGAAGATACTGGACTCCATATAAGTAGTACGGAACTGGTACGAAAATAGTACGGAAAAATAGTAATATAGTAATACGGTAATATAGTAATATGATACTTACAAAGAACTCATACTCCGCCAGGGAGGTACGGAAGCTTATGATACTCTCCTACAAGAGATACCAGAACGGAAGTATTAACGAGGCGAAGGCTTACAGAGAAAACGTAATGCTGGCGAACATACTCAAGGCTATAGAAGCCAGCGAGCAAGAGGAGAGACTGGAAAAGCTGGTGCGTGCTCTATTAAAGACAAAAGACTTATGAATACAAAGAGCGGATTAAACTTGAAGGAGATACTGGCGAGCGGTACTCCCAGACAAAAGGCTCTCTTAATCATAGAACACGATGAACAGAGCCAGCACCCAGGCGGAGGCTTCCTTACCGAAGCGGACTTAAAGGCTATAGGAGACTCCGTTAAACATAACCCAGCGGACGCGAAAGCCCTGAAAGCGTATCTTACTATTTCTATGAGATATTCGGATAACCGCTTCCGACTCTACGGACTCCAGGAAAACCTCAAGAAGCTTACAGCTCGTATAGCTGGCTTCTGTTATCTGTGGGAATTGAGCGAGCAACACGCGGAGTTTTGTAACGTCCTTCTCGGATTTCTGGACGCTGACGGTAAAGGAGTATCCAAAGGAGCGCACAAGTCCGATATAAAGAAGTACATATACCAGAGCTGTAGGAGCTGGAATAAGTACGTATCTATAGTACGCCAGAAGGATAAGGACGGTACGGACAAGAGGGACGTAGAAGTAGACCTCTCTGGACTCCGCGAAGTACTGGACGGAGTAATAGCGGACTATACCTGGAGTATGCAAATGGCTAAAGGCTTCTCTATAGCTTCGGACGAGTTTATAGGGAAGTACAGAGCCTCCGCTTTCGTACCGGAGGACATAAAAGAAATGTTTGAATACTTCAAAGCGCCCAGGACTGAAATACCAGAGCTCTACAGAAGGGATACTTACCTCCAGCTCTTGAAGATGAAGGGAGAGGACGATAGAGAAGTACAGTACCGAAAGAAGTACGCTATATTACCCAGCTGGGAAGAAATAACTCCTCTTAACCTGGAGGACGCAAAAGAAGTATTTTCACTATGAGAACACTACAGAAGAAACAAGAGAATTACGATTACTCGCTCATAAAGAAGAAGCAAGTAAACGTGACTGGAGAGACTGGTACTCTTTCCGTAGCCCTGGCGAGTAACCTGGCTTCAAAGAAGACTCCTAACTTTTTCCTTACTCCGAAAGGTAGCGAGGAGAAGTACGCTACACTTCGTAACGAGCTCCGCAAAAGGAAGGACGAGCAAGGAGAAAACTTCAATATAAGGACGGTAGCCAGAGAGCTCTCCCTTACAGAGAACGAAGCCAGACTCCTCCTACTCCAGTCTATAGACGAGGCGCACCTGGTAGACAGAGAAGGAAAGACTACCTACCTCACGAAGAGACAGCAAAAACTCGTATACGCCCTCTCTATGTTTTTGAGCCAGAGCAAGGACTCTCCAGAAGTGAAAGCCTACGTACAAGCTTTAACGGAGGGACGCCAGCCGAATAGCCGTATTACTATTCCTATATCCATAACGGAACTCACGAAGCTGGTAACTACTGACGGTAAAGCCAGAGCCAGGCAAAAAAACGATACCCTGGAAGACTTGCGAGCTATGGCGAGTATTCAGCAAGTACAGATATACGGAGAGTATGGTACTGACATAGGACAAGTCCAGTTTATAGCCTCCCTTATAAGTATTTCGGAGCAAGCTGTAGATATGACACAAGACAAGGGACTGGACGCGGACTTCGTCTCCGTTACCTTCGGTAGTATCTTCTTCTACGAGCTGTATAACCGCTTCGCAATAGTCAAGCCCACGCTCTTCCAAATCTGGGGAAAGGCTGGAAGCGGTACGGATACGGAGCTCTTCGCTATGCTCCTCTCCGACTTGCTCTCAAAGTATAGCGCTCATAGGATAGCCAGTATACAAGCTGTACGTAACCTCAAGAAGTCCAACTATAAGACGGAGGACTCCTACTTCAAGGCGAGAGCCAAAGTACAGAAGGACGCCCTTACCTACTCCGAATACGTATCTACCCTCAAGGAGAGAGTAACTACTGACTACGAAAGCCAGAGGGTATACAAGGCTACTTTTTACAAACACCTGGACGGAGCTATAAAGGCACTCCAGGAGTACGGACTCATTACGGAAGAGACTCATATAACGCTTACCAATAAGGGAGACAGAGTAGACTTCGTCTTTAACCCAGACTATGTCAATCAAAAAGAGACTCCCTCTCTTATGCTTCCAAATTAAACCGATACGAGGCGTATACTTTGGGGATACGGATATACTGTACTCTCCCTGGATAAGTAGCCAGCCGAAGGAGAAGACGAGCTACAAGCCAAAAAAACGAGCCTGGAGGGACTGGCTTAAAGGAGTAATACTTCTTGGATTTCGGTATACGCTTTTGGGGATTTCAGTATACGCTTTGGGGATTTCAATATACGCTTTGGGGATTTCAATATACGCTTTGGGGATTTCAATATACGCTTTGGGGA
>Ga0116183_1006194_pt1 | contig 11045 bp, 9 predicted proteins | sample AD_UKC078_MetaG_FD_89753 | JGI IMG/M metagenome (GOLD analysis project Ga0116183, IMG submission 89753) | Active sludge microbial communities of municipal wastewater-treating anaerobic digesters from USA - AD_UKC078_MetaG | ecosystem: Engineered > Bioreactor > Anaerobic > Digestate | place: USA...
AATGATATTTTTAATATTGATGATAAGACTGTTCCATCCATATGTGCAGTAGCGCCTATAGGAAGTATGATATCACGGATATCTTTTGGCACTCCTATACGCTGGGCAGCTCTTAGTTCCGTGGGAAGTGTCGCAATTGAGCTTTGTGTTGCAATTGATGTTACCGATGGTTCTACAATATTTTTAAAATATGATTTTACCGCTTCCATTCCTCCCGAATAATATGTATATAATGCAAAGAATACAAAGAAATAGAAAACGCATAGAGGATAATAAACTACCATGGCTCTTGCATATGCTCCAAGAAGCTGCGGTCCGAATTCTCCTATCAAACTCGCAAAGTACGCTCCAAGTCCTATCGGTGCGTAAAGCATAATTACACTTATAAATTTCATCATAACTTTAGATAATGCATCTAAAGCCCTTGCTACAATATTGTCTTCTCCTCCTACTGCACTTACACAATAGCCGAAAAGAATAGAAAATACAATTAAGGGCAGCATATTGGAACGTGATAAAATCTTGCTGAAGTCATTCACTGTAATTGCAGAAACGGCTTGGTCAGCAAACGTTAATTTTTCTAATTCTCCGGCGGCTTCTATCTGTATGTTTACTCCTTCTGCAGGAGGATATACACTAACAACAAAGATAATTAAAACAGCTGCAAATAAACCGGTTATTACAAATACTAAAAGCATGTTTCCCAATATCCTGCCAAGACGCCTCATATTGACCATACTGCCTACAGCACTTGCAATTGTAACAAATACTAATGGAGTAACTGCTGTAAACATGAGATTCAAAAATATATCTCCAAAGGGTTTCAATATTACGGCTCTATCACCAAATACAAGACCGATAAAACTACCGATAGCTATTGAAATAATCAATATTACGGAAAACCTGTAGTTTTCCCATACTGTTTTTTTAGATGTACTCATATTATTCTCCTTTAACAATTTTTAAATAATTAAATCTTCATCCATAATTTTTCCGATTGCTACTATGTTAGTATCACCTATAAGAAACAGTTTTTCTATTTTATTGTCTGTTTTTTCAACTTCTATAATCAGTTCCCCACCATCATTTATCATTTTAGCTTGATTATTTTTCAAATAGCCTTTTAGTATTAAGGCAAGGGCTGTTGACGCAGAGCCGGTGCCGCAAGCTAATGTAAAGTCTTCTACCCCCCTTTCATAGGTTTTTACCAATGCCGTATTTTCATCCAGCACCTCAAAAAAGTTTACATTGGCACCCTTTGGAAAGCCTTCGTAATGCCTTATTTTGATTCCTTCTTCACGTAATTTGTTTTCATCCGCCTGCTTAAGGTTATACTTAACTACTGCATGAGGAAGCCCGGGATTGCCTAATTCTATATATGATAATTCATATTTTATTCCGTCTATTTCAATATCATTATATAGATTAATTACTTCCGGATTATTTAGCATAACTTTTACCAAACGCCCTTCTAAAACTTCAGCGCTGACAATTCCTGCTCCTGTTTCAAAAATCATTTTTTTTCCTGCTATATTATTTATATATGCATAGCGAGAAATACATCTTGCTCCATTGCCGCACATTTCTCCTATGCTTCCGTCTCGGTTAAAAAAAAGCATCTTAAAATCCGCATCTCCATCAGGGATATCAACCGCCATCAACCCGTCTGCTCCGATTGATACTTTTCTTTGGCATAGTTTTTTTGCAATGGCAGGTAATTTATCTGCGGGAATATTCAACTTCATATTATTAATAATTATAAAATCATTCCCTGCTCCCTGCATTTTGCAAAATTCCATAAGCGCTCACTTCCTTATTTTATACTAGCGATTTCGGTATAACTTCGTTTTCAATCATATGTTCATATGTCTGCCTTTTTACTATTACTTCCGATTTTCCTTCCTTGACCAAGACTGTTGCAGGAAAAGGGTTTTTATTGTAGTTGCTTGCCATAGCATAACCGTATGCTCCTGTTGAAAATATGGCAAGTATATCTCCTCTTTCAGCTAATGGTATATATGCATCCCTTATTAATATATCCCCCGATTCGCAGCATTTTCCGCTTATTGTTACTAAATCGGTGCTTGGCTGAGATGCTTTGTTAGCAATAACACATTCATACTTTGCCTGGTATAATGCGGGTCTTATATTGTCGGTCATTCCGCCGTCAACGGACACATATTTTCTTATACCTTTAATATCCTTTATAGTGCCGATTGTATAAAGTGTTATTCCGGCCTCTCCTACAATACTTCTGCCCGGCTCGATAACAATTTCAGGTCTTTTGATATCCATTCTCTTTGAAAACTCTTCAATTTCCGCCATCATGGGGTCTAAAAAATATGCATAGGGCTTCTTATCATCAGCATCTGTATACCTTATTCCAAATCCTCCGCCGACATTTAATTCTTGTGTTACATAATTATATTTATCAATTGTGTCTTTTATTAATTTTAATGAAATTTTTAATGCTTTTAAATGTGATTCATTGTTATGAAGCTGTGAGCCTACGTGAAAATGAAAACCCAGAAAATTTATGTAGGGTGAATTAATTGCTTTTTCAATTGCAGGAAATATAACATCATCATCCAACGGAAATCCAAACTTGGAATCCTTTTTCCCTGTAACTATATAATCATGAGAATCACTTTTAACACCCGGAGTTATTCTGTAAAGAATATTTGTCTTTTTCCCTTTTTTCTTACAAATATCTTCAATAATTCCCAATTCATCAAAGCCGTCCACAATTATTCTTCCAATATTGTAATCTATTGCAAGTTCTAATTCTTCAATTGATTTGTTATTGCCGTTAAATTCAATTCTTTCTGCAGGAAAATCGGCCTTTATTGCTGTGTACAGTTCTCCTCCCGAAACCACATCCAAACAAAGGCCTTCTCTTTCAATTATCTTGCACATAGCAAGAGTTAAAAATGCTTTTGAAGCATATGCAGCCCTTGTTCTTTCATACTTGTTTAAAAATGTATCTTTTATTTCTTTGCACTTATCGACCATTGCCGTTTCACTCATCACATACAGCGGCGTCCCATACTTGTTTGCCAATTCAACCGTATTGCATCCGTCAAAATACAATGTATTACCTTTAATTTCTCGCACCATATTATCTCCTTATAAATTTAGTGTTAGTATTAAAAATTATAACGCTTTATATAATAATTATGCAATATTATAAGCAGCCTTTACCTTTAAATCAAGATAAATTATTGAAATAAAAAAAACGGCTCTATAAATCAAAAATAAAAACCGTATTTCTATGTTTACAATAGTATTAATGAAGGAATTCAATTCATATAATTAAAAAGAATCCTTCTTTTTCAGATACTCTGATAATTTACGTTCATCTTCTATTTCTAAATGCTTTTCTCCGGCTAATGATTCAAGATGATGCAAAAATTCATGTTTGACAACTGACCTGAGTTTATTCTTGAGCCTGTTTCTTGAAAGATTACCATAAAGCCTTTCGACAGAGCCATAGTATACAATTATATACCTTCCTGAAATCATTTCGTTGCGGTATTCACCCATCACATAAAGATCATTATCAACGCTTTTTTTATGATATTTTACTTGGGGCAGCAAAATAATACCTCCGTTAAGGTCTTTGTAAATTTCAGGAGGTAACTCCTCTGCTATTTCATCCAATATAATTTGTACTTCTTCTATTGACGCCATATGCCATAATAATCCTTTATATTAAGTATTACCTATATTATTCGCCTATAATTTTAATCACCAAGGGGTATGCCTATATACTCCTAATATTTATAATAACACCAGTAAGCAGCTTTGTCAAAACATGTAAATTCTTATGGTGACTAAACTTTTTGGCGGTACCGGAGCAATACTTTGCACAGTTGACAGGCTATCAGCATTTGACAGTCAAAATCTTATTATACCTATATGGGCAATTTAGTAAAGAAAACAAAAAATAAGAAAGGAAAAAGTTGTAGGCTGCAAAACCTACAACTTTTAACAATCACTTAGTGATAAAAAACTCAGTTAGTATAAGTGGTGAATCAGCAGATATTACACTAATCTTTTCTTCATCTTCTATTTCTAAAATCAGTAATGAAAACGCACTGATATCTATCTTCTCATCGAAATCTTCTAAATATATAACAAAATCATCCATAGAGAATATAGTTACTATCTCCGATCCCTTAAGAAAATACTCACATCTTTCATTTAGAATTTGCATCTTTGCAAGATTCCCATTTCTTACGATGAAGTTATAATCTCTACAGTCAAGACTGTTTTTGGAAAATGTGGTCCAGCTTCCATCAAAATATTCTACTTCATACTTATCTAATTCTCTGTTATACAATCCTTCATGATATAGAGATAGCTTGCCTCTTAAGGGGAGTATATATCTTTGATAGCCGGTAAAATCTGAGAATCTTGATTCTGTAGAAGTAAATGTAGCTGATGAAACTCTCCACAGGAAATTTTTTTCTGAGAAGATTGCATCCTCCGGGTAGATGAAGAGTTGTGTAGTTTCACCACCTGTCCACTTTGTAACTATGAAGTCTTCCTTATCAATGATCTTCCATTTCATGTTGGCATCACCTTGCATTAGTCGATCCTCAGTTCTTTCATGGCATCATTAAACTCTTGGAGTTTAGCCTCATCCTTTACTAGAGAAAGATTTACACCAATATTCATCACGCATCCGTTTGTCCCTATCTTTGCAAGTTCACAGCCTATTGCCAAGTCTGTATAACAGTTAGAGTTTGTTTTTCCGACTAACTCCATTCCTATATCATAGACTCGTCTGCAAAGTTTAGCATTTTCAAGAGGGACACTTGCTCCTACTACTCCTGCATCTGCTATGGCTTGCCTTCTTATTGCTTTCTCTTCCTCTGTTTCTTTAGGTAATTTGTATGCATCTCTAATAACCCCATATGCATTTGCATCATCTACAACACCTTTTAATAGTTTTTCCCTGAGCTCTTCTAATTCCCTGGCATATTCCAGCTGTATATCGGGTGCAATTCCATAATCCTTCTTGGTAGACAACTTACATACCATTCCTATCAATCCGCAGGCTAAAGCTCCTGATAAGGCTGACGCACTTCCACCGCCAACTGTAACATCATCCGTATCTAGAATTAAATCCATTACATCTTTAAAATCAATTGTATTTTCCATTATCAATCCCTTTTACTGTACATCAAGTAATCTTTTTTCCAATATTTGATCAACACTGAATCCTTCTATTTGTAAATAGTACTCTGCGGCATTCAATAGAGCCTTCATTGGGACAGTTCCTATTACTTCACTGCCAACAACATTTACACCATATCTTTTCGCTTCCATTTTTACCATTTCAAATGCCTGATATACTGCTGTCTTTTCATAGTTTACAAGATTCATTGAGACCTGAGTCTGATTTCTATCTTCTAATTTCAAACCGATAGCCTTGACAAACCTTAGCCCACCGCCAATATATCTTACTTTTTTTGCAATCTTGTCTGCAATCTCAACATCCGGTGTATCTAAGTTGACATTGAATGCCACTAGTGGAACTCTGGCTCCAACAACGGTTGCACCACTTTTTACATTCATTTCTTGTGGACCAAAATCCGGTTTCCATTCTTCACTCTTGATTTTTTCAAAAAATCCCTCATATTGGCCTTTTCTAATATCTGCGAGGTTTCGTCTCTCAGGTCTTGTTGCTGAATCTTCATATAAATATACCGGAATTCCCCAGCTCCCGATTTCAGCAGCTACTTCAAGTGCTATTTCTTTACATTCTCCAATGCTGACATTAGACACAGGTGTGAATGGTATAACATCCGTAGCACCCATTCTGGGATGAGCTCCTTGATGCTTTGACATATCTATTAACTCAGCAGCTTTCTTTGCAGTATTAATAGCAGCCTTTTTGATTTGCTCAGGAGAGCCGATCATAGTCAGCACAGTCCTGTTGTGATCCTTGTCAGGCGCATAGTCTAAAATTGTAATACCTTCAATATTTCTAGCCTCATCAATGATTTGTTCTATGATAGCCTGGTCTCTGCCTTCACTAAAGTTTGGAACACATTCCATTAACTTTGTCATTTATACCTCCTGATTTTTTTACATTAAATTCTCAACGAAAGTCTTTATAAACCATATTGTTTGCGGTTGATAAATAATATCTACTAAAAATGCTCCAACAATCGGAACTATCATCATTGCCTTACGGCTCATACCATATCTGTCATTAACAGCAGACAGGTTTACGATAGCTGTAGGAGTAGCTCCCAAACCATGGCCTAAAAGTCCGGCACACATTACGGCAGCATCGTAGTTGCTTCCAAGTATACGGAAAACAACAAAGTATGCGAATAGTACAAGGAAGAGAACCTGACCAGCTAAGATTACGAGCATTGGTCCGGCAAGACCCATCAATTCCCACATTTTCAGTGTCATCATAGCTATGGATAAGTAGAGCCCTAAAGTTACATTACCTATTTTGTCAACAAGAGAGAAGTCAAACTTATACCAGGCAGTTTTTTCATTAACGTTTCGAAGAATCATTGCAACAAACATTGCTCCCACATAGGTAGGGAAAGACATATCTATCAGTTTACCTATCCAATCTGATACAATGGTTCCAATAGCCATAGCTACCAGAATCGCAGTAACATTCTTTATAATATCAAGGTCATTTAAGGATTCACCTGTTCCAACATTTATTTCTGTAATACTGGTATCCAGATTCTCACTAGTATCTGGTTTTAAATTATATTTTTCAATTAAACGGCGTGCAACAGGACCACCTACCATAACAGATGAAATAAGTCCAAAAGTTGCAGCAGCTGCTCCTACAAGTTGGCCTGAAGGGTATCCCATTTGCTCAAATGTAAGACCATATGCAGCACCTGCACCATGTCCTCCTATCATGGTAATAGCACTACATAAGAGTGCATATGCTTTTTCCAGACCAACAATACTTGATAAGCCTACACCAATGGTATTTTGAACTATAGATACAAAAGCTGCTACCAACCAATATATAATTAATAATTTCCCACCCTTTTTAAGTAATTCCACACTTGCACCAAGACCAACAGTAGTAAAAAAGGCCAGCATGAAGAATGACTGTAAGGTTGTATCGAATTTAAAAGCAAATGTACCAGTCATATGGCCAACCCAAGTAATAAGCATAAATATAAATCCACCAACAACAGCTGCCGGTATACAATATTTTTCTAAGAAATATACCTTTCTTTTGATAAAATAACCAAGAACAAGTAATACTGCTGCCATAGCAGTTGTCATAGTCATATCTGCAGTAATAGTAAAAACGCTTTCAATGATTTCAAATTTCATATAATCCTCTCCTTTAATTTATTTTTTATTATTGCTTAAAAATCCCATTACCTTCCTTTCATACTTATGATTTAGCTTGTTGCAAACACCACCACCCTCCTTAAACAACTTTTAATAAAACAAAACAACTTGGATTATCACACTTTTAAGGATAATTCAATTCCCGTTTTAACTAAACAAATTCCTTCTATTACAAACTTTCTTTTTCCTTAGTAATAAATCCTAAAAAATCCGCAATAAGTCTTGCTGCTAAATAGCATGTAGTAGAGCCAGCGTCATCATACGGAGGGGATACTTCTACAAAATCCAATCCTATTACATTGCATTGCTTGGCTATACATTCTAACATGTTATTCATTTCATCATAATAGAAACCTCCAAACATTGGAGACCCTGTACCTGCAGCTATAGAATAATCCATTCCATCTATATCAAATGTTACAAAAACATTTCTTTCTGATTTGAAATCAGAAACTATATTTTCTATCCCAATATTTCTCACTTGTTTAGCAGAATATATTATATCCCCATTATTTCTTGCATCTATAAAATCAGACCTGCCACTGCTGCCTATTCCTCTTATTCCAAGATGAAGTATTTTTTTCACGTAAGGAAGTTTAGAAATATTTCTCATTGGAGAACCATTAGAATAATACTGTCCACCAATATTATCTGTCCAGTCCAAATGAGAATCTATTTGTATTACATCAATATCCCCAATAGTATCCAAACCTTTAACAACTGGATATGTAATTGAGTGATCTCCACCTAGAACAACAGGGAATGCTTTTCTTTTTGTTATTATTCTTACTGCTGCTTCGATATTTTCAAAAGTGCTATTCAAATCGCCAGGTATGTAATCTATATCACCGCAGTCAACTATTTTCCATTTATCCGCATCTAAATAGTACATATCTCTCTCAGGATCGTATGAACCACCAGACTTAAAACTAAATCTGGTTGACCCTAATCGTATGCCCCTTGGGCCAAGCCTTGCGCCGGATTTGCCCTGTATTGCCAAGTCACATGGAGCTCCTATTATTGCTATATCAGCATATAGCTCTTCTAAATTCATACATATATTAGTTTTCGCAAATGTAGCTATCCCGGTAGGAGCCAGATTTACTGCTTTCTTTAAGCTAAAATTGTTCATAAGATTCTCCTTTTATAGAGTAAAAATGACTTTTTATTCCGATTATGTTTTCATTTAGTGCATAATTCATGCCAACTTTTTAAAAGTAAACATTGTGCATTTTAGAGGTTTTTAGTGTTTAGTATTTTTAAAATCCATTAATAAATACAAAAAAATACCCTGCAAAAATTGCAGTATGCAAAATTTGCAGGGTTTCTAAATCTCTTATAAATCATACTCTTTGATCTTATATCTCAGGCTTCGTTCCGATATGCCCAAGCTTACGGCAGTCTGCTTCCTGTTATAATTGTTTTTTCTTAAAGCAAAGTCAATAACTTTCTTTTCAATTTGTTTTATATTTTCTCCTTCATAAACTTTAATATAATCCATGGCGGAAATATCGGATGTGTTGATTATATCAGTCTGACTAATATGAAGCACACTAGGATCTATATAGTCCGAAGCACTTAATAGGACGGCTCTTTGAATTATATTCTCTAATTCCCTTACATTACCCTTATAGCTGTAGTTGGTAAGCATTTCATAGACTTCATCAGTAATTCCGGAAATATTTTTATTGAAAGAAATATTATATTTTTCTATAAAATACAGGACCAACAATTTTAAATCTTCGATACGCTCTCTTAGAGGTGGAGCTACAATGTTTATTACATTAATTCTATAATACAGGTCTTCTCTGAACTTACCAGCTTCTACTTCTTTATTCAGATCCTTGTTGGTGATACAGATTATCCTGACATCAACAGGGTGTGATATAGCATCACCAATCTGCCTGGTTTCCTTTTCCTGCAGAAATCTTAAAAGCTTTGATTGAAGCTCTAAATCCATTTCTGCAATTTCATCCAATAGGAGTGTTCCTCCGTCAGCCTTTCTGATAATTCCAATTTCATCCTTGTAAGCACCTGTAAATGAACCTTTCTTGTAACCAAAAAGTTCGGACTCCAACAGATCATGTGGCATGGCTGCACAATTTATCGATATATAAGGTTTGTCCCTTCGATTACTGGTGCTATGAATTTTTTGAGCTATTAGTTCCTTGCCAGTGCCGCTTTCTCCGGTTATAAGGACTGTAGCATTGGTATCCTTTATTCTCAGGATAATATCATTTATTTCTTTAATAGCCGGGGACTCACCTATAATATTCTTTTTCAGATGTCCCTCAAGGCTATCGATTTTTTGATACATCCTTAACTTTTCATCAGCTGTATGTAATAGTAAAAGAAGTTGATCGTTATTAATAGGTTTGGTAATAAAATAGTAAGCACCTGACTTAATAGCCTTGATAGAATTCTCTATATTGGAATAAGCGGTCATCATAATTATTATTGCCTGGGGCTGTATCTTTAATAGTTTCTCCATTAATTCAAAACCATTATCCCCATTTAATCTTAAATCAAGAAGAACCAAAAATATATTTTCTTTTTTAAATATGTCTAAAGCATCTGAAGAATTATCACTGGTATATACATCAAAACTATCTTCTAAAAGAAACTTCAGCGACCTTAGGATTTTAACCTCATCATCGATTACTAAGAGTTTATTCTTCATTAGACTCACCCCTTTTAACTTCTAATATAATAGACATACCCATTTCTTCACCAAGACTACAAGCAGAAATCATACCCTCGTTTTCATCCACCAGCTGCTTAACCACAAACATGCCTATACCATTTCCATATTCCTTAGTTGTATAGAATGGTTCAAATATATACTGTATATCATTTTCATTCATACCATGACCATTATCATTGAATGATAGAGTGATTTTGTCATTATTTATTGTCGCCTTTATTCTAATAGTCGGGTGGCTTACTTCTTTTACTGCATCTATACTGTTAAGCAGAATATTCAAGACAATTTGTTTAAAATGACCTGTATCAAATTTAATATAGTATGATTTATCGACATCAATAAGCAGATCTATATTTCCTAAATGGAATTTTACAAGCTTTATTGTTTTCATCAACTCTTCATACAAATTGGAATTTTCAATAACTGCTTTTCTTGGAGATGTATATTCCATAAATTCCTTGATAAGCCCATCTATTCTTTCAATCTCATCGGGAATATCTTCGGCTGCAGCCAAAATAAATTCCTCATCCTTTAATTTATCTTTCATCTGCGTAGTATACAATTTGATTGAGGTCAGAGGGTTTCGTATCTCATGAGCAATTGATGAAATAATCTTATCCATAAATTGTAGTTTGTCATAGCGTCTAAGTTCATTTATTAGGACCTTTTGCTCCTCTGTTTTTATATCCACAATATTCTTCAGCTTTCTATTAAAACTCTGTATTACCAAAACCAAGGTTAACAGGCCTAAAGTGATTACTATAGTAAACTTCCACAGTGTTTCGTATTGGGTCTTGGAATTTTTTATAGGGGCTCCAAACCACTTCCTATAGAGGGAATCATACATGCCACTTTTTTGGATTTCAGCAATACCTGCATTGAGTTTTTCTATGAGGAGTTCATTATTTTTATCAACAGCTATGCAATATCTCTGTTCATTTAAAGTATTACCAATTATCTTGATGAGGTCAATAGAATTCCTTTC
>Ga0116183_1006198_pt1 | contig 11039 bp, 13 predicted proteins | sample AD_UKC078_MetaG_FD_89753 | JGI IMG/M metagenome (GOLD analysis project Ga0116183, IMG submission 89753) | Active sludge microbial communities of municipal wastewater-treating anaerobic digesters from USA - AD_UKC078_MetaG | ecosystem: Engineered > Bioreactor > Anaerobic > Digestate | place: USA...
ATTTAGAAATTACTCTGGTATAACCCTTGTTGGCGATGTTCTTGTATGTCCAGAAAAAATATTTGAAGAACAAGAGGAAGAAGATAATGAAGATTAAATGTGTTGCAGATGCATATAATCAACTCCATGCATCATTAGGAATTGAGAAGTTAGAAGAAAGTAAAAAATGTTTGGTAAGTGAACTTGCCAAACAAGCTTCTTTTTTAGTCGTTGAACTAGATATTCTAAAAGAACAAATAGAAACATATGGTGCGATTCAAATTAACAAAAACGGCAAACAAAAACAGACAGAAGCAAGTAAACACTATAACCGAACAGTCATGACTTTTACATCTATTATGAAAAATATCCATTCGATAATGGGTAAAAGAGATGATGATTCAAACGATGAATTAGAAAGGTTTTTAAAGGAGTTATAAGGGTAGATGAGTGAAAATTATTTAATTGAGTACTATCAAGAAATTAATAAAGGAAACATTATGGTTGGAAAAGAATTAAAAGCCCAACTAGATTTTTTGATATTAGAATTAAATAATCCCAAATTCATCTTTGACCCAAAACCAGGACTTGCAAGAATAAGATTTATCGAAACATTTTGTAAACATACCAAGTCGCCTTTTAATGGTCAACCATTTATCCTTGAACTTTGGGAAAAAGCTCTTCTGCAAACTGCCTATGGCTTTAAGTATAAAAACACAGGACTTAGAAGATTTAATGAAGTGGTGTTACTTGTAGCAAGAAAAAATGGTAAAACAACATTCATTGCTGGAATAGATTTAGCAGAATTCTTTTTATCAAGTGGTGGAACAGATATTGTTTGTGCATCAAATACTAATGATCAAGCATCAATATTGTTTGAAGAAATAAACAATATGCGTGAAGGTTCCAAGACTTTAAGAAGTGAGAAATACTCAAGGAAAAATATCTTTTATATCTATTCACCTAAAACAAAGAATAAGATAAAAAAACTATCAGCTCAAAGTAGAAATAAAGATGGTTTTAATATTGAAGTTGGTTGTATCGATGAAGTGCATGAAATGACTGACTCAAAAGTATATGATGCTATCAAGCAAAGTCAGTCAACTAAACTTGAACCGCTAATCTTTATTATTACTACAGAAGGAGTTGTAACCCAAGGGTTTTTAGATAACAAATTATCTTATGTTAGAAAACTAATTAAGGGTGAGATAAACGATGAACATATTTTGCCTTGGTTATATACACAAGATTCAGTTGAAGAGATTTACCAAGATAAAAGAACATGGCAAAAATCAAATCCTAGTTTAGGAACAGTTAAGTTAGAAAGTTACTTAGAAGACATGATGAATAAATCAAAAAACGACCATGCGATGAAAGTAACGATGCTATGCAAGGATTTTAATATCAAACAAACTGATCAGGGTGCATGGCTAGAATTTAGTGATTTAAACAACCTAGATACTTATAAGATGAGTGAAGTAAAAGATTCATATGCAATAGGTGGAGTTGACTTATCAAACACAACTGACTTAACAGTCGCAATCCTTTTAATTGTTAAGGGTGGTAAAAAGTATGTTCTTAGTCAATATTTTATGCCAGCTGATGTTTTAGAAAAAAGAAAAGAAGAAGATAATGCACCTTACGATATTTGGTTATCAAAAGGATTAATTACTTTAACACCTGGTAGTCAAAATGATTTTTCACTAGTAACTAGTTGGTTTATTAAGATGATCAGAGAACATGGTATTCGCCCACTATGGATTGGTTATGACCCATGGAACTCACTTTATTGGGTAAAGGAAATGGAAGAGGCTGGCTTTACTTTAGAGAAAGTTAGACAAGGAATCTTTTCATTATCAGAACCTATGAAACAATTAGAAGCCGACCTTAAGAATAAGTTAGTTAATTATAACAATAACCCAATGATGAAATGGAATCTGGCTAATACTCAAGCAAAGGTAGATATTAACGGAAATATCCAACCATCGAAGTTAGGGAGTAAGTTTAAACGGATTGATGGAGCGGTTGCACTTATTATTGCCTATGCCGTACTAAACAGATATAAACAAGAATACGAAGGGATGATGCGATGAAAATCTTTGATATATTTAAAAGTAAAAAAACTAAAAAAGAAGTATCCCACTTTAATTTGTTTTCATCTAACATCACCTTCACAGGTGCAAACGCACAAAGGATTGAAGATAGTGATTTAGCAGAAATTTGTATTGATAGAATTGCGACACATATTTCAAAACTTAAACCAAAACATATTAAACATGATGATAGTGGCACAGTAGAAATTCTAGATGATGAAATCAACTTTAGATTAAATCATAGTCCAAATGAATATATGACAACATCGGAATTCATCTATAAAGTAATTAGTTTATTACTTCTTAACAACAACTGTTTTATCTATTTATCTTATGATAAGGAAAACAAATTAGAAGGGCTATATCCACTTAATCCAGTAAAGGTTGAAATCAAGCAGGATTTAAATGATTCATTGTTTTTGGAAATGAACTTTGGTGATGGCACAAATTACACCCTACCTTATGAATCATTAATTCACTTAAAAAGACTTTATAAAAAACATGAACTTTTTGGTGGCGATGCAGCTATATCAAATCATAAGCAACTACTAAAAAACATTCAAACTAATGAGAGTTTAATAGATGGATTAGAAAATGCCCTTCGTAGTAGTTTTCAAATTAAAGGATTATTAAAGATGAATGCGATGTTATCAGAAAAGGATAAAGATAGACAAAAAGAAATCTTTGATGAAGCCTTAAGGGTAAATAAACAAAGTGGATCAAGTATTGTGCCAATTGATTTAAAGAGTGAATATATCCCACTTTCAAGTGACCCTAAACTAATTGATATGGAAACCTTAAACTTTGTTCAAGGAAAGATTCTAAATTATTTTGGAGTAAGTGAAGCGATTCTAAATTCAAAATACGATGAAAACGAATATAACGCATTTTATGAAAACACGCTTGAACCACTAACAATCTTTTTATCCAATGCCTTTAGTAAAGCACTACTTACAAGAAGTGAACTTCTAGGTGGAGAAGAGATAATGTTTTACGGTGAAAGATTAAATTATGCATCATGGCAAAGTAAGATTACGGCCATTGAAAAATTAATGGGTTTAGGAATATTTTCAATTAATGAATCACGTGGAGTTTTAGGTTATCCACCAATTAAAGATGGTAATAAGAGAATACAAAGTCTAAATTATGTGAGTTTAGATAAGGCTGATTTATATCAAATCGGAAAGGAAAATGAAGATGAATAAAGAAATTAGATTATTAGAAATAAAAGCGGTAGATGAAAATGAAATGCTAATAGAAGGATATGCAATCAAGTTTAATGAAGAAACATTAATTGGTAGTGAAGAACATGGATTTCGTGAAGTAATCGATAAAGATGCACTTACTAATTCCATAATGAAAGATGTTCCACTTAAATATAATCATCAAGACAATTTTTTAGTTCTTGCTAGAACTAGAAATAAGTCACTGGTTTTAGAAATTGATGATGTAGGTTTAAAAATTAAAGCACAGTTAATTGATACACAATCAAATAGAGATATCTACAAAATGGTTCAAGGTGGACTCTTGGATAAGATGAGTTTTGCTTTTACAGTAAAGAGCCAGTCCTGGGATAGAACTGGTAAAGTGCCACTAAGAATTGTTAAAGAGATCGACCGTTTATATGATGTATCAATAGTTGATGTTCCTGCTTATGAAGGGACAAGTGTCTATGCTAGAAGCTTAGAGATGCTGGATAGCGAAATTAAGAAGTTGGATGACTTAAAGCGAGACCGAGATAAAGAAATCATAAGAAAAAAAATAAAAATCAAAGGAGAAATTTAATATGAATTTAAATGTTAGAAAAAAAGAAATTGAAGCACGAATTGCCGTTATTAAACGTGAATCAGAAGAAGCTGAATTAGAAGCACTAGAAGCATTAGAAGCTGAACTAGATACACTTTTAAAAGAACGCAATGTAATTGATAAGAAGTTATTACTTGCAAGTAAGTTTGTACCAAGCAATGTTAACTTTGAACAAAAGGGTGAAATTAAAGAAGAAGTCTTAGAAAGACGTGGGGTTGACTTAAAAGAAAAAAGAGCCGTTCAAGTTTCTCAAGATGAAATTCTTTTAACTGAACACGTTGATAACAAACTTAATGCTTATCCGTTTAGTGAAGTAAGTAGCCTAGTTGATAATATCAACCTAGTGAACTTAACTGGTGGTGAGACTTACAAGAAAACATTTGTTAAGGAATCAACTACTGCAGGATACACTGCAGAAGGTGAAGACTATAACGAAGTTGAACCAGAGTTTGGTTATGTAACAATTACCAAATGTAAGTTAACTGCTTATACAGAAATTACTGAAGAATTAGAAAAACTTCCAAGTATTGATTATCAAGCAGAAGTCATCAAAAACATTAAAACTAGCCTAAAGAAAAAGTTATCCCTAGAAATCTTAAAGGGTGCTGGTACAGCTAATAACTTTACTGGTTTATTTTCAGATAAAGCAGTCGCATTATCAAGTGCAGATGATTTAGAAATTAGTGAAATCACTGAAGATACACTTGATGAAATCATTTTTGCTTATGGTGGAAATGAAGATGTTGAAGGCGGTGCAGTATTAATTTTAAATAAAAATGACTTACGTGCATTTGCTGGACTTCGTACAAAAGAAGGTAGAAAGGTTCACTCAATTGACTATGTTAACCATACAATTGATGGCATTCCTTATATTATCAATTCAAATTGTGCAGCTATTTCAAATACACAAACACCAGTTGGTGCATACACCCTTGCATACGGATCACTTAAAAATTATGAAGTGGCAGTATTCTCACCAGTAGAAATTGCTAAGTCAAATGATTATAAGTTTAAACAAGGAATTATTTGCTATAAAGCATCAGTCTTTGTTGGTGGTAATGTTGTTGGTTATCAAGGCTTTGTCCGTGTTAAAAAGGCAACAGCAGTAACTGATGGTGATTAATTATGAGTGACTCTATCTTAACGAAAGTTAAAAGGAGTCTACTTATTCCTGATTCTGAGAATTACGCTGATGGGGAGATTGAGATTCTAATTGCTTCATGCAAAGAACTTATCTCCTCAACAGGAGTAAGTAGAGAAGTAATTGATGAATCAGAGATTGCCTTAACACTAATATTTATATACACCAAAACATTTTTTGGATCTAAAACAGATGGTAGCGTAAGAGAACTTCCTGGAAGTTTTTATACCATCTTAAACCAACTAGCAATTTCAAGGGGGCAGTAGTATGGCTAACATTAGAGTTAGTTTAATTAAAGTTGAAAAGAAAAAAGATAAGTACCTGGTTTTAAACGAAAAAGAAGTAATTGGAATTGAGCGTAGCTTAACTACCAATGAATTTGAAACTAGCATACAAACCAAATTAAATATCACAAGAAAAGTATTGGTGGTTTCTTTTATCTATAGTGGAGAAAAGTTTGTAAAAGCAAGTGGTAACTATTATAAGGTCGAAAGAACTTATGACCTAGGCCAATATATAGAATTATATCTTGCAAGTACACCACTCTTAGATGAGGACTTCATTCATGGATAAAGTAGCAGAAAGCATTAACACTATGGTGCAAAAATATAGCGAAGATGTTTTGAAACAGGTTGAAAAACGAATTGATGAAACTGCTGATGAAATCCTAGAGTATATTAAGAAAAACGCTCCACGTAGCGATAGTGGTACAAAGCACCTTGCTGACTCATTCGTCAAAACAAAAGTTGGAAATATCATTTATATTTCATCTAATACCAAAGGTAAACTTGTCCATATCATTGAACTAGGGTTTAGACATACTGGTGGTAAACATATCCCAGGGCGTCCATTTCTTCGCCCATCATATGATTTGTATTCACCAAAGATGCTTAAAGATATAAAGAGGATTATTGCTAATGGAACAACCTAACGACTTCATTTATGATGAGTTAAGTAAAATCAGTGAAAATGTCTTTTATGCTTTAAACACTGATGACAATACAATTAACTCTAATGAGATACCATACATTGTTTACCAAGAAATATCAAAGCACCCAGTTGTTGCCGATAATAAGGCACAAATTTATAAAGTAGAGTATCAAATCACCTTGGTAACAAAACTAGGAGAAGACCCCTTAATTCAAGCATTTGAAGACCACTTCAATGAGCTTGAAATCATACCAGTTATGATTAGCAGTTACAGAAATGATGACTATACGATTAATAGAGTTTACAAAATAGAAATAATATCCAAAGGAGGATAAACTAATGGCACAAAACAAAGTAACATTTGGACTTAAAAATGTTCACTACGCAATAGCGACACAAAATGAAAATGGAGTTTGGGAATTTGATGATTCACAAAGTCTACCATTTGCTCAAGAACTTTCAACTGAGGTTATTGGTGGATCACAATCAATTTATGCTGATGATAGTGTAATTGCGACTCTAATTCAAAACTCAGGTAGAAACATCACGCTTAAATTATCAGAAGTTAGTGATGATTTTAAGGAAAACATCTTAGGTTATAAAAAATTAGCAAACGGAAACCTAGTTGAAATCACCAATGCAGAAGTAAAAACATTTGCTCTTGGTTTTGAATTTCAAGGCGATGCTAAAGCACGTCGTGTCTGGTTTTACTTATGTTCAGTATCACCAATTAATGAAGCGACTAAAACTAAAGGTGAATCAGTTGAAGCTAACTCAATTACTTTAAACATTGTCGCAAGACCAATTGAAGTCGGTAATTATTTAGTTACTCATGTTGTCGCAAATCTAGGTGATGCAAACTACACAACATTCTTAAGTGAAAAACCAGAACTTCCTAGTTTTAATGGGTAATGGTTATGGAAAAAACATTACATATTCAAAATAAAGAACTTAAACTAAAAAGTTCGCTTTTTACCATTATTAGTTATAAAAACACTTTTGGTAGCGAACTATTTTCTGATATTGCAGTACTAGATAAATTGGCTACTAAAAAAAATGACCTAAGTCAGTTATCAACCGTAATTGATGTAATCTTTAGAATCACTTATATCTTGCATAAACCGTACACGAAAGAAAGTTATGATGAATTCTTAAACGGCTTTGACTTTAGTGTTTTATCCGATGTAAAAGATTTAGAGTTAATCTCAAATACGATTGCAGAACTTTTAGGAACTGTAAACGAAGTTGGAACTAGCGACATAAAAAAGTAGATAAAATCCCCATTACAGCATCAATTATTTTAAACCTTGCTAAATTAGGTATTCAAATAAGTGAATCAAGGTTCTTTGATATTGATACCTATGCAGAAATTATTGATTTAGAGATAAAGACTCAAAATGGGGAAAACACTAAATACGCTAGTCAAAAAGACATCGATACATTTTTACTTTAAGGAAAGGGGGTACTAGACCATGGCAGAAACGATTAAGGGATTAAATATCAAACTTGGTCTAGATACGACCGAACTTGATCACAATCTTAAAGGAATTAATAATGAACTAAAAGACCAACAAAAAGATTTAAAGGCAATTAATAATGCCCTTAAGTATGATTCTAGTAATGTGAATCTCTGGAAAGATAAACAGGATAAACTTAACGGTATTTTAGAAACCACTAAAAAGAAGTTAGAAAATCAAAACAAAAAGTTAGAAGAAGCGAAAGAAGCTCTTAAGATTGGAGCAATCACTGAAGCTGAGTTTAATGCATTAAAAAGAAGTATTCAATATACAGAAGCAGACCTTAATAAACTAAATAACGAACTAGATAAAACGACTAAGAAGATAAAATCTCTTAGTTCTATTGATTTAGAGAAGTTAAAAAAAGTTGGAACTAATTTAACGAAATATGTAACTGCGCCTATTATGGGAGCAGTTACTGCCCTTACGGCCTTAAGCGTGAAAAGTGCTAACACTGCTGATGAGATTGCTGATAATGCATCTAAAGTTTATTTATCAGTTGAGGCTTACCAAAAATGGACTTATGCAGCCAAGATACTAGCCGTTGAAGAAGGCACCTTAAGAAATTCCTTTGTAAAACTTAATGCGATGCTAGGAGATATTGCGACAGGTAATGGCGAAAAGTATGAAGCAGCACTTAATAAGATTGGACTATCAACTAAAGACTTAGTTGGTCTTAATCCAGATGAAGCATTCACTAAAATAAGAAATTCATTATCAAAACTAAAAGATGAAACATTAAGAAGTGCAACTGCTAGTGAAATATTTGGCGATAAGATTGGCTCTGAAATGGCACAACTTTTAGGAGCGACATCTAAAGAAATTGATTCTTTAAAAAAGGAAGCCGAAGAATTAGGAATTGTTACAACTGAACAAGCAGAAATTGCTGGTGCTTTTAATGATTCGATGGATAAGTTAAAACTATCTTTGAGTAATTTATCCGTGATGTTTGCAACTACTCTTTTACCAGTAATGAATAAGATAGTTGATGCTTTACAAAAGAAAATGATACCAGCAATTAGAAATCTAATTACTTGGTGGAGTGATTTATCAAGTGGTATTAAAAAAGGAGTTGCAATTGCAGGTGGAGTTTTAGCAGCACTTGGACCTGTAATACTCACACTACTTAAGCTGCATGGAATCTTTGGGAAATTGAAGACAGCGTTAAGTACTATGAAAATAGGAAGTATCTTGGGTGGCTTATCTCTAGGCAAAATTGCAATCATAGGACTAATTGCAGCACTTGCTGTTTTACTCCTTAAAAACGAAAAGTTTCAAGAACTTTTAAAAAAACTGTTTGATGCATTAACAAGAATTATTACTCCAATTAGTGAACTAATAACAAGTCTATTATCAAAACTAATGCCAGTTATAGAAGCAATTATGGGCGTCTTAGAAGTAGTGATTGATGCTATTGTTTCCCTGGTTGAAAGTATTTTAGATCCATTAATTGAAATCATTGATGTTGTTGTAAAAATATTAGAAGTATTGATAGATGTCATCCTAGATTTAGTGGATGAAATCATACCACCACTAATTGAAATCATAAAACTTGTATCAGATATTTTTATATCCTTAATGCCAATAATCAAAATGATTGTAAATTTAATTGGCGATGTTTTATCTAAAGTATTAAAAGCATTAGTGAAATTAATTGAGCCAATAAAGGCGATTTTAGAAGTTGTAATTGGTGTCATAGGTGTTGTCATTGATATTGTTTTAAAACTGATTGAAGCGGTAATTAAGCCCCTAAATAAAGTATTAGAAATAGTCGCAAAACTATTTCAAGTAGTAGCAGATATAGTCCTTGTTTTAGCAGATGTATTACTTGCAGTATTAATGCCAGTTTTAGAAATAGTACTAGCAATTCTTTCACCAATCATTGATTTTATTATGGTTATTATTACAGCAGTATCAGGTTTGATGGAACTTTTGATGCCACTAATTGAAATGCTACTTGCACCACTTATAGACCAATTAGATTTTATTAAAGAGTTATTAGAAATATTTGCACCACTACTTAGTATTGTTGGAGAAGTTATTGGAGCAATCCTAGCTCCTGCTTTAGAATTATTAATGACATTACTTGAACCAATTATGTGGGTGTTAGACAAAATTATTAATGCAGTGAAATGGATAATGGAAAACATAGGAAAAGTATTTGAAAAGGTTGGCAAGGTATTTGGTAAAGTTGGTAATTTCTTTGGTGATTTATTTACAGGTAAGTTATTTCAAAATAACTCTAATTCATCAAACACAAATTATACAACCAATAACGTAACAGTAAATACAACATCATCAACTATCGATATCAACGCTTTAAACAAAGCACTAGGAGGATCGTATATATGAGAAAGTTCTTTCTAGAAAACAAATATGGTGAGAAATTTCATTTTAATTATTTTAATAAAGCAATCCTTACTGATACTTCAGGACTTGGCTTTATTAACACATTTTCGTATTTAAAGTATGAAAACTATTATGAAACAATAAGTGATTCTTTTGAGATGAGTGAGATAAATGGCATCATCACTTTTCTAAATGGTTATAAGGGGTATAGCGACTTCTTAAAATATTTAACAAATGGTAAAGAAGACTTAAAACTTTACTATGAATCTCATGATTTATTTTATGCTCATGTTGATATTGTAAGTTTGTCTAAGTCAGAGATTAAAGTTGGTGGATTACAAAGCGAGATTATCTTTAGAAAGAAATCATACTGGATCAAAAAACGAAGTTTTGAAATAACTACAAACCCAACTGGTAGTGGGAAAATTTATCCTTACACCTATAGTTATAGTTATGCCGATTCATCATTTGGTTTTGTTGATATAAATATTGGTGGTCATTTAAGAGCTGAAGTGCTAGTAGAAATTAACGGATCAGTAAATAACCCAACATTAAAAGTTTCAAGAGGTGCTATTACAGTTAGTGAATTAAGACTAATAATTACAAAAGAAAATGTCCAAATAAAAGTCTCAAGTTTATTAAACGAAAAGTATATTAGTGAAATTGTAAACGGTGAATATTTAGATATTTACCATCTTCAAGACTTTAGTAAAGATAATTTTTTAAAGTTAGAAACTGGTAATTTAACGTTTGAATTCATTCCAGGAACCAGTGGTATTTCAAGTTGTAAGCTCTACATTCAAGAGTATTATTTGGGGTAGCATATGGAACTAATTATATTTGATAAGAAGACGTTTGAAATTATTGATCATATACCCTTTACAGATACTTTTGAAATTAAACTAGATTTAGTAATCTCACAAAAATCAACCTTTAAATTATCGACTATCAATATAAACGCTAAGCCAAAAGATATTGTATTTGTAAAAGCCAAAGATTTTAATTATTTAGGCATTATAGAATCTATTGAAAATGAAGATGGCGGAATTGTTCTTGGCACACTTGAATTTAAAGAAATCTTAAATAGAGAAATTAAACCCATCTCTTATAACGGAGAAATTGCATCTTATCTTGAAAACATTATTAAAGATACATTTATTCAAAATGAAGATGCACTTGAAAATATTATCTATTTAAGTGTCAGTAAAGAAACAAGTAAGTTAG
>Ga0116183_1006207_pt1 | contig 11031 bp, 8 predicted proteins | sample AD_UKC078_MetaG_FD_89753 | JGI IMG/M metagenome (GOLD analysis project Ga0116183, IMG submission 89753) | Active sludge microbial communities of municipal wastewater-treating anaerobic digesters from USA - AD_UKC078_MetaG | ecosystem: Engineered > Bioreactor > Anaerobic > Digestate | place: USA...
ATGCTGTCAAGCTTTATCCCGCTTTCTGTTCCATCCTCCGTTTCTTTTAACAAAGTTGAGGAATATATGATCTCCGTGCCGTCGGATATCTGGAAGTCGCATTTGCTCCACCTGCTTCCGCTGCCCTTTGTGCTTGTATTTTCTATTGTCAGGGTATCTCCTACTCTTGCTTCCAGTATAGCTCCGGAGTCGCTGGTTCCGGATGCAACTTCGGTGCTTCCGCGTTTGACAGTAATGGTAAAGCTGGATGTGGGTGCTTTTAAATCTTCATTTCCGCTTAATACTCGTTTGAAATACTCTTTATATAACTCTTTATAATCTACTCTACCGTCAATAACATAAAGTTCATATCTAACCGGAATTAATGACGCATTGACTACTATCATTAATGTAAATAACATTGCTATACAAATCAGCACAGCGACATGTGTTCTGATATTTATATTATTCATATCAATCACCTGCCTAATTTACTTTGAATTGTATATCATATTCTTTACTGTTGTTTCCTCTTTTTAGATACAGCTTAAAGTTAAGGATTTCATCTTTTTTTATATAGTCATAGACTCTTACAAACTTTCCGTTTACTGACTTTTCTTCATTTCTTTGTATAGAAAAAAGTATATATGTATCAAAATCTTCATCTTTTGATATACCATCACCAAAAGCCCTCCACTTATCCCTTCTTACTTCATAAACATGGTCATAAGATATGAAAGGCTGTGTAAGCAAAGTTCCTGTATTAATAAGCTCCTTGTCTTTATCGGTACATACTACTTTATATTGAGTATCAGGAGCGTAATTATCATAATCTTCGTAATTTCCTAAAGCAATAAATCCTGCATTTAGATTAAAGGACCTATCTGCCCTATCTCCCATTACATCAAAATCCTTGCGGGTATTAATTATCCTAATATCCGGCTCTATAATGTAATTTGGATCAGCCTTTGCCTTTTCTATTTCCGACTGCCTCATAATTTCCAAATCCTCTTTTGTCGCTGTTCCGTTGGCAATGCGTTCTTCCCTTGCCATTTTATCTGCAAAGGCCCCGGGGTCTTTTCTGTACTCTGCAAGCCTTGATATTATTACTTCTGCCTGGGCCCTTGTGGTTACTCCCGTGGGATTGAATATAATCTTGCCATTCATGGGGATACCCCTTACAAGGTATTCTTCATAGGCCTTTGTAAAGTATCCGTTGGGTTCTTCCAGATCAAAGTACGGATTAGGTCCGTAAGAAGGTTCCAGCTTCAATGCTCTGCACATCATCATTACCATATCTTCTCTTGTTATTGGTACATCGGGATAAAACCTGTCCCCTTCTTCTGCCTTGATTATCACACCGTTTCTCAATGCAGTTTCTATGTAGACACTTGCCCAATGAGGCTTTGAGGCAGGATATGGCTTTATGTCAATGAAGCTTACGCTGTCAATCCTCTTATACTCCATTGCTTGTACCAGCATCTCTACAAACTGCGCCCTTGTCACTTCTTCCTGTGGGTTGAAGCTGACTGAAGCTGATACATAACCTGAAATCACAAAAGCTATTATAAGTAAAAACACAAGTCCCTTATTACACTTTCTCATAGTTCCATCCTCTTTTATTTTTCATTGTTTACAAATTTTGTATTTGTGGTATAATATGAATGAGGTAATCGGCACCGCAAGGTGCGGTTGCCATAAATAGTGTTACAGTTTTACTGTAATCACTCTGCGGCTAGGCAGGGTGATTATTTTTTTCTCTCAACAATTGCCTTAACAATGACAATAGTCAAGGAGATTAGCGTCAAGGTAAACATAGAGAAAAGTAACACAAGGTTAAATGTCTCGTATGTAACCATCAGCACCACCTCCTTTCCTGAAGATTGGAGAGTGGCCAACCACACCTGCTCTATCCGATTACCTCAAAGGTTTTGTTTACTCGCCCTTCTTAAAGCTTGTGGGATATACATTATCCGCATAGAGCTCTGTTATGTAGTGTACCTCTTCTTTCTCATACTTCCTGCTCTGAAGCCTGCCTTCAACAGAAACAAGCTCCCCCTTCTTTAAATACTTCGATATGAATTTTTCCGGAAGGTTCCATGCAACAATCTGGATAAAATCAGTAGGCCTGTTATTGTCATTGCCCAAATAATCCCTGTCCACTGCCAGGGTGAAGTTTGTTACCCTTTTCTTTTCGTCGAAGGTCTTTGTTTCGGCATCAGCCGTAAGCCTTCCCATAAGTATTGATTTGTTTAACATTAATTTACCGCCTTTCATTTATACATTACTGTAAATTATTTACATGGAACAATATTACTAATTCTGTAATTATATGTCAATAATTATCGATGAAAGGCCGTTTTTTATATATGATTTGTAAAAAAAGAGTATTGCAAACTTCTTAATAAGCAGTTTGCAATACTCCTGTCCATATTTTTAAAATAATGCTGCATAATTGCAGTAGTATGTGAAGTACTTCGATTGTAGAAGAAGTACCCTATTCTGGCTTTTTAATCACCTGGCATATAAAGGAGGCTATATCCTCCGCATAGGTTCCTGCTCCGAAGCCTGCATCGTACCCAAGCTCCTTTGCAAGCTCATGGCTTATCCTCGGCCCCCCGCAGGCCACTATGAACCTGTCCCTGAGCCCTTCCGCTTCAAGCAGTTCAATCAGGTTGGTCATGTTCTGCACATGTATGTTTTTCTGGGTCACTGTCTGGGATACAAGAAGTGCATCTGCATTAAGCTCCACAGCTTTTTTTATGAATTCCTCATTAGGCACCTGACTCCCAAGATTATGGGCCTCTATCATTTCATACCTTTCAAGACCGTAGTGTCCCGCATAACCCTTCATGTTCATTATTGCATCTATTCCTACGGTATGAGCATCCGTACCTGTACTGGCGCCTATAACCACAAGTTTTCTTCCTATATTCTTCCTTATATATTCATCCACCTCGGTCATGCTCATTACTGAGCTTTCAACCTTAGTTACCTTTATATCCGTTATATCGATTGTATGAATACAGCTTCCGTAGATTACAAAGAAGGAGTACCCGACTCCCAGGTCTGCCATATGCACTACACTGGGCTCTTCAAGCCCCATCTTCATTGCATAAAGCTTGGCAGCCTCTTTTGCCAGTTCATCCGCCGCAATCGGCAGTGTGAAGCTCAGCTGCACCTTTCCGTCGTTCATTGTATCTCCGTAGGGCTTCACTCTCTTTGTGTCAAAGGCTACATCGAATTCTCTCTTATTCATCGAATACAAACCGGAACTCATGAAAGCACCTCCTATCTATTCAACATCAATTCTATAAATGGATTTATATATTTTGCATCCTTTTCCGTTACGCCGTCCAGTCCCTTTCCTCCTGTCCTGCTTCTCTTCACCCCCGCGAATTTACCCTGCTCAAGGGTTGCGAAAAGCCCCTCTTCTGCGATTTCCTCCAGAAGCGCAGCAGCTTTTTCAAGAACTTCGGCGGCTCTGGTCTGAATCATTCCGCCTTCTTTAAACTCCACTTCTTCTCCGATGCTTCTCATATTGTTGAATATATATCTCGCATTCTCTATGGAGAGGGCTCTATCGGCCATAAAAGGAGTATGCAGTGCTTCCGTCATCATTCCGAGAAGCTGGATGCCCTGATTGGTCCATATTGATATAATGTTAAAAAGCGCATCCTGTAAATGTCCCTTGAATATGTTGCCTGTCATATACTTGGTAGGAGGCATGTATTTCAAAGGAGCCTTGGGGAATATCTCCCTTGCCATCTGAGCCTGGGCAAGCTCCATGAGGAAGCCGTTCTCGATACCTGGATCCATTTCAAAGGCGTGTCCCAGACCCATCTGCTCTTCAGGTATTCCTGCCTTAAGGGCAAACTGTTCGTTTATGAACTGGGAGGCCAATACCGTGTGTGCTTCTTCAACGGCATCGGCTGTTGTAAGGTAGTTGTCTTCTCCCGTATTGATTATTACACCGGCAAAACCGTTTATTATCCTTGAAAAGTTCTGATCCACCAATGTCCTCTGCATGTTTATGTCTCTGAAAAGTATCCCGTATAATGCGTCGTTCAGCATTACATCAAGCCTTTCCATGGCACCCATTGCGGCTATCTCCGGCATGCAGAGCCCCGAGCAATAGTTGCAGAGCCTTATATATCTTCCTACCTCCCGGCTTGTTTCATCAAGAGCCTTTCGCATTATCCTGAAATTCTCCTGGGTGGCATAGGTTCCTCCGAAGCCTTCGGTAGTTGCTCCATAGGGCACATAATCCAGAAGGCTCTGGCCTGTCGTTCTGATAACTGCTATGACATCCGCCCCCTGCTTTGCAGCAGCCTGTGCCTGCACTACGTCTTCATATATGTTTCCGGTAGCGACAATCACATAAAGATATGGCTTTCTGCCTTCCCCGATAGTGTTCAGATATTCATCCCGCTTTTCCCTGTTGCTTCTTATCCTTTCAACCATTTTTACCGCCAGCTCGTAAGCCTTGTCTTTGATCTCCTCCTCCGGCTTTGCAGGCAGCTTGGTCAAGTCCAGCTCTCCCGCCGATACTTTTTCGGCAACCTCCTGAGTTGTCAGTCCCGTGTTCAGGACTGCATTCACCAGGAAATATGCGGCTCCTATGCCAAGGCCTCCGGCCTTTTTGATATTTTCTACTACAACATTGGGAAGGGGAGTCCCCACATCATCTGTGCCGTCAACTCCAAGAAGCCTTGTAATCGTTCTTTCCACTGCCACTGTAGTATGGATATCAATTAATTTCTGCGTATCTTCGGCTATTTGCCTCGCTGATTCCCTTGCACTGTCTATCAATCTGACGTCAAGCTTCAGACTGCTCATGATACACCTCCACGACTATTTATTCATTATTTCTTCCGCCTTGCTCAGTATCTCTTCCGGTATTCCCATCAGGCGGGATATGTTTATTGCATCTTGGGGGACTTTGGATTCCCCTTCTACTTCTATGAGAGTGTAATCCATGTATTCGGATATTGCATCAGGATCCTTTATGCCGCTAAAATCAATATCTCTAAGCCCCTTGACCTGCAAGTGCCTGATGCCCTCCCCTGCAAGACCGTCAAAATGTGTTGTAATTAAAGCCATACAGGGCTTATCCTTAAGATAATTAATAATTGCTTTGGATATTGCATAACCCTCGTGGGGATTTGTCCCCCTGGCAAGTTCATCTATCAATATCAGCCCTTTTTCATCCGATTTCATCAGCGCTTCCTTAACCGAGCGGATTTCTGCGCCGAAGGTACTGAGGCCCATATCAATCGACTGTTCATCTCCTGCGGAAATATATATGAATTCATTCATCCTCATCTCCATGTGATCCGCAGGTACGAGGAATCCATACTGAGCCATAGCCGCAAGCAAGCCCGCCATCTTGAGGGATACGGTCTTGCCTCCCATATTAGCCCCCGTTATAAGGGCTGCCCCCGGATCCAGGCTGATGCTGACAGGGGTAAAGGGCTTGCCCTTCCTTCTGAGACTTGTTTCCACCAAAGGATGCCTTCCCCTGACAATGACAAGCTTTTCATCATCGCAAATCACAGGCTTTACTCCATTATAGCCGTTGGCCATGTATGCCTTTGCTATGATCAGGTCGAATTCAGCCACGGCATCCATTACCTCCAGTATCTCGCTGCCCCTGACGGATATCTGTGCTGACAGCTTTTCCAATACCAGCGCCTCTTCCATGGCCTCTTCGCCCTTCATTTCTTCTATGCCCTTCATAAGCTCCAGCATTTCTTCCCCGGGTTTTACCCTGAAGGTTACATTTATGTATGTTTCTCCTGCCGGCTGAAGCATGTTGTTTTCATTGAATTTTTTTATCAGGTTGGTCTGGGTCTTGCTGACGGTTATTTCTCCGCTGGCTCTCACAGGTATGCCAAGCTCTGCTTCCGCCCTCTTTATTGCTTCTTTTTTTAAAACATCCAGTTTGTGCAGGCTGGCTGCTTTCCTGCTCCTTATTTCCGCCAGAGCCTCCGAGTAATTGTCATAGATATAGAAGGTCTTGATCCCTGTACTTTCCGGATCAAGTATGGCTTCCACCCATTGTAGCTCCTTAACCTTATATTTCTCGGGAATGGCCCATTGAAGCGCTTTCTGGCTTTTTGATATGGATCTTGCAATATATGCAAAATTCTTCAGCTCAAAAAACTCCACAACATTCAGTACGCCTCCGGCTATGCACCTTTCCACAGACCTTCTGATATCCTTTATCAGCCTCATTTGTGTCCTTATTTCGACAAACACGGCTCTCTGTGAATTTATAAGCTCCTTCAGAACAGCCACCCTGTCCAGCTCTTCCAACAGCAGCTCCTTGTCAGAGACTTCATAAGCCTTGATATTGTTCTTAAGCTTCTGTCCGAAGGGAGTCATAGGGCGCAGCTCCTCCAGGACCCTGTCAAACTCCAATATTGCTTTTGTCTTTTCATCCATCAGCATATCAATTTTTCTCCTTGAATCACATCAAAAACCGGTATGTGGGGCACTGCATTCCTCATAGCTTCGAGCAGCTCGCATGGTTCGAAGCAGTAGCCCTCCGGCGAATAAGGATTTACCGTTATTGCTATGATATTTACATTTTCCAGTACTCTAAGCTTCATACCCATTTTTTGAAGTATGGCAAAATCCGAAGCAGGTATGAATATCCTTGTGGGATCCTTCACTATAATCTTGAGGCTGCTTTTCATGTTCAGCAGTATATCCTTTACGGTGTCAACCGTTGCCGAACCGCTCAGTACTATACTGTCGGTATCCTCCCCAAGCTGCTCCGAAATTATATCTCCGGACCGAAGCGAGGTAACAGTATCAATATATCTTGCACTTCCGTCGGCGGCAATCAATGCTGTTTTTCCCATATCAACCGCGCTGTAGGCTATATCCCTTATATTCTCATCTTCAATCACAGGGGCAGAATAGGTATTAACAAGGTGCATTGTCCTTTCCACCACTCCGCCGATATTCCGGGCAAGCGCTGCACCCGTAGCCAGAATCGTCCCGTCGGAAACATAAGGGGCTGCCGAGGCCCGCCTGTCCAGGGAGCCGTCGATCAATACCAGCTCCGCTCCCAATTCCTGCATCTCTATGCACATTTTCTTTATGGTCAGTGATGAGTGAGGGCCGGATATTTCTGCATACCCGTCCTCGGTGGCACGGCCGATTACTACTCTCCCCATAGGGGTGTTGTAATCGGTCACTCTGAATATCTCCAAACCCGCATGCTCACCTTTTATTGCGCTTTCTACCGTGGTCAGGACAGTACCGCGCCTGACAAAAATGGGAGGCTTTTCGGTACTGGTAAGCACGTCCTTCCTTTCTCCATCTCTGCCCGTAGAAATAAGGCCCAGCTTGATTCCCTTTTCGTGGGCCTGATTGATTATTTCATTCAATGTTACTGTCTTGCCGGCATTCTTGCAGGTTCCTACTATGGATACTATATTGTTTTGAGGATATATAAGGTCTATAAGCTGATTCATCAAGGTCCTCCTGATTCTCGCTCCTTATGGATACGCAATGGGACAGGAGAAACGTCCCCGTGTCCCACTATGGCGTCCCTACATGTGTCTCGCCTTTGCCCTTTCTTTGCGGAGCATTTCCGTCGGCTCCAGATTCATTGCGTTTCCTTCCAGAAGCCCTGCCACGCCCGACAGCTTATCTTCCTTCTTCCCGGTGCATACTTCACAGGTACATGGTTCTTCTATATATTCAGGCTCAGTGTAAGTAGTGATGACGCCCTCAAAGTTCCTGAGTATCACCTTGCTCTTGCTCTGGGAAATCACATACTGCGGCATTACCGGAGTCTTTCCGCCTCCTCCCGGTGCATCAACAACAAAGGTAGGTACGCAGAAACCCGATGTATGCCCCCTGAGGCTTTCAATTATTTCGATACCCTTGGATACTGTAGTTCTGAAGTGTTCTATCCCAAAGGAAAGGTCGCATTGATAAATATAGTATGGCCTTACGCGGATCTTCACCAATCCGTGAACCAAATCCCTCATAATGTGAACACAGTCGTTTACTCCTCTTAAAAGCACCGACTGGTTGCCAAGGACTATTCCGGCATCAGCAAGCTTATTGCAGGCTGCTGAGGATTCCGGAGTAATCTCTTTGGGGTGGTTGAAATGGGTATTAAGCCATATAGGATGATATTTCTTAAGCATGTTCACAAGATCGTCGGTTATTCTCTGGGGCATTACCACGGGAGTCCTTGATCCGAGTCTGACAATCTCAACATGATCTATTTCCCTGAGCTTTTTGATTATATATTCCAGTACGTCATCATTGACAAGCAGCGGATCTCCGCCCGAGAGAAGCACATCCCTTATTACGGGTGTATTTCTGATGTATTCGATAGCCTTTTCTATTCTTTCCATAGGCATCTGCTCGTCATGCTGTCCTGCAAATCTTCTCCTTGTACAATGCCTGCAGTACATTGAACACTGGTCTGTAATAAGCAGCAGTGCCCTGTCGGGATATCTGTGGGTCAGTCCCGGTACCGGTGAATCTTCATCCTCATGAAGGGGATCCAGCATGTCTGCATCCGCTTTGTGAAGCTCTTTGGAAGTAGGGACGGCCTGTTTTCTGATAGGGCAATGGGGGTCCTTCGGATCCATAAGTGATGCATAATATGGAGTGACTGCCCCCCTCAATGTCTTTAAGCATTCATTCACTCCTGCTTCTTCTTCGGGAGTAAGTTCAATTATCTGCTTAAGCTGAGCTGCTGTGGTTATCCTGTTGGATACCTGCCATTTCCAATCATTCCACTGTTCGGGGGTAACATCCTTCCACAATGGAATATCCTTGTAATTTCTCAATGCGCTTACCTCCTTAAATTTATTTTATGCATACATCTCGGTAAACAAATCCCTGAGCTTTTCACTCTCTCTGAGTATCTGGAGTGTTATTTCGGCGTGCCCCTTGGTATAGCCGTTTCCGATTATCATAGTGACATCGCTTCCTACTCCTTCAGCTCCCAGGGCTGCTTTTGTAAAGCTGGTGGCCATACTGAAGAAATATACCACTCCGGTATTTTTTGTCGCAAGTATGCTTGTCATCTCCGTATCGGGTATGTTTACACAGTTTATTGTGATATCAGCCATCTGGCCATTTGTATATTCAGATACTTTGTTCATTATTTCCACGGGCATTTTTGCATTTCCGACAAAAACCTCATCACAGAATCCAAGCTTCATCAGCCTGTCTGCACTCTTCGGGCTTCCGCAGCAGCCGATGACCTTGCCCGTTATTCCGGCTCTTCTCTTTGCTTCATAGCTGCAAAGCACTCCTGATTTTCCTCCCGCACCTATTATGAATACTGTGTCACCGGGTTTCACCAGCTTTGCAGTCTGGGCAGGAGCACCGGCTACGTCAAGGGCTGACAGTGCCAGCTTTTCCGGCATGTCCTTCGGCAGCACCGCATAAATCCCGCTTTCAAAGAGTATTGCTTTGCCTTCTATATCGACCTGATCTATTTCTTTTCTGATTTCCTTGATCTTATCTATTCTGAGAGGAGTAAGTGAAAGTGATACAAGTGTTGCTATCTTATCCCCGACCTTCAGGTCAGTCTTACCTTCCAGCGCCGGCCCGATCTTCTCAACAGTACCGATAAGCATTCCGCCGGAGCCTGTTACAGGATTTCTGTGCTTGCCCTGCTTTTCTACTATATCCAGCATTATCTCCGCTATCTTCTTCTCATCTCCGCCGGCCTGTTCTTCTATCTGCGTGAAGCTGGCAGAGTCTATATTCAGGGTATGTACATCGATAAGTATTTCATTGTCGTAAAGTACATCCATATTGTTGTCAACTTTGTTTGCCGGCTGCGGCAAGACTCCTGCCGGTTCAATGACCCTATGGGTACCATATTTGCATCCCTTTTTCATATGCTGTTATTCCTCCTTAATTTTTGGGCTTATGCCAATTTTAATAAGCAAATTATATGCCAATCGGAGGTTACAGGTTTTTGAAGAAAGCATTAAATCGCTGACATATCTTAATATATGAACCGTATATATAGTCACGAATAGTAGACAAAAATTGATGGCTCTAATTCAACTTGACTAAGAAAAACCTAACTCTGTCAAAGGTCATCCGTGACCGTGACAGATTGCTCGGCGTCCATGCCTCGCATACGGTTATTTCTAAGCCAAGTTTCATAAGGGCCATTAACAATTTTTGTCTAAGTATTCTTAGCCTATATATACTGTCCCTATTTAACAATATGTCAGCGATTTAATAAATTTATGCCTAAAATCCGGCATTGTCAGCTTTGATGATATACTTGCTTATTTTGTATTGAAGCGTCTGTCTTGGTATGTCCAGCAGCTCTGCTGCCCTTGTCACGTTGCCATCACACCTTTTCAGGGCTTTCTCAATAAGGCTTCTCTCCAGGTTGTACAGGGCTTCCTTCAGGGACTTGATTTCATGATCCTCCTGGGTGAAGTCAAATTTAGCAAATATCTCTCCCAGGTAATGTGGAAGATGCCTGCTCTCGATTATATTCCCCTCTGTTATGTTCATGGCTCCTTCTATGGCATGCTCCAGTTCCCTGACATTCCCCGGCCATGCATAGTTCAAGAAGAACTCCTCCACGCTGCTGCTTACATGACTGACATTCTTATGCAGCCGTTTGTTGTATTTCTTGATAAAATGCTCTATAAGGAAGTGTATATCCCCCTTCCTTTCTCTTAAAGGAGGCATCTTCAGAGATATTACACTCAGGCGGAAGAACAGGTCATCCCTGAGGGTCTTTTCCATAACTGCCTGCCTGGGGTCAATATTTATAGCCGTCACTATCCTGACATCAACGTGAACGGTTTTTGTATCGCCGACTCTTCTCACATTGCCGTCCTGTATTACCCTCAGCAGCTTTGCCTGCAGCTGAAGAGACATTGAATTGATCTCATCCAGGAACAGGGTACCGCCATTGGCTATTTCAAAAAGCCCCGGACGGTTTTCCGCTCCGGTGAAGCTGCCTTTTACCGTACCGAAAAGTATGCTTTCCAGCAAGGTTTCCGGAAGAGCCGCACAATTTTGGGCAATGAA
>Ga0116183_1006208_pt1 | contig 11029 bp, 7 predicted proteins | sample AD_UKC078_MetaG_FD_89753 | JGI IMG/M metagenome (GOLD analysis project Ga0116183, IMG submission 89753) | Active sludge microbial communities of municipal wastewater-treating anaerobic digesters from USA - AD_UKC078_MetaG | ecosystem: Engineered > Bioreactor > Anaerobic > Digestate | place: USA...
AGAACTGCAGAACAAAATCAAGAAGGCTTATGACGATGCAGCACGCCTCAGCCAGGAGTCGGAAACAGAACTGTCTCAGATTATACAGGCTGTCCATGCGGAGATCGACCGCAAGACACAGATGCAGGAGACCATGCACCAGTTCAAGCTCCGGAAAACGGAATTGATTGGACGATGGGATGTTGCGTTCTGCGCAAATGAGGTTCTCCGGAAACAACTGTCAGAAAGTGGAAGCGCAACCCCGCTTCTTCAGGTGGCCAAGCCGGTTCCATCAACCTTGAAAGGAATCGGTGAGGATGAAGCGGTTTGTGCTGTGAAGGCCGAACATATCAACGAAAACACCATGATGGTTGAAAGCGTTGATACCTGTCGGCTAGCAGACCTGTCACCCCGAATGAGACAGCCGTTGAATCCTGGGGACGTGTTGATCTGCACAACCGGCAGCGGAGAACAGGTGGCCTATCTGGATGAAAAGACTGCGGCCGAAGGTTGCAGGATTCTTGGAAGCGCCACGTTTACCGCATTGCGCTTCATAGAAACGCCAAGGTATTTCACTATCGCCATGACACACCCCATTGTGCGGGCACAATTGAACAGCCTCGCCACAGGGGCCGTCCAGCGTTTTGTCAGTAAAAAAGACCTCGACTCCTTGCTGGTTCCCAATTTGTCGGTGATCTGGCGGGAAGATTTTGACAGTCGTGTCGCTCGGGCCTTCGAACGAAGGCGTGAGGCCTTGACCGCAAAAAACCATGTATTGGAGCTTGCCGAGCAGTTTTTTCGGGAGGAAATGAAGCAATGAGGATTGCATCGCAAATGATCGAATATTTAAACCGCGAAGGTGCCGCTACACCGGTGGCTATCGCGGCGTCGATACCCGACCTGAATCAGTGCGGTGGTGCTGAACGCGCCCTGTTATTGCTTCGATTGAACCCGCAATTTGAACGTATAGACAAGGGCGGCTCTTCACCTGCTGAACCTTGCGACGGTTTTATGGTGAAGGAAGACGAGGCCCCCTATCTGGCCAGCTCCAAATGGACTACACGCGGAAGCGGAAAATCCGATGAGGACGTGATCCATGATGCGACGCTCCACTACTTCAAATCACTGGGAAAACCCGGAGCTCCGATTGCCAATGTGGTGATGGAAGTAACCCAAACCACCGGGCTAAGCGCACCGGCCGTGGAACAGGTTCTACGGTCACAGTTTATGACAATGAATACGAATATTTTTAATCGGCCCAAACGGCAGGAGGATGAATAATAATGGCTAAGAAAAAAGAAAATGCAGCCGGTAAGCTCCGGGACCAAGCCCGAGCACAACTTGCCGAATTGGGCTACGAAAAACTTATTGAGGACTTCAAGCTTTTTGATCCGTTTGGTGACGGCAGCATGGATGCCACAGCGGATCTGGTGGCGATGGATGGTGACGAGCCGGTGATTCTCTTTGCGGCAGCTGATCCCGGCGATGCCGCACGTCCTTCCATCCAAGATGATGCCAAGTTCAAGGCCGGGCTGGGTGCGGATGAAGGCAAGCCATTCCGTTTTGTTTGGGTTTGGGATGGTGACAACAATTTTGTTTTTGACCTGGAGAAAGACGCCCAAATTTCCGACCTGCCACGCAGAGATTTATGGCGGGAGATTGCCAAGCCGATTTCCGATTCCCGTTCCCGCTTGCTTCAGGACCTTTCCGCTGAATATCACCGTGGAGACTTCCGGGCAATCCAGCGCAAATTCGACCAGTTGCATGATGCTATTTACTCCCGGGGCGGCGTAAAGCCGACCAACGCGGCCATTGATGAACTGGGAAAGCTCCTGTTTCTGCGTATTCACCTTGAAAAGTCACCTCGTTACAAGCTTCAGGAGGGAGCGGGTAAAGGGAAGCTCTTTGCCGATATCTACTCTTCCGCATATGTGAAAAAGAACGGCAAGGCCGCTGTAATCGAACTGAAGGATGCCTTCCGTGAAATTAACAACCTGGCGCAATACAAGGCGAATGACATTACCGGTGAGGAACACACCATCTTTGCCTACGACGAGCCGCTAAAACTCGAGAATCCCGAGATCCTCGCCATGGCTATCGACTCCATGGATCTGCGCGACCGCGATGGTCAGCCTATCCGCCTCTCGGTGCCGGATAAAGAGCTGGTGGGCAATGGCGAACAGGCCCGGATGATGAGAGCGCACCTGATCCATGAAGACCTCCTCGGCTGGGCGTTCGATGTGTTCCTTCGCGGCAAATATGCCAGCAACGAGGGCTTGGCCACCTATCTGACACCCTCTCAGGTGGTTGAGTGTATGACCCACATGGTTTTTCACGACATCACCGAGGCGGAGCTCTGGGCTCGCCGGGGTGACAAGGATCAGCAGGAACGCTGGAATCCTGGGAAAGACGAAAAGGATCTGCCCGCCTTCCTCTGCGGGGATATCTGCTGTGGCACCGGCCGCTTTCTGGTTGGGGCCTTGCGGGAAATTAAAAAACGAATTCTTGATGATAAGCATGTGGGCCATAGCGACGCTGACAAGCTGGCATGGCTCAGCCAGATGAAACGTCACAGCTTCTTTGGCGCGGATCAGGCCGAGGGCAGTATCCAAAAGGCGCGTATCAACATGCTGCTTTATGGAGAGGATCACAGCCAGTTATTGAAAGTGGATGACTCCATAACGGATACCCATGTGGACAAGCTGGTAGGCAAGTTCGATCTGATCCTGACCAATCCGCCTTTCGGCTCAGGGAAATACGATGACCCCAAGGGATTGGCAAAAATGCGTAAGGAAGAGCTGGGGCTGGAGCTTGGTTGGAAATGGAAAACTGGGGATAGGAGTAAGAGAAAAGAACTGGACAAAGTTGATCCTGCCGTACTTTTTGTGGACCGCAACCTGCAATTATTAAAGCCAGGTGGGCGCCTCTTAATCGTTGTTCCGGATGGCATTCTTTGCAACTCAGGTGATGCCTATATCCGTGAATATATTATGGGGTCAAAAGATGAAGAAACCGGCGAGTTCTTGGGTGGCAAAGCCATTCTGAAGGCGGTTGTTAGTCTACCAACTGAAACTTTTGCCATCTCCGGTACAGGTGCAAAAACTAGCTTCATTTACCTGCAAAAGAAAAAGCATGCATCTGAAAAGCAAGGCTCTGTATTTATGGGTGTGGCTGAGCATGTGGGGTATTTGAAAAAAGGAAAAACAGAGGTCCCAGATCCATCAGGAAATGACTTGGTTGAAATTTCGGTTAGTTATATCAATGGAGGCCCTAAATGAGCGGGTTGCCCTCTTGCGCATGGATTGAATCCAAAAATCTTAGACCATCCAGGTGGAATGCAGAATTCTACAAAAATGAATTCATTGCATTAGATAAGAAGATTGAAGATTCAAGCATAAGTACATTCAAACTAAAGAAACTTTCTAAGTTATTTACGGGGCCATTTGGATCAAAGCTACCAGCCTCCCTCTATAATACCGAAGGTGGCATTCCTTTACTAAGGGTACAAAATATTGGTGACCTATTTTTAAATGAAAATGAAATGGCTCTCATTCCAAAAGATGTTCATCAAGACATCATTCGCTCAAAACTTGAACCTGGCGATATAGCATTGGCGAAAGCCGGAAGATTAGGGGCATTGAGTCGCATTCCAGAAAGGGTCAAGGAATGTAATATCACACAACACATTGTCGGGATTAAGGTTAACAAGAATAAAATTGTTCCGGAATATCTGACCGCATACTTAATGTCGAAGTATGGAGAATTTCAACTTAAAAGACAAGCAGTTGGCACAATAATTAAATATCTTGGCATTGAGGAAACAAGAGAAGCATTGATCGCCACACCTGCTGAAAAAGTACAGAAATATATTGGAGGGTATATTTCATGCGCTGAAAAATGTAGAGACAAAGCAGACACTATTCTGCTTAAAGCTACACAGCTGATAAACGAGTTATATGGCGACTCAATTCCAGATAAAGATAAGGCAAAGCACAACGTCATTTCAGCCGATGATTTAACACCTGAGCGGATGGATGCTTGGTTTTATCAGTTAAGGTTTATGAAGCTAAAAACGTATCTTATGGCTAACAAAAGGTTTGTTCCATTAGCTGATATTGCAAAAATTTGCAATCGTCGAACCGGAAGATTCAACCAATCGGATTATGATCAGATCAATTATGTCGAAATATCAAGCATTGATACTGAATCTTCATTGATAAAACCAAATAGAAAAAAAATCTTCGAGCTACCAGCAAGTGCCAAAAAGGAATTGCACTTTGGGGATGTTCTTGCTTCTACCGTTCGAGTGAATAGGAAGTGTGTTTCTGTTGTGCCTTTTCATTTAGACAAATCTATAGGAAGCACAGCAATAGCTGTTCTGAAAACATCCTCAATTGAAGAGGCTCACTTTCTGGAGTTGATTTTAAAGCATGATATTTCTACATCTCAGATAATGAGATGGAATACTGGATCGGTCTATCCAACTGTTACGGAGGATGTTTTTGAAAAAATTCTCATCCCCATGATAAGTCATGATGAAAGAAAGAAGATTGGGAAGATTGGGAAGTTAAGTGCTGATTATCGATATAAATCTGTATCGCTTATATTGAAAGCCAAGTCTAACGTCGAGTCCTTAATTGAAGGCGAGCTGGACACTGACGCCATACTCTCCGGCAAACTAAAAGCCCCGACTTGGGAGGATATTCAAAAAGAACTGGAGGGCATTTAATCATGCAGATACTCGGGATACGCACCGCTTCAACCTGTGTCCGATATGCCATTGTTGAATGGGATGGTCAGGCTACCTCATTGGTAAATTCCGCCGCTGAGAACAAGCTGGATTTCCCTGCAGACCGTCAGGAGATACCACAAAAGCTGCAATGGCTGTATTCGGAGCTTGAGCGGATTTACCGGTTGTATCCCGATATTTCCAAGGTTGCCATCAAGATGAACCAGTTCGGTACTGAAAAAATGGCGAATCGTTATTCCACTCACATGGATGGTGTTGCCATGCTGTCCGCTCTGCAGAACGGAAAAACGGCCGACACCTTTTTGTATGCAAACATGCAGCAAGGCATGAGCTCCAAAAAGGTCCAGACATTTGCCGAAGCCAATGTGGGACGGACAGATAAATACTGGAATGCACAAATGGCCGATGCCGTTGCTGCTGCATGGATCGGGAGGGACAGATAATGCAGCAGCGCGTGCAGATAAGTCCCGGGCAGACCATTTACAAATATGTCCTCCAGCAGCCCATTGGGGGCGGCGGCTATGGCGACGTATGGCTTGCCCACGACCGGACCATTTCCCGGGATCTTGCGGTAAAAGTGCTGGCCCAAGGCGTAACGATTGACGAGCGCTTACAGGAAGCACGCATCGGGAACCACCTGGATCATGCCAATCTGGTCAAAATGCACTATGCGGATGTGGTTCAGCACAACGGAACCGACCTTGTCATTATCGCTATGGATTACCATGCAAACGGGTCAATCCTTTCCGGCGTCAATGCGGGCAATTTTATGCCCATCCCCGATGTGATTCGCTTCATGGCGGACATTCTTAGGGGGCTGGAATACCTGCACGAGCTGAACCTGTATCACAACGATATCAAGCCAAAGAACATTCTTATCGGAAACGCCAACCAAGGGGTGTTGACCGATTATGGCATCACCTGTCACTCGCCCAGCGGACAGCCCGTTCAGCCACGGAGTGCATACAAACTCCATATGGCTCCGGAAGTTCTCAATTCCAATCAGATCAGTGTTCAGACGGATATTTATCAGGTGGGCTTGACCGCCTTCCGACTGCTGAATGGCATTGGTCACATCCGCGACAAATTCAACGCCTTGGGTCAGGGTGACTACTATCAGTTGGTGAAGCATGGGAAAGTCGTTCAGGCCAATGATTACCAGCCCTTTGTTCCCCGGAATTTCAAAACTGTTATCAATAAGGCGGTCCATGTAGACCCTGCCAGCAGATACCAGTCAGCCGTCGAAATGCGCCGGTCTTTGGAGCGATTGAGTTACCCAGGTTATTGGACAACCGATCCTTGCGGAACCTTCATCGGTCATAACGAGCGGTATGAATACCGCTTTGAAGAGCGAGCGCTGACAGTCAAATTGTTTGAATTTACAGCGTACAAAAAGCTGAAGGATTCCGGAAGAGAGACCAAAATCTCGGTGTACTCCGATAAAAATCTCACTCGTAAACAAGCGGACGAGTTGAAACGAAAATTCATGCAATGGGTAGTAACGGGATGAAGCGTGATATGACCCATTTAAATACAACAAAGATGCTTCAAAGCGCACAAGCCCTGATAGATCATCTCATCACGTGGGGCGAGATCACCCGCTTTGAGCTGTGCGGTATTGCCGGTGCTCAGGAGTGGATTACGGTCTTCGAAAAGGCGGGCGTCCTGCATACAGCGACCCCAGATATTTGGAGCCTTTCGCCGGAACTCTATAGCCTGCTGCGGGAGGATTCAGAAAAGGCGATTCGTACCGCTTTGTTTCAGTTTCCTGAATATCGCGGCTACCTGATTTCCATTCTTGCCGAAGGGGTTGCATCTGCAGCCAAGCAAGGATTTCATGATGAGATCGAGAAGTGGTCGGGCAATGAGCTTTTGCCGTTTCTCTCATCAATAAACCGAGTGCTGAATCAAATTGAGACCGATGGGACGCGAATCGTCGACCAGAAAGCTGATCAGATACCACCACTGTTTGCAGCTCTCCCGGAGAGGCAGACCAATTGGGATAGTTGGAATCAATCGTTACTGGGACGGACTGCCCGACCACAGGACCTTTTCGATTTTGTACTCAAGCGATTTGTGCCCTATGCCATACCCGAGGGGTGTGAAGCTCACGGATGCGCTCCAACTCTTCTGCCAATAATTCCCCTACTGGATGCTGACGGCAATAACCAGTTCATAAATCTTGGACCTGCACCGTGGAATATGCGTCGCGTCCGCATCCAGAGTGGCTTTGCTTTGTTTGACGAAAATGGGAGCCCACTTTCTGACCTGGGAACAGAAGAGAGCTCTCGGACCGCACTGCAGGATGCGCTGGTCAACCATCCTTTCTATAAAGCAGTGACCCATCTGGCGATTTATCAATACCGGGCCAAGGCAGCGCTCACCTCGAATTTTGAACTGGTTCTGAGACCTGGTGCTGCCCTGAGCGCAGTAGAGCTGTATTACGAAACCCGAAAAATCGGTCTGCTCAAAGAGTGGTTGCCACTGCTGGTTCAATGCCAAGAGTGCTTTGTGGCAAGGCCGCTAAATGATGAACAGGTCGAAAATATGATTGAGAACCTGCTGGCCTTGGAAATTCTGGACCAGTCCGATGATAACCTCGTTCTTCACGAAAATTTCCAATCAACCTTGATGGCAAGCAGGCTTCGTCCAGTTTTTCGTCCCGGAAAGCTCCTGCAGGAGCGCATGATTGAAGCGGTAAAAACGCATTTGCATAAAGTTCAACCACGGGAGGTGATTGCATGAATCAGATCGAAGGCACCTCCTCGAAGGTGGCATTACCAAAACTTTTTTTATGGAATGATCCAACCAGGTACCAGGAATATCCTGAGGCCCTCGCCAGGGCTGAAAAAGGCCGTGTTTATTCACGACAGGAAATTGAACAGGATCTGTTCGATATCGCTCCAACCCTGACCTTTAAGAAAGATGGTAAACCTCGAGGACGTGGAACGGATGGCATTGTCAACACCATGGGCTTCGAGCGTTTCGGTCAAAGGCTCTGTGTAAATGGGCTCGATCTTATCCGAAAAACGGAGGAAGGGTTTGTGGTTTCGCAGTCGGGGATTGAGCTGGGGCACGCCTATCGGGTTGACCCTGCCGGAGACGCATGGCTCCATTTATTGGCAAGAAATGTTCTGCTTCGAGAGCCAAGAACGCGACTACTGACAGGGCTCATGCTCAAAGGATGGATGCTGAAGGTCGAAGTGTTCAACAACTTCCCAAAGAGCCAGATGGCCTTCATCGGACCGGACAATGGCAGGTTGGACATCACATCCAAGGACTGCCAGCAGTTTAACTGCCTGCTTTCTGATAATGCCGAGTTGGCACTAGGTCCTTTATGGATTTCTGAATTGTTTGAGCACGGCTTGAAACTACCTGTTGAATGGTGCGGCATACGTGTCGACCAGCCCTCGATTAAGGATCTCTCAACCGCCATTAAAAAGAGCTTTGGATTGCTTTTCTATGTCGGAATTTTCAATGACGAAGGCAATGGGTGGGCCGTTGATACGGATCGCGCTGGCCGGTTGCTCGGTCATGATGTCCTTGAATCTTTCGGGGTGTTCGGAGCAGGCGATTCGATAGGCAAGTCGACGGATAACCTCTTTATCGAGGCATTAAGTCAGACTATGGACAACGAAGGGTACACCATTGCCAGCGCCCTAGCGGACAAGTTTGGAGAGCTTTGTCAGACGCCTGTTGAGGAGCGGAATGCTGCTCTGGACAAATTTGCCCGTGAAGCCATGTATGACGACCGTCTGGTCATAGCATCCTGTCATGCCGGACAGCCACGCATGGGACGCGGCTTATTCGGTGATAGTAATTGCCGTCGGCTGAAAATTGAATTTACACCGTCCGCAAGAGGGACGGTTATCGGAATTAAAACGAATAACGACCTCGCGGAGGAATAGAACAATGATTATGAAACCTTGGGCAGCAAAAGGAGTCGCGCTTTATCCACCCAGCTTCTGCATGGTTGGCCAAAATCAGGTATTTAACGCTCTCCACCAGTTCCGGCGTTCGTTTTGGGATGGCCAGACTCATGATATTGCAGGATTTTTCGTGGCGTTTGGAGATTGGGGCCTTGGCAAGACCCGTCTCGGCTACGAACTGATTGGAGAGGCGACCGGGCAGATCGATGAATGGCTGCTGAATGAACACGAATACGTGGTCGCTCCCTACAATCGAAAAGATAAAAAGGCGCGGGTGCTCGAACCAGCCCTGAACGACGGAGTCCTGCCGGTCTATATACGCTACAGTTCCGTATGTGATGATAAACTCGATGCCCCGACATGGGTTGCCCGGCTCACCATAGAATCCCTTCGGCAGACTCTTGAATGTGATGTGAAATCCGGAGGGGTCAAAGCGCTCTACACGGACATCACCAATGCCCTTCATGCTAAGGGCATTCCTCTTGATCAGCTGACCTCCTGCGTGAAAAACGAGGGTCTTGATTATTCCGCAAGGCTCGATGCCGCAATGGAAATCCTCAAACCAAAGGGAATCAAGCATCTCTGGATAATTGTTGACGAAGTGGAAACCCCTGGTGACCTGAAGCGTGGCCTTCGGGACGACACGCCGTCCAGTATTGATGATGAATACCTGCTGATGGTCTCCGAGGTTATCAAGCACGAAAACTGGCGCAGTCAGCACCCGTATGTGAATTTCCTTCTGCTCTGTTCTTTGGGTATGAGAGACCAGATTCAGATTGGTCCGAATTTGCGCCGTGCCAGCAGTGTAACCATCGAACCGAATCAGGTTACCGATGTGAGCCGTTATGTGAATCACATCAAGGAATCATTGGCCGATCCGACCTCTGTTGAATATCCAGCAGGCACCTTGGAAGCAGCCTTCCTGTCAGCCAATAGAAACTTCGGTTGGTTGAACGTCATTATGTCATCGGTACATGAGACCTATGCCAGACACAAAGAGCGAAATGAAGATATCAATTCCTGGGCACTGATTAAGGATTTTGCCAAGACAGATGCCCGGGCTGACAACATTTTCAACGACAACGCCGCAATGCCTTTGATCGGCAAGATCAAGGATGTGCCCCAGGAAATCGTGGAGCGTATTGTTTACGGTCAGCTCCCTGTAGGCGTGGGCGGCACCTCTTCGGCCAACATTTCTCCAGCCGTTGCTGAAACCCTGCTTGAACATGAAATCGCAGGTCGGGGAAAAACATTCGCTGAACTGAGCATGGTGCATATCGATGCGTCAACGCTCGCCAGTGAACTTATCCGGCCAGAATACGGGTTTAAGCCGGTTGAAGGGAAATCGGACACCTACTTCACCTCCACATGCCAATTATCTGTGGTTGGTTTGCTGGAAGCCCTGAAAGCCTTTTCGGTCACGGCAGGAAGCAACGATTCCTCGGACATCGTCATTTACACTGATCTTGAGCAATGGGGCGAACAACTGGCAGCCCTTTACCCGAGAGATGGGATTGAGTTTGCCGCAGAAGCTCTGCACAGGATTTTCCTGAGCCCTGATTACAGGGTGGCAGACAGCCGGTTCATCGGAATGGCGTTCCGTTTGTGGAAGGAATTTAACAAACTACTCAATGCTAATACTGAAAGTGTCCGTTTCTTTAAGGACGGCCGCTTTGAGCAGAAGCTTGAGGATTATGTAAAAGAGGTGTCCGCCTCAAAAAATAAGCGGACTGCCGCAACCTGTCTTGGTTTGGCAAAGCTGTTGGATGAATCCTTGGAAAACGCATCCACCGTGCAGACGTTATCCGGCATTCCTCATCAGGTGTTCTCATCTCGATTTACATCGCCATCTGTGGATGGATTCCGGGTCACTCCGGACGGCAAGCTGACAATCGTTTATTGTCTCGATTCCGATGAAACCATCAGAAAGCTGAGCACTTATCTCGGCACCGAGCGAGTGCATCCGATTATCGTGCTGTTCCCCGCATCCGCAGACTATGCCGCCTTTGAAGAGCAACTCGATAAATACCCGATTCTGAAGCGATGTGTTCTGACTTCCCGGCTGGTGGTTCAGGAAGAAGATTTCCTGATCAAGTATTCTGCTCGGAGCTCCGTGTTCGAACCACAGGAAGCGAGGCTAAGTAAAGTCGCCAATGGCCTGCTGAAATCCTATCAGGATGAATGGGTTTCCAAAGCCAGAAACTGGTCCAACAAAATCAGGCAGGACGGTTACCTGATCGCACCGATCTGGAGTAAGGCGAAAGGTATACCGGTGGCCGATTTTGCCAAAGGCTACCGCTATATGCTTGCCACGAAAAATTCTCTGGATGCCACTCATGAAAACCATGACGGTCCGTTGAGCGATGTGGAG